>Ga0097691_1000004_pt1:0-120000 | contig 225811 bp, 187 predicted proteins | sample NGESurdeep072012_8_FD_72858 | JGI IMG/M metagenome (GOLD analysis project Ga0097691, IMG submission 72858) | Arctic peat soil microbial communities from Barrow, Alaska - NGEE Surface sample 210-1 deep-072012 | ecosystem: Environmental > Terrestrial > Soil > Wetlands > Peat ... | reverse complement strand
TCCCTGGTTATGTCCTACGTGGTCGACTCCGTGCTGTCAACGGTCTCGGCGGTCAACGGACTGGGCCCGGACAAGGGGCCAGGCACCCGGGACACCCATCTCCTGGTTACCCGAACGTGAAGTCGTAGGCCTCCACGCCCCGCTGGACATCCAGGGTGAGGGTGCCGGACCGGTAGGCACCGGGGCCGACCAGTTGGTAGAGCCGGGGTTCGCCACTGACCACCACCGTCCGGGTCGGCGCCCCACCGACCGACATCCGGATGGTGCCGGCGCCGCCGAGGACCAGGTAGACGTCCTGGGCCTGGAAGTGCAATGCCAGTGTCGCCCCCGCACCGGCCGTTGCCCCTTCGGAACCGACGTCCCACTGACCGCCGAAGGCGAGGGTGTCCTGGGGCAGCGTGGTCGGGGGTAGGTAGGTGACCACGGCGTCCGGAGTCACGCTCTCGCCCACCAGATTGGGCTCCTGGTGGTTGTAGCCGAGGTAACTCTCGCGCGTGATCGGCTCCTGCGGGGTTCGATCGGGCACATCCGTGCGGGGCGGCAGCTGGACCTTCGGGTCGGCGGCGACGAGCAGCTGGCGGATGAACGTCTCGGTCTGTGCGTACTGTCCCTCCCCGTCATCGATGTGGCGGACGGTGCCGGTGGCGTCGATGAGGTACTCAGCCGGCCAGTAGTTGTTCTGATAGCTGTTCCAGGTGTCGTAGTCGTTGTCGACGGCGATCGGATAGTGCACGCCGAGCTGGGTGGCGGCCCTGGTGATGTTCCCCACATCGTGCTCAAACGCGAACTCCGGGGTGTGGACCCCCACGACGGTCAGGCCCGCCTTGGCATAGGCGGCGTTCCATGCCTCGACGTGGGGCAGTGAGCGCTGGCAGTTGATGCATGAGTAGGTCCAGAAGTCCACGAGCACGACATGGCCACGTAGGCCGGCGATGGTGAGTGGCCGGCCGTCCGGGGTCTGCAGCCAGCGGGAGATACCGGCGAACGCCGGGGCCGGACCGCAGTCGGCGAGGACCGGGCTTTCCGGGTCGCAGTTGGACAGGGCGCCTCCGGTCGCCTGGCCCGTGACACCAGCCAACGCCTGCTTTGCCGATGGATTGCCCTCGATGCGGTTCTGCAGGGTGCTGTTGTATCCGGGCACGGCCCGCTGTAGCCCGTCGGTCAGGTTGAGCGCCAGAATCAGCGCGGTGACCATGAGCACGGCACCGATCACCTTGCGGACGACGGCCGCATGGCTGCGCACCGAGCGCATCCGGGTGGCCAGATACCGGCCGGCCAGCGCGAAGAACAGCAGCGGGATGGCCACGCCCACGGCGAACGCCGCGGTCAGGAGCACGGCCGACCAACCGATGTGGTGCCGGGCCCCGACCTCGGCGATGGCGGCCAACACCGGCCCGGCACACGGTACGAAAACCAGGCCCAGGCCGAGGCCGAGCACGAAGCCCCCACCTTCGGTCAGATGACGTCCCGCCGTCAGCCCGGCAAAGGGTCGCTCCAACAGATCACCGAAGGCCGGCACCACGAGTCCGAGGCCGAGCACGCCGAGCACCGCGATGCCGGTCCACCGCAGGAATCCGTCCGGCAGGCCGAGGGCACTCAGCAACCATGAGCCGGCCAGCACGGTGATCGAGAAGCTCAGCACCAGGCCGGCCCCCACGGCGAACGGTCGGCGCCGCCGCCGCATGGCCGCAACCTGGGCCCGGGCCTCGGCCTCGCGGTCAACCGACCCCACTCCCCCGGCTGCCGCTTCCCCAAGGGGCGCTCCGACATCGTCCGGAACTCCGCCGTCCGGTCCTCCCTGATCTGGGAGGGCCGCGCCCGTTCCTGCGGCGACGGGCACCCGATCAGGGGCCACCATCGCCGGTGCAGTGCTCGACGCGTGCCCGTCGTCGTCCAGGCCGCTCGCCGCCCCGGATGCGAAGATCACCGGCAGCACGGGCAGGATGCACGGCGAGATGCCGGTCACCAGTCCGCCCAGGAACCCCACGACGAGCAGGAGGATCACGCCGTCAGCCTCCCACGCCGGTCAGGCGAGATTGCTTCGCCCGGCCCGACCGACAACCAGCGCTCAGGTGCTTCACTCCCTGTCGTCCCCATGTGACCCGTCCGTGTTACACGACAGATCGAATCGCTTCCGGACCGGGTCTCAGCCCAGTGCGGTCACCCGGATCCGGTCGGCCTCCAGCCGGTGGGCGAACCGGCCCATCTGGACGGCCACGGCTTCGGGACCGGCACTGCCCGGGGTGGTCCGTCGGGTGACGGCCACGCCGGGCTCGAGCAGGGCGACGGCGTCTGCCCCCAGGGCGGGGTGGGCCTCGACGAGCTCGGCCAGTGGTACGTGGCGCTCGAGGGAGTCGCGGACCAGGCCACCCACCACGCTGTGGGCCTGGCGGAACGGCATGCCTCGTTCGACCAGCCACTCGGCCAGGTCGACGGCGGCCACCGACGACCCGTTTGCCGCGTCCTGCATGCGGGCCGAGTCGAAGGTGACCGTCGCCAGGAGCCCGGACAGCGCGGCCAGGGCGAGCCTCGACTGGTCGACGGAGTCGAACAGGGGCTCTTTGTCCTCTTGCAGGTCGCGGTTGTAGGAGAGGGGCAGGCCCTTCAGGGTCACCAACAGACCGGTCAGGTTGCCGATGAGGCGCCCGCTCTTGCCCCGGGCCAGTTCGGCCACGTCGGGGTTCTTCTTCTGGGGGAGCATCGAGCTGCCGGTGGCGAAGGCGTCGTCCAGGACGGCGAAGCCGAACTCCTCGGTCGACCACAGCACCAGCTCCTCGCCGATGCGCGACAGGTGCACGCCGAGGAGGGCCAGATCGAAGAGGGCCTCGGCCACGAAGTCGCGGTCGGACACCGCGTCGAGCGAGTTCTCGAACCGCCCGGCGAACCCGAGGTCGGCGCCGGTTCCATCGGGGTCGAGGGGCAGGGACGAACCGGCCAGTGCTCCGGCCCCGAGCGGCGAGACGTCGAGCCGGGCGACGGTGGCCACCAGGCGGTCGACGTCCCGGGCCAGCGCCCACCCATGGGCCAGCAGGTGGTGGGCGAGCAGCACCGGCTGGGCCCGCTGGAGGTGGGTGTAACCGGGCAGGTAGGTGTCGCCCGCCTCCTTGGCCCGGGTGGCCAGCACGTCCTGGAGGTCGAGTACCTGGGCGGCCAGGCCGGCCAGTTCGCGTTTGGCGAAGAGCCGGAGGTCGGTGGCGATCTGGTCGTTGCGGCTTCGCCCGGTGTGGAGTTTGGCCCCGACGTCGCCGGCCAGCTCGGTCACCCGGCGCTCGACCGCGGTGTGGATGTCCTCGTCCTCCGGCTCGAACACGAAGGTGCCGCCGTCGAGCTCGGCCCCGACCTGGTCGAGGGTGTCGAGCAGCACCGACATCTCGTCCTCGCTCAACAGCCCACCGCGGCCGAGGCCGCGGACGTGGGCCCGCGAGCCGACCAGGTCGTCGTGGGCCAGTCGCCGGTCGAAGTGCAGGCTCACCGAGTAGTCCATGACCACGTCGGCCGTGCCGCCACTGAGGCGACCGTGCCAGAGCGTCATCTCCCCGCGCCCCGGCCTTCCTGGACGGCCGACCACGTGGCCACCCCCAGCCCCCACAGGCGCACGAAGCCCTCGGCGTCCTGGTGGCGGAAGGTGTCCGAGGCGTCATAGGTGGCGAGACCGTGGTCGTACAGGCTGACCGGGCTGCGCCGACCGACCACCCAGCACCGACCCTGGTCGAGGCGGAGGCGGACCTCGCCGGTGACGTGCTTCTGCGACTCCTCGAAGAAGGCGTCGAGGGCCTGCTTCAGGGGGGAGAACCACAGGCCGTCATAGACGAGCTCCGACCAGCGCGGCTCGAGGCGCAGCTTTTCGTGGTGCAGGTCGCGCTCGAGGGTGAGGTCCTCGAGGTCGGCGTGGGCCAGGAGCAGGGCCAGGGCCGCCGGGCATTCATAGGTCTCGCGGCTTTTGATGCCCACCCGGCGGTTCTCCACCATGTCGAGGCGGCCGTAGCCATAGGACCCGACCACCCGGTTCAGCTGGGCGATGAGCGGCTCGGGGCGGAAGGCCACCCCGTCGAGGCTCACCGGCAGGCCGGCGTCGAACCCGACGACGATCTCGGTCGGCTCCGTGGCCGTCGGCACGGTCATCGTGTACACGTCTTCGGGGGGCTGGTTCCAGGGGTCCTCGATGACCCCGCACTCGATGGCCTTGCCCCACAGGTTCTCGTCGATCGAGTAGAGCTTCTCCTTGGTCACCGTCAGCGGGATGTCCCACTTGGCGGCGTACTCGATGCAGTCCTCGCGGGTCAGGCCCCACACCCGGGCCGGGGCCAGGACGTTGAGGTCGGGGGCCAGGGCGCGCGTCCCGACCTCGAAGCGGACCTGGTCGTTGCCTTTGCCGGTGCAGCCGTGGGCGACGAACGTAGCGCCGTGGCGCCGGGCTTCGGCCACCAGATGCTTGACGATGACCGGGCGCGACAGGGCCGACACCAACGGGTACTTGCCCTCGTACTTGGCATTGGCCACCAGTGCGGGCATGCAGAAGTCCTCGGCCATCTCGGCCCGGGCGTCGATGACGGTGGCCTCGGCCGCACCGGCGGCGAGTGCCCGGTTGCGGATGGCGTCCCAGTCCTCGCCGCCCGACTCGCCAGCTTGTCCGACATCGACGGCCACGGCCACTACCTCCACGCTGTGGTTCTCCATCAGCCACCGCACGGCCACGGAGGTGTCGAGCCCTCCGCTGTAGGCCAGCACCACTCGCTCGGTCATCGCGCACCCCTCATCGTCTCGGTATCGGTCTCGGTCATCGTCTCGGTCCTGCCCGGTCCCTCGGTCTCGAGGATCGCCGCGGCTCGCACGTCGTCGTCATCGGCTGCATCGGCCCCGGCTCCAGCGCCGGAGGGCTCCTCCAGTCCCGACAGCACGGCCAGCCGGTGGGCGACGGTCGCCCCGCCGAGGGCCTCGGAGGCCACCACCAGGACAGTGTCGTCGCCGGCAACGGTGCCGATCACCCCGGTGAACCCGCTCCGGTCGAGCGCCGAGCCTACGACATGGGCGGAGCCGGGCGGAGTGCGGAGGACGATCAGGTTCCCGGAGTGGTCGGCCTCGACCACCCACTCGCCGAGTACCCGGCGCAGATGGTCCTCGGGGGCGAGCTGCTGGGAGGGGAGCTCAGGCAGGGCGTAGGCGGTGTCACCCCCGGGCAGCCGGACCTTGACCGCTCCCAGCTCCTCCAGGTCCCGAGACACCGTGGTCTGGGTGGCTTCGATCCCCTCGGCGCCGAGCAGTTCGGCCAGATGGGCCTGGCTGCCCACCGCGCTCGCCTCCAGCAGTTTGGTGATCCGGTGCTGGCGCTGGTGCTTGGTCACCCGGGTCATCGTTCATCGACCCCGGTCACGTGGGCCAGCAGGCCCCGCATGGCGTGCATCCGGTTGGCCGCCTGCTGCCACACCACGCTGTGGGGCCCGTCGACCACCCCGGCGCTGATCTCCTCGCTCCGATGGGCCGGCAGGCAGTGGAGCACCGCCACGTCGGGTGCGGCCCGGGCGACCAGTGCCTCGTCCACGCAGAAGCCGGCGAACGCGGTGAGTCGCGCCTCGCGTTCGGCCTCCTGGCCCATCGAGGTCCATACGTCGGTGTAGAGGGCACCGGCTCCGTCGGCCGCGGCGAGAGGATCGTCGGTCACCACCAGGTCGCCCCCGAAGGAGCGCACCAGGGCCTCGTCTTCGGGGCTGGGTCCATAGCCGGCGGGCGAAGCCACCCGGGTGGGGATGCCGACCATCGAGGCGGCCATGGCCAGTGATCGCCAGACGTTGTTGGCGTCGCCGATGTAGGCGACGGCTCGGTGTCGGGCACCGTCCACGCCGAACCGCTGGCGGAGGGTGATGAGGTCGGCCAGGGCCTGGCACGGGTGGGCCCGGTCGGACAGCAGATTGACGACCGGGACGGGCACGTCGGCCGCGTCGAGGGCGTCACGCATGCGTTCCAGCGTGCGATGGTCCATCACCCGGGCGCATACGACCCGGTGGAAGCAGGCCAGCGTCCGGGCCACGTCCTCCGCCGTCTCCCGAGTGTCGATGCCGACTTCGTTGCCCTGAATGTAGACCGGGTGCCCGCCGAGGGCGACCGTGGCCATCTCCGAGCTGTTCCGGGTGCGGGCCGACGACTTCTCGAACACCAGGGCCACACCTCGGCCCTCGAGGGTCCGGGGCAGGTCGGAGGGGTCGCGTTCGGCCAGGGACAGGACCGCCTCGACTCCGTCCGGGCCGAGGTCGTCGACCTCCAGCACGTGGCGGGTCGTCCCCATCGCCTTCCCCGTGGTCGTCGGCTCCTCAGCCATGGTCGCCTCCTCCGTCGGTTGCTGATGCGTCGCGGGGACCGAAGGCGGCGAGCAGCCGGGCCAGGATGCGCGACAGGGTGTTCACGGCCCGGTCGATGTCCGCGTCGGACACCAGCAGCGACGGCGCGAACCGCAACACATCGGGGCGGGGCGCGTTGATGACCAGGCCGCCACGCAGGGCCTCGGCCCACGCCGGTGCGGCGAAGTCGTTGACCAGCACCGCGGCCAGCAGCAGGCCCTCGCCCCGCACGTGGTCCACCCCGCTCAGCCGCTCAAGGCCGGCCCGCAGGCGGGCTCCGGCGGCCTGGGCCCGCTCGGGCACCCGCTCGGCCTCCATCACGGCCAGGGTGGCGCGGGCCGCCGACATGGCCAATGGCTGGCCCCCGAACGTGCTCCCGTGGTCGCCGGGCACGAAGGCCGCGGCCACTTCGGCCCGGGCCCAGCACGCCCCGACAGGCATCCCGTTGCCCAGTGCCTTGGCCATGGTCACCACATCGGGCTCGATGCCGAGGTGCTGGAAGGCGAACCACCGGCCCGTCCGACCTAAGCCGGTCTGGATCTCGTCGACCATCAGCAACACGTTCCGCTCGGTGCACAGTTGCCGTAGCGCGCCCAGGTAGTCCGACGACGGCATCACCACGCCGGCCTCGCCCATGATCGGTTCGACCAGCACGGCCGCCACCCGGTCGGGGTCGACGGCTGCGTCCATGGCGTCGATGTTGCCGAACGGGACGTGGTCGAAGCCGTCGGGCATCGGCAGGAACGCCGTCTGCTTCTCGTACTGGCCGGTGGCAGCCAGAGCGGCCAGGGTGCGGCCGTGGAAGGCGTCGTCGGTCGTGACCACCCGGAATCGCCCGGGACCGGCCCATCGGCGGGCCAGTTTCAGCGCGCACTCGTTGGCCTCGGCCCCCGAGTTGGCGAAGAAGACCTGCCCGCCGGCCCGCTCGGTGCCTCCGCCGATCAACCGGTCGATGGTGAGGGCGACCTCGGGGCCGACCACGTTGCCGAACAGGTTGGAGACGTGGCTGAGTGTCCGGACCTGGTCTGCCACCGCGTCGGCCACCGCCGGATGGGCGTGGCCGAGCGAGGTCACGGCCAGGCCGGACAGGAAGTCGAGGTAGGGGCGGCCCTCGGTGTCGAACAGGGTGCTGCCCTCACCCCGCACGAAGGTCACGGCCGGCTCGGCGTAGTTGTGCATGAGGGCCGAGCGGTCGACGGTCCCCGATCCGGTCGTGGTGGTGGCGTCGGGTGTCACTGCTCGGCCTCGACCATGGTGCCGACACCCTCGTCGGTAAAGAGCTCCAACAGCAGCGCGTGTGGGGTGCGCCCGTCCAGGATGTGGGCGCGGCGCACCCCGTGGCGCACCGCCCGGGCGCACGCCTCCACCTTCGGGATCATCCCCCCGTTGGCCGACCCCGACGCCACCATGGCGTCGAGTTGTTCGGCGGTGACCCGGTGCAGCAACGAACCGGGGTCGTCGGGGTCGGCCCGCAGGCCCGCCACGTCGGTCAGGAAGACCAGCTTCTCGGAGGCGAGTGCGGCGGCCAGTGCGCCCGCCGCCGTGTCGGCGTTGATGTTGAAGGCCTGGCCCGAGTCGTCGCTGCCGATGGTGGCCACCACCGGGATCAGGCCCTGGGCCAGGAGCTGGAGGACGATGGTCGGGTCGACTCCGGTCACGTCGCCGACGAATCCGAGCGCTTCGGAGCGGGCGGTGGCACTGATCAGGTTGGCGTCCTCGCCCGACAGGCCGACGGCCAGGGCACCGTGGACGTTGATGGAGCTGACGATGTCACGGTTGACCTTCCCGACCAGCACCATGCGGACCAGGTCGATGGTGTCGGCGTCGGTCACCCGGAACCCGTCCTGGAACTCGACCTCCTTGCCGACCCGCTCCATCAGCGCGCCGATCTGGGGCCCACCGCCGTGGACCACCACCGGCAGCATCCCGACCGAGCGCATCAGCACGATGTCGGTGGCGAACGAGGCCAATGCCCACTCCTCGTCGACCGCGTCCTGGCCCGGCTTGGCGGCGAGCACGTTGCCGCCGTACTTGACCACCACCACCTTGTCCAGGAACCGACGGATGTAGGGCAGCGACTCCACCAGGACCGCGGCCTTGTCGGCGGCCGTCGCCATGGAGTCGCCGATCGGGCCCGTGAGCCGCGACGCACTCACGACGTCGTCCGGTTCTCGTCGATGTAGCCGTAACCGAGCTCCACGCCCATGACCACACCGGTCCCGTCGGCGAGGCCGAGGCCGCACTCGATGGTGACCAGCGACCCGGCCATGTGGTCGCCAACCGCCGCATGGTCGTAGGGGACCCCGATCCCTCCCCGGCACACCGTGGTGCCGCCGTAGGCGATGGCCAGGCGGTCCATGTCGAAGTCGACCCCGGCCGAGCCCAGGTCGCTGGCCACCCGGCCCCAGTAGGGGTCACTCCCGTTGATCGAGCACTTGACCAGCAGCGACTCGGCCACCTTGCGGGCGGCCCGGTGGGCCTCGCCGTCGGACCGGGCCCCGGTCACCTGGACCTGGAAGATCCGCGACGAGCCCTCGGCGTCGGCCGCCATCTGGGCGGCCAGGTCGGCACACGCCTCGGTGACGGCGGTGGCCACCACGTTCGGGTCGCAGATCCCGGCCCTCCCCGAGGCCATCAGGACCACCGTGTCGTTGGTCGAGGTGCACCCGTCGACCGACATCGAGTTGAACGAGTCGGCCACCGCCGAGGCGAGCAGGTCGGCCAACGGGCCGGGTTCCACCGCGGCGTCCGTGGTGAGGAAGGCCAGCATGGTGGCCATGTTGGGAGCGAGCATGCCCGCCCCCTTGGCCATCCCGGCCACGGTGAAGGTCGGATAGGTGGCCAGCACCTCCTTACGCCCCGAGTCGGTGGTCAGGATGCCCAGGGCGGCGTCGGCTCCGGCGTCGGGACCGCCCGCCCGGGCGGCCACCAACTGCGGGATGCCAGCCTCGATCGGCCCCATCGGCAGGGGGATGCCGATCAGCCCGGTCGAGCACACCAGGACCTCCTCGGCAGCTATGCCGAGCCCCTCGGCGGTGAGGCGGCACATGGTGGCGGCATCGGCCCGGCCCCGGTCGCCGGTTGCCGCATTGGCGTTGCCGCTCGAGACCAGCACGGCGGCGGCCCGGCCGCCGTTGGCCGCCAGGTGAGCTCGGCTGATCTGGACCGGCGCGGCGCAGGCCAGGTTCTGGGTGAAGGTGGCAGCCGTCGGAACGGGACGGCCGTCGTCGGTGGCCAGCAGTGCCAGGTCGAGCGCCCCGGAGGCCTTGATGCCGCACGACAGGCCGGCGGCCACGAACCCGGCGGGGGTGGTGATGCTCACGGGTACACCCCCGCCACCGGAAGTCCGGCCCCTTCAGGAAGTGACAGGGCGATGTTGGCGCACTGCACGGCCTGGCCGGCTGCACCCTTGATCAGGTTGTCGATGGCTGACAGCACCACCACCCACCCGGTGCGGGGATCGACCCGCACGGTCAGGTGGGCCGTGTTCGAGCCGCTGGCCGCCTTGGTCGACGGCGGGTTGTCCGTCACCACGACGAATGTTTCGTCGTCGTAGCGGGCGTGCAGGAGTTGCATGGCGTCCTCCGTGGTCAGCGCACCGGGTCCGGCGGGTCGGGCGTAACAGGTGGCCAGGATGCCCCGCACCATGGGTGCGAGGTGGGGAGTGAACAGGACGGTGGTGCCGAGGCCCTGCTCCATCTCCGCGGTATGGCGGTGATCGAGCAGCCCGTAAGCGACGAAGTCCTCGTCGACGGTGGCGAAGTGGAGGCTCTCCGTCGAGGTCCGTCCTGCACCCGAGGCGCCGCTGGCCGCGTCGACGATCAGCGACGGTGCGCCGTCGACCGCCAGCTCCAGTGCGCCGGCCTCCACCAGCGGGGCGAGGGCGAGCAGGACGGCCGTCGGATAGCAGCCCGGCGCGGCGATCCGGGAGGCACCGACCAGCTCGTCGCGGTGCAGCTCGGGCAGGCCGTAGACGAACGTCTCGAGCAGCGCGGGAGCCTGGTGCTCATCGCCGTACCAGGTCGGGTACATCGCCGGGTCACGGAGGCGGAAGTCAGCGGCCAGGTCGACGACGATGCCCACCCGGTCGACGAGGTCGGGGATGAGCTGTTGGGACTGCCCGTGGGGTAGGGCGGCAAAGACGACATCGAGCCCGTCGAGGACGGCGGTTTCGGTCGGGCTGTAGATCAGATCGGGGTAGGCGGCGGCCAACGAGGGGGTGTGGGCGGCAACCGGTTGCCAGGCGTTCGACCCGGCGGCGGCCACCGTCACCTCGAGGTCGGGGTGACCGGCGCACAGCCGCAGCAGCTCCGCCCCGCCGTACCCGGAGGCACCGACGATCCCTACCTTCTTTGGCGTACCCGACATCTTGCAAGTGTATGCACATGATCGCATCATTATGCAAGCATCTACTTCTTGCGCCATTCCCTGCCCGATAGCGTGACTACATGGACCCGGTCGCCTCGTACGCCGAAGCCACCCCGCTCTCCTTCTGGCTCGACGACCCGTCCGCCCCCGAGCCGGCACCACCCCTGGTCGGTCCGCAGACAGCCGACATGGTGGTGGTCGGTGGTGGCTACACCGGGCTGTGGGCGGCCCTGATGGCCAAGGGCGACGACCCGTCGGCCGACGTGGTGGTGTTGGAGGGCGACCGCTGCGGCTGGGCGGCATCGGGGCGCAACGGGGGATTCTGCGCGGCCAGCCTCACCCACGGGCTGGCCAACGGCCTCGAGCGGTTCCCCGACGAGATCGACATCCTCGAGCGGCTTGGCGCCGAGAACCTCGACGCCATCGAGGCCACCGTCGCCGCCGAGGGGATCGACTGTGATTTCGAGCGCACCGGAGAGCTCGACGTGGCCACTGAGCCCCATCAGGTGGAATGGCTGCGCGAGGCCGAATCCGAGGCCCACCGTCACGGCTCGTCATCCGTCTTCCTCGACCGTGACGAGCTCCAGGCCGACATCCACTCCCCCATCTACCTGGCCGGCTTGTGGGACCCCGACTCCTGCGCGTTGGTGAATCCGGCCCGATTGGCCTGGGGCCTCCGTGCCGCCTGCCAGCGGGCCGGCGTGCGGATCCACGAGCACTCCCCCGTCGACGGGTTCGAGCCCGGTCGGCCCGATCGTCGCAGCCCCATGGTCGTCCGCACCCCCCACGGCCGGGTCACCACCCCTCGGGTGGTGCTGGCCACCAACGCCTCGCCATCGCCGGTAAGGCGGCTCCGAAGGTACATCGTGCCGGTCTACGACTACGTGCTGATGACTGAGCCGTTGTCCCCCGCCCAGACGGCGGCCATCGGGTGGGAGCGGCGCCAAGGCATCGGCACCAGTGGCAACCAGTTCCTCTACTACCGGCGGACCGTCGACAACCGGATCCTGTTCGGCGGCTACGACGCCATCTACCACTACGGCAACGCCATGGGACCTGCCCTCGAGCAGCGACCGGCATCGTTCACCCTGCTGGCGTCCCTATTTGCCGAAACGTTCCCTGCACTCGAGGACGTGCGCTTCACTCACTCGTGGTCCGGGGCCATCGACACCTGCTCCCGGTTCTGCGCCTTCTTCGACAAGTCATTCGACGGCCGGGTGGCATCGGTGGCCGGCTACACCGGCCTCGGCGTCGGGGCGTCCCGGTTCGGGGCCCGGGTGGCACTCGACCTGGTGTCCGGCACCGAGACCGACCTGACCCGGCTGCGGTTCGTGCGGTCCAAGCCCGTCCCGTTCCCGCCCGAGCCGGTGCGCTCGATCGGCATCAACCTGACACGGTGGTCGCTGGCCCGGGCCGACAACCACCAAGGCAAGCGCAACTTGTGGCTGCGGTCGCTCGACCGGGTGGGGCTCGGGTTCGACTCCTGACTGGAGCTGTCACCGAGAACTACGTTCGGACGGTGGACGACATCGGACTGGTCATCTTCGACTGCGACGGCGTGCTCGTCGACTCCGAGCGATTGGCTGTCCGGACCGAAGCCGCCCTGTTGGCCGGGCTCGGTTGGCCGCTCACCGAAGTGGAGATCGTCGAACGGTTCGTCGGCAGATCAGCCGAGTACATGCAGCACGAGATCGAACATCACCTCGGCAGACCGATCGACTGGGACGCCGAGTTCGAATCCCGCTACCGGGCGGTCTTCGAACGGGAGCTCGCCCCGGTCGATGGCATCGTCGAGGCACTCGACGCCATCACCGTACCGACTTGCGTGGCCTCAAGCGGCAGCCTCGACAAGATGGCCATCACCCTGGGTTGCACCGGGCTCTACGACCGCTTCGTCGGACGGATCTTCAGCGCCGACGAGGTCGCGAACGGCAAGCCGGCGCCCGACGTCTTCCTGTACGCGGCCGCCCGGATGACCACCGAGCCGGCCCGCTGCGTCGTCATCGAGGACAGCGCCTCAGGCGTCGCCGCCGGGATGGCGGCCGGCATGCGGGTCATCGCCTATGGCGGCGGCGTGACCCCCGCCCACCGGTTGGCCGGCGACGGTGTGGTCGTCATCGACGACATGCGGGCGCTGCCAGGGTTCCTGGCGCCGGGTTCCTGACCGGGATCGGGCCGCCCGGGCCCCGTCCGCGTTCAGCGCAGGGTGGCCCGGTGGGCCTGTTCGACCGCGGTGATCAGATGTGAACGCAGGGTTCCGATCTCTTCGTCGGTCAGCGTCCTATCGAGGGCGCAGAACCGGAGGTGGTAGGCCAGGCTGCGGGTCCCGGGATCGAGCGTGTCGCCCCGGTAGACGTCGAACAGCACGACGGACTCGAGCAGGTCGCCACCGACCGAGGACAGGGTGGCCTCCACACTGCCGGCCGGGACCTCCTCGGGCACCACGAATGCCAGGTCGATGTCGGACGACGGAAACCGACTGACCGGACTCGCCTCGAGCGGGCTGCGGGGCACGAGGGCCGGGTCGAGAAGGGTGCCGAGATCGAGGTCGAGCCAACCCACCCGGCGGGGGCGACCGTCGGGGCCGACCAGACCGAACGTCTCGACGAACGTCGGGTCGAGCTCCCCCACCTCACCGAGGGCCATCCGTCGTCCACGGCCATCGCCAGGCGGGCAGACCAGCGCGGCCGAGCGGTAGCCGTGGGTCACCCGCGGGCCTCCACCGCCCCGGGGACCCTGTTCCATCTCCCACTCATGCAGACCCAGGGCATCGGCCACCGTGTGCCAGGCGGCAACAGCCGACCAGGCGTCGTCGTCCTCGCCGGCGAAGACCACGCAGAGACGCTCGGTCTCGTTGGCCGACGGCCCGTTCTCGTCGGGAACGTCGGCCATCTCGAACACGGAGCCCACCTCGAACAGGCGGAGATCGCCCTGGCGCCGCTCGGCGTTGTACAGCAGAGCACCGACCAGACCGGGGGCCATCGACGACCGCAGGAAGCGCTCGGCGTCGACCAGCGGATTGATGATCTCGACATACGGCGGAGCGAACCCGGCGGCCACCTGGTCCTCCTCGGTCACGAACGCCGCCGTCCACGCTTCGGAGGCCCCGGTGCCACACAGCACGTCCTTCAGGATGCGCCGATCGCGTTGGTACGCCGTCAGGCGGCCGGGCTGGGGCCAGGCCGGGTGCCGGCGGGGCAGCCGGGCGTAGCCGTAGATGCGGGCCACCTCCTCGGCCAGGTCGGCCTCGCCGATCGGGGCCGGCCGGATGTCGGGACGGAAGGTCGGCACCACAACGGCGACCGGATCGTCGTCGCCACCGGTCGGGGTCACCCCCATGCCGAGGGGAACAAGCAGCTCGGCGATGGCGCTCGCCGACAGTTCGGTGCCGAGCAGGCCGTTGACCCGGGCCGGCCGCACGGCGATCTCGAGGGGCACCGGCACGTCACCGACCACGTCGAGCACACCGTCGGCCAGCGTCAGGTCTGGGCCCCCGGTCAGAGCCAGGAGCTCACAGAACCGCTCGGCGGCCCGGTCGATGCCGGCCGGGTCGCAGCCCCGTTCGAAGCGAGCTGAGGCCTCGGTGCGCAGGTTGAGGCGCTTGGACGTGCGGGCGATGGCCATGGGCACGAAGTAGGCGGCCTCGAGCAGGACGCGGGTCGTCGAGGCACCGATGTCCGAGGATGCGCCACCCATGATCCCGCCGATACCCACGGGTGAACCGGTGGCGTCACAGATCAGGCAGTCCTGGCCGGTGTCGCCCAGGCCGGGGCCGGGGCGCCCGAGGGTGCGCTCGACGCCGTCGAGCGTGGTGACGATCTCCCCCGGGGTTGCCCGTCGCACTGTCAGCCCGCCGCCGTCCAGCTTGTCGAGGTCGTAGGGGTGGGTGGGCTGGCCGAGCTCCAGCATCACGTAGTTGGAGGCGTCGACCACGTTGTTGATGGGCCGCATCCCGGCGGCCACCAGCCGACGGGCCAGCCACGCGGGAGATTCCTGCACAGCCACCCCGGTCAGTAGCCGCGCCGTGAACCGGGGGCAGAGCTCGGTGTCGTCCACCCGCACCGTGGTGAGCGACCCGACCGCCGGTCCGGTGGCCACGGTGACGACACCACCGGATCCGGCGTCGACCCGCGACACCAGGTCGACGGTCGAGGGGATGGTGAAGGTGAGCCCGGAGCGGGCGGCCAAGTCGCGGGCCACCCCGGCCATGGACCAGGCGTCGGGCCGGTTGGCTTCGACGGCCACGTCGAACACCACGTCGCGTTCGATGCCGAGGGCGTCGGTCAGCTTGGCCCCGGGGACGGCGGCAGCTGGGTCCAGGATCAGGATCCCGCTCGTGTCCTCGCCCAGCCGCAGTTCGGGCCCCGAGCACAGCATTCCGTTGGAGACGACACCCTTCATCTTCCGCTTCCCGATGGCGAACCCGCCGGGCAGCACCGATCCGACCGGAGCCAGTGGAACCAGGTCCCCGACCGAGAAGTTCCACGCCCCGCAGACGACTTCGACCGGTCCGGTACCGTCCGTCACCACGACCAGTCTGATCTTGTCTGCGCCGTCGATGGGACGGATCTCCTCGACCCGGACCACGACGACGTCGCCCAGGCCCTCGCCGACCTGCTCGATGCCTTCGACCACCAGGCCGAGATCGTCGAGGGTGGCGGCGATGTCCGCCGCGTCACCGTCGAAGGGTGCGAAGTCTCGAAGCCAGGAAAGGGGAACTCGCAACGCTGTCCTCTCGGGGAGCGCGCCTCAGAATTGGCGCAGGAAACGGATGTCGTTCTCGATGAGGGCCCGCATGTCGGCGATCTGGTGGCGCATCTGGGCGCACCGGTCGATGCCGAACCCGAACGCGAACCCGGTCCACACGTCGGCGTCGATGCCGACGGCGGCAAACACCGCCGGGTCGACCATGCCGCACCCGCCGAGCTCGATCCATCCGGTCTGGGAGCATGTCCGGCAGCCCTCGCCCCGGCAGATGGCACAGGTGACCTCGAATTCGGCCGACGGCTCGGTGAACGGGAAGTAGGCCGGGCGCAGCCGGGAGTGGATGTCCGGGCCGAAGTAGGCCCCGGTGAAGGTCTCGATCGTGCCGGCCAGGTCAGCGAAGGTGATCCCCCGGTCGACGACCAGACCCTCGATCTGGTGGAACACGGCCAGGTGCCGGGCGTCGGGGGTATCCCGGCGATAGCAGCGGCCCGGCATGACCGAGTGGATGGGCAGCGCGCCGTCGAGCACGGCGCGCTCCATGAGGTGGATCTGCACCGGCGACGTGTGGGTGCGCAGCAGTGTCGACTCCGGCTCACCCAGGTTCAGGTAGAACGTGTCCCACATGCCCCGGGCCGGGTGGGCCGGGGGGATGTTGAGGGCACCGAAGTTGTACCAGTCCGTCTCGATCTCGGGTCCCTCGGCCACCTCGAAGCCCATGCCGACGAACACGTCCTCCAGGGCGTCCCGGGTCTGGGAGACCAGGTGGAGGTGGCCGCGGGCCACCGGACCGGAGACCGATCCGGGCACGTACTCGGACAAGTCGAGCCGGGACGCGGCCATCTCGGCGGCCAGTTCGGCATACCGGAGTTCGGTACGCCGCGCCTCGAGTAGTCCCTCGATCGTGGTGCGGGCCTCGTGGAGCTGTCGGCCAAGCTCCTTCCTGGTACCGGGGTCCATCGAACCGAGCGCACGCGATGCCTGGGCCAGACCGGACTTCTTGCCCGAGACCGTGGCTGTCACGTGGCGGATGGCGTCGGCGGTGTCGGCAGACTCGATGGCCGTTCGGGCCTCGGCCACCAGGGCGGGCACGTCGATGGGATCAGAGGGTTCCACGGGGTCAGGCGCGCTCACCCGTTCCCCCCGTCGCCGTCCGGTCGCACCGGCGCCTGGTCCATGGCCGACATCGTAGAGCGGGCCCCGGGACCTTCCGGGATACGTCCGCCATCCGGACGTGACGAGGTCCGCCGCTGGCGTAGGGCTTCGAAGCACAGGACGGCCGCCGACACGCTCACGTTGAGGGACTCCGTGCGACCGGCCATGGGGATCGTCACCCCGGCGTCCAATGTCGCCACCAGCTCGTCGGGGAGGCCGCCGGCCTCGTTGCCGAGTACGAGGGCAACCGGGCCGGTCCAGTCGAAGGCGGCGTAGTCCGTGCCGCCACGCACGACGGTGGCGACCGTGGTGAACCCCCGTCTGGACAGTGCCACGACCACATCGGCAGTGGCACCACCCTCGACCACCGGGACATGGAAGAGTGAGCCGGCCGTGGCCCGGACGCACTTCGGATTGGTGGGATCGACCGTCCCGTCACAGCACACCACGGCGTCGACGCCGGCGGCATCCGCGGTGCGGATCAGTGTGCCGAGGTTGCCCGGATCGCGCACGTCCACGCACACCACCACCAGGGTGGCCCCGTCGAGGGCGTCGAGGTGGGTCGGGGCGTAGGACACCACGGCAAGCAACGGCTGGGGGGTCACCGTCGAGGCAACCCGCTCCATCACCCCAGGGGCCAGGTCGAAGACCCGTCCCCCTTGGCTGAGGACCCGATTGGCGACGTCGACCACGGCCGGAGCGGCCGCTCCCTCGGGAGCGACATAGACAGCCTCGATCGAGGCGCCGGCGGCCATGGCCACCGACAGCAGTTCCGCCCCCTCGACCACCACCACCTGCTCCGTGGCCCGCAGGCCGCGCTTGCGCAGGAGCTGGCGCAGCCGCCGCACCCGCTGATGGGTGAAGGGCAGGCCCGTCTGGGTCAGGAACCGGCCTCGGTGCTCGTGGCGAGTGCGTCGTTGGCCACCTGCACCAGCGAGGCGAACGCCTCGGGAGCGGTGACGGCCAGGTCGGCCAGGACCTTGCGGTCCACCTCGACATCGGCCCGGTGCAGGCCGGCGATGAAGCGGCTGTAGCTCATGCCGTTGAGCCGGGCCGCCGCGTTGATCCTCTGGATCCACAGCTGGCGGAAGTCGCCCTTGCGGGCACGACGGTCCCGGTAGGCGTACTGCATCGAGTGCATGACCTGCTCGTTGGCGGCACGGAAGGAACGGCTCTTGTTGCCGTAGTAGCCCTGTGCCTGCTCGAGAATGGCGCGGTGGTGCTTCTTGGCGTGGACGGCGCCTTTGACTCGGGCCATGGTGAACTCCTTTTGTATCGGGCCGGAACGTGGCCGGCCGGTTGGGGTTGGTCGGTCTGCTGCGTGCGGGACGGCCCTCGGCGGGCGCCTGGCACACCGGACCCGCCGTTGCGCCACCCGGACGGGCGTGCGGGGCGGAAGGGTCCGGTTGCGGTGGGGCGGGAGGCGGCCACTCGGACCGCCCGGACTACATCCCCAGCATCCTCTTGATCTGCTTCTCGTCGCCGGGGGCGAAGTCCGTTTCGCGGCCCAGCCGGCGCTTGCGCCCGGCCGACTTGTGCTCCAGCAGGTGGGAACGGAATGCCTGGCGGCGACGGAGCCGCCCCGACCCGGTCACCTTGATGCGCTTCTTGGCGCCGCTGTCCGTCTTCATCTTGGGCATCGTGGCTATCCCTCTCCTTCATTCGACTCTGCGGCCGGGGACTGCTCCCCAGCCGGGGCGGCTACTGCCGCCGCTGGCTCGGCGACGACCGGGGCCTCAGGGGCCGCCGCCGTCACCTGCTCCGGTACGGGCGCTGTGCCCTCCGTCGCAGTCTGTGCCTCTGGCTCGGTTGCCGTGTCGGCTGTCGGTGCTGCCGGGGTCCCACCCTTGGATCCGCCCGACCGGGACGACCCGGGCGGCTTGGCCCGCTTCTCCGGAGCGAGGACCATGACCATGTTGCGCCCGTCAAGACGGGGGATCGACTCGGACTTGCCGAGGCCCTCCATCTGGTCGGCGATCCGGTCGAGGATCTTCTTGCCCAACTCGGGATGGAAGACCTCTCGACCACGGAACATGATCGTGATCTTTACCTTGTGACCCTCCTCCAGGAACTTGGCCACCTGCCGGGTCTTGGTGTCGAAGTCACCCGGACCGATCTTCGGCCGGTACTTCATCTCCTTGATCCCTACGTGGACAGCCTTGCGCTTGGACTCCTTGGCCCGCTGGGCCTCGTCGAACTTGTGCTTGCCGAAGTCCATGATGCGGCACACCGGGGGGTTGGCCCCGGGGGCCACCTCGACCAGGTCGAGGTCGAGGTCACGGGCGATGGCGAGCGCTTCGGGCAGCAGTTTGATGCCGAGCTGCTCGCCCTCGGGATCGACCAGGCGCACCTCACGGGCGCGGATACGGTCATTGATGCGAGGATCGGTGGTGGTGCTGGTTGCTATTCGACTTCACTCCCTGTCTCATGGCCACGGATCGCCCGCAGCCGACGATGAAGGAGCGGTGCCAGCACCGGGACGACCGACGTCTGTCGGCCTCCGGTCCCATAGACCCGGCGCACGGGCGTCGCGCCAGGGGCGGGACACGGTGGCCGGGTGGGGGATTCGCATCGCGAAGCCCCGCTTCCTCGTCTATCAGTTGCTTTAGGCTACCAGTCGTGAGCTCCTTGTGGACACCTGACGGCGAACGACCCGTGGCGAGGCCCCCATCGCCACCCTCCGACGCCCCTCCCGATGACGATGACCGGATCGAAGACGACGACCTGGCCGCCCAGGTCGAGGCCATGCGGGCCGAGCTGGCCTCAGCCCCCGTCGAGGTGGTGGTGGCCAACCACTGCTACGGCCTGTTCGAGCTGGCCGCCGTCTACCTGTCACAGCAACCTCCCCTGGTCGACCAGGCCCGACTGGCCATCGACGCCCTCGGCTGCCTGGTCGACGGGCTCGAGGGGCGACTCGGCGAGGGTGAGAGCGCGCTCAAAGAGGGCCTCACCAACCTTCGCCTGGCCTACGTCCAGATCGAGGGCGCCCAGCGGGCCGGCGCCGACGTCGACTCGGTGGTCGGGGCGACCCCTGACTCGGCGCCGGAGAGTGGCGAGCCCGGCGACGTCGACGGCGGGTGAGCGGTCCGGCTGACGGCACGGCCGGGCTCCCCGAGCCGGTCACTGAGGGCGGGGGGATCGACGCCTCCCGGGTCCGCAGCTTCATCGGACTGTCGATCGGACTCGTCGGCCCCCGGGCCAACCTGGCCGTGTCCGGGGTCCTCATCACACTCTTCGTGCAGCAGCGGGTGTCCGGGGCGCTGGCCGTCACCTTCGCACTGACGGCCGACCGGCTGGTGAGCTGGCTGACGTACCCGGTCGCCGGCCGGCTGAGCGACCGGACCCGCAGTCGGGTGGGCCGGCGCACGCCCTACATGGCCGGGAGCCTCATGGTGCTGGGCGTCGCCACCTGGATGTTCACCGTGGTACACGGGTACTGGCTCCTGGTCTTGATGATCCTCATCGCCGGCCAGGCCTCCGCCACCTTCACACTGACCAACGTCGCCGTGGTGCCCGAGGTCTTCGGCCGCAGCCGCTGGATCAAGGCTCTGCTCCTCACCACCGTCCTCGGCACCTTGGCGAGCCTGGTGATCAAAGGGACGGTCATCGCATCGTGGAAGCAGAGCGACCCGTCCACGTGGAACCTGCCCTTCCAGATCGACGCCATCATCCTGGTGGTCGTGGGACTGGCCGTCCTCCTCCTGGTCCGGGAGGCACCGGCCGCCTCCTACGGCGCCGCCGAGGATCGCACCAGGCGGGCACGCCCAGCCATGGACGAGCTCCGCGCCATCCTCGCCCAACCCAATGCCAGAGTCTTGATCGGCGGCTCGCTGCTCTTCTGGTCCGGGGTCGGGTCGACCGCGTACGTGGCCATCCTGTTCTTCCAGAAGGTGCTCCACGCCGGGGCCAGTGCGCAGACCGTCGCCGGCCTGGCCACCGGGATCCCGGTCTTCTTCATCGGCATCGCTCTCGGAGTTCCACTCAGCCGCTGGCTCACCCCCATGCAGCTGGCCGTCGGTGCCCCGCTGCTCGGCGCGGTGCTGGCCGGGGTGCAGTACTTCGACACCCACCTGTGGCAGGCGGTGGTGCTCAGCTATATCGGAGCGCCATTCATCGGGGCCTACCTCATCGTCATGGCGCCGCTGCTCTTGCAGCTGCTGCCCCGGGCAGGAGGGTTGGGCGAGCGGATCGGGGTCCTGCTCGCCCCGTTCAACTTGTGCAGCGTGATCCTGGCCTACGCCGCCGCAATCGTCATCGACGCCACGGGCAACTACCGCCTGATCTGGCTGTTCCCGGCGGCCACCGGCCTCAGCCATGCCCTGGTGAACTGCTGGCTCAAGTACCCCGAACGCCGGTCAACGAGTCCCGACATGGTGAAGCGGCTGTGGGAGTGGGCCATCGTCCAGGCCGAGTCGATGGCGGAGACGGGCATTGTGACCGGCCTGCTGGCCGCCCCCCTACTCGGCGTGGTGACCGAGGAAGACGCTGACAGTGCCGTGGTGGTGGACATGGCCCGGAACATCCTCGGCAACCCCTACGCCGATCTGGACGAGACACCGCAGGACGGTCCGGCCGACGACAGGTCCGGCAGCGACGGTCAACCGCCGTCGGAAGGTGACTCCCTCGGTGTGACCGGCGTCGACCAGGTCGGCGGCGGCCCGGTCGGCGAGGTCGAGAACGGCGACCAGAAATTCGGCTTGGGCGACGACTCGTCCTCCTCGTCGGACTCTGCGGCCCCGTCCGGCGAGGATGCGCCGATCCCGGTACCCGAGGCCGGCGGGTCGTTGACCGCCGGCGTGCCCGACACCGGCGTAGCGGCGCCCTCGGGCGACCATGAGGACGGGACGGAACGCGCCCTGGGAGCAGATGCAGGCTCGGGGTCGGGTACCGGCGAGACCGCCGGGACCGCCGGAACCACTGGGACCGCCGACAGCTCAGGAGATGGTGACACCGGCGCAACCGGAGCGAACGGCGAGGCGGGAGCCGGGGCGACCGACGGGGAGCCGGAGGACGCCGGGACGTAATCGGAGGGCCGCGGGAGACTGTGCTCCCTGGGATGGTCGACGTCGGACGCGGAATGAGTACGTGACGGCTCAGCTGCCGGTGCCGGCGCGGAGGAAGCGGCGGCCGTGTCCGCGTCAGTCGTCGCCACCCCGCCAGGGTGGACGCCGGGAAGGGGGTGCACGGACCGGGCTTCGAGTCGACCGAGCCGGGCCGGGCCGATGCGCACCGCAACCAGCGTCCCGACCGCGATGGTGCGGGTCCCGTCGGTGATGGCGGAGCAGTGGAACGAGACGGTGCGGTCGTCGCAGCGCACGACGCCCATCCCCCGGGGATCGTCGAAGTCGGTCACCGTACCGACGAGGGTGGCCTGCCCCACCGGGATCAGATCGCCGGGGCCGGACGGGAGCGGGGGGGTCACCAGTATCGCTTCAATGGACGATCTTGGACAGGACGAGCTCGATGATGTCGGTCGCCCCCCGGTCGCGGAGCTCGGGGATGAGGACGTTGATCTCCGATTTGCGGACCACCGTCTCGACCGCGAATCCGCCACCCCCGAACAGTTCGGACACGGTGGGCGACCGCAGCGACGGCAGCACTTCGATGACTCCGGCCAGCTGCTCGGCGGCCACGTTGAGCTTGACCAACACCTTGCCGCGGGCCTCCAGGGAGCCCTGCAACAGGGTCAGCAGCTGCTCCATGGCGTGGCGTTTGGCCGGGTCGGCCGCAGCCGTCGGGTTGGCGATCAGTTCGGTGTGGGAGATCAGCAGGGTCTCGACGATCTTCAGCCCGGCGGCCCGCAGCGCCCGGCCCGTCTCGGTGATCTCGACGACGCAGTCGGCGATGTCGGGGACCTTCGCTTCAGTGGCACCGTAGGAGAGGCTGACCTCCGCGGTGACGCCGTGTGCCTCGAGGTAGCGCCGGGTGAGCTCGGGGTACTCGGTGGACACCCGCAATGCGCCGCCGGACCCGGTGGCGGCGGCGGGCAGGTCGGCCACCGACGAGACCGGTGAGTCGGACGGGACGGCCAGCACCACGCGGATCGGGTTGGCCGTGGCCTTCGAGTACTGGAGGGTGCCGAGCGAGGTCACCGCGCTCCCCCGCTCCTCGATCCAGTCCCGCCCGGTGATGCCGATGTCGAACAGCCCGTCGGCAACGTAGAGCGGGATCTCCTGCGGGCGCAGGATGCGTACGTCGTCGATGCGGGGGTCGTCGATCGATGCCCGGTAGTCGACGCTCGAGGACCGGGCGACGGCCAGGTCGGCATCGGCAAACAGGTCGAGCGTGGCCTTCTCGAGGGAGCCCTTGGGCAGCACCAGACGCAACACGGTCAGCGGCCCCCCACGGTGAACCCGACCCGGCCGCCGCCGGCCAGGCGCTCGAGAGCACGGAGAACGGCCACCGTCTGGAGTGCGGTGCGGGCCGCCTCGGCCCCCTTGTTGGTCTCGTCGGGCAACGACCGCACCAGCGCCTGGTCCACCGTGTCGGTGGTCAGGACGCCGAACACCACGGGCAGACCGGTGTCGAGCTGGACCCGCTGGAGACCCGATGCGCACTCGCCGGCCACGAAGTCGTAGTGGCCGGTATCGCCCCGGATGACGGCACCGAGGGCGACCACCGCGTCCACCTGTCGCGACTCGGCCATCCCACGGGCCACCAACGGCAGCTCGAAGGCCCCGGGCACCCACGACACCACGGCCGCACCGAGGTCGCAGCCGGCCGACTCGAGCTCGTCGAGCGCGGCGGACAGCATCCGATCGGTGATCCCGCCGTTGAACTCGGCGCAGGCGAAGCCCACCCGGAGTTCGCCGGCCACTCCCGGAGCCAGGTCGACCGGGTCGATGGAGCTCCCCACCCGGGCCGCGGCCCGGGCCTTGGCGTCGTCGGGCAGGAGAGTCTGCTCAGAGGACGTCATCGAGGCCCTCGAGGAGGTGGCCCATGCGCTCCCGCTTGGTACGGAGATACTCGATGTTCTCCGGGGTGGGCACCGGCTGGATGTTCACCCGCTCGACGATGTCGAGGCCGAAGCCCTCGAGGCCCCCGTACTTGGTGGGGTTGTTGGTCATCAGGCGCATGGTCGTCACGCCCAGGTCGACCAGGATCTGGGCCCCGATGCCGTACTCGCGGGAGTCGGCCGGCAGTCCCAGCTCCAGGTTGGCGTCGACGGTGTCGAAGCCTTCCTCCTGGAGGTTGTAGGCGCGCAGCTTGTGGGCCAGGCCGATACCCCTGCCCTCGTGACCGCGCAGGTAGACGAGGACGCCGCTGCCATTTTCGTTGATGGCCGCCATGGCCCCGTGGAGCTGGGGCCCGCAGTCGCAGCGCAGCGATCCGAAGACGTCACCGGTCAGGCATTCGGAGTGCACCCGGACCAGTGTGTTTTGCTGGCCCTGGATCTCCCCCTTCACCAGGGCGACGTGGTGCTCGCCGTCGAGCACCGACTCGTAGGCGTAGACGGCGAACTCGCCGAAGTCAGTGGGAATGCGGGCGTCCGCGATGCGCCGGACCAACTTGTCCTTGTGCCGGCGGTAGCGGATGAGATCGGCGATCGAGATCAGGTGGAGGCCGTGATTCTTGGCAAAGGCCTTGAGCTCCGGCAGCCGGGCCATGGTGGCCTTGTCCTCGCTGACCACCTCGCACAACACGCCGGCCGGCGACATGCCGGCGGCCCGGGCCAGGTCGACGGCGGCCTCGGTGTGGCCGGCCCGCTTCAGCACGCCGCCCGGGCGGTACCGGAGGGGGAAGATGTGGCCCGGCCGGTTGAGGTCGGTCGGCCGGGTGTGGGGGTCGACGAGGGCCTGGATGGTGGCCGAGCGGTCGGCCGCCGAGATCCCGGTGGTGGTGCCGTGGCGGTAGTCCACGCTCACCGTGAAGGCGGTCCGCTGGACCTCGGTGTTGGCGGTGACCATCAACGGGAGGTCGAGCTGCTCCACCCGCTCCGGGGTGAGCGGAACACAGATGAGGCCCGAGGTGTGGGCCAGGAAAAAGGCGATCTTCTCCGGGGTGACCGCGTCGGCGGCCATGATCAGATCGCCCTCGTTCTCGCGGTCCTCGTCATCGACGACGACGACGATCTCGCCCCGTCCGACTGCCTCGATTGCGTCCTCTACTGCTGAGAAGGGCATCGAACCCGTGTCTCCCTCATATTGTCCGGTACTGCGTGGTGCGTACCTGCGCCGTGGTGCGGCGCGGTCCGACGCGATCTGGTCCGGCCTCCGTGGCCGGGTGCTGCGATGTGTTCCCCGTCAGGCCCGGCGGGCGGGGTCAGGCGAGTGCCGTGGGAGGAGCGAGCTCCACCCGGATGTCGCAACCCAGGCTAGTCACGGAGTGGACCTGGCCCCGCCACACGTCGCCGATGGTCGCCCCGCCGGGTCCGGTGAACATCGGTCGGGCATCGTCGCCGCCGAACAGGGCGGGCGCCAGGTAGACCACGTACCGGTCGACCACCCCCGCCGCGTGGAAGTCGTGCGCCACCCGTGCGCCTCCTTCGACGAGCACCTGGAGCATGCCCCGGGACCCGAGGTCGTCGAGCACTTCACCTGGAGTCCCACGGAGGGTCAGGGCCGGTGCCACCGCCGCACCGTCGGGCACGTCTCCCAGCACCACACGGGCCGGCTGCTCGTCGGGACCCCGGTACCAGGGGTCCCCCTCGGGCAGGCGCACCGTCAGGGTCGGGTCGTCGGTCCGCACCGTCCCTGCCCCCACGACCACGGCGTCGGACACGGCACGTAGGCGGTGGGCGTCGAGACGCGCCTCTTCCCCCGTGATCCACCGGCTCGACCCGTCGGGCGCGGCGATCCGCCCGTCCAGGGTGGCCGCCAGCTTGAGTACCACCCAGGGTCGCCCGGTACTCCGTTGGGTGACGTACGGCGCGAGCTGGTCGCCCACGGCGTCGGCGGCCACCCCCACGTCCACCTCCACGCCGGCCTTCCGCAGCTCGGCGATCCCCCGCCCGTCCACCTGTGGGTCGGGATCGGCGATGCCGACGACCACACGGGTCGCCCCGGAGGCCAGCACGGCGTCGACGCACGGCGGTGTCCGCCCATGGTGGGCGCAGGGCTCGAGCGTCACGTACAGGGTGGAGCCGCGGGCCCGGTCGCCCGCCGCAGCCAACGCCGTCACCTCGGCGTGGGGCCCCCCGGGGGGCGCCGTGGCACCCGTGAACCAGGCGGACGGTGCGCCCTCGGCCGCTGGCGGGACCACCACGGCACCGACCCACGGGTTGGGCGAGGTCCGACCGCGGACCCGCTCGGCGGCGTCGACCGCCCGCAGCATCCAGACGGCGTCGGCCTCCGGGGTGGACGGGACGGTCAGGACGCCACTCCGGCCCGCTCGTCCATGGCAGCCGCCAAGATCTCGCCGACCGCACCGAGCGGGTCCTCCCGGTTGAACACGGCCGACCCGGCCACGAACACGTTGGCTCCGGCCCTGGTCACCTCGACCACGGTGCGCTCGTCGATTCCCCCGTCGACCTCGAGGTCGAGCGTGAGGTCGGCGGCAACGGCAGCCGCCCTGACCTGGGCGATCTTCGGGAGCACCTCGGCCATGAACGACTGGCCACCGAACCCCGGGAAGACGGTCATGCACAGCACCAGATCGACCTGGTCGAGAAATGGCTCGAGGGCGTCGAAGGGGGTGTCCGGGTTGGCGGCCAGACCCACCCGCAGGCCGAGGTCGCGCATCTGGGCGATGAGGGTGGCGGTCTCCCCCACCTCCACGTGGACCGTGCAGCCGTCGGCACCGGCGTCACGGAACGGCTCCAGGTACTTGGCCGGGTCGGTGATCATGAGGTGGGTGTCGAAGAACAGGTCGCTGTGGGCCCGCAGCGAGGCCACCACCGGCGGCCCGATGGTCAGATTCGGCACGAAGTGGCCGTCCATGACGTCGACGTGGAGCCAGTCGGTGCCCGGGGCTACCTGGGCCACCGCGTCAGCCAGGCTGCCGAAGTCGGCCGAAAGGATCGACGGAGCCACCCGCAGGGTGGGTGCATGCCGAGCTGCGGTGTCGACGGTGGCCATCACCGCGAGCCTACCGGTGGCCCGTGGCGCAGACGTTGACGAGAGCTAACGGGCAAGGCTGAACTACCCGGACCGGGGAGCAGGATGCCGTCAGGCGCCGAGCCGGTCGTCGGGGCCCGGGCGGACGCCGTGCAGCCAGTCGGCCGCGTCCATGGGGCGCTTGCCCTCAGGCTGGACGGTCCGGAGCACCAACCGGGAGCCCCCGCCTGCGCCCACCTCGGTACCCTGCATCTCGCCGGCTTCCAGCGTGGCCTCGGCATCGGAACGGCCATCGGGCGGCCCCGCGGCGAGCACGCGGAGTCGCTTGGCCCGGAAGGTCGTCCACGCCCGACCGAGCCGCACGACCCGGCGAAGGTGAGTCGCCGGTCGGGCCCAGTCCAGCTGGAGTTCGTGGGCCGCCAGCTTGTCGGCGTAGCTCGGGTTCCCGGCCTGGTCATGGGGGACCGGGAGCCCGGCACGCCCGTCGGCCAGATGCGTCTCTAGCATCCGGGACCCGATGGCGACGAGCCTGGACCGGAGCTCGTCGGCCGTTTCCTCGGGCTCGATGGTGGTGGCCTTGACGGCGTAGATCGGCCCTGTGTCGAGGCCGGCCTCGACGGCCATCAGGCACACGCCCGTCTCGGCGTCGCCCTCGAGCAGAGCCCGCTCCACCGGGGCCGCCCCCCGCCACCGGGGCAGGAGCGAGAAGTGGAGGTTGACCATGGGGAGCGCGTCGAGCACCGACGTCGGGATGATCCGTCCGTAGGCCACGACCACGCCCAACTCGGCACCGACGCCGATGGCGCTGGCCAGGTCGTCGGTCACCATCAGACCGAGTTCGAGGGCGGCCGCCTTGACCGGGCTCGGTACGAGCTGACTCCCCCGGCCCCGTCGCTTGTCGGGACGGGTCACCACCAGCGCCACGTCATGACCGGCCGCCACCAGGGTGCGGAGCGGCGGGACGGCGGCCTCGGGTGTGCCGAGGTAGACCAGACGAGCCATAGGTGGCGACGCTAGTGGCCCAGTTGTCGCCGGTGGGGTGTCCGACACCCCGCTACACAGGTGTCCGGTCACACGGACCGGGCCAGACGAAACCGGTCAGACGACGCCGGTCAGACCGGTCGATCGTTACCGGCCGACACCAGCTTGGCCTCCATGGCCGAGGTGTCGAGTCCCATCGCCCGGTCCCGCAGGATCCGCAGGGCCTGCTTGCGCATCTCGTCGTCGAGGCGTTCGACCATGAGCACGCCGTTGAGGTGATCCACCTCGTGTTGGAACATCCGGCCCATGAAGTCGTCGGCCTCGATGGACAGTTCGTTCCCGTCGAGGTCGTAGCCCTTGAGCAGCACGGTCTCGGGACGCACGATGCCGATCCTCAGTCCCGGGATGGAGAGGCACGCCTCGTCGTGGTAGAGCTCGCCGCTCGACTCCACGATCTCGGGGTTGATGATGGCTTTCGGCCCGTCATCCAGTTCGTACACGAACAGACGGCGCTGGACCCCGACCTGCGGGGCGGCCAGGCCGGCGCCGACCGCCTCGTACATGGTTTCCACCATGTCGTCGACCAACGTCACCAAGGCCCCGTCGACATTCTCGATCGGCTTGGCCACCTGGCGGAGCACCGGGTCGCCGTAGGTGCGTACTGCGTAGGACATCACCCCAGTGTACGGCCTCGGGTAGACGCTCCGGCCACCGGCGAGAGTCCGTCGGGACGTGAAATGCCCCGTCGAGACGGTCGGTCAGTCAGACGTCAGTCGGATCGACCTCGATCCGCAGCCGTCCGGCCGGCCGGTCCACTCCGGCCAGCCCGTCGGCCAGCGTCGCGTGGTCGCCGGCCTGGACGAGGAACCGGTCCTCGACCAGAGGCGACACCTCGAGCGACCCGGCGGCGACCAGGCCCGCGGCGTACACCGGCGCCCCGGGCCCCCGCAGCAGGGCCAGCGCCCCGAACGGCGGGAGGCCGAGTTGGCGGCGCACCGGGCGCTCGGCGGCGGCCAGGAGGCCCGGGTCGGCGAGGGCGGCGGCGGCCAGTGCCTCGTGGCCCGGCACCCGGGTCTGCACCAGGATCCGGCCGCCCCCACCACGGGTCCCGACCAGGCGGGCCGCCCGGGCCAGTAGGCCCAGCGCCTCTTCCGCCGCCCCGAACCGGGGAGCCAGCAGGTGCTGGTCGAACTCGAGGAAGACGACCAGTCCGGCGTGGTCGACCCGGTGGAGGGCGGCCTCGGTACCCACGATCAGCCGGGCCCGGGAGAGGTCCTCGGTCGACTCCACCGCGGCGCTGAGCTCGACCGCCGGGGTGGCGAGCAGCGCGGCCAGCTCCTCGGTGGCCCGGGTCACCCCGATCCGGAGGGACTTGAGCTGCGTCGAATCGCACAGTGCACACACCGCCGGACGCTCCTCGCCGCAACGTCCACAGGCCAGGACGCCGTGAGCCTCGGCCTGGGTCACCGCACCGCCGCACCGGGTGCAGCGGGCCAGTGCGCCGCAGTTGCGACAGGCCAACACCCGGATGCGTCCGGTCCGGTTGAGCACGCACACCACCCGGCCGTCGCTGCGGTCGAGCTCGGTGTGGGCCGCCAGCGCCAACCGTTCCGAGAACAGTCCGGTGCGGGGGTCGTCACCGGTCCGGTCGACCACTTCGACGACCGGCCAGCCGCGGCGCTCGAGGGCCCGGTCGGTGGTCACAAGGGGGCGCCCCTCGGTCACCGCCAACGGCGGGCACGGCGACACCAGTACCACCGGTGCATCGTCCCGCCGGGCGCGCTCGATCACGACGTCGACAGCCGACCAGGTGGGCGACCGCTCCTCGCGGTGGGCCTCGTCGTGCGCATCGAGCACTACGGCGGCGGACAGCCGTTCGACCGGGGCCCAGGCCGCGGACCGGGTGCCCACCGTCACACACCCGCCCCGGCGGGCGGCGGCCCAGTCGTCGGGCAGCAGGGCCACCGGCACCCCGGCGGACACCAGGCGCCCGGCCAGGTACTCGGCCCGGCTACGGGCGGCCGCCACCACCAGGACGCCATCGGGCCCGATCCGGTGGACCACCTCCAGGACGAGCAGGGTCGAGTCGAGGGCCGGGGCCAGGCGCACCACCGAGGACCCGCCCCCGGCGAGGGCCTGGTCCACCAGTGCCACCGAGCCGCCACCGGGCGAGGACACGGTCACTCCCGGTGAGGGGGTCGGCCCGAGAGCACGTACCACCCGCGGAGGCGACGCCGTGCCCAGGAACGACGACACGGGTCCGGCCCAACGCCAGGCGGCCCACTCGGCCAGCGCCACCACCGACGGCGGGGGCCCGAGGCCGCTCGAGCCGGCCAGGTCGATCGGGTGGACACCGGGGTCCGGGGTGACGTCGTCGTCGACCACCCAGGCGGCCACCCGCCGGCCGTGGAGCGGGATCCGGACGCGGCTACCTACTCCCACCACACCGGCCAGTGCGGCCGGAACGGAGTAGTCGAAACGCCGGTGGATGGCCGGGACATCGGGGACGACCCTGACGATGCGGGGGCGGTCCCTTCCGGTCACGCCGCCCCCGCCGGTGGCCGCTGACGGGTCGGGCGTGCCGCTCAGAGTCCGAGCGCCTGCTTCAGGTCGTCGGCCCGTGCCGTGTCCTCCCACGTGAAGTCCTTGTCGGACCGGCCGAAGTGTCCGTAGGCGGCGGTCTTGCGATAGATGGGGCGCTTCAGGTCGAGGTCGCGCACGATGGCGGCCGGCCGGAGGTCGAAGACCTCGTCGACGGCCTTGGCGATGGCGTCGGGGTCGACCTTCTCGGTGCCGAAGGTCTCGACCAGTAGCGACACGGGTCGGGCGACGCCGATGGCGTAGGCCACCTGGACCTCGCAGCGGCTGGCGGCACCGGCGGCCACGACGTTCTTGGCCACCCAGCGGGCGGCGTAGGCGGCCGAGCGGTCGACCTTGGAGGGGTCCTTGCCCGAGAAGGCGCCACCACCGTGGCGGGCCATGCCGCCGTAGGTGTCGACGATGATCTTGCGGCCGGTGAGGCCGGTGTCGGCGTGGGGGCCGCCCAGTTCGAAGACACCGGTGGGGTTGGCCAGCACCCGCAGGTTGGAGGCGTCGAGCTCCGGCGGCAGCAGTGGGTCGATGACGTTGGTGCGCAGATCGGGCAGGAGCAGGGTCTCGAGGTCGATACCCGGATCGTGCTGGGTCGAGATGAGCACGGTCTCGAGGGCTATCGGCCGGCCGTCCTCGTAGGTCACCGAGACCTGGGTCTTGCCGTCGGGGCGCAGGTAGGGAAGCGTGCCGACCCGGCGGACCTGGGCCAGCCGCTGGGCGAGACGGTGGGCCAGCCAGATGGGCAGCGGCATGAGGTCCGGCGTCTCGTCACAGGCGTAGCCGAACATCATCCCCTGGTCGCCGGCGCCTTGGGCGTTGAGCTGGTCCTCGCCGCCGGTACCCGCCCGGACCTCGAACGCCTTGTCGACTCCCTGGCCGATGTTGGGCGACTGCTCGTCGAGCGAGACGATGACGCCGCAGGTGTTGCCGTCGATACCGTAGGCGTCGTCGTTGTAGCCGATGTCGAGGACGGTCTGGCGGACCAGCTTGGGGATGTCGACGTAGGTGGTGGTGGTGATCTCCCCGGCCACGAGCACCAGGCCTGTGGTCAGCAGGGTCTCACAGGCCACACGGCTGTCGGGGTCGTCGGCCAGCAGCGCATCGAGGACCGAGTCCGAGATCTGGTCGGCCATCTTGTCGGGGTGTCCCTCGGTCACGGACTCCGAAGTGAAGGTGTACTGGCTGCTCACGGCTGGTTCCATCCTCTGTGGTCTGTTCGTCGGGCACACGGTCGGCGTCGACGGTCGGTGGTGCTGGCGGTGTGGCGGTCGTTCGTCCGGTGCTGCGGACCTCGTGCGGCAAGGCACCGCCACCGGGGTCCCCCGGGCACGGCAGACCACGCTACCCGCGGCGCGGACACGGACGCTACGCCCGGTTGGCGGCGAGTAGAGGGAGGACCCGGTCGACTACGGCTTCGGCCACATCGGCTTTGGCCGACAGAGGCACGGTCGTGACCGTCCCGTCGGCCCCGAAGATGGTCACGGCGTTGGTGTCGTGGTCGAAGCCGACCTGCGGTGCCGACACGTCGTTGGCCACCATCAGGTCCACGCCCTTGGCCACGAGCTTGGCCCGGGCCCGCTCGGGCACATGGTCGGTTTCGGCGGCGAACCCGACCAGCACCTGTCCCACGTTCCTCCGACGGCCCAGTTCGGCGAGGATGTCGTTGGTCCCCTCGAGCACCAGGTCGGGGATCCCGTCCGACTTGTGCAGCTTGGTGTCGACCACCACCTTGGGCCGGAAGTCGGCGACGGCGGCGGCCATGACCACCACGTCGGCCGCAGGGGCCCGGGACAGCATGACGTCTTCCATCTGCGCCGCCGACTCGACCTCCACCACCTCGACGCCGGATGGGCGGGGCAGTGTGCTCGTCGTCACCAGCACCACATCGGCACCGCGACGGCGAGCCGCGGTCGCCACCGCGTGACCCTGTTTGCCCGACGACCGGTTGGTGATGTAGCGCACCGGGTCGATGGCCTCACGGGTGCCTCCGGCAGAGACCAGGACCCGGACGCCGGCCAGGTCGTGGGCCACCGGTGGAGCGCCCGCACTGAGCAGGTCGAGCACGACGGCCGCGATGGTGGCCGGCTCGGCCATCCGTCCCGACCCGATGTCGCCACCGGCCAGGCGGCCGTCCTCGGGCGGAATCACGATCACGCCGCGGGACTCGAGGCGGGCCAGGTTGTCGCGCACCGTCGGGTGCTCCCACATCTCGGTGTGCATGGCCGGGCACACCACCACGGGGGCACGCGTCGCCACCAGGGTGGTCGTCAACAGGTCATCGGCCAGGCCGGCGGCGTACCGGGCCAGCAGGTCGGCGGTGGCCGGTGCCACAACGATCAGGTCGGCCAACTGACCGAGCCGGGTGTGCGGGATGGGCGAGGCCTCGTCCCACACGCTCGTCTGGGTGGGCTCGGAACCCAGGGCGTCGAAGGTGGCCCGGCCGACGAACCGGGTGGCCCGCTCCGTCAGCACCGGGGCCACGTGCACCCCGGCGTTCACCAGGCGACGGCACACGTCGACGGCCTTGTAGGCGGCGATGCCGGCGGACACGCCGAGCACGACGAAGGGGCGCTCCCCAACCGGTGTAGGTGCCTCGTGCGTTGTCACCTCGGCCACGGCCATCCCCCCGTCCCACCGACCCCGGCGCCAAGGCCGGGGCGGTGAGTCACTCGGTGGTCTCGTCCTTGTCGGCGGCGATGGCCTCGGCCACCGCCTCCTCGACAGCCAGCTCGACCGCGCCCTCGATGAGGGCCACGGCCGCGGCCTCGGCCGCCTCGGCTGCGGCGATCTCCTCGGGGTCGGGGCGGCTGTAGGTGGCCTTACCCTCGGCGACCTCTTCGAAGGCGATCGAGAGCGGCTTGCCCGAAGCGGAGGCGACCTGGGGGGGCACGACCACGCCGATGCCTTCGCCCAGGGAGTTGTAGTAGCTGTTCACCTGGCGTGCCCGACGGGAGGCCAGCGCCACCAGGGTGAACTTGGAGTCGACCTTGTCGAGGAGGTCCTCGATGGGCGGGTCCATCAGGGTGGTCGGGTTCTGGGCCATCACGATCCTTACCAACTGTTGAGGGGTGGGTTCCAGCGATGTCGCCGGGCGGAGAAGCGCCGTTAGGACCTAGGAGGCTCCCGAGCGACGAAGTTCCAGTATAGAGGCCACATCGGCAGTGGCTTGCGCAATGGTGTCGTTGACCACCACGGCGTCGGCAATCCGGCGGCCCTCCCGCTCCTCGTCGGCCCCTTCGGCCAGGCGTCGGGCCACGTGGGCGTCGTCGTCGCCACGGCCCCGCAGTCGGTCGGCCTGGACCTCGGGCGAGGGCGGGAGCAGCAGGATCAGGGTGGCGTCTGGCCGGAGGGCACGCACCTGGGTCGCCCCCTGAAGGTCGATCTCGAGCAGCACGTCGCGACCGGTCCCGGGTTCCGGGACCGGTGTGCCGTAGAGGTTGCCGAGGAACTCGGCCCACTCGAAGAAGCCACCGTCGGCCACCTTGGCCTCGAAGATCGGGCGGTCGACGAACACGTAGGCGTCCGCGGGCTCACCGGGCCGGCGGGGCCGTGTCGTCCATGAGCGGCTGAGCCACAGTCGTGGGTCGGTGTCGACCAGCCGTGAGGCGACGGTCCCCTTCCCCGCCCCGCCGGGGCCGAAGAGGACGAAGATATGGGAGTCGTCGGCAGCCGCGTGGACCGCCGGGGGTACTCCGCTCAGCGGGCGGTCTCCCGGAGGAGCGACTCACGCTGGTTGGAGCCGAGCCCCTGGAGTCGCCGGCTCTCCGAGATGCCTACCGTCTCCATGAGTCGGCGGGCCTTGACCTTGCCAAGTCCGGGCAATGACTCGAGTACGGAGAGCACCTTCATCTTGCCGACGGTCTCATTGCCGTCGGCCATCGTGAGGAGCTCGCCGAGATCGATCGAGCCGAGCTTCAGCTTCTCCTTGACCTCGGCCCGCTCGCGGCGGACCTTGGCGGCCTTGGCCAGTGCGGCCTGGCGCTGTTCGGGCGTGAGTGCAGGCGGTTGCGGCATGGCGGGAACGATAGCGCCTCGGCGGCAAGCGGTCATCCGAAGTGGGCACGCGGCCCCACCGGGGCCCCCGCAACCGCGGTGGCGGAGGCGTCAGAGCACGGCACCTGGAGGGGCGGAACGGCACGGCGCCGGTGGGCCGGCGCGTCGCCGATACTGGGGGGGTGCAGGTGATGGACCTCAACGCGGACCTGGCCGAGGGCGATACCTTCGGCCCGCGCGACCGGGCGCTGCTGGACGTGGTCACGAGCGCCAGCCTGGCCTGTGGGTTCCACGCCGGGAGCCGGACCGTGATGCGCGCCGCCGCCGAATCGTGCATCGAGCAGGGCGTCGCCATCGGCGCCCACGTCTCCTACCGCGACCGCGTGGGATTCGGCCGGTGGGCGCTCGACCTGCCCGCCGGGCAGCTGTCGGCTGACCTGGTCGAGCAGTGGGAGGCGCTGGTCACCGAGGTGACGGCGGCAGGAGGAGAGGTCACCTTCGTGAAACCACACGGTGCGCTGTATGCGGCGATGGCGGTCGACCGCGCGGTGGCGACCACCGTCGTCGACACCTTTGCCCCACGATGCCCGGTGCTGGTCGGCCCTCCCGACGGGACCCAGGAGGGTGCGGCGGTGGCTGCCGGGATGGACATGGTTCCCGAGGGATTCTGCGACCGCGGCTACGACGCCAGCGGCCTGCTCATCCCTCGCGGTGAGGCCGGCGATCTGGTCGACGACCCGGCCGTAGTGGCCGGACGGGCACGGTCTCTGACCATCGACAGCGGCGTCCACGCAGTGGACGGGACGTGGGTGGCGCTCCGTGTCCGGACCCTGTGCATCCACGGCGACCGCGACGGTGCCGACAGCCGGGCGCGGGCCGTGCGTGACGCCCTGGCCGCCGCCGGAGTCGAGGTCCGGGCCTTCGCCCCGGCCGTCGACACGTGACCGAACAGCCGGTCGTCCTCTTCGGAGACCGGGCGATTCTGGTGGAGACCGACGATGTGGCCGGGGCCCATGCACTCGCCGCGTTGCTCGCCAGCCGGTTGGCCCGCGGCGAGGCCCCTGTGGGGATCGACGAGGTGGTGGTCGGGTTCGCCAACGTCCTGGTCGTCCTCGATGCTGACGAACCCGACGTCGACGTCGTGGCCGGGTGGGTGACACAGGTCGCGGCATCAGCCGGTGCCAGGCCCACACGAGATGATCGCCAGGTGCGGACCCACGTGCTCCCGGTGGTGTTCGACGGTCCCGACCTCGCCGAGGTGGCAGCCACCGTCGGCCATCCGCTCGACCGGGTTGTCGACGGGGTGGTCTCGGCCGACCTCGAGGTGGCCTTCGTCGGCTTCGCCCCTGGCTTCCCCTACGTGACCGGCCTGCCCCCCGAGCTTGCCGCCGTCCCCCGGCGGGCCACGCCCCGGACGTCGGTCCCGGCCGGCTCGGTGGCGATTGCCGCTGGCTTCGCTTCGGTCTACCCCCGCTCGACACCGGGCGGCTGGCACCTGCTCGGCCGGACACCCACGTCGCTGTTCGACCCCGACGTCACACCCCACAGCCTTGTCGCCCCCGGGGACCGGGTCCGCTTCACCGTGGTTGGTGACGCCGACTTCGCCGACGTATCGATCGCAACCGTCCGTCCACTCCTCGGTGCCGACGGCCCCTGCATCGAGGTCCGGGAACCCGGTCTGGCCACCACCGTCCAGGACGGCGGGCGCCGTGGGTGTGCCCACGACGGGGTGTCGGCGGCCGGTGCCGCCGACACGGTGGCCCTGGCCCTGGCCAACCTGCTGGTCGGCAACCAGTCGGACGCGGCGGCCCTCGAATGCACCGCGTCGGGACCGACGTTGCGGGTGGTGGGTGAGGGGTACCTGGCCGTGGTGGGCGCCGGGCCGGGTGCGGTCGAGGTCAGCGTCGACGGCCACCCGGCACCGGACGGAGCGGTGCTTGCGGTGAACGACGGCCAGGTCGTGCGGATCGGGCGCATCGGCCTGGGCCTGCGTGCCTATGTGGCCGTGTCCGGGGGTCTCGCCACCCCGGTCCTGTTCGGGTCCCGGTCGTCGGACGCCTTGGCCGGGCTCGGGCCCGGGCCACTCCGAGTCGGTGACCGACTGGCCCGTGGCCAACCGGCGCGTCCCCGCGGCCACCTTGATCCTGCCACGCCGTCATCGGGCAACCACCGCGTCCTGTCGGTGATGGCCGGTCCCCATGGGTCACCGGGCGACGGCCTGGCCGGACGGACGTGGCGGGTCGGGGTCGAAGTCGACCGGATCGGCGTGCGCCTCGACCCCGGCGACGGACCCCGACTCGACGCCGGCGGGCCGCGGGCCTCGACCCCGATGGTGACTGGGGCCATACAGGTGCCGCCCGACGGGCGGCCGATCGTGCTCCTCTGCGACCACGCCACGGTGGGCGGCTACCCGGTGGTGGCCTGTGTGGTCACCGCCGACCTGCCTGTGCTCGGGCAGCTGAGGCCGGGCGACGAGGTCGCCTTCCGCGAGGTCGACCTCGCGACGGCCCGCCGTCTGGCGGTCCAGGCACGCCGGTCCACCGCTTCCCGGGTGGGCGGCTGGTTCCCGACGGCCGCGGGTACCTGAGCCGCCGTTGGCCCAACCGGTGCGCCATGGGTTCCACGGACTCCGACCGCCGGTCGACGTGGCACGATGGGACCTGACCACGCCGGGTGCCCCTGCACCCGCGACCAGGAGGAGCGGCACGTGAGCGACACCGGCCAGAACGAGGACGGCAGCCCCTTCCAGGCCCGGGACGACGGCCAGCTCCACTTCGAGCCGGGCACGGCGGCCAACACGTTCCCGGTGACGGCCCCCGAGGACGCCACACCGCTCGAGGAGGACGAGCCCGAAGGCACCGTTCCGCCGAGCCCGCTGTGGGCCATGAAGGAGCGGGCCCACGGCGGCATCCACCTGTTCGGCCACCCGGCCCGGATCAGGGCCCAGGCCGGCCAGGGCGACGCTGCGGTCTACGCCATCGACGACGGCCCGAAGCACTGCATGATCGGGCGCCGGGTGGGGACCACCACCGACGGCTGCGTCTACAGCCTGATCGCCCGGGTCGACCTGTCCACGTGGAAGTCCCTGGTCAGTGGGGCCATCGACGGGCGCCAGGCCTTCCTGGACGCCCACGAGGCCGGGCTGAGCGGCACGGTCGAGACCAACGGCGTGTCCAATGTGCTCGACATCGACTGGTACGCCCAGCCCACCGACATCCCCGAGGACTACCTGCCGCCGGCCCCCTTCGCCACGTTCGCCGAGGACCTGCCCACCGCCGACCGGTAGCGCCCACCCCGACCGGGGCGACCGCCTGCGGCCCGTCAGGCGCGGGCCGACCACCTGCCGCTGCTCAACCTCGGCCGAGGACCCGCCGGAGCGCTTCACACTCCTGGTGGGCGGCGGCACGCACGGCGCCGATGTCGGGCCCGGCGGCGAGGAGCGCCCGCGAGCTGCTCGGCAGGACGGTGCCCGGCGGACACGCGCCGAACAGCCGACCGGCGTCCTCCGCCGTGCCCCCTTGCGCACCCATGCCGGGGGCGAGCACGACGCCACCGAGTCCGCCCAGGTCGAACGCCGAGGGCTCGAGGGTGGCGCCGATGACCACGCCGACCGTGCCCGGTACCGGGAGCCCACCGTGGTTCAGCCCGGCGATGTCGGCCAGGAGCTGGTCCTCCACCGAGGCGCCCGACGTCGTGATGGCCGTCTGCAGAGCGCGCCCTTCGGGGTTCGAGCTCCGGGTGACGACGATGACACCCCGCCCCCCGTTCGCGGCCAGGTCGAGGGCCGGTTGCAGCGCGCCCAGGCCAAGGTAGGGCACGACCGTCATGGCGTCGGCCACCAGCGGGCTGGCCGGGTCGAGCCAGGCTGCGGCGTAGGCCTCCATGGTCGACCCGATGTCGCCGCGCTTGGCATCGGCGATGACGATCAGGCCGGCGTCGCGGGCGGCGGCCAGCACATCCTCAAGGGCGGCCAGGCCGCTCGAGCCGAGCCGCTCGAAGAACGCCACTTGGGGCTTGACCACCGGGACCACCCCGGCGAAGGCCTCGACACAGGCCAGGCCGAAGGACCGCAGGCCGGCCGGCGTGTCGGCCAGCCCCCAGGCTGCCAGCAGTTCCGACGAGGGGTCGATGCCGGCACACAGTGGTCCCGTCGAGGCCACCGCCTTGGCCACCCGTGTGGCGAATCCGTCTGTCATGTCGTCCTCCTGTCCGTTTCTCCGTCCTCCATCCGATCACCTGGTCCCTACCGACGAGCTGGTCCCATCCGACCATCAGGCGGGCCCGTGCTGTCAGTCACGGGCCAGGTCCTCCGCAGCGAGGGCCGCGCCGCGTGAGTCATGGGCCACGCCCCGAAGTGACCGGACGGACCGGACCCGGTGGTCCACGCACCACGCCCCGATCTCGTCGAGCACCCGCCAGGCCGCCCGGGGATCCCGGAACGTGGCCGTGCCCACTTGAACGGCGTCGGCACCGGCCATGAGCAGCTCGACGGCGTCGCGCCCGGTCATCACCCCACCCACCCCGATGATGGTGGCGTCGGGATGGGCCGCCCGGACGTCGAACACGGCCCGCACGGCGATGGGGTGGACCGACGGTCCCGACAGGCCCCCACCGGCCGGGCCCGATCCGAGGACCGGGGCGCGTCGCTCGAGATCGATGACCATGGCCAATGCGGTGTTGATCAGGGTGACCGCTTCGGCTCCGTGGGCGAGAGCGGCGCCGGCCACCTCGGCCACGTCGGCGACGGTCGGGCTGAGCTTGGCCCACAGGGGCACGGCGGGCCCGTTGGCGGCCACGGCCGCCACCACCTCAGCCGTAGCAGTAGGTGAGTGGGCGAACATGTGCCGACGGTCCTCGACGTTCGGGCAGCTGACGTTGACCTCGATCGCCGTCAGGCCCTCGACTGCGGCCAGCATGCCGGCAGCCTCGGCGAAGTCGTCGACCCGCTGGCCCCAGATACTGACCACGGTGCGGGCACCGGCCGCGGCCAGGCGGGGCAGGTCGTCGCGCACCCAGGCCTCGATCCCGGGGCCCTGGAGACCGACGCTGTTGACCATGCCCGACCCGGCCTGGTGGACCCGGGGCGACGGGTTGCCCGGCCACGGCCCGACCGACAGCGACTTGACCACCATGGCCCCAAGGGCTGCGAGCGGGCCGTAGGCCTCGAGCTCGTCGGCGTGCCCGGCCGTGCCCGACGCCGTCATCACCGGATTGGGCAGGACGAGCGAGCCGACCGGAACTGACAGGTCGACGTCATCCCGGGTGGCGGCCCGCCAGGCCCGTCCCAACCGACCTCTCCGCCCCATTGGCCGCCCCATTGGCCGCCTCACCTGATGCCCCACCTGATCAGGGCGGCCGGTGCCGGACGCGGCGTCGCTCATCTGATCACCTCTGGTGGTACTCCTGGAGCGAGCGCACCGACAGCGGGTGGGCGACCCAGTCGGCGATGCCGGCCGCCGCGGCCCTGGCCGCCGCAACCGTGGTCAGGCACGGCACCAAGTGAGCCAGGGCCGTCGCTCGGATGTGGAGCCCGTCGGCCCGGGGTCCGCGTCCCCGGGGGGTGTTGATGACCAGCTGGACCTTGCCCCCGGCGATGAGTTCGACGGCGTCGACCTTGCCCGGATGGGACTCCCCCACCTTGGCCACCACCGTGCCGACCTCGATGCCCTCGTCGGCCAACATGGCGGCCGTGCCCGACGTGGCGGCCAGGTCGAAGCCGAGTGCGGCGAACTGCCGGGCCGCCTCGAGGCCGCCGGCCTTGTCCCGGTCGGCCAGCGACAAGAACACCGTGCCGCTCGTGGGCAGCCGGTTGCCGGCGGCGATCTGGCTCTTGGCGAAGGCCAGGCCGAATGTGGCGCCGATGCCCATGACTTCGCCAGTCGAGCGCATCTCGGGGCCGAGGAGCGTGTCCACCCCCGGGAACCGGTTGAAGGGCAGCACCGCCTCCTTGACCGACACGTGACCGACGACCGGCTCGGTGAGCAGCCCCTCGGTCCGCAGTTCGGCGAGTGTGGCCCCGACCATGACCCGCGCCGCCACCATGGCGACGGGCACCCCGGTGGCCTTGGCCACGAAGGGGACGGTGCGGCTCGCCCGCGGGTTGGCCTCCAGCACGTAGGCCCGGTCGTCCTTCACGGCAAACTGGACGTTGCAAAGGCCGCGGACCTGGAGGGCCTCGCAGATGACCCGGACGTGGCGTTCGAGGTCGGCGACCACCTCGGCCGACAGTGTCTGGGGCGGCAGTGCGCATGCCGAATCGCCCGAGTGGACCCCGGCTTCCTCGACGTGTTCCATGACGCCGCAGATGACCACCTCGCCGGTGGCGTCGCGCACGGCGTCGACGTCCACTTCCACCGCGTCCTCGAGGAACCGGTCGACCAGCACCGGGCGGTCGGCGGTGACCCCGCCCTCACGGCCGAGGGAACCACCGACCCCGGACATAGCCTCGACCGCGTCGATCAGGCGCTCGTCGTCGTAGACGATCTCCATGGCCCGACCGCCCAGCACGTAGGAGGGGCGCACCAGCACCGGGTACCCGACCCGGCCGGCCACGGCCACGGCCTCGGTTGCCGTGGTGGCCGTTCCCCCCGGGGGCTGGGGGATGCCGAGGCGTCCGCACAGGTCGTTCCACCGCTCGCGGTCCTCGGCCAGGTCGATCGAGGCCGGCGAGGTCCCGAGCACCAGATCCTCGGCGATGCCGGCGGCGAGCTTGAGCGGGGTCTGGCCGCCGAGGCTGACGATAACCCCGACCAACCGGCCATCTCCGCGCGAAGCGGCCCGCTCGGCTTCGATGACGTTGGACAGGTCCTCGGGGGTGAGGGGCTCGAAGTAGAGGCGGTCCGAGGTGTCGTAGTCGGTAGATACCGTCTCGGGGTTGCAGTTGAGCATGATGGTCTCGAACCCGGCGTCGCGCAGCGCCATCGAGGCGTGCACGCAGCAGTAGTCGAACTCGATGCCCTGGCCGATCCGGTTGGGGCCCGACCCGAGGATGATGACCCGGGGTCGGCCCGAGGGACAGATCTCGTCCTCGTCCTCATGGGTCGAGTAGTGGTAGGGCGTATGGGCCTCGAACTCGGCCGCGCAGGTGTCGACGGTCTTGAACGTGACCGCTGCCCCGGTCGCCACCCGGGCCGACCTGACCTGTCCCTCGGTGACGCCGTCACCGAGGAGATGGGCTAGCTGGGCGTCGGAAAATCCCAGGCGCTTCAGCCGGCGCCACTCTCGCCGGTCCAGGTCGTCGACCGTCACCCCGAGGGTCACCTGGAGGTCGAGGGCCATACGGGCGTCGGTGATTTTCGCCATCTCCCACAAGAACCAGGGGTCGATACCCGTCGTCGTCGCCAGGTCGTCGACCGGCACCCCACGCCGGAGCAGCGATTCGAGCTGGTAGAGCCGCTCGGGGGTGGCAATCGCCACGGCCCCCAGGAGGTCGGCCACCGGGACGATGTCGACCGCTGTCTCGGAAGCGTCAGCGTTGAGGCCGGACCGTCCCTGCTCGAGTGATCGGATCGCCTTCTGCAATGACTCGGGGAACGTCCGCCCGATCCCCATGACCTCGCCCACCGACTGCATGCGGGTTCCGAGGACGTCGGTGGCACCCGGAAGCTTTTCGAAGGCCCAGCGCGGGATCTTGGTGACGACGTAGTCGATGACGGGCTCGAACGATGCCGGCGTCGCCCCGGTGATGTCGTTGCTGATTTCGTCGAGGCGGTAACCGACGGCCAGACGGGCGGCGATCTTGGCGATGGGGAATCCGGTTGCCTTGGAGGCCAACGCGGACGAGCGCGACACCCGGGGGTTCATTTCGATGACCGTCTGGTGGCCCGTCCGCGGATCCACCGCGAACTGCACGTTGGAGCCGCCGGTCTCCACCCCCACCCGGCGGATGCAGGCGAAGGCGGCGTCGCGCATCTCCTGGTACTCGACGTCGGTCAGGGTCTGGGCCGGGGCCACGGTGATGGAATCGCCGGTGTGGACCCCCATCGGGTCGAAATTCTCGATGGAGCAGATGACCACGCAGTTGTCGGCGTGGTCGCGCATCACCTCGAGCTCGTACTCCTTCTGCCCGGCGATGGAACGCTCGACAAGCACCTCGCTGATGGGCGAGGCGTCGAGTCCCTCTGCGGCCAACCGGATGAGGGCTTCGGGGTCGCTGGCGATGCCGGTGCCGGCGCCACCCAGGATGTAGCTCGGGCGCACCATGATCGGGTACCCGATCGACTCGCCGATGGCCATGGCCTCGTCGAGCGAATGGGCGAAGCCCGAAGCGGGCACCGACAGTCCGATCTCCTCCATGGCCGCCTTGAACCGCTCCCGGTCCTCGGCGGTGGCGATGGCTTCGGGGTTGGCCCCGATGACCTCGACCCCATTGGCCTCGAGCACGCCCCGCCCGGACAGGGCCATGGTCAGGTTGAGGGCGGTCTGGCCGCCGAGGGTCGGCAGGAGGGCGTCGGGCCGCTCGCGTTCGATGATGGCCGTCAGCACGTCGGGGTCGAGGGGCTCGATGTAGGTGCGGTCGGCCATGCCCGGGTCGGTCATGATGGTGGCCGGATTGGAGTTGGCCAGCACCACCCGAAAGCCCTCGTCGGCCAGCACCCGGCACGCCTGGGTCCCCGAATAGTCGAACTCGCAGGCCTGGCCGATCACGATCGGGCCCGACCCGATGACCAGGATCGATTCGAGGTCGTCACGACGCGGCATCAGCGGCCCTTCCTGTTCGGACCGCCCGGGACAGGAGCGCCGCTCGGCCCACCGTGGGCGTCCATCAGCAGCCGGAACTCCTCGAACAGGTAGCGGGCGTCATGGGGGCCGGGGCCGGCCTCGGGGTGGTACTGCACGCTGAACGCCGGGGCCCCCGTGCTGGCCAGCCCCTCGATGACCCCGTCGTTGAGGTTGACATGGGTCACCTCGGTGGCCCCCAGCGAATCGGCCGCCACTGCATAGTTGTGGTTCTGGGAGGTGATCTCCACCCGGCCGGTCGCGGTCCGCTGCACGGGGTGGTTCCCGCCGTGGTGGCCGAACGGGAGCTTGTAGGTCGTGGCCCCCAGCGCGCTGGCCAGCAGCTGATGGCCGAGGCAGATCCCGAAGACGGGCACCGTCCCGTCGTCGAGCAGGCGGCCGATCTCCGCGATGACCGCGGGCAGGGCCGCCGGGTCGCCGGGGCCATTGGACAAGAAGATGCCGTCGGGACCGAGGTCGAGGACGGCGTCGGCCGGCGTGGCGGCCGGCACCACGGTCACCGTGGCCAGTTCACCGAGCTGGCGGAGCATGGCTTCTTTGATCCCGAAGTCGTAGGCCACCACCCGGTACGGCCCGTCACCCCGCTCGAGGCGGGTCGTCGTGGTGACCGTCGACACCAGGTCGCGCCCGTCGGTGGACGGCGCATCTCGGGCCGCGGTCACCAGATCGGACTCGGCGGCGGTACCGAAGGCGCACGGTACCGAGCCGTGTTCACGGAGGTGGCGGGTCAGACGTCGGGTGTCCACTCCGGTGATCCCGGACACACCGTGACGCCGGAGGAAGTCCTCGAGGGTGCCCGTCGAACGCCAGCTGGAGGGGACGTCGGCCAGGTCGCGGACAACCACCCCGCTGCAGTGCGGACGGGCGGCCTCGTCGTCGGTCGGGTTCACCCCGTAGTTGCCGATGTGGGGGTATGTGAAGGCGATGACCTGTCCGGCGTACGACGGGTCGGTTATCACCTCCTGGTAGCCCGACAACACGGTGTTGAACACCGCTTCGCCGGTCGAGATCCCGTCGTCGGGCGCGTCGCCGAACGCCTCGCCTTCGAATACGGCTCCGTCCGCCAGTACGAGGAGCGCCGGCACCCGGTGGACGCCACCGTTGCGGGGGCTCATCGTTGGGCCACCGCGTCGATCACCACCGGCTCGCCGGCCAGGATGGTGTGCCGTACCCGGCCGGTCAGTTTGCGACCGGTGTAGGGGGTGTTGCGGCTGCGCGAGGCGAGTGCGGTCGGGTCGACCGTCCACGTGGCCGACGGGTCGACGACGCACAGGTTGGCCGCAGCCCCCGGCTCGACCGGACCCCCCTGGCTGCCACCATGGGCGGGGTCGAGGCCGGCGATAGCGGCCGGCTGCCAGCTGAGCAGGGCGACGATGCGCTCGATGGGCAGGTCAAGTTCGGTGGTGGCCAGGGCCAGGGCCGTCTGCAGACCGAGCATGCCCGGGGGCGCCAGGTCGAAGGGCAGGTCCTTCAGCTCGGGAGCGTGGGGGGCATGGTCGGTGGCGATGGCATCGGCCGTTCCGTCAGCCAGAGCCGCCTTCACCGCGTCAACGTCGTCCTGGGGCCGGAGCGGCGGGTTGACCTTGAAGACCGGGTCGTAGCCCGCAGCGCAGCCGTCGGTCAGGGTGAAGTGGTGGGGGGCAATTTCGGCGGTGACCGGCACGCCTTCGGCCCGGGCCCGCCGTACCAGGTCGATAGAGCCAGCCGTCGAGAGGTGCAGGAAGTGGACCCGTCCGCCCGTCGCCCGGGAGAGGGCGATGTCGCGGGCCACCATGACCTCCTCGGCTTCGGACGGCATGCCGGCGAGGCCCAACCGGCTCGACCAGGCCCCCTCGTGCATGGTGCCGCCGGCGGCCAAGCTGGCGTCCTCGCAGTGCTGGCCGAGGGTCACTCCGAGTCCCGTGGCGTACTGAAGGGCCCGACGCATCAGTCCGGCCGACTGCACGCCGTCGCCGTCGTCGGTGAACAGCCTCACCCCCAGGGCGGCCAGTTCGGCCATGGGGGCGAGTCGCTCACCGGCCCGGTCCACGGTGATGGCTCCAGCCACGGCCACCTGGGCCATGGATCCTTGGGCCAGGGCGAAGACGTTGCGCACCGATTCGGCCGAGTCGAGCGGCGGGTCGGTGTTGGGCATGGCCACCACGGCCGTGAACCCGCCGAGGGCGGCGGCCCGGGTGCCGGACTCGATCGTCTCGGCCTCCTCTCGCCCCGGCTCGCGCAGGTGGGTGTGGAGATCGACCAGGCCGGGCGACACCACACAACCGCCGGCGTCGATGACCCGCGCGCCGGCCGGCACGTCCAGGTCCTCCCCCACCTCGACAACCCGGCCGGCCACCACCCGGACGTCGGATCGGCGCGTGCCGGTCCGGTCGACGACGGTGCCGCCGCGCACCACCAGCTCGGGCGCGATCGTCTTCGTGCCACGGCTCGTTGTTCGGTCAGTCATGCAGCTCGGCCTCCCGGGCGCCTTGGCCGAGCAACAGGAACAGCACGGCCATGCGGACGGCCACCCCGTTGCCGACCTGGTCGGTGATGCGGGCCGACGGGAGCTCGGCCACTTCGGAGGCGATCTCGACACCCCGGACCATGGGACCGGGGTGCAGGATGATGGCGTCGGGCGGCAGCTGGAGGGCCCGTCGCGCGGTCAGGGCATAGCCCGCCGAGTACTCACGCATTGTCGGGACGTAGGCCCCGCTCCCCCGTTCGGCCTGGAGCCGCAGGAGGGAGATGACGTCGGTGTCACCCAGCACGCCGTCGAGATCGTGGCGCACCCCGGCGATCGGCCACCCTTCGAGGGAGGGCGGCAGCAACGTGGCCGGTGCCACCAGGGTGACCCGGGCCCCGAGGGCCGCGTACGCGGTGATCTGCGAGCGCGCCACCCGGCTGTGCCGGATGTCGCCGACGATGGTGACCCGCAGGCCGTCGAAGGCCGCAGTTCCCTCATCGCCCCCGCCGAGTGACTGGCGCACGGTGTAGAGATCGAGGAGGGCCTGGGTGGGGTGCTGGTGCCAGCCGTCGCCGGCATTGATCACCGCACAGTGGTCGACCCACTCGGCCACCCGGGCCGGCACGCCCGACGAGCTGTGACGGATGATCACGGCGTCCATGCCGATGGCCTGGATGGTCTCGATGGTGTCGCGCAGGGACTCGCCCTTCTTGACCGAGGACGACCCGGCGCTGAACGACAGGACGTCGGCCGACATCCGTTTGGCCGCTGTCTCGAACGACATGCGGGTGCGGGTCGAGTCCTCGAAGAACAAGGTGGCCACCGTGCGGCCCCGCAGGGTGGGGACCTTGGGGTTGGCCCGCCGCCCCACTTCGGCGAAGGAGTCGGTCACCCGGAGGACTTCGGCGATGTCCGTGGCATCGAGGTCGTCCATGCTCAAGAGGTGGGTGGGGAAGGCGTTCACCGGCTGACCAACTCACCGAGTGAGACACCCTCGTCGGTGACGTCGACCATCTCGTCGCGACTGGTCGGCAGGTTCTTGCCCACGTAGTCGGGGCGGATCGGCAGCTCGCGATGGCCCCGGTCGACCATCACGGCCAGTTCGACCACCTGGGCCCGGCCGTACTCGCCGAGGGCGTTGAGGGCGGCCCGGATGGTCCTGCCCGTGAAGAGCACATCGTCGACCAGCACGACGGTCGCCCCGGTCAGGTCGGTGGTGATGTCCGTGGCCGCCTCGGGCAGGACGGGGCGCAGCCCGATGTCGTCACGATAGAAGGCGACGTCGAGCGTGCCGACCGGCACGTCGGCCCCTTCGACCTCGGCCAGGGTCTCGGCGATGCGATGGGCGATGGCGACACCGCCGGTCTGGAGGCCGATCAGGACGACATCGTGGAGGCCCCGATTGCGCTCGGCGATCTCGTGGGCCATGCGGGTGACGGCGCGTCGCACGTCATCGGCGGTCATGACCTGGACCCGGGCAACGAAGACAGCACCCCGCGGGCGGGTATGACTGCGTTCACGTTCGGCCACCTGATCCTCCTGTCCGTACGGGCCTCACGGGACCCGCTTCACGGTCAGGCTCCGACTATACCGCGTCAGGTCTGGTGCCGTCCGCGCCGATGGCCCACGATCGGCTCATATCCGGACCCGTTGGCCGGGCCGAACGCCAACGCACATGTCAGTCGATGAGGGCGGGGGGGCCGGCGGCGCGTGCCGGGGCGCGGACGAGTAACAAGGCCGGGATCAGGGCCACCAACGTCATTCCGACCACCCACCAGAACGTGTGCCCGAACGCCGAGGCGAACGGCTGGGCCACCTTGGCCACCACCGACCGCGGGGCCGTCGCCGCGCCCGTCAGACCGCCCGTGATGCCGTGGACCTGCACGTTGATCTGATGCTCGAGCACCACCGCCACCAGCGCGGTGCCGATGGATCCGCCGACCCGCTGGACGATGTTGATGGCCGTCGACGCCCGGGGCACCTGGGGCGCGGCCAAGGTCTGGTAGGCCGCCGCGATGGCCGGCATCATCACGAATCCGAAGCCGATGCCGCGGATGAACAGCGACACGGCCAACAGGGCGAAACTGGTGTGGGCTCCGAGCTGCGTGTAGGCCAGGGTCGCCAAGGTGACCAGCACGAGTCCCCCGGGCACGATACGTCCCGACCCGTAGCGGTCGGTGAGCTTGCCGGCCAGCGGCATGACCATCGCCGCCCCGATGCCCTGGGGTGCCATGAGCAGCCCGGCGGTGAGTGCGGATTCGCCGCGGACCACCTGGTAGTAGAGGGGCAGGAGGAACATGCCGCCGAACAGGGCGGCGCCGAAGAAGAAGGTGGTGGCCGAGGCGGCGGCGAACTGCCGGTCACGGAACAGCAGCACCTCGATGAGCGGGGTGATCTTGGTGTGCAGGGCGTGCCATACGAATCCGGCGATCAGCGCAAGACCGATGACAGTGGGCACGAAGACGCTGAGCGCCGAGCCCTGACCCGCCTGGGACAGGCCGTAGACGAACAGGCCCAGGCCCGGCGACAGCAGGACCAGGCCGAGCAGGTCGAGTTTGTAGGCCCGGTCGGTCCGCTGATGGCCGGGCAGGTACTTGACGGCCAATGCGATGGCCACGATACCGATGGGGATGTTCACGTAGAAGATCCACCGCCACGACACGCTGTCGACGATGAGTCCGCCGATGACCGGGCCGAGGACCGGGCCGAGCAGCATGGGCACGCCCAACAGGCTCATCACCCGACCCATGCGTTGGGGTCCGGCGGCTTGGGCCATGATCGACTGGCCGATCGGCATGATCATGCCGCCGCCGACGCCCTGCAGGATCCGGAAGACGATGAGGCTCCCGATCGACCACGCCGCCCCGGACAGGGCGGAGCCCAGCAGGAACAGCGAGAGCGAGGCGATCCACATCCGTTTGGCGCCGAACCGCTCCACTGCCCACCCGGTCAGCGGAATCGTCATGGCCAGCGCCAACAGATAGCCGGTCGATACCCACTGGACCTGGGACAGGGGCGCCCGGAAATCCTTGGCCAGGGTGGGGATGGCCACATTGACGATGGTGGTGTCGAGGATCGACATGATGCTGCCGAGCACGACGACGACGGCCAGGCGCTTGAGGTGGGGGTCGAGCCCGGCCAGGACACCCTTGGCGGAGGTGTCGGGGGTGTCTCCTACATGGCCTCCCGAGCCCGCCTCCGGCCCGGACAGGTCCGAGGTGGTATCAGAGGTTGTCATGAGCTGGATGCGGAGTCGGGTGCGGAGTCGGAGTGATGAACCACTCGTCACGGGTAGGAACTGCGGACGCGCGAACCCGCACACCCGCTACTCCCGACGGTCCAACACGTCAGCGGGGGCAGCTATTCCGACTGTGGCAGCAGACCGGACGGTCAGCCGGTCGGACGGTCCAGTTCGTCCACCGGGTCCCGACGTTCCCCGCCGTCCCCCGGGACAGGGGGCACCCCGTCGGTCCCGGATTGGGGGGCCGCTCCGTCGGACCGGTGCCGGCTGGTCTACGAGTCGGTGCTTTCGGGACGGACCCGGCCGGCGACGGTGGCCAGCACACCGTTGACGAACCGGCCCGAGTCGTCGGTCGAGAAGGCCGTGGCCAGGTCGACCGCCTCGTTGAGGATCACCGCGGTGGGCACGTCGTCACAGGTCAGCAACTCGGCCGTGGCCAGCCGCAGTACGTTCTTGTCGACCACGGCCATGCGGTCGATGTCCCACCCGATGGCAGCCTCACCCACCAGGTCGTCGATCTCCCCGATCCGGGAGCCCACCGCGGTGATCAGGGTGGTGACGTAGGGGTCCGGGGCCATGGGCTGGCTGGCCAGGACGTCTTCGGGGCGTTCGCCCTTCAGCTCCGCCTCGTACAGCAGGGTCAGGGCCCGCTCGCGGGACTGGTGGCGGGGTGCGGATTGGTCGTTCATGGAGTTGGGGTACCCAGGCAACGTGCGCACCGGACGGCCGGGCTCAGGCCCGGGTCAGATACTCGCCCGTGCGGGTGTCGACTTTGACCATCTCGCCAGGGTTCACGAAGAGAGGCACCTGGATCACCAGGCCGGTTTCGAGGGTGGCCGGCTTGCGGGCGCCCGACACCCGGTCACCCTGGAGGCCGGGCTCGGTCTCGGCGATGGTCAGTTCGACGGCCGCAGGCAGTTCCACGCCAACGATCTCGTCACCGAAGAACTCGAGGACGGCGTCGTCGCCTTCCTTCAGGTACTTGTTGGCGTCGCCGAGGAGGCCGGTCTCGACCTGGAGCTGGTCGTAGGACCGGGTGTCCATGAAGACGTACTCGCCGCCGTCCCTGTACAGGAACTGCATCTCGCGTTTGTCGATGATGGCCTGGTCGAGCTTCTCGTCGGCCCGGTAGGTGCGTTCGATCACCGCGCCGGTGCGCTGGTTCTTGAGCTTGGTGCGCACGAAGGCGCCACCCTTGCCCGGCTTGACGTGCTGGAACTCGATGACGTTGAACAGCCCCTCGGGCAGGTTCAGGGTCATGCCGTTGCGCAGATCGTTGGTGGAGACGGACATCAGACGGCGACTTCCTTCGGGAAACGGGTGAGTGGTCGGCTGCCGGTGGGGGTCACGACCAGCGTGTCCTCGATGCGGACTCCGCCGACGTTGGGCAGGTACACGCCGGGTTCCACGGTCACCACGGTGCCGGGCTGCAGGATAGCAGTCGATCCAGCACCCACTGCCGGCCCCTCGTGGATGTCGAGACCCACCCCGTGGCCGGTGCCGTGTTCGAACCGCTCGGCCCAGCCGGCCTCGGCAATGCGGTCCCGGCACGCCTTGTCGACGTCGCCGGTGACCACCCCGGGGGCGACCGTGGCCACGCCCAGAGCCTGGGCGGACGCCACCACCGCGAACACCTCGGCCAGCTCGCCCCGCGGCTCGCCCCCAATACAGAAGGTGCGGGTCATGTCAGAGCGGTAGCCGTCGAAGGTGGCACCGAAGTCCACCACCACCGGGTCCCCCATGAGCATGACCCTGGTACCGGGCCGGGCGTGGGGCTTGGCCGAGTTCTCCCCCGAGGCCACAATCGTCTCGAAGGCCCGGTCTTCGGCGCCGCCGAGCCGCATGGCGTGGTCGAGGGCGGCGGCAAACGCCGCCTCGGCCATGACGGCACCGTCCCCCACCCCGGCCAACAGGTGGAGGACCGAACCGAGCGCGTCATCGGCGATGGCTGCGGCTCGTTCCATCCGGACCACCTCGTCGACGTCCTTGACGACACGCAGCCCCTCGACGACCCCGTGGGTCGCCACCACCGACCGACCTTCGAAGACGGCCTCCCACATCCGGGCGGCCGACCACGTCACGTCGCCGGCCTCCAGTCCGACGGCGGTGGCATCGACAACCGCAGCGGCCAGTGACTCGCGCTGGGCCAGCACCCCGCCGATGGTGAGGTCGACCTGGTCGGCCACCCCGGATGCGGCCAGCTGCTCGGCGGCCTGGGTCCGGTAGCGCCCGTCGGTGGCGAGCACGGCGCGGTCAGGTCCGACCAGAAGCACGCCTGCCGATCCGGTGAACCCGGTCAGCCACCGCAGATTGGCCGTCGTGGTAACCACCAGTGCGTCCGGTCGGGGGGCGTCGCCATCCTCCTCGGCCAGCGCGGCTCGGACCCGGTCGAGGCGCCCGACCACCGACAGGGGAACCAATGGCATAGCCGTGTCGTCCAGAGGTCGTCCTGCCGGTTCGCTCACGACCGGTGCTTCAGGATGCGCGACACGGCCTCGACCGCCAACGGGTAGCCGAGGCCCCCGAATCCGGCAATGCAGCCGTCGGCCACCGATGCGATCGTCGACGTGTGCCGGAAGGGCTCACGGGCAGCCGGATTGGAGAGGTGGAGTTCGACCACGACCCCGTCGAAGGCGGCCAGGGCATCGTGGATCGACCACGAGGTGTGGGACAGGGCACCGGCGTTGATGACAATGGCCGCGGCCCGGCCCCGTGCTCCTTGGATGGCCTCCACCAGATCACCCTCGTGGTTCGACTGCACATGCTCGAGGCTGAGCCCCAAGCCCTCGGCGCTTACGCGCGCCGCAGCCACGTGGTCGTCGAGGGTGGCGGTGCCGTAGATCTCGGGCTCGCGCTCGCCCACCAGGTTGAGATTGGGCCCCGACACCAGCAGGACCAGTCCGTCCGCGGTCATCCATCACCTCGGGTCCAGCTCATGACGCACCTCGGGAACGGTTCGACTCCATGTCCACCAGGGTAGCGACGACGTCGGCCCGGGCGATGCCACGGACCACCTCGACACCCTCCGGTCCGTCGAGCACGAAGGTGAGGTCGCCCTGGGCCTTCTTGTCCCGGCCCATGAACGACAGCAGATGGTCGGCCGCGGTGCCCGCCGGCAGGTCGGTGGCGAGGTCGAACCCGCCCACCACCTGACGGTGGTGCTCGACCCGGGCATCGTCGATCCGTCCGATACGGCGGGCCAGTAGGGCGGCGAACACCAGACCGACGGCCACCGCTTCGCCGTGGCGGAGGTCCGCCCCGTCGTCTCCGAACGCTGACGCCTCGAGGGCATGGGCCAGCGTGTGACCATAGTTGAGGAGCATCCGTCGGTCACCCTCGCGTTCGTCAGAGGCGACCACTGCTGCTTTGATGGCCGCACACCGGACCACCTGCTCGTCGATCGGGAGGTCGGCCGTAGGGGCGGCCCCGAACGGGGTCTCGATGCCGAGCAAGGCGTACTTGGCCACCTCGCCGCGGCCCGACGCCCACTCGCGGGGCGGCAGGGTGGCGAGGGTCCCGGTGTCACACAGCACGGCGCTCGGCTGCCAGAAGGCACCGACCAGGTTCTTCCCCTCGGGGATGTTGACCCCGGTCTTGCCACCGATAGCCGCATCCACCTGGGCCAGCAACGACGTGGCCACGTTCACGTACCGAGTGCCCCGCTGGAACGACGCGGCGGCGAACCCGGCGAGGTCGGTGACCACGCCGCCGCCGACTGCCACCACCACGTCGGCCCGGTTGAGACCCGACCGGGCGAACTGCCGGCACACTTCCTCGACCTGGCCGAGGGATTTGGCCGATTCGCCGTCGGGCACGGAGACGACCTCGAAGGGGAGGCCGGGGTCGACAGCCACCCCGATCCCCTCCTGGGTCACCACCACGGCCCGTCGGGCGCCGGGCACGGTTTCTGCTAGGACACGGGCCAGCTCGTGGCGGACGCCATCGCCCACCACCACCTCGTAGGACCGGTCGCCCAGGTCGACCGGCACCTCCCGGGTCACGGCCGGCTCCGCTCGAAAGCGGTGAGCGACAGGATCCGGTCGGCCACCCGCGAGGGGTCGAGGCCGTCGACGTCGACCACCACGTCGGCCACCTCCTCATACAGCGGGCGGCGCACGGCGTCGAGCTCGGACAGCCGGGCGGCGGGGTCGTCGACCAGCAGCGGCCGGCCGTCACCCGGGCCCACCCGGTCAGCCAGAGTCGCCGGTTCGGCCCGCAGCCACACGACCATGGCCTGGCTCTCCAACCGCGCCCGGTTGCCCGCGTCCAGCACCGTCCCTCCGGCGGCTGACACCACGGCGGGCATCGGGGTCGCCAGGGCCTCGGCCAGGACACGGGACTCCTCGACCCGGAACGCCTCCTCGCCATGGGCGGCGAACAGGTCGGCCACCGTCGAACCGGTCGACGCCTCGACCATGGCGTCGGAGTCGAGGAAGGCCCAGCCGAGGCGTCCGGCCAGTTCCCGGCCGACCGTGGTCTTGCCGCTGCCCATCATCCCGACCAGGACCAGGTGGTCAGCCATCGGCCGCGGATACCGCCGACGGGGTCTGACCCAGGGTGGCCAGGTAGCCGGCGTGGTTCCGGCGGAACTCCTCGACCGAGTCGCCACCGAACTTCCGCAACGACTCGCCCGCCAGCACCAGGGCCGTCATCGTCTCGGCGACCACACCCATGGCCGGAACCGCGGTCACGTCAGTGCGCTCCTTGAACGACACCGTGGACTCCTTGGTGACCACGTCGACGGTGCCGAGGGTCGGGCGGTTGAGGGTGGCCAATGGCTTCATCGACAGGCGGGCCACGATCGGGGCGCCGGTGCTCATGCCGCCCTCGATGCCGCCCGCCCGGTGCGTGTCGCGCACATAGCCCCCACTCCGATCAGCCGATGCGTCGGGATCGTTGGCCGAGCCGGGATCGGCCATGCGGATGGCATCGTGGGCCTCGGAACCCAACATGCCCGCCACCTCGGCACCCTCGCCGATCTCGACCGCCTTGATGGCCTGGATGCTCATAAGCGCCTGGGCCAACAATGCGTCGAGGCGCCGGTCCCAGTGGACGTGGCTGCCGAGACCGACGGGCACGCCATAGGCGATCACCTCGGCCACACCACCGAGCGAGTCGCCGGCCTTGGCCGCCGCCTTGATGGCCGCCACCATCCGCTTCTCGGCCTTCTGGTCGATGCAGCGCACCTGGGACTCGTCGATCCGGGGCAGGTCCTCCATCCGGGGAAGCGACTCCAGTTGGGCCTTGGCCTTCCCCATCTGGACGATGTGGCTGAGTACGTCGACACCGATCTGGGCGAGCAGGAGGCGGGCAACCGTTCCGGCGGCCACCCGGGCGGCGGTCTCGCGGGCCGAGGCACGCTCCAGTACGTCGCGGGCGTCATCGAGACCGTACTTGAGCATCCCGGCCAAGTCGGCGTGTCCGGGACGGGGCTGGGTGAGCACCTTGGAGGGCAGGCCGGGAGCAGGGGACATCTCCTCCTCCCACTTCGGCCACTCGGTGTTGGCGATCTCGATGGCGATGGGCGAGCCGAGGGTGCGGCCGTGGCGGATGCCCCCGACCAGGCTGACCTCGTCGACCTCGAAGCGCATACGGGGGCCGCGTCCGAAGCCCAGCCGACGACGTGACAGCCCGCGCTGGATGTCCTCGGCGGTGACCAGCAGACCGGCCGGCACGCCCTCGAGGATCACCACGAGGGCGCGTCCATGGGACTCTCCGGCGGTCAGGTAGCGCAGCATCCGAATAAATCTACTCGGGGCCGGCCTGGGTCCCGGTGGCCCGAGGTCGACAGGGACCGGCACATGACGAGGCGATCGACATCACCTCGGGGACCATCGGTTCAGGACCCGGTGTGGAAGAGGTGCTGGCCGATCGTCCCGCCCCACAGGATGGCGATGGTCGCCCCGGCGCACAGTGCCGGGGCGAAGGGGATCCGGGTCTTGCGGCCGGCGGACGAACCGACCATCAGTACCAGGCCGAACAGCAGGCCGAACACGAAGCCGACGAGGAAGGCCAGGTAGACGTGGACCGGGCCGAGATAGCCGAGCGTCAACCCGATGACACCGGCCAGGCGGACGTCGCCGAAGCCCATGCCCTTCGGCACCAGGAACCAGATGAGGAAGAACACGGCGAAGGCCACCGCACCCCAGACGGCCGCGGTCTCCAGGTCGGTCCAGGTGTGGTTGACGGCGGACACGACCACCAGCAGTGGGGCGATGAGGGCCAGCGCACCGTAGATGAGGGTGCGGGGCACCAGCCGGTGGCTGAGGTCGGTGACCGATACCGCTACCGCGAGGGCCACGAACACCAGGTAAGGGGTAACGAGCACGTGGGGGCCGAAATGGTGGGCAACCGCCGCCCACATCGCCCCGGTGACCAGTGCCGCGCCCACGGTGCGTCCCGGCGAGCGGCCGGACGGCAGGAGGTGGCGCGCGGTCGGAACGGCTTCGGGCACGTCTTGAGGCACGGGCTCGGGCGCGAGTTCGGGGACGGCCACCGGCGCGCCCGGGGCCGTCGAGGCATCGGTGCCCACGGTCGCAGCCGTCGCGTCGGCCGCCCGGTCCGCCCGTCGGGCCGCCCGTTCGGCCCGGTGGCGCTCCTCGATCGCCCGGCTCCGTTCGGCGAGCTGTTGGGCCACCGGGTCGAGGACTCCGCCCACGGCAGCACCGACCACGCCGGCGGCTGCGACGAAGAGGGTGTCCACCAACCGCAACGTACTGGACGCACGCCTGCTGACCGGGCATCGTGGCAGGCCTATGGAGACCCGCACACTGACATTGGAGACCCCCGACGGCGCCATGCCGGTCTACGAGGTGGTGCCCGACGGACCGGCCCGGGGCGCGGTGGTCGTCGTGCAGGAGGCCTTCGGGGTGAACGACCACATCGCCGGCGTCACGGAGAGGTTCGCGGCCGCCGGCTACCACGCGGTGGCCCCGCACTTGTTCCACCGCACGGGCTCCCCCGCCTACGGCTACGAGGACTTCTCCGTGGTCATGCCCCACATCATGGCGCTGACGGACGACGGCATCCTGTCCGATGTACGAGCCGCGCTCGACCTGCTGCGGGCGGCCGGCTGGGCGGACCACCAGATCGGCATCGTCGGCTTCTGCATGGGTGGCCGGGTCACCTTCCTGGTGGCCGGGCACGAGGATCTGGGAGCAGCCGTCGGCTTCTACGGGGGCGGCGTGGTGATCGGGCGCAGCGAGTCCATGCCGGCGCTCCTCGATCTGATCCCGGGTATGCGCACACCGTGGCTCGGCCTGTTCGGCGACGCCGACGCGTCGATCCCGGTCGATGACGTCGAGCGCCTACGCGATGAACTCAACTCGAAGGCCGATATCGACACCGCCATCGTCCGCTACCCCGCTGCCGGACACGGTTTCCACTGCGACGTCCGTGACTCCTACGACGAAGCGGCGGCCACCGACGCCTGGCGCCGCACGCTGGGATGGTTGGACGTGCACCTGGCCCCGGCCGGCTGAATTACCGAAGTCGGGGCCGGACCTACAGCGAGCGGCCCATCCGCAGTCCCGGTCCGAACTCGGAGAGCACCGTAGCCTCGACCACGAATCCGACCGCCTCGTAGAAGGCCCGGGCCTGCGGGTTGCCGTCGACCCCGATCCGTTCCACCCCGGCAGCCCGTGCATGGTCCACCACGTCGTCGAGCAGCGACCGGGCGATGCCCCGCCGCATGCGTGCGGGGTCGACGAACAGGTCGACCAGCTCGAGCGCGTCGCCGGCCCGCGTGGTGGTGACGAAGCCGACGATTGTGCCGGTCCGGTCGTCAGTGGCCACCCGGCAGCGGGACGTGGGGTCATCGGACGGTGTGAACACCAGGGCGATGGGATGTGCCTCCAGCGCCACGCGATCGCCGGGGTTGGACAGCGAGGCCCGCTCGAACACCGACTGCAGCCCGGTCCGGTCGCCGGAGGCGGCGTCACGGATCATCGGCACGGATCATCGGCACGGATCGTCGCCACGCACCATGACCACGGTCCCACCATTACGGACGGCTACGTCGACCGGGGCCGAAGTCCGGCACCGACAGCGGCTCAGCTGGAGGCCGGCTCGTAGTACGGGTTCGTGCCATCCGCGTGGTCGGTGACATCGACGACGTTGCCGATTTCCGGGATGGCCTCACGCAGGATGACCTCGATGCCTTGGGACAGCGTGGCCTTGGCCATGCCACAGCCCTGGCATCCGCCGCTGAGCCGGAGATACACCGAATGTTCCTCGACGGCCACCAGGTCGGCCCGGCCACCGTGGGAGGCGATGCTCGGGTTCACCTGCTGCTCGAGGACATTCACGACGCGCTGGGCGAACGGATCGGACAGGTCGACGTCGGGAATCGATCCGAGGCCGGCCAGGGTCGGAGCCGGCGGGGTATTCGGATTGACGATGACAAGGCCACCTTCGCCCGAAGGATCGGTGACGAAGTCGAGCGAGGCGCCCTGCAGTCGACCCACGCTGGACGAGGGGACCACCACGGGGAGGACCTCGTCGGGCTGGACCACGTCGCCGTTCCCGGCGTCGGCCAGGGCCTGGAAGTACATGTCGTAGGTGTAGGCGCCGTCGGCATCGCCGCTGACTTCGAGCCACAGTGCCAAGGACTCCGACTCGGACTCGTTGGCCAGGACCTCGAGCACGGTGGCGCGTGCCTCAGGGGTGACGGTCAGTACGGGGGCGATGTCCTCACGGTCTTCATCCATGCCTGCCATCATAAGGGCGTGTCCCCCTCCCACAAGCACGTGCCCGATGACGCCCACGAATGGGTCAGCTTCGACGATCCCGGCGAGGAGCGGACCTGGCTATTCGACGTGACCTTCCTGGTCAGCGGGTGGACCTGCATCTTCGGCAACGGCTGCCAAGGCGTGCTGACCGGTCCCGCACCCGAGCTGGTCCAGGGATGCTGCTCCTATGGCGCCCACTTCACCGGCAAAGAAGACGCCGACAAGGTGGCCGCCGTGGCCAAGACACTCGGTCCGGATGTCTGGCAGTTCCATGCCAAGGGGCGCAAGGGTGTGGTCAAGAAACTCGCCGACGGCGACCTCGGCACAAAGTTGGTCGACGGCGCCTGCATCTTCCTCAACCGCCCGGGATTCCCGGCCGGACCTGGATGTGCACTGCACATCGAGGCTGAGGCCCGCGGCGTCAGCCACGTCGAACTCAAGCCCGAGGTCTGCTGGCAACTTCCCCTGCGCCGCGAGGACGAAACGGCGCCCGACGGTCGGGTCACCTCGGTTGTCCGCCAGTGGGACCGGCGGCACTGGGGTGACGGCGGAGCGGAGTTCCACTGGTGGTGCACCGAGGACCCGGCGGCCTTCGGTGGGCACGACCCCGTCTACAAGACCATGCGCACCGAGCTCGAGACGATGGCCGGTAAGAAGGTCTACAAGCGACTGGTGGCCTATCTCGACGAGCGGACCGCCCCCGGGGCGACGGTGACCCTGCTGGCCCACCCGACCGTGCGCCACTGATCCGGGCCGCACCCAAGGACCGGGTCGGTTGCCCGTTCTGGCGGCTACTCGGTCAGTGGGTCGTACTCGTCACTCGTGGTGGCGGGTGGCGTGGTACCCAGGATCTCGTCGTAGTCATCTTCGGTGGCCAGGCACCACGACGCGTGCTTGTCGTCGGGCTCCGCTCCGCACTCCGGACAGCTCCGGTTGGCCGTGGCTACCGACCGCTTCAGGCTCCGCGCTTCTTCGAAGCGGCGATGGCGTCCCTTCTTCACGAGACCAACTCCTTGCCCCACCTGGGGTGGACTGTTCCCTGCGCACGACGCGCCCGGGTCACCACCTAAGAACGATGCACCCAGTGTAGTGCGACCTCCGCCCAGTCGTGGCACCACGGGCTCGCTCCGGGGGGCCGCTACAGTCGGATCGTGGCCGACGATTTCGATCCCCAGGAGATGGTGGCGCGGTTCCGCACCCGGGCCGAAGCCGTGCGCAACCGCGGTCTCCCACCCATCGAAGGGTCGGACCGCCAGCGCTTCATCGAGCAGGCCCAGATCGACTTCATGGACTACGCCATGCTGGGCGACGCCGAGGCCTCCATCGAGGACGGCGTCCTCACCTTTCGGATCGATCTGCGACCGTCCGAAGGGTCGTCGAACGACTGACCGACCGGGCCGTCCACATGGCAGCCCACCCCTACCCGCCGTACTTCATCCGGGTGTCGGTCATCGACAGGATGACATCGTCCTCACCCGGTGAGGCCATTCGGTCGCTCTCCCCGGCGCCCACCACTTCGCCCACCACCAGGACATGGCTGGCCACCGGGGGATCCCCTCCACCGGGCACCAGGTCGTCCCAGGTGGTGATCGATCGCACCGAGCAGGCCAACCAGGCCACCGACACGGCCAGGCAGGGCAGTCCGCCGGCCACTTCGACCACGGGCTCGCCCTGGAGGGACGTCGCCACGCCGTGGTCATCGAGCTCGACATCCTGGACCGGCTTGACGAAGTGGCGGACCAGGCCCCGTTCGGACCGGGCCAACAGGCTGACGCTGAACGACCCGCCCCGCTCGATGAGCTGACGGGTGACCGAGCCGGACTCGACGGCCACCGCCACCAGTTTCGGCGAGGTGGCGACCTGCATGACCCAGTTGCACGTCATCAGATTCCTGGTGTCTCCGTCCCGGCTCCCCACCACGAACAGCCCGGTGGGCATGGCCCACAACACCCGCCGGCGGAGGCGGTCGAAGTCGTCGGCGCCACCTTCGGTTCGGTCGCCGCTCACTGGCCGCCGCCGAAGGGATCGCCGCCCCCGGACGGGGGCGCAGTGGTGTCCGTCGTCGGGGTCTGCCCGGTCACGTCCTCCGCCCGCTGGACGGCGACGGCAAGCAGTGTGACCAACTTGGCCCGCTCGGCGGCCGACCGGGCCAGCAGCTGGTGATTGCCGTTGGCGCCGTTGAAGCAGTCGTCGCCGGCTGCGGTGGCTTCCTCGTAGGCGGTGTTGAGGGCAAGTGTCAGCTGCTCGTCCGGCGTCGGGAGGTTGCCGATGGCAGTCTGCGCGTCATTGCTCAACAGATCGCACACCTCCTTGATGGCCGTCGGCGCGTTGTGCTGGGCCAGCGCGAGGGCGACGTTCTTCGAGTCGACCTCGACGGTGCCGATGCCGGACCCGCCGCTGCCATCGTTCATCCAGGTCGTCACCTGCTGGGCGGGCGTGCCCGACTGCTCTTGGCCGGCGCAGCCGCCGAGCGCCACGGCGAGGCCCAGGGCCCCGAGCAGCAGCGCAGCTGCACCCCGGGGGCGGGGCCGTGCCATCAGGCGGGGTAGCCGGTCCAGTCCGGACTCCATGCCGGGTCGAGCTGGCGCAGGAACTGGGCGCACCGCTCCTCCTCGGTCTGCTCGCCGATGGCACCGGCGGCCGAGCGCAGGCCGTCCAGGCAACGGAGGAACCCGCGGTTCCCTTCGTGGGTCCACCGGACCAGGCCTGAGCCCTTCCAGCCGGCCCCCCGGAGGGCGTCGAGGCCCCGGTGGTAGCCGACGCGGAAGCAGGCATACGCCTCGACGTCGTCGCGGGCCAACGAGCCGAGAGCGGCCCAGGCGTCGAGCGACTTCGGGACCGAGCGCACCACGTCGGACACCGCGTGGCGACGTCGCTCGCCCGGTTGGGCGAGGGCATCGGCCAGTGCGGCCCGCACCGACTCGGGCTCGTCGGGCAGGACGGTCTCGGGAAGACCAGTGGTCATCCGGACCGCGGAGACGTCGGACTGATGGCTACCGGGTGCGGTCATGGGCGTCAGTGTAGGACCCGCCCCGCGGTGCTCCCCCGCGGCCCATCACCAAGGTGCACGGGTCTGATCAGGCGAAGCGGACGAGGTGGTGGTCCTTTTTGCCCCGACGCAGCACCAGGTAGCGGCCGGCCACCAGGTCGCGGTCGGTCACGCGGCGGTCGACGTCGTCTTCGCGTCCGTTGTTCACGTAGGCGCCGCCTTGGCTGACCGTTGTCCGGGCCTGGGTCTTGGACTTGACCAGCCCTGTTTCGGCCAGGAGGTCGACCAGGAGTTCGCCCGGGCCGTCCAGTCGGCCCGACGACAGGTCGGAGGAGGGCGCGTCGGCGAACACGTCGAGCAGGGTGCGCTCGTCGAGTCCGGACAGGTCGCCGCCGAACAGGGCGGCAGCGGCCAGCTCGGCCCGCATGGTCTCGTCCTCGCCGTGGACGAGGCTGCACACCTGACGGGCCAGGACCCGGTGGGCCTCGCGCCGTTCGGGACGCTCGGACGTGGCTGCGTCGAGGGCGAGGATCTCGTCGTGGGCCAGGAAGGTGAAGTAACGGAGATAGTTGCCGACCACAGCGTCCTCGCTGCGTAGGAAGAACTGGTAGAGCTGATAGGGCGATGTGCGGGCGGCGTCTAACCACACCGCGCCCGATTCGGTCTTGCCGAACTTGGTCCCGTCCGCCTTGAGCACCAGCGGTGTGGTGAGACCGAACACCTCGGCGTGGCGGACCTTGCGGATCAGCTCGATCCCCATGGTGATGTTGCCCCACTGGTCGCTCCCACCGATCTGGAGGGTGCAGCCGAAGTCGTCGTACAGCTTCTGGAAGTCGTAGGCCTGCAGCAGCATGTAGCTGAACTCGGTGTACGAGATGCCCTGGTCGGGGCGGTCCAGGCGGGACCGGACGGAGTCCTTGGCCACCATCTGGTTGACAGTGAAGTGCTTGCCCACATCGCGCAGGAAGGCGAACAACGTCATCGGCTTCAGCCAGTCGGCGTTATTGACCAGCAGCGCCCCGGTCTGGCCGCCGACCTGGCCGAACTCGACGAACTTGGCCAGCTGGCCGTGGATGCCGGCCAGGTTGGCCTGGAGCTGCTCCTCGGTCAGCAGGGACCGCTCCTCTGATTTGCCGCCCGGGTCCCCCACGAACCCGGTGCCGCCCCCGGCCACCGCGATCGGCCGGTGCCCGGCTTGCTGGAGGCGCCGAAGGGTGCACACCTGCAGCAGGTGACCGACGTGGAGGCTGTCGGCCGTCGGGTCGAAGCCCGTATAGCCGGTCATGGGGTCGCCGTTCAGGCGTGCGCCCAGTTCGGGGTCGGTCATCTGGTGGATCAACCCCCGGAAGCGGAGGTCTTCGACGAAGGCGGCCATGCCACAGCCTGCCATGCCGGTGGCCGGGGACCGGACGCTACGATCGCCGTGCCGGCCCGACCACCGGGGCCCCGACCGGAGGGCATGGACCATGGTGAACCCGTATCTCGAAGGCAACTTCGCCCCGGTAGTCGAGGAACGGACGGACGACCATGAACTCGAGGTGACCGGCGTGGTCCCGCCGGACCTGGAGGGGCGCCTGCTGCGCAACGGTCCCGACCCGGTGATGCAACCGGTCGACCCGGCCGACTACCACTGGTTCTCGGGCGACGGGATGGTCCATGCCATCTCCTTGTCCGGCGGCAAGGCCACCGGCTACCGCAACCGGTGGGTCCGCACCCGGGCCCTGGCCGAACAGGTGGCCACCGTGCCGCCGACCGGCCCGTCCGAGCCCATCAACGGTCCGGCCAACACCCACGTCATCCGCCACGCCGGCACCACACTGGCCCTGGTCGAGTCCGGATTCCCCCACGCCCTCTCGCCCGACCTCGGTCGGGCCCGGATCCACGACTTCGACAGCACGCTGTCCTCGCCCATGACCGCCCACCCCAAGGTGGATCCTGTCACCGGTGAGCTGGTCTTTTTCGGCGTGGACGTGTTCGGTCCACCGTTCCTCCGCTACCACGTGGTGGACGCCTCCGGTCAGCTCACCACCACCGAGGAGCTCGACATCCCCCGGGCCACGATGATGCACGACTTCGGGTTGACGGCCACCCGGGCCGTCTTTATGGACCAGCCGGTCGTGTTCGACCTGGACCTGGCCGCGCGCGGCCAGTCGCTCCCCTTCCGCTGGATGCCCGAGGCGAGGTCGCGACTCGGGGTGATGCCCCGCAACGGGGGCGACGCCGACCTGGCGTGGATCACCATGGATCCGAGCTACGTGTTCCACGTGCTCAACGCCTTCGACGACGGCGACCGCACCGTGCTCGACGTACTCCGCTACGACGCCGTCTTCGAGACCGAACCGGGCGAGCCGATCAGCCGGCACCTGCCATCGCTGTACCGCTGGACCGTCGACCCGGCCGGCAACCGGGTGCGGGAGGAGGCGCTCGACGACACCCCGGTCGAGTTCCCCCGCATCGACCCAGCGGTTGCCGGCAGCCGGCAGCGTTACGGCTACTGCACCCGGCTCGGCAGCGACCCCGACCAGCCCAGCTTCGAGGGCCTGGTGAAGTACGACTTCGCGCGCGATGAGTCGGAGCGGTTCGAACCGGGAGAGGGATGTCAGCCGGGCGAGCCGGTCTTCGTGCGGGCCGCCGACGGCGACGCCGAGGACGAAGGTTGGGTCCTGTCGATCGTCTACGACGCCGCCCGCAACCGGAGCGATCTGGTCATCCTGGACGCCACCTCGTTCGCCGGACCTCCGGTGGCGACGGTGCACCTGCCCACCCGTGTGCCGTTCGGATTCCACGGTTCGTGGGTGCCAACGGACTCCTGACCAGACGTCCCGTCACCGCCCGACTGACCACCAGCACGTCCGCCCCCCGATAGCCGGGTCGGCGACCGATTCCGGCCGGGTGACACCAGGTCGCCGTCCGACCATGGGAAACTCTGCCTCCACTGGGTGGACCGAATCGGTCCCATCGACCCCGGCAGGCAGCCGCCAGGTCTGCACCCCCACTTCGCAACCGTGACCACCGACGACCCCACACCTCCCCGCTCGTCCCGCCCGTCGGGCCGCCCCGCACCCCAGCCGACCGGACGGCCGCGCGGCACCACCCCGGGTTCGGGCCGCGGCGGCTACGACCCCAGGTTCGCCGGACCCATCCTGGGTGGGGAAGTGGCGATCCCCTCCAAACGGGAGATTCGCAAGGCCAAACGACGGCGGCGCAGCCGCGGCCAGCGGCTGTTGCGGGCATTGGTGATCATCGTCGCCTTCCTCGTGCTGCTCGTCGCGTTGGGCTACGGCTATTTCCGCTACCAGTGGGGCCAGATCAGCTCGGCGCCGTGCACCACCTGTGTAGCCGCGGCCAACGGCGCCCCCTATAACGTCCTCCTCATCGGCTCGGACAGCCGGACGGGCGAGACGGCCGCCCAGGCCCTGCAGTTCGGTTCGTCCCAAGCGACTGCCGGCGCACGGTCGGACACCATCAAGATCGTGCACGTCGACCCACGGGCCGGTACCGCCTCGACCCTGTCGATCCCCCGGGACACCTTCGTCACCATCACGGGCCTGCCCGCCAACTCGCAGCTGTCCACTCAGAACAAGATCAACGCGGCCTTCGCCGGAGGGCCCGACGCGCTCGTGCAGACGATCGAGAACACCTTCGGCATCCCGATCAGCCACTACATCGTCATCGGTTTCTTCGGGGTCATGGACGCGGTCAACGCCCTCGGCGGGATCTCCCTCGACTTCCCGTACCCGGCCCGGGACCGGGACTGCTCGACGGGTACCTGCTACAACAACTCCGGCCTCAACATCCCGACCACCGGCTGCCAGGTCCTGGACGGCGCGCAGGCGCTCAGCCTGTCCCGCTCGCGGTACTACCAGTATTACGCCAACGGGTACTGGCATTCCGACCCGACATCGGATCTCGGCCGCATCGAGCGCCAGAACGTCGTCATCTCGGCAGCCCTCGACAAGGCCAAGTCGACGTACAACCCACTGGAGCTCAACTCGCTGTTGTCCTCGGTGGTCCACGACTTCACCAAGGACAACAACCTGACGGCCGGCGATCTGTTCGCCCTGGCCGAGCGGTACCACGCCTTCGGGGGGTCGTCGCTCAACTCCTACGTGCTCCCGACGACCGGGGGGGTGTCCTCCTACGCCGGCGACGTCGAAGTCGTCCAGCCCGACGCGGCGGCCGCCATGATCACCCAGTTCCTGGGCGGATCGTTCGGGCCCATCACCACCCCACCGGTCGACGCCTACGGCAACCCGTTGACCCTTACGGCTCCGCCGCCGACGACCACGACCGTCCCGGTGGCCACGACCACCCATCCGGCCGGGTCCGCCCAATCGACCCCCGCCGCCTCATCGTCGGCACCGTCCTTCGACCCGACCGCCTGCTGATCCCGACGTCTACCGGGGAACCGCAGGACGGTGGGTCAGATGGACCGCAGCGAACGAATGACCCGGGTGGCACCGAAGAGGGCCACGGTCGTGGCCGCCAGGAGCCATCCCTCGATGACGACGAGCTGCACCGTCACCGGTGACGGATGGGTGCCCGGTCGGGTGCCGGCCAGGAACCACGAGGCGCCGTGGGCCATGGCCACCCACCAGACGCCGATCGCCACCGAGGTCACCTCGACGACGGCTGCCACGTCCACGGCCAGGAAGGCTTCGATCCGTAACGTTGAGCGATCGAGTTCGATACGGCGTGCCGTCCTGATTCCGGCCCACGTCCAGGCCCCGAGCGTGCCGGCCGTCAGTAACGCCCAGTCCAAGATGGCGAACCCGTAGATCCCGTCGCCCCCGTTGCGCTGGTGGAAGGTCAGATGGTGGGCCCACGCACCGACGTCGGCGGTGGCCAGTACCGCAACCACGGTGAGCACGGCAGCAGTCACGAACGGGCGGCGGACTGACGACCAGCCCCCGACACGAAGGAACCGCAGCGCAGCGGGGAGCGCCACGGCCACACCGACCAGCACCAGCAGGGCTCCGACAACGGCGATCGCCATGACGGCGTCGTAGGCCCTGACCGCCACCGGATGGCCCGGGGACAACACGGCATCGCTGTAGTGCTCAGAGAACTTGGCGAATGCGGCCCCGCCGAGGAGCAGGGCGGCCCACGAGACGAGCACCACCAAGGCACCGACCCGTACCCGGACCTCGGGGGCGGCCCCGTCGCCGGCCAGACCGGCCGACCGGGCCCGCTGTCGCAGACCGGATGTCGTCATCGAGGCCCGGTAGCGCAACGACGGGCGTCGCCCGTCGAGGTCGTCCTCCATCAGGGCCACCAGCTCGGTGCCGTAGCGGTCGCGCCACGCCGGCGGATACCAGCGCAACAGACCGGCCAGATCGTCCCGGTCCTCGGTCATGCGAGGCGCGCCGGGGTGAGGCCCAGACGGGTGGCGCCCACGTCGGCGATCCGTCGCATGTCGGAAACGGCATCGGCCAGCGCGGTCGAACCGGCCGCGGTGATCCGGTAGGGACGGCGCCGGTCCACCGAGGCCAGCGGCTCGATGAGGCCACGCTCCTCCAGACGGGTGATCGCCCCGTAGAGAGCGCCCGGCCCGAGGTGGACTCCGGCGAAACCCTCGATGTCCTTGGCCAACGCGTGCCCGTGCTTGGGGCCCGAGGCCAAGCTGGTCAGAATCAGGACGGGCGGATCGTTGGACCGGCGGAGGCCGGACGGTTCGTTGGTGGCCATGGGTACAATCTACTACGCATGACGTAGCACCGCAATACGTAGTACCTACGCCGGTGGAAGCTGGCGGGTCTACCGTGCCGAGTCGACTGCTTCGACGATGGCGGCGTTGACCTCGTCGTGTGCGGCCACATTCGCCTCGCGGTCAGGTAAGCGGACCACCACCACCCGGTCGCCCCCGGTCGGGACGATGGCGGCGTCGATGGCTCGGGTCCATCCCGCACCGTCGATCTCGACGACGTCCCACCCGAATCCCCGGGCCACGGCGGCCGGATCGGCCGACTGGGGCGTGCCGAACAGACGCTCGAATCGCCCGGTCGGAAGTTGGGTCGCCTGAGGGAGGAACGAGAAGATCCCTCCTCCCCCGTTGTCGGCCACCACCACGGTCAGCGCCGGCCGGGAGTCGGCCGGCCCGACCAGAGCCGACACGTCGTGCAGGAAGGCCAGGTCGCCGACGAAGGCCACCGTCGGCCCGGTGGCCATTGCCACGCCCAGGGCCGTCGACACCACGCCGTCGATCCCGTTGGCACCCCGGTTGGCCAGCACCCGCGGTGGATCGGCACGCGGTGAGCCGAACGCCTCGATATCGCGGACGGGCATGGAGGACGACACGACCAGGGTCCCACCCGCCGGCATGGCCTGGAACAGCCGGTGGGCAAGCGCCGGCTCGGTGAGCGCGGGCTCGACCTGGGTGCCGAGCCCGCCCAGCCGGGTCCACAGGACCCGATCGGCTCCATCCTGTCGGATTCCCCAGTCACTGGGCCACGGGGCGATCCCATCGGACCGACCCCCTCCGGGTATCGCCACCGCAGCGGTCAACGCACGGCAGAACGCTGTCGGGTGGCAACGCAGTACCCGGTCGGCTGAACGTTCGGGATCGGTCCAGCCGTGGGGGTCGACCACGAGCGAGGGGAAGCCGGCCAGGAACGTCGTGACCACCTTGGACACCCATCGCTCCCCCAGGTGGAGGACAAGGTGTGGTGGGTGGGACGTCGCGAACTCTGTCGACCGGAGGATCCCGTCGGCCGCAGCGACGACGCCGTTCCCGCGGCCCCGCAGGCCCGATCGCGGGTCGGCGAGCACCGGCCACCACAGCGCCTCGGCCAGGGCCAGGACGGCGTCGGGGTCACCACATCCGGCGCCGGCCACGATCAGTCCCTGACTATGCGGGACGAACGCCCCCGATGCGACGAGCTCCTCGACGAGCTCGGGCGTCGGTGCCGCCACGCCACGATCCACCCGGTGCCACGGTGCGCCGTCGTCACGTCCGTCAGGGATCACTCCGTATGCGGCGTCGCCGAGGAGCGGCTCCCGGAACGGCAGGTTCAGGTGTACCGGTCCCGGACCGGCCGGCCCGGTCATCGCCTCGGCGACCGAGCGAGACCCGAGCGACCGCCACGACGACCGCGACGTCTCGTCGGGTACACCGGGGTCGGCGAACCACCTCGGGGCCCGTCCAAACAGGTGGGTCTGGTCGATGGTCTGGGGCGCGCCCACGTCCCGCAGCTCGGGCGGCCGATCGGCGGTGCACACCAGCATCGGGATCCGTGCCTGGTCGGCCTCGACCACCGACGGGTGCAGCTCGGCGGCGGCGGTCCCACTGGTCACCACCACCACGGCCGGCCGGCCGCTGGCCATGCCGATGCCGAGCGCGGTGAAGCCGGCCGAGCGCTCGTCGAGCCGGACGTGCAGGTCGAGGCGCGGCTCGGCGGCCACGGCCAGGGTCAGCGGCGTCGACCGCGACCCAGGGCAAACTACGGCGTGGCGGATTCCGGCCCGCACCCACTCGTCGACCAGCGTGGAGGCGAAGGCCGCCTGGCGATCGCCATCGCCGATGACGTGGGGGTCGCTCGGTACGCTCACGGGCACCGCCTATGCCCACACCTGCGCTGCACACCGTGATCCGGGGCGAGGGGCCCCGCCTGGTACTGGCCCACGGCTTCACCCAGTCGGCCCGACTCTGGGGCGGATTGGACGACGACCTGACCGACGACCATCAGCTGGTCCTGGTGGACCTCCCCGGCCATGGGGGCTCTTCGGACATCCACGCCGACCTCGTCACCGGGGCCCTGCTCCTCGGCCAGGCGGGTGGGGTGGGCGACTACCTCGGCTACTCGATGGGCGCCCGGTTCTGCCTGCACCTGGCGCTGGCCCGCCCCGGACTGGTCAGCCGACTGGTCCTGGTCTCGGGAACAGCCGGCATCGAGGACGCCGGCGAGCGAGCCGAGCGGAGGCGGTCCGACGAGGCCCTGGCCGAGCGTCTCGACCCGGTCGGTGGCGGACCGCCCGAGGACACGGTGGCCACCTTCGTCGACCGCTGGGTGGCCAATCCGATGTTCGGCGAAGTGCCCGAAGCGGCCAACGGCCTCGACGAGCGCAAGCGCAGCAGGGCGACCGGCCTCGCCTCGAGTCTGCGGCAGGCCGGTACCGGCATCCAGGAATCGCTGTGGCATCGACTGGGCGAGTTGGACATGCCCGTGCTGGTGGTGGCGGGCGCCCGCGATGCAAAGTTCACCGACCTGGGTCGTCGCCTGGTCGACGGTATCGGTGGAAACGCCTCGATGGTGGTCATCGAAGGTGCCTTTCACGCGCCCCATCTCCAGCAACCCCATCAGGTGGCCGGTGCGGTGCGGAGGTTCCTGTCGACGACCGGCCACGACTGACCGTGGCCTGGCGGTCCTCGGGACGGCGGCCGACGGGACGCCCGTCAACCGACCAGACCCGCCGGAAGTGCGGGAACCGATGCCAGGACCGGCAACGTCAGCCACAGGGCCAGGGCCAGGGTCGCCCCGAACGCCAGTTGCAGGCGTCCGGTGGCGGCGAGCACCGGCAGGAGGGCCCGGCCTTCGGCGTCGCCGAGGGCGAGACGTACCGGGGCCACAGCGAGGGGTGTGGCCAGCAATGGCAGGAACATCCACACGGGCCACGACGTGCGGATGGAGCAGGTCACGGCGAGCAGTCCCCACATGACCACCCCGACGAACGGAAGTGCCACGCATGCCACGTAGCACCAGCCGGCCCGACGCCGACCGATCCGCACGGCCAGAGTCTTCTTGCCGCTCTCGGTGTCGGTGGTGATGTCGCGGAGGTTGTTGGCCAGCAGCAGCGCGGTGGCCAGTAGGCCGACCATGACTGCGGCCACCCATACCTGCCATCGATCGAGCTGCAGGGTCTCGACGTAGAAGGTGCCGACCGTCGCCACCAGGCCGAAGAAGACGAATACGAAGACCTCGCCGAGTCCGGCATAGCCGTAGGGGCGGGGACCGCCCGTGTAGGACCACCCGGCCAGAATGCAGGCGGCCCCGACGAGGAGGATCCACCACGACGTCGCCCAGGCCAGTGCCAGGCCGGCCACGGCGGCTACGCCAAAGGCCCCAAAGGCGGCGCGCTTGACCGCCGATGGTGAGGCCAGACCGGTGGCCGTGAGCCTCACCGGACCGACCCGGACGTCGTCGGTCCCGCGGATGCCGTCGGAGTAGTCGTTGGCGTAGTTGGTACCGATCTGGATGGCGAGCGCGACCACCAGCGCGCCGAGCGCCCGCCACCAGAACCCCGCCGGGCTCCCCTGCGGGAAGTGGACGATCACCGTCGAGGCGTAGGCCGAGGCCCCCGACTTCGCCGTTGTCACCGTGACGCCCTTGCCCAGGGCAAGGTCCACGCTGTGGCCTGGGTTCAGGAACCGAGCCACCACGACTCCCACATGGTGCAGCGGGTGGGCCACCGCCGTGCCGACCACCACGGGCACCAGTGCGGCCGGCAGCGTCCGGGGCCGCGCTCCGAGCCACCACTTGCGCACGGGCCCGGGTGTGGGCGGCGGGCCGGCCGGCCCCGATGCCGTCACGGTCGACGGGGGAAGCGGCCGAAGTCGGGCGGGCGGCCCTCCTGGAAGGCGTTGCGGCCCTCCTGGCCCTCCTCGCTCATGTAGAAGAGCATGGTGGCGTCACCGGCGAACTGCTGCAGGCCCGCCAGGCCGTCGTCGGCGGCATGCAACCCGCCCTTCAGCATGCGCAGGGCCAGAGGCGACAACGACAACATCTGCCGGCACCAGGCAACTGTCTCGGCCTCGAGGTCGGCCAGCGGCACCACCTCGTTCACCAGCCCCCACGACTTGGCCGTGTCGGCGTCGTACTGCCGGCAGAGGAACCACACCTCCTTGGCGCGCTTCAGCCCGATCGTCCGGGCCAGCAGGCTGGCGCCGTAGCCGCCGTCGAAGCTGCCCACCTTCGGACCTGTCTGGCCGAACCGGGCGTTGTCGGCGGCGATCGTCAGGTCGCACACCAGGTGGAGGATGTGCCCGCCGCCGATGGCGTAGCCGGCCACCATGGCCACCACCGGTTTCGGCATGCGTCGGATCTGGATCTGGAGGTCCAGCACGTTGAGCCGTCCGATGCCCTGTCGGGCCACCGCGTCGTCGCCGATATAGCCGTCGTCGCCCCGTATCTTCTGGTCGCCGCCCGAGCAGAACGCGTCCGGTCCTTGGCCGGTCAGGATGATGGCACCGACCGACGGGTCGTCCCGGGACACGTTGAAGGCGTCACTCAGCTCGAACAGGGTCTGGGGACGGAAGGCGTTGCGGACCTCGGGGCGGCAGATGGTGAGTTTGGCGATCCCGTCGGCCACATCCATGCGGATGTCCCGGTAGTCGCCGCGGGGTTCCCACGCCGGCAACGGCAGCTCGCGGAACCGGTCGACCGGGTCGATCGGCGGGCCGGTGACGACCGTCTCCACCTGGGGCTCCTCCGCTCCGGTGCCGCCTCCATCGTGCTCGGATGCAACCATTCGACCATTCACTCCTAGAGTCGCTACTCGTACGGTCGCCTAGGCTACCCGCATGGGTGAGTTGGTAGCGCTCGACCTGCCGGCCGGCCCGGCGTTCGTGGACGCCATGCGGGCTGTCTGGGACGCCGGAGATGCCGTCCTGCCGATCGACCCCCGGCTCCCCCGACCGGCAACCGACCGCCTGCTCGACGCCCTCCGGCCGGCACGGGTCGTCACCTCCGGCGACAGCCACGAGCTGCCGGGCGGGATCGCCACCGAACCCGGAGACGCGCTGGTCATCGCCACCAGTGGCACCACCGGCGAGCCCAAGGGGGTCGTCCACACCCACGCCTCGGTGACCGCCTCGGCCGTCGCCACTTCGGCCGGCCTCGACGTCGACCCGGACCGCGACCGCTGGGTGGCCTGTCTGCCTCTGGCCCACATCGGTGGCCTGTCAGTCGTCACCCGCTCCATGGTGACCGGCACGCCCTGCACCGTCCTCGAGCGGTTCGACGCCACCACCGTCGAGGATGAGGCCCGACGGGGCGCCACACTCATTTCGCTGGTGGCCACCGCGCTCGGCCGATGCGAGGTCTCGGGGTACCGCGCTGTGCTGTTGGGCGGTGCGGCACCGCCGACCGCGCTCCCCGCGAACGTCGTCACCACCTACGGCATGACCGAGACGGGTTCCGGCTGCGTCTACGACGGCCAGCCACTCGACGGGGTCGAACTCCGCATCGGAGACGGCACGCTCGGTGGGACCGGTGAAGTGCTGGTGCGGGGCCCGATGCTGCTGCGTGCCTACCGCGACGGGTCCGATCCCCGGCTGCCCGGGGGCTGGCTCCCGACCGGCGATGGGGGGCGGATCGAGCCCGACGGCACCCTGGTGGTCTTCGGTCGCATGGCCGAGGTGGTCGTCACCGGGGCCGAGAAGGTGTGGCCCGGACCGGTGGAGGACGTCCTCGCCACGCTCTCGTCGGTGGCCGAGGTGGCGGTGTGGAAGCGACCCGACCCCGAGTGGGGTGAGCGGGTAGTGGCCTGGGTGGTGCTCCGCCCCGGCGCTGAGGCGCCGGCCCTCGACGAGATGAGGGCCAAGGTGGCGTCACTGGTCGCCCCCTATGCCGCCCCGCGCGAGCTCGTGGTGGTCGACGCCCTCCCGAAGACAGCGGGCGGCAAGGTCCGTCGGGTCGACCTGACCTGACCGGCCGATCCCGACCTGGGGACTCCCGGATTCGGATCAGGAGAGCGAGCCACTGGCGATGCAGAGGGACCCGCCGTCGATGACCAGTGTCTCTCCGGTGATCCACGAGGCGGCATCCGTGCACAGGAACAGCGCGGCGTTGGCGATGTCCTCAGGGTTGCCGAGTCGCCGGCTGGGTAGACGTTTGGCGATCCTCTCTTCGCCCGGCTCCCACAGGGCCTTGGCCAACTGGGTCTTGACCAGGCCCGGAGCGATGGCATTGACCCGGACCGCCGGTCCGAGTTCGCCGGCCAGCTGGGACGTCAGGTGGATGACGGCGGCCTTGGTCACGTTGTACCAACCGATACCGCCCTCGACCGCCATGCCGCCGATGGAGGCGATATTGAGCACCACGCCACCGTGGTCGGCCATGCCGGCCCGCCAGGCGGCCTGGGTCCACTCGAGATAGCCGGACTGGTTGACCCGCACCGTCTTGTCGGCCCGGCCCCGGTCGATCTCGATGATCGGGCCGTAATACGGGTTGGTGGCGGCGTTGTTGACCAGAATGTCGACGCTGCCGAACCGGTCGACCGTGGCGGCCATGCAATCCTCCGCCTGGTCGGGGTCACCGGCGTTGGCCACGCTCCAGGCCACCTCGCCCGCGCGCCCGCCGAGCTGAGATCGGATCTCGGTAGCTGACGCCTCGAGCCCCTCGGCGCTCCGGGACGAGATCATCACCGAGGCGCCGGCATCGGCAAACGCCCGGGCGATGGCCTGGCCGATCCCCCGCGATCCTCCGGTCACCAATGCCGTCTTGCCATCCAGCCGTAGTTCCATGGGCGGACATGGTAGCGACCGGCCGGCGAAACCCCCGGTGCTGCCGCAGTCCTGCACCAGGTCGCTACCCTGACGTCGTGGACGCTGCCGGACACCGGTACTGGCTGCAGACCTCGGCCGCCGAGGGTGTGGCCCGGGCATACGGCGCGGCCGGCGACCTCGACCGACGCGACGCCTGGTGCGCCATCGCCTGCGGGTTGGCCAAGGTGATCGGCAACAACGAGGAACGGGCACCGCACGGTGAACGAGCTCAGCGGGGTCCGCAGTGATGACCGCGGTGGGAGGAGATACTGCCCTGACCGGACGCTCCACTACTTTCCTGCGGACAGCGTGACTTTGATGCTGGCCGGCGGCAGGGCCAGCCCCCGCCCCACAAGGACGGCATGGTAGGTGCCTGTCGCCAGAGGCGGTGGCCCACCCCCGGGAAGACACGCCGGCACCGACGCTGAGGCATCGCTTGTCGTGCCCGGTATGCAGCCTAACGCTGTCGTGATGACGTCGGCCGGGAACCGGGTCGCACCGGGGTAGAGGACGAGTGGCCGGCCGATGCAGATCGCGCTGAAACCCACCACCGGGGCCAACGTGGCACTGGTGAGGGCAACGGCCATCGAGGGCTGGCATCCGTGCGGGTCGAGCAGTGCGATCTGGTGTCCGGATCGGTTCTCCACGACCAGCGTGCCGTGGATGACCGTTCCCGAGGGGACCGTGGTTCTGGCGAGTGCGATCCGGTCGGTGACTCCGGCAGGGGCCGGTACCAGTCCGCCGCACGCCTTCTGTGAGCCGGTCCCGGTTGGGGTGCAGTACACGCTTCCGAGGTCCCCGGTCCCATAGACGACGGTTGTCGACGTCGGTGCGGCAGTCGGACCGGGTGAAGAACCGCACGCCGCGGCGACGGTGGCGGTCAACGCAAGCACAGCCAACACCAGCACAGTCGGGTTGCGGCCACCGCATCGACCGGGACCCTGGCACCGGACGTCATGTTCTTGCTGGACCACGTCAGTCTCCCCGTCACGCTCGGTCGCCGTGATCAGGGTGGCACATGATGGTGCCGAATGGGTGTCCGGGTGCGACACGTTGATGCGACCACATCCAGACACATCGGTCGCCCCCACATGTGCGGAGCCGAAGCAATCCTCACGCCCCTGGATGGGAGGCGTCCTACGGCAGATTGTCGCCGGTAGCTAGCTACCCAGACGGCGTGGGCGCCACGCCCACGACCGGGTGCCCTCGGAAGTCCCGCAGGCGCAGAATCGGGGATGTGGGACGTTGACCCAGCCGCTTACGACACCTTTGACTGGTACTCGTCGAGGGCGTCGGCCGGAATGTGTGCGATCCCATCGACCATCTCGTAGCGGATCCGTCCCTGGTGCACGAGCTCCAGCAACGCCTTGGTCGGCAGATCGAGTCGTCGTGCGGCCTCGCTTGCCCGTAGGAGCTCAACTGGCATGTGACCCTCCTTGATCGAAGCCGAGCCTAGAACTCAGCAGCCTGATCTGGTGCACGACCTGCGCCAGGACCGAGAGGTGGTCGGTCTGGACCAAGACATCTCGAGAGTCTTCGAGTGCAGCCAGGAGCTCCAAAGCTTCGTCCAGGCTGATGCGGACCGCATCGGGTGGCTCATCCGACCGGGAGGCGCTCACTGCTGGTCCTCTGACTGCTCGGGGACAATCAAGCGCATGCGTGAACGGTGCCAGGAGGATGTGACTCCGTCGGGTCATTCGGCCGGGAAGCGGTGTCCGCGCCTTAGATTGATCCTCGAACGGGTCAGGACGGTCCCGGCCGAGGACGGAGGAAACACCGTTGCCCCTGATCAGAGACACGCCACCCGGTGAGCTCTCCCCATACCTCGGACAACATCGCAGCAACCCGGTCGACTGGTACCCGTGGGGTACCGAGGCGTTCGCCAAGTCCGCCGAAGAGGACAAGCCCATCTTCCTGTCCGTCGGCTACTCGGCCTGCCACTGGTGCCACGTCATGGCCCACGAATCGTTCGAGGACCCGGTGGTGGCGGCCCGGCTCAACGACGGCTTCGTGAGCATCAAGGTCGACCGTGAGGAACGGCCCGACGTCGACGCGGTCTACATGGAGGCCGTCCAGGCCATGACCGGTTCGGGCGGCTGGCCCATGAGCGTCTTCCTGACCCCGGACCGACGCCCCTTCTACGGTGGCACGTACTTCCCGCCTTCCGACCACCAGGGGCGCCCGTCCTTCACCACGGTGCTCGACGCCCTGACCGACATCTGGGCCAACCGCCGGTCCGAGGTCGAGGAGCAGGCCAACGAGTTGGCCGGCGCCATCGCCGCCCGATCGGTGATCGAATCCCTTCCCGGTGCCGTCTCGCTGCTTGACGCCGTCGACGGGGCCGGTCCACCCGACCTCCTCACCCCGGCCGTCCTCGAGCTGGCCAATCGGTTCGACCCGGAGTGGGGCGGCTTCGGCGGCGCACCGAAGTTCCCGCAGCCGTCGCTCGTCGACGTGGCTCTCCGCCAGGCCCTCAGGCTACGGGGCCGCCCCGAGGGCGACCAGGCCACCCACTTCGCCACCCGGACCCTCGATGCCATGGCCGCCGGCGGCATCCACGACCACCTAGGCGGCGGGTTCGCCCGCTATGCCACCGACACCGAGTGGCTCGTCCCGCACTTCGAGAAGATGCTCTACGACCAGGCCGGACTGCTCCGGGCCTACCTCCACGGATGGCAGGTGACCGGCGATCCGACCTACCTGGACGTGGCCGGGGGCATCATCTCCTACGTCACCCGGGATCTCACTGCACCCGAAGGCGGGGTCTACTCCGCCGAGGACGCCGACTCCGAGGGGATCGAGGGCAAGTTTTACGTGTGGACACCCGACCAGGTGAGGGCCGCCGTCACCGGTCCCGAAGACACCGCGGTCGCTCCAGCCGTCCTTACATGGTTCGACGTCACCCCCGGCGGCAACTTCGAGGGGGCCACCATCCTCCGTCGACCGGTCGGGGGCCCGCTCGTCGGTTCCGACATGGTCGAGGAGGGCCGCCGTCGCCTCTTGGCCGCACGATCGGCGCGGGTGCGTCCCGGACTCGACGACAAGGTCCTCACCGAATGGAACGCCATGTACGCGTCGGCCCTCGCCGAAGCGGCTGCCGCGGCCGGGCGATCCGACTGGGCCACCGCGGCGGTGGGTATCGGTCGGTTCCTCTGCGACAACCTGGTCGACGACCAGGGCCGCTGGCTCCGGAGTTGGCAGCGCCAGGGCGGAGCACGGCATCTGGCCTACGCCGCCGACCACGCCTGGTTGGTCGACTGCTTCACCCGTCTGGCCGAGCTGACCGGCGAAGCGGTGTGGACGCAGCGGGCCCGAGCGACCGCCGATGTCCTGATCGCCCGATTCGCCGACCTCGAAGGTGGCGGCTTCTTCACCACGGCCGTCGACGCGGAGCAGCTCATCGTCCGCACCAAAGATGTATTCGACGGGGCCACCCCATCGGCCAACGCGGTGGCCGCACTGGCTTTGGCCCGACTCGGTGCCCTCACCGGCGACACCACCTACACCGACCAAGCCCGCCGGGTCATCGACCTGATCGGCGACCTCCTGGTCCGCCATCCGACGGCCTTCGCCCACACCGTCCTTACCGCCGACCTGCTGGCCCGGGGTGCCACCGAGGTGGTGGTGACCGGTGATCGACCCGACCTGCTCACCGAGGTGCGCCGCCACTGGCTGCCCGACGCCGTGGTGGCCTGGGGCGAGCCCACCGACTCACCACTGTGGACCGACCGCTCGCCGGGGTACGCGTATGTCTGCCGCGGCTACACCTGCCAGGTACCGGCGGCCGAAGCCGACGTCCTGGCCGACCAGCTCATGGCTTCCCGGGCCTAGGGTGACCGCTTCGGGCCACCTGCTAGACAGAGCCTCGTGATGGCCGCACGCTCCGCCAGGACCCCGCGCAGTGGGACGGCCCGTGACGTGGCCCGGGCCGTCAAGCATCGGGACCAGATCGCCATTGCCGGAGGCACCTCCCTCACACTGTTGGTGCTGGCCTGCCACCAGGAGGACACCACCGGGGTCGACCTGGCCTCGGGCGCCCTGGTCCGGGTCCGCGTGGACTGGCCCGACCAGCACGGACCCGACCTCGCCCCGTTCGATGTTGTGGAGACCCATCTGGCCGACGAGCCCGAGCGTGACGACCTGGCCCAACCCGAAGCGGTCACGGCCACCGGTCTGCCCCGTCACCTGGGCACCCTCCACGGCCGTACCGTCCGCCACCTGCTGCATCAGTTGGCCGCCCCCGTCGAGGAACATGTGCTCGGGTTTCCGGGCACGGCCGCCCCCTACTGGGAGTTCAAGGGGTTCCGTCCGTCGCTGGCGCTGATCGAGCCCTCCAAGGGCCCGGTACTCTTCCGCCGGATCGGCGATCGCTCGGCGTGGGTGAGGTTCGGCTGGGGACGGAGTGACAACTGGCTACCCGTCGAGGACCCACGGCTCGAGCGAGCCCTTGACGTGGCCCGACGGGACCGGCTCCAGGGCAAGGACCTGGCGTCCGCCCTCGGGTTCAAGCCCCACTACCTGGTGGCCGCGGTCAGCACACCTCGCGAAGGTCACTGCTACAAAACGGTCCGGGCGCTACTCCCCCGCAGCTGAGCGACCCGCGCAGCCGAGGGACCTGGCTCACGGTGTGTTGCCGTCGCCCGTGCGAGGGAGTGGTCCGTCGGTGGGCCGGCCCACAAATACACCGGTCACCGGGATGGCGTTGAAGGACATCCCTGCAGCTTCGATCCATGCATGGGAGGTCTCGCCCTCGTCGATGAGTCCGAGATGGAGTTCTGGATGGTGCCTCCGGAGGAACCATCCGGTGGCCAGTGCCCGGCGCAGGCAGGTGCCGTCATAGACCCACCGGTCGAGGACCCACGTGGCAGCCCAGTAGTTCCTTTGCTCCGCCCGCGAAAGGGTGGCCACGTTTGCGGCGTCGTCGTCCCGGGTGGCCGGGGCCGATGTCGAGGCCATCGGGCTACCCATCCACCTCGCCAGGCGGTCGAGGTCGGTCGTGCGGAGCCCGACCTCCACGACCAGGACCACGACCGTAGCCTGGGCGACGCCCAGCATCTTGGCCGGCGGCAGTCGGACCCAGCCCCCGACGGTCCGGCGCATGCCCGACCAGGTCGGTCGACGTGGCTGGCTGGCCCGTGCCGCACGCAGACCGGTCACGGAGCGCACGACAGATGCGACGTCGTCCCGGGCCTGGGCCATCGGGATAGCGAAGCGGGCGGAAAGGGCCGTGGCCGCCGCGCCGGCGTCGCCGTGCTCGACGAGGAGGCTGACGATGTCGGCAGCACTCCCTTCCAGCCGGAGGTAGGTACCGCTCGGCACGTGCAGGACCACCAGGTGGCCCGAGGGTGCCTCGGCCTCGACGCAGTGGTGCCGCAGCTGGTCGACGGCTTCCGCGGTACGGGCCGCATCGGACGTCGGGATCGCCGCACAGCGAGCCATCATTCTCCTACTGACGGGCGGCGCAGGATCGTATCGCGCAGGCGAGTCAACAGGTGGAGCAGGGTCACGCAACCTCGTCGAGGAGTGAGCGTTCAACGAGGTCGGACACGAATGCCGAGGCATCGGCACTAGCGATGTCCGCGGAGACGCCGAACTGCTCGGTCAACAACTTGCCGAGTTCCTCGATGGAAACAGGCTCAACGAGCGCCATCCAGAGGATCCGCCCGGAGCCGTTGAGGCTCAGGTACTCACCCGACTCGACATCGAGTGCGATGACTTCACCGTCGACTTCGCGCCACGAGATCGCGGCGTCACGCAGCCGAAAGCGACCAGGTAGGTCCTCAGGCGAGGTCACAGATGCCTCGCCCGAGGCCTGCCGGTCAGGAAACGCCGGTGACAGTCCCGCCGGGGACTGGGATCGACGTGCCGTTGATCACGATCACGTCGCCTCTACCGTCGGTCTTGTGGATCGTGCTCTGGGTCAGGTCCTGGACCGTTCCCAGAGGAGTCACCTTCGGAGTTTCGTATGCCGACATGCCGCCTCCTCGTTTTGACGTCTCGATTCTCGGGACCTGGGTAGAGTAAGCCGTTCAACCGGGAGGTGCAACAATCGCCACCCGATGCTTACGGAGAGGAAACATTTCGGCATTGTCCACCACTCTCAGCGACAATTCTGGCACATTCACCTTTCCGGAAGGTGACAAGTCGCGGCTCGGCGGTGCATATGGCCTCCGAATCGATGTGCCCGATCGCTACGTCGACCGGGCGTTGCTGGTGGATCCCCCGAACTCGTGGCCGGCGTGGTCGGTCGGCTGGGAGCCCCTCGACGACGCCCAGGCACCGGACACTCCCGTCGTCGAGTCCTGGTCGCCCGACCACTCCGTATTGGCGGCCCAGCCGAGCGGCTTCATCACCGTCGACCGGGCGGCGTCACGCACGACCCTCCACCTGGAGGAGGCGCCGTCCCCGGCCACGCTCCTCCACCCGTACCTCGCGTCCACCGCGGTCGTCGCCGGCCACTGGATGGGTCGCGCTCCGTTCCATGCCGGCGTCTTCGCGGTCGGTGGCCGGGCGTGGGGCGTGCTCGGTGGCCGCGAGATGGGGAAGAGCTCGCTGTTGATGTCCCTCCACCAGACCGGCGTCACCGTGTTGGCCGACGATGTCCTGGTCATCGACGGCGATGTCGCGTATTCGGGCCCCCGCTGCCTGGACCTGCGCCGGAGCGCCGCCGAGCGGTTCGGCGCGGGTACCTACCTGGGTGTCGTGGGCACCCGGGAACGATGGAGGGTGACCTTGCCGTCGGCCCCGGCCCATCTCCCCTTCGGAGGATGGGTCGTGCTCGAGTGGGCCGACGAGCTGGCCCTCTCCCGTCCCACAGCGGCCGACAAGCTCCGCTACCTATTGAGCAATTGCGGCCTCACCGCACCCGGTGTGGCGACCCCGGGGATCCTGGACCTGCTGGCCTTCCCGATGGTCCAGCTCGGACGCCCGCGCCGGTGGGACCGGGCCGACGAGGCGTTGGACCGCCTGCTCGACAACCTGGCCTCGCTCCCGGTGACCTGACCCGGTCCTGTCCGGTCAGTCGTGCACACCCGTGACCGGGTGCCCGTGGTCGTGCAGCCAGGCCGCCTGCAGCAGCGTCGTGGACACCAGGTGGCGGGAGCCGCCGGCCCAGTGCCTACGGAGGGCGTCGGGATCGACCAGCGTCCGGTCCACACCTTCGCCCGACCAGTCCCGGGCGAAGCGACGCGCCTCGCCCGTCCATAGCGGGTCGGTGAACCCGGCTTTGGTCCTTCGCTCGATCAACTCGTTCGGCAGCAGATCGCCGAACACCTGGCGCATGAGCCCGGTGCGGTCGCCCAATCCCTGGAACCCTCCGGCGGAGCCGAGGGCGTCGAGCACCCGCGGCTCGACGAACGGGTGTACGACATCGACATCGTGGAAGGAGCCGAGCACCGAGAAGCTCTCGACACACAGCCGGAAGTACCGCCCGGGCCAGATCCAGCGACGGAGCTTGGCCTCCCAGCCGAGCGGGATGTCCCCTTCGGTGGCGCCGTAGGCCCGGGTCAGCTGCCGCGAGCCCTCGTCGGTCAACCACGTCACCGCGGACAGCTCGTTGCGCGCCCGGCGCCGGTGCACCATTGACCGCACCGCCGGAGGCGAGACGGCCAGCCCGACGACCAACAGGTCGCGCCAGCCGGCGAGGTGCCTCGTGCCCAGGATGCGCTCGGCCCTTGCCGCGCCCAGGCTGTTCCCCAGCTCGTCACCACCGAATCCGGTAACCACCGAGCCGCCGGCCGCCCGCTCGATGATCGGCGCGTGGAAATGGGTGTTGAACGGCCAGAGGAGACCGTGTCGGAGGAGTGCCTCGGTGGCCACCGGCCCGACGGCGTCGAACTCCTCGTGGATCTCGATCCGCTCCCACTCAGTGATGCCGAGGTGGCGGAGGACCAGGGCCTGCCACTCGTCCTCGTTCGAATCCTCCGACTGCGGGAAGACCAGCGTGGCCGGGATCGGCAGTTCCAGGCCCTCGCGTTGGGCCACCGCCACCGCGGCGGCCAGCATGGCCGACGAGTCCCGACCGCCGGAGAAGCTGATGACGCAGGGGGTCCGGGTCAGCGCCTCGGCCAGGACCTCATCGATGGCGCTGGCCGGCGACACGGCCGGATCCCGTGGCTCGAGGGCAGGGACGTGGTCCATGCCCATGGGGATCCCGTAGGCGATGTCCAGCGGGCGGAGCGGCGGAGCCCGCCGCACCTCTTCGGCCGTGGCGCTCACCCCTTCGATGCCATCCCCACGATGGGTTGGTTGAGCGGCTTCCCGCCTTCGGAGCCGAAGTAGGGGGCCGTCCCGAAGCTGAAGATGCCACCGTCGGAGGCGACCATCCGGTACCCCAGGCCGTCGCCGGTCAGGGCGAGGCCTTCGATCGGTTGGTTCAGCGGCATCCCGCCGGTCGAGCCGTAGTACGGCGCCCCGCCGAAGGCGAAGACGCCGCCGTCCGAAGCCACCAGGTAGTAACCGTGCATGGCGAAGGCCATATTCACGATCGGCTGGTTGAGCTTGGTGCCGCCTTCGGAGCCCTGGAAGGTGGCGTTGCCGAAGGAGAAGACTCCCCCGTCCTGGCCGACGAGCCAGTAGCCGAGGCCGTCCGGTGACGAGGCGCCGCCGACGATGGGCGCATTCAGGTGACTCCCTCCCATGCTGCCGTAGGACCTCGCGCCGCCGAACGAGAAGACTCCGCCGTCGGAGGCGATCAACCAGTAACCAGTTCCGGTCGGGAGAGGCACGATGGCCACGATCGGCGCGTTGAGGGGCTGGCCACCCATGCTGCCGTAGAAACGGGCGTCGCCGAAGGCGAAGACACCGCCGTCCGAAGCCACCATCCAGTAGCCGTTGCCGTCCAGCGTGGCCGTCCCGCCCACGATGGGCTTGTTCAGGTGCTGGGCACCGAGCGAGCCCAGGAATGCCGAGCTACCGAAGGAGAAGACCCCACCGTCGCGGGCGAAGAGCCAGTAGCCAGGCAGTACGCCGGGGGTCGTCGTGGGTACCGTGGGCGACGGGCTGGCGATGGGAGGGGCGTACACGGTGCCCGGGTTGGTGGTCGGGTCGGGAATGGCCCGGCCGTAGCCGCTGGCGCCACTGGGGTCCTGGCTCCTCGGCATGGTGTCGTACAGGCTGTAGGCGTACCACCGGAAGGAGGACACGCCGGCCAGGCAGACAGTCGGGACGTTCGCCTGATACCCCAGCGAGGTGTTGTAGGCCAGTGTCACCGTGCAGCTGACCGGGGTGTCGGTCGCCGCGTAGGTGAGCTCACCGTCATAGGTCCCGTCCGGGTTCAGTTGGAAGTACACGTAGTAGAGCGGTGTGCTGGTGGTTCCGGTCAGGACCGGGTCGATGGCCCAGCCGATGTAGGTGTTGTTGAGCCAATTCAGATCGGTCGCCGGATTGCTGAGGGTGTTCGTCAGCGCGGTGAACGAGACCGTGGACGTGTCGGCGGTCGCCGTCGCCTTCACCAGGTCGGCGACGTTGGGGTCGGGGCTGGGTCCGGTGACCAGAGTTCCCGGAGGGGCCTGGTAGCGCACATCGCCTGACGCCTGCGTGTACGACGAGGTCTGTGGGAGTGGGATGTGTGCCACGGCACCATGGCCGGTGGACGCAGTCGCCCCGGGCACGGTGTCGGCCCCGGCCGGACTGGCGAGTCCAGCCAGCAGGGTCGTCACCAACGCGGCCGATGCGACGCCCGCACGTGCAGTCCTGGCGAGCGGTGCCTTCGATGAGCGGTTACCGATCACAGTGGCACCCTTCCTCCTGATCGATGGAATCTCCCAGGTTAGCTGGCCGCGCGGCTCTACGGCTACCTTGGATACGACGGCGCGCTGCACGGGTCGCCGCCCGCGGTGAGTGACGGCGTGGCTTCGAGAAAGTGGGCACGGGTGAGCGACTCGGACGAACCGGTCACCATCGACGAGCTGTTCAGCCCTCGAGAGGCGAGGTCCGCTCGGCAGTTCCCCGCCATGTTCCAACGTGCGCTGAGGATCTCGTGGCGCGCCGCACCACGCCAGGTGGTCCTGGTCGGTGGCCTGCAGATCGTGAGCGGTGTCGGGCTTGCCGTCGAGGTCCTGCTCGCCCAACGCGTCTTGGCCGTTCTCACCGGCGAGCGTGGTCCGGTGACGATGCACGCCGCACTCCCCTACGTGATCGCCCTCGCCGTCGTGACCGCCGCGCTCCAGTTCGCCGCGACGGCGGGTGTCGAAGTCACCCGGGTGCTTTCCGGCCTGGTCGAGAAGTTCGCTATCGGCGAGGTGGCTGAGGCGGCGACATCCGTCGACCTGCTCGACTACGAGCGCACCGAGTTCCACAACGCGCTCCAGCGCGCACAGCTGGCCGCCACCACCCGGCCCGTGCAGATGGTCAATGGGCTGACCGCGTTGGTGGGCATCCTCTTTGGCATCATAGGTATCGGCATCGCCCTGATCCTCATCCAGCCCGGAATCGTCCTGCTCCTGGCGCTCGGCTTCATTCCGGTCTGGCTGGCCTCCCGACGGGCCAGCCGGGCGCTGCGACGATTCGCGGTGCGCCAGACCGAGAACGACCGGCAACGGAGCTACCTCTTCCTCGTGCTGACCCACCGCCAGATGGCCGCCGAGGTCCGGGCTTTCTCATTGGTCGACTACTTCCGCACCAGGCTCGACGCCCTGTACGACACTCGGATGGACGACCTTCGCAAGCTGGCCCGCCAGCGCCTGTACATCGGGCTGGTCGGTACCGTGCTCAACACCCTGCTGACCGTCGGCGCCCTGGTGTACCTGATCTGGCTCGTCACGTCGGGCCACCTGTCGCTGGCGTCGGCCGGTGCGGCAGCCGGGGCCATCCTTCTGCTGGCCCAGAGGGTGAACGGTGTGGGCACCAGCTCGGGGAGCCTCTACGAGAACACGCTGTATATGGAGGACTTCACGAAATTCGTCGATCGGCTGCCCGAACTCCGACACAACCGGCCCACGGGCCCGGCGCCTCACGGGTTCACGCGGCTGCGGGCCGACGACCTGCGATTCACCTACCCGAGCCGGACCCGCCCATCGCTCGACGGAGTGTCCTTGGAGATCGAGCACGACGAGGTGGTCGCCCTGGTCGGCGAGAACGGCTCCGGCAAGACCACGTTGGCCAAGCTGCTCGCCGGCCTCTACACAACGTCGTCGGGGACGATCCGCTGGGACGACACCGACATCTCGACCTCCGACCCGGACCTGCTCAGGCGGTCGGTAGCGCTGATCTTCCAGGAGTTCGGCCAGTACGCCATGACCGCCGGGGAAAACATCGGGCTCGGCGATGTGGCGAGGATCGACGACGTCGGCGCCATCGTCGAGGCGGCCCGGCTGGCACAGGCCGACGGGTTCATCGCCGACCTGCCCCGAGGCTATGACAACCTGCTCGGTTCCGAGTACTTCGGCGGGGCGAACCTCTCCCTTGGGCAGTGGCAGCGGATCGCCCTCGCTCGGGCATTCTTCCGCGATGCACCGTTCGTGATCCTGGATGAGCCAACCGCCTCGCTCGATCCGCGGGCCGAAGCGGCACTGTTCGAAAACGTCAGGACCCTCTACCGGGGGCGGGCCGTCCTCCTCATCTCCCACCGGTTCTCGAGTGTTCGGTCGGCCGACAGGATCTACGTGATGGACTCGGGGAAGATCGTTGAACACGGCACCCACGAGCAGCTAATGGACGAGGACGGGCTCTATGCCGACCTCTTCGAGCTCCAGGCCGCCGCCTACGACCCGGCACGGCGTCGCACCACCCGCCCGATCCCCCCCTCGTAGGCGAGCCCGGTCCGCGGCCCCGCCCGGGGTGCGCGCGGCCCTGCCCGTGGTGTGCGGGATCTGCTCATGCCTCGACGTCCCAGGAAGTCACCTGTAGCGCTATTCCACCCCGGTGTGGGATATTTGCATGGAGGGCAGGGCGGCCGATGGGTTCAGGACTTCACTGTTCTCCACAGCGGGATCTCTAGCCTCCAATTCCTGATCGATCTTCGCGGAAGCAATGGAGCGACATTGAGTTCACCTGGCTACAGGGCAACTTCGGCCTCGATCGGACCGGTATCGACGAACGCGAACGTCCTGGTCGAGCGCGCCGTGAATTGCTCCGGATGTCATCGCCCATTCGCACAATTGGTGCCGTGCGGACGCAGGGGGATCGATGGCCTGCGGGCCGGCGCAACCCGGGTGGATATGGCTGGATCGAAGCAAGGGACCATCGGCGACTATTCTCGGTCGAGCGGTTGGTCGGCCAAGGCCGATTCCGGCGTGTCGGGCCGATGCGTCTTTTGCGGGCGCTCGTCCTCCGCCGGACGTGAGGGCTGAGGTCGTTCGATGGCGGAAGCGGCGGGACAGACGGATGCCCGCGGTGACGTTGCGGGGGAAGCGGATGACCGGAGCCCGGAAGTCATGGCGACCAGTGAAGTCATGGCGACCAGTGAGGTGAGCGCGCCTGGGACGGGCGCGTCCGGTGCGCCACCACGTCTGTCGGCGGCGAAGCTGGCACTCCTCGAATCCCGACGTCGGAACCTGGCGACCGCCCCTGCCACCCAGATCCCGCACCTCAACGGATCCGGACCCATCGAGCTGTCGTTCGCCCAGGAGCGGATGTGGATGCTCGACCAGCTCCAGCCGGGCCGCTCGACCTACAACGCTCCCCGTGCCCTGCGACTCCGAGGGCCACTCGACGTCGAGGCCCTGCAACGGGCCGTCGACGAGATCGTGCGCCGCCACGAGGTGCTCCGGACCGTCATCACGATCATCGACGGCGTGCCGACCCCGGAGGTCCTCGACACCGGTGCCGCCTTCCGGTTCGTCGACCTCAGTGATTGGAGCGGCCCGGACCAGGAGGCGGAGGTGCGCCGTCAGGTCGAAGAGGAGGTGCGGACCCCGTTCGACCTGAGCACGGACACGTTGCTGCGGGCCCGGTTGATCAGGCTCGACGGCGACGACCACGTGCTTGCTCTCGTCTCCCACCACATCGCCTCGGACGACCGATCGAAGCGGATCGTGGCCGCCGAACTGGAGGCCCACTACGACGCCTTGCGTCAAGGGTCCACGGCCGCGCTCGAGCCGCTGCGGATCCAGTACCGCGACTTCGCCGCGTGGGAGCGGCACAAGTTCACCCAGGGCGGGTCCGCCGACGATGCCCACTACTGGAAGGTCCAGCTCGACGGGGCCCCGTCGAGCATCGACCTGCCGGCCGACCGGCCGCGCCCGCCGGTCGACAGCAACGAGGGGGCGACCTTCACGTCGTTCCTCTCGGCTGCGACGTCGGAACGGCTCCGGACCGTCGTCCGCGAACACCGCGCCACCCTGTTCATGGGACTGCACGCCGGATTCGCCGCCTTCCTCACCCGGGTCACCGGACAGGACGACGTCGTGGTCGGTACCGCCGTCTCCGGCCGATCGCACGACGACCTCCAGGACCTCATCGGCTACTTCTCCAACACCGTCGCCCTTCGCAGCGAGGTGGAGCCGGGGGCCGGATTCGCGGAGCTGCTCGATCACGTCCGCTCGACGACGATCGACGCCTTCGCCCACCAGGCGCTGCCCTTCGAGAAGCTGGTGGAGTCGGTGCGGCCCGAGCGGGGCGCCCGCCAACACCCGATCTTCCAGGTGATGTTCACGCTGCGCCCCGGAGGCGTCTCCGTGCCCACCATGGGCGGTCTCGAGGTCCTCCCGTTCAAGTTCCGGAGTGACGGGACCAAGTACGACCTGGCGCTGATCGCCATCGACACCGGCGAGACGATCCAGCTCAACTGGGAGTACAGCACCGACCTCTTCGAGCGGACGACGGTGGCACGTCTGGCCGGACAGCTGGCCCTCCTGGTGGACCAGGCCGTCGCCGACGTCGACCGCCCCATCGACCAGCTCGACCTGGTGGACGACGCCGATCGGCACCGGATGCTCGTCGAGTTCAACGACACCTCGGCACCCGTCCCGACGACGCGGTGCATCCACGAGCTGGTGGCCGACCGGGCCTCGGCCCACCCCGACGCCGCCGCCGTCGAGTTCCAGGGCGAACAGTTGACCTACGACGAGCTCGACCGGTCCGCCAACCGGTTGGCCCGCCGGCTGATGGCGGCCGGCGTCGGGCGAGGCGTCATCGTCGGCGTCTGCCTCGAGCGTTCGCTCGAGATGGTCACGACGGTGCTGGCGATCCTGAAGAGCGGCGGCGCCTACGTCCCCCTCGACCCGTCCTATCCGGCCGAGCGCCTCCGGTTCATGGCCACCGATTCCGGACTGCAGGTGCTGGTGACCGTGGGTGACCTGGCCGGCGAGCTGGCCGAACTCGTGGGCAAGACCGGGACGGTGGCGCGTCTGGACACCGAGGAAGCCGCACTGCTCGCCTACCCCGATGGCGACCCGGGCGTCGACGTGGCCCCCGACGACCTGGCCTACGTCATCTACACCTCCGGATCCACCGGCGTGCCCAAGGGGGCGATGATCGAGCACCGGAGCGTGGTGAACCTCGCCCCGGCGATCGCCGACGCCTTCACGATGGAGGTCGGCCACCGGGTCCTCCAGTTCGCCTCGCTCTGCTTCGATGCCTCGGTGTTCGAGATCCTCGTGCCGCTCATCGTCGGGGCGACGGTGTGCATGGCCCCCCGGGACCAGCTGATGTCGGGGCCGGACCTGCTCAGGATCCTGGACGACGAACGGATCAACAGCGTCCTGCTCCCCCCGTCGCTGCTGGCGGTGCTGCCCGATGCCGAGCTCCCCCACCTCACGACGATCTGCTCGGGCGGCGAGGCCTGCCATCCCGACCTCGTCCGGCGCTGGGGCCGGGGCCGGCGCTACATCAACGCCTACGGCCCGACCGAGGCGACCGTCATCTCGACGATGTATCTGATCGACGGCGACCTGCCCGAGGGCACCGTCACCGTGCCCATCGGGTCTCCCATCGCCAACACCCGGGCCTACGTCCTCGACGAGCACCTGCACCCGGTCCCCATCGGCCTGCCCGGCGAGCTCTACATCGGCGGGGCCGGCGTGGGCCGTGGCTATCTCGGTCGTCCCGAACTCACCGCCGAGCGGTTCGTGGCCGATCCGTTCGGCGGGCAGCCGGGAGGCCGGCTCTACCGCTCAGGTGATCGGGTGCGTTGGCTGGCCGACGGGACGCTCGAGTACGTGGGCCGCCTCGACAACCAGGTCAAGCTCCGCGGCTACCGCATCGAGCTCGGCGAGATCGAGGAGAGCCTCATCGGCCAGCCGGACGTGCGAGACGCCGCCGTGATCGTGCGTGAGGACGTGCCGGGGAACCCCCGCCTCGTCGCCTATGTCGTGCCCCGAGTCGACGTCGACGTCGACGACCACGGTGATCTGTCCCGCTCCCTCATCCGGGCACTGGCGGCCCGCCTCCCGGCCCACATGGTCCCCGCCGCCATCGTCGTCCTCCAGGCCTTTCCGATGACCCCGAGCGGGAAATTGGACCGCAAGGCACTCCCTCAACCGGTGCGCCATTCCGCCGCGGGCGACGGCACCCGCGTCGTCCGGCAGCCGACCACGCCGGCGCAGGCCGAGGTGGCGACGATGTTCCGCGAGATCCTCGGCATCACCGACATCGGGATCGACGATGACTTCTTCGACCTGGGCGGCACCTCGCTCCTCGCCACCAAGCTGCTGGTCCGGCTCGAGTCGACCTTCGGTACACGACCGCCCCTCCACGTCCTGTTCGAGTCGGCCACGGTCGTGGCGTTGGCCGCGTGCGTCGGGGACGTCCGGCAACCGCCCGACGCCTCCATGCCTCTGGCGCCCGTGTCGCCGGTGATCGTCTCGTTGCAGCACGGCACCGGACCGACGGTCTTCCTGATCCACCAGAACACCGGCCAGGTGCTCGTCTACCGCGACCTGGTCAAGTGCCTGCCGTCCGACTTCTCGGTGTACGGAGTGCAGGCGGTCGGCCTCGACCGCGTGAGCGAGCCGCTGCGGGACGTCGCGGAGATGGCCCAGCTCTACGTCGAGGAGATCCGGAGGGTCCAGCCTTTCGGACCGTACTTCTTGGGTGGACACTGCCTCGGGGCGGTCATCGCCCTCGAGATGACCCATCAGCTGGAGAAGGCGGGCGAAGAGGTCGGCCTCCTGATGGCGAGCGACACGCTCCCCCGCTCCGCACTCGGTCCCCAGAGGCCCTCGATCGAGCGGTACCGGAACCACAAGCACTACCTCCTCGTGCTCCGACCCGGGACGAAACGCCTGGCCGTGATGCTGCGCCCTCTGCAGATGACCCTTCTGGAGGGGTGGAAGTACGGGGTCGCCCACCTCTTCGAACAGCGGTGGTTCCGGCGCACGGCCCGCGGGACCCGACCGTTGGGAGCCGCCGTCGCGGGCGCCCGTGAGGACGTCCTGCGCCGGGTATCGGGCGTCATGGTCAAGCGCGGGATGACGCTCCCCGCCATCATCGACAACGTCGAGCGCAGTGTCCGCGACGCGGTCCGGCACTATCCGATGTCACCCGCCGTGCACTGCCCGATCCTGGTGTTCCGTGCCGATCGCAGCGAGGCGAGCACGGCGCTCGCCACCCGCCGGTGGTCCGACCACACCACCGGGAGCGTCACCGCCGTCGTCGTCCAGGGCGAGAGTGCCGCCCATTACACGATGATCCGCGAGCCGCTCGTCGACCAGATCGCCGAGCCGTTCGCAGCCATGATCGTGGCTTTCGCCGCCGGCACGGATGCGCGACCTCCGCGAGCACGCCCCACGGCAGAAGGCACCGACTGACCATGCTCGAGACGGGATCCATCATCGACGACATCGAGCGCCACCGCGTCCTCGTGCAGTTCAACGACACCGCCAGGCCGTTGCCGACGGCGGGGAGCGTCCACGAGCTGGTGGCCCTGCAGGCCGCGGCACGGCCCTCGGCCGTCGCGGCCGAATTCGCGGGTGACCAGCTCTCCTATGCCGATCTGGACCGCGACGCCAACCGGCTGGCCCACCGCCTGGTGGCGGCCGGTGTCGGGGTGGGCGACATCGTCGGTGTCTGCCTCGATCGCTCGCTGTCGATGGTGACGGCCCTGCTCGCCATCTTGAAGTCCGGGGGGGCGTACCTCCCCCTCGACCCCACCTATCCGGCCGAGCGCCTCCGCTTCATGGTGACCGACGCCGAGGTGTCGACCCTCGTCACCGTCGGCGACGTGGCGGGCGAGTTGGCCGATCTCGTCGCCGAAGCCGGGACCGTCGTGCGGCTCGACCAGGAGGCCTCGGCATCGGCCGGCTACCCGGACGACGATCCTGGCAGAGCTGTCACTCCCGAGGACCTGGCCTATGTGATCTACACGTCCGGTTCGACCGGCCAGCCGAAGGGTGTCCTCGTCGAGCACGGGGGCGTGCTCAACCTGGCTCCCGTGGTGGCCGACGTCTTCCAGCTCGACGCCGACAGCCGGGTCCTGCAGTTCGCCTCGTTCTCCTTCGATGCCTCCGTCACCGAAATCCTCCTCCCCCTGACCGTCGGAGCCACCGTGTGCCTGGCCCCCCGTGAGGTGCTGGCCTCGGGGCTCGATCTCCTGCGCCTCCTCGACGAGCAGCGGATCACCACCGTCACCCTGCCCCCGTCGCTGTTGGCCGCACTGCCCGACACCGACCTCCCGAACCTGGTCACCCTGTGCTCGGCCGGTGAAGCCTGCCAACCGGAACTGGTCCGACGCTGGGGCAGGGGCCGCCGCTTCGTCAACGGCTACGGGCCCACCGAGGCCACGGTGGCCACGACGTACCAGGTGATCGACGGCGAGCTCCCCGACGGCATGACCTCCGTTCCGATCGGCCCACCCATCGCCAACGCCCGGGCCTACGTCCTCGACGACGACCGTCAGCCGGTACCGGTCGGCACGCCCGGTGAGCTCTACATCGGTGGCGCCGGCCTGGCCCGGGGCTACCTCGGTCGCCCCGAGCTGACCGCGGAGCGCTTCATTCCGGACCCGTTCGACGAGCAGCCGGGCAGCCGGCTCTATCGCACGGGCGACCGGGTCCGCTGGCGGGAGGACGGCACCCTCGACTTCCTCGGTCGCTTCGACGACCAGGTCAAGCTCCGGGGCTTCCGGATCGAGCTCGGAGAGATCGAGCAGACATTGATGGCCCATCCTGACGTGGCCGACGCCGCGGTGGTCGTCCGCGAGGACACGCCGGGGAACCGTCGGCTCGTCGCCTACATCGTCCCCCGGGCCGGTGCCGGACAGGACCGCCAGCTCGAGCTGTGGCCCTCTCTCGCCGAGTACTTCCTCTACGACGAGACGCTGTACTACGCGATGACCAATGACGTCATCCGGAACCGTGCCTACCGGATCGCCTTCGAGCAGCACGTCCCCGGCAAGGTCGTCGTCGACGTCGGCACCGGCCAGGATGCCATCCTCGCCAGGATGTGCGTGGAGGCGGGCGCCCGGAAGGTCTACGCCCTCGAGATCCTGCCGGCCTCGTATGAGAAGGCTAAGGCCCTGGTGCACCGCCTCGGGCTCGACGACCGGATCGAGGTCGTCCTGGGCAATGCCATGGACATCGAGCTCCCCGAACCGGCCGACGTCTGTGTGTCCGAGATCGTCGGTGCCATCGGCGGCTCCGAGGGAGCCGCGGTCATCCTCAACGATGTGTGGCGGCTGCTCGACCACGGGATCCAGATCCCCAGTCGCAGCCTGACGGCGATTGCTGCGGTCACACTTCCTGACGAGTTCGTCGATGCGCCCGCGTTCAGCCCCGTCACCGCCGAGTACGTGGAGCGGGTGTTCGACCAGGTGGGTCACCGGTTCGACCTCCGGCTGTGCGTCAAGGGCCTGGAGTACGACGACCTCGCCTCCAAGGTGGGCGCGCTCGAAGATCTCGACTTCGGCGGGATCGTGCCTCCCGAGGAGGAGCACGACGAAGTGCTCGACGTGACCCGTTCCTGTCGGATCGACGGGTTCCTCGCCTGGCTCCGGCTGGAGACGTGCCCCGACGTGTGGATCGACGCGCTGGGCCAGAAGACGTGCTGGCTACCCTTGTTCCTGCCGGTCTTCCACCCCGGGCTGCAGGTCGAACCGGGCGACAGCATCCGCCTCTCGGTCTCCCGTCGGCTGTCCCCCAATCAGCTGAATCCCGATTTCACGCTCTCGGGGACAGTGGAACACGGGGATGGGAGATCGACGCCGTTCGAGTTCCGCAGTCCCCACGATGCGCCGGAGTTCCGGTCGTCGTCGTTCTACCGCCAGTTGTTCGCCGACGACACCGTCCCGGTCCGCCCGCTGACCTCGGGATCCGTCCGTGAAGGGGACCTCCGCGACTATCTTCGGGACAGGCTCCCCGACCAGATGGTGCCGTCCGTCCTGACGGTCCTCGATGCCATGCCGCTCTCCCCGAACGGGAAGGTCGACCGCGGTGCGCTGCCCGAACCCACCCATGTGCGGTCCGGGCCGGACGAGGAGGGGACGAGGGTGGCCACGCCGATCGAGGACCTCGTCATGGAGATCTGGAGTGATCTCCTCGGCATCGACGAGCTCGCGGCCGACGAGGACCTCTTCGACGCGGGCATGGACTCGCTCCTCGCCACCAAGGCCGCCGGGAGGATCCGGGCCGAATTCGGCGTCGAACTGCCGATACCCACGATCTTCGAGACGCCGACTATTGAAGGTATCGCCCATGCACTATTGACCGCATTGAGCGAAGAAGAGGCTCCCATCGAATCAGTAAGTGAGCCCACCTAGATGGCGGCGTATATCGGGGAAGCATCCGATGGTCGCCGTGCAGGTTTTCGGGGTTCGGCTCCCGATCTACGATGGTCTTCACCTGCATCTTGCGATAGTGCACCTGACGTGCAATGCTATAGGATTGCATTAAATGTCCGGGAGATGACGCATACTGTTTGAGTGAAGTTATCCCATCGACCTCGAAGGTCGATTGATTGATCTACGGAGGAACATGGGGCCGGATCCAGTAGGTTTCGAGAGTTCGTTGCAGCAATTGGCGGCCCTGGCCGACCTCACCGGGGCTCCCCTGGCGCGGCGACAGGCCTCCGCGTCGTTCGACGTCGTCCCCAACGCTGCCTCCGTCACCCAGGTCCTGGGCGGCCTCGTGGAACGCCACGAGATCCTCCGCACCACGTTCGCGCGGTTTCCGGGTGCCCTCCATGCGCTCCAGGTCGTCGGGTCGGCGATGGACGTCCCGGTGTCCAAGGTCGACGGCTCCGGTGCCGCCGATGACTTCGCCGAGGCGCTGGCCGCGGCGTGGGACGAGCCGCTGGACGCCATCAAGGGTCCGCTCCTGCGGGCCGTCGTCGTGACCCGTCCGGGGGGTTCGGGAGCGGTGATCCTCACCGCCCTCGCCGGCGTCGCCGACGTGACCACGCTCCGCTCGCTGCTCGCCGAGCTCGGCGAGTCCGGGGGGACCGGTGACGAGGAGCCCCTCCAGTATGCGGACTACACCGCGTGGCAGGCCGAGCAGGTCGCCGCCCTCGACGGCGGTGACGCGGGCACGGTCGATGGCCTGGAGTCGCTCCCCTCGGCTTCGCTTCCGACATCCGGCGTGCCGGCGGCGGACGCCTCCGCACGCCGGCGGCCCTCTGCGACCGTCCTCGGGTGGGCCGGCGACGTGGCTCCCGTCCTGGACGCCGTGGCCCGCTCCGCCGGCGCCGATCCGGTCGACGTCTGGATCGCGGCCTGGGCCGCCCTGTCGTACCGACTCACCGGCATCGACCGGCTCGTGCTCGGCGAGGTGACCGACGGTCGAGACTCCGAGGAGCTCGACGGCGCCGTCGGCCCCTACGCATGGACCCGCCCGCTCGTGGTGGGCATCGATCCGGACACCACCTTGCGGACGTTGGCCGTGGAGGTCCACCGGCTGCGGTCGGAGGGGCCCCGTGGCGTCGGCCCGACCAGCCGGGACGGTGACGGGCCCGTCGGCTCGACCACGCCCTCGCTGGTCGTCAGCCTGCAGACCGACGTCGACGTCGAGGACACGCCACCCGACGCGGACGACTATCAACTACTCCTGCTCCTGGGTGGGGGCGACGCCCCCACCACCGCGGCGCTGTGGGGCGATCCGGAGCGGATCTCGGCCGGACACGCAGACCAGGTGGCCCGCACGTTCACCGCGTTGACCCGCAGCCTGGCGGACGATCCCGACGGACCGGTCGCCACCGCTGCGGCATTCGATGATGTGTCCGATGCCTCCTGGCTGGCCGGTTTCCAAGGCGCACCCGTCGATGCCGGCGACGCCACGATCCTCGCCCAGTTCGAGGCCCGGGCCGCCGACTGCGCCGAGCGGACGGCGGTCGCGTCCGGGAACACCTCCCTCAGCTATGCGGAGCTCGACCGCCGGGCGAACGGACTGGCCCAGTCGCTGGCCGCCCAGGGCGCCACCCGCGAGGCGCCGGTGGCCATCGTGATGGAGCGCTCGGTCGAGCAGCTGCTGTCGATTCTGGCTGCCTGGAAGTCCGGCGCGCCTCATGTGTGCATCAGCCCCGACCAGCCACCCGTCCGGCTCCTCGCCCAGCTCGAGCACGCCGGCTCGACAATCCTGTTGACCACGGAGTCGCTAGCCGGGTCGCTGCCGTCATTCGACGGACCGGTGGTGCTGGTCGACCGGTTCACCGACGAGTCCGATGCCGCGCCGACCGGTGGCGCCGGACCCGACGACCTGGCCTACCTCGTCTTCACTTCGGGGTCGACCGGCGACCCCAAGGGTGTGGCCGTCACCCACCGCAACCTCAGCAACTACGTGGCCGTCGTCTCGGGCCTGCTCGCCGACGTGCCGGGCTACGACGCTGGGCTCACCTTCGCCGTGGTCACCGCGCTCAACACCGACCTCGGGAACACCTGCCTCTATCCGGCGCTCGTCTCGGGCGGCTCCGTCTCGCTGGTGCCGCTCGACGCGGCGATGGATCCTGCCGCCTACGCCGCCTACAACGCCGATCACCCGGCCGACGTGCTCAAGATCACGCCGTCCCACCTGGACTCGCTGCTCACCGAGGGTGCACCGGTCCTGCCGACGAAGGTGCTGTTCACCGGCGGTGAGGCCTCGACGTGGGACCTCCTGGACCGGGTCCGGTCCCTCGGCGACTGTCGGATCGTCAACCACTACGGACCCTCCGAGACCACGGTCGGCTCGCTCGTCTACGAAACGGCAGCTTCCCCGGACGACCACTTCTCGCGTCGCACCGTCCCCATCGGCCGGCCGATCGCCAACACCGAGGTGTATGTCGTCGACGATCAACTCCGACGCGTCCCCCCGGGGGCTCCGGGCGAGCTCCTCATCGGCGGCGCCGGCGTGGCCCGCGGGTACTGGCGTGACGACGAGCGCACCGCGGCGGCATTCGTCGGCAACCCCTTCACGGACGCCTCCGGCAGCCGGCTTTACCGGACCGGAGACCTCGTCCGGTACCTGCCCGACGGCTCCCTCGAGTTCCTCGGCAGGAACGACGGGCAGGTCAAGGTGCGGGGCCATCGCGTCGAGACCGGCGAAGTCGAAGAGGTCCTCCGGCTCAACCGCGAGGTGCAGCGTGCCGCCGTCATCCTCCGGGAGGACACACCCGGGGACCGGCGACTGGTGGCGTACATCGTGTCGCCGTATAGCCCCGGGCCGTCGCCCTCGTCGCTCCGGGAGTTCCTGCGCGAGCGCCTCCCGGAGTACATGGTGCCGTCCTCGTTCGTGGAGCTGGACTCGCTCCCGTTGGCCGCCAACGGCAAGTTGGACCGCCGTGCCCTGCCCGAGCCCGGCGACGCCGACCTCGACGGCGATCGCGAGTTCGTCGAGCCGTCGACCGAGACCGAACAGGTCATCGCCGGGGTCTTCTCCGACCTCCTCGGCGTCGAGCGCATCGGCGCCACCGATGACTTCTTCGCCCTCGGCGGGCACTCGCTGCTGGCCACCCAGGCGATCGCCAGGATCCGCAACGCCTTCGAGATCGAGCTCGAGGTCCACACGATGTTCACCGAGCCCACCGTCGCCGCCCTGGCCGCCACGGTCGACGAGCGCCGTGAGTCGAACGATGCGGAGCTCGCCGCCCTGCTCCGCGAGATCGACGACCTCTCGGACGAGGAGGCCGAGCGGCTGCTGGCCTCCGAAACCGGGTTGGACCCACCCCCGTGAGCCCTGAGGTTCCCGAGCCCAACATCCGGTCCCGGCTGCGGGAACTCACCCCCGAACGCCGGGCCGAACTGGTCCGACAGCTGAAGGAGCGAGGGCAGGCGACGCCGCACCGCCGGCCACCGGGGAGCCCGCCCGTCCTCTCCTACGAGCAGGAGCGGCTCTGGCTGCTCGACCAGCTCACCCCGGGACTCACCGCCTACAACGCGTCCCGGGTGCTCCGACTCGTCGGGCCGCTCGATGTCGCCGTCCTGCAGCGCGCCCTCGATGCGGTGGTCGCCCGCCATGAGGTCCTCCGGACCCAGGTTCGTGCCGTCGAGGGCGAGGCGGCCCCGTCCATCGGACCGCCGCGGCCCGTGACCCTCGAGGTGGTCCCGGCCCCGGACGGATCCCGACGGACCTCCGAAGACGCAGTCGACCGGATCCGGGAGTTCCTGGTCCAGCCGTTCGACCTGGCCAACGACCTACTGCTGCGCGCCCAGCTGGTCGGTCTGGGCCCGGACGAGCACATCCTGGCCCTGTGCGTCCACCACCTCGCTTCGGACGGCGGTTCCCGCCAGCTGCTGCTCGACGAACTCGGCGCCTACTACGTCGGCTTCGCCACCGGTGCACCGGAGCCGCTGCTCGAGGAGCCGGCGCTCCAGTTCTCGGACGTGGCCGCCTGGCAGCGTGAGGCACTCAGCGAACGCCGGCTCGACGCGGCCCGCGAGTTCTGGGTCGACTACCTGGCCGGCGCGCCCCCCACCATCGACCTGCCGTTCGACCGGGCCCGACCCGCCGCGCAGGTCTACACCGGCGAGCGGCTCACCACCCGGGTGGGTGGGGCGTCGGTGACGGCCCTGCGCGCCCTCGTCCGCAGCGAGGGATCGACCCCGTTCATGGGCATGGTGGCGGTGTTCAGCGCGTTGCTGTCGCGGCTCAGCGGCCAACACGACCTCGTCCTGGGCACTCCGGTCAACGGTCGCACGGTGCCCGAGCTCGATCAGGTGATGGGCATGTTCAGCGACACGCTCCCCCTGCGGATCGACGTGACCGGCGACCCGACCCTGACCTCCCTCATCCAGGGCGTGCGCTCCAGCGTCGGCTCGGCCTTCGCCCACCGGGAGGTCCCCTTCGAGAAGATCGTCGAACTGGTGCGGCCGACGCGGGACCCAAGCAGGCCGCCGCTGGTCCAGGTCCTGATCAACAGCGTCGGGTCACGCGACGCCGAGGACACCGCGTGGGGAGCCCTTGACGTGTCCCCCCTGTCCATCGACCCCCACACGTCCCAGGTCGACCTGTCGCTGGCCATCGTCGACCGCGAGCAGTCGGGCGAGCTCGAGCTCGTCTGGGAGTGGTGCACGGCGCTGTGGGACGCCGACTCCATCGGTCGGATGGCCCGCCAGTTCGAGACCCTGCTCGACGGGGCCGTCTCCGCCCCCGAGCAGCCTCTGTCCCAGCTCCCGCTGGTGGGTGGTGCCGAGCGGGACCAACTCCTCGCCTTCGCCACCTCGACCCGGCGGGAGGTCCCTCCCACCTGCGTGCCGGACCTGGTCTCGGCCCAGGCCGTAGCCCGGCCGGATGCCATCGTCGTCTCCGCCCACGACGGGACCATGACCTTCGCCGAACTGGACGATCGTTCCGAAGCCCTCGCCGCCCGACTCGGGACGCTCGGGGTGGGTGCCGGCGACCGCGTCGCCGTCTGCCTCGACCGGTCGACCGCGCTGATCACCGCGATCATCGGCATCATGAAGTCGGGTGCGGCCTACGTCCCGATCGAGCCGAGCTACCCGGCGGACCGCATCGGCTACATCCTGGCCGATGCCGGTGCCCGGGCCGTCCTCACGTCGGATGCGATCCGGGCCGACCTCCCGGTCTCGGAGATCGAGGTGCTCTTCGTCGAGGACGGCGACGCGGGCGGGACCCGCCTCCCGGGTGCCGGTCCGTCCCCACGCGATGTCGCCTACGTGATCTACACCTCGGGATCCACCGGCAAGCCCAAGGGCGTGATGATCGAGCACGGGAACCTCGCCAATCTCCTGGCGTCCATGGCTGAGGACCCGGGACTGGGTCCTGGCGAGGTGATGGTGGGGATCACCACACCGGCGTTCGACCTCTCGGTGCCCGACCTGTTCCTCCCCCTGGTCACCGGGGCGACGCTCGTCCTGGCCACACCTGACACCGCCCGGGACCCTGTGGCCCTGGCCGCCCTGATCGACGACTCGGGCGCTGACCTCCTCCAGGCCACACCCACCACGTGGCAGATGCTCCTCGAGTCGGGATGGCGCGGTCGGCCCGGCCTGCGCACCGTCTGCGGAGGTGAGGGCTACGGCGCCGCCCTGGTCGCCGCCCTGGCGCCGAAGGTGGCCGGCCTCTGGAACTTCTACGGACCGACCGAGGCGACGGTGTGGTCGGTGAGCACCCGCCTCGACGCGACGGTCGGGGACCCCATCCCCATGGGCCGACCGCTCCCCAACTACAGCTGCTTCGTGCTCGACGACCGCCACCAACTCGTGCCGGTGGGCATCGTCGGAGAGCTCTACATCGGCGGCGACGGACTGGCCCGCGGGTACCTCGAGCGTCCGGACCTCACCGCCGAGCGGTTCGTGACCCTGACCCTCGACGACGGCACGGAACGCCGCCTCTACCGCACCGGCGACCTGGTCCGATGGCGCACGGACGGCCAACTGGTCTTCGTCGGCCGGGCCGACCACCAGGTGAAGCTCCGCGGTTTCCGCATCGAGCTCGGCGAGATCGAATCGGTCCTCGCCGACGGGCCCGGCGTGGCCCGGTGCGCCGTCGTGGTCCGCGAGGACTCCCCGGGCGACCGCCGGTTGGTCGCCTACGTGGTCCTCTCCGACGAGACGGTCGACACGGGCCGGCTAGTGGACCACCTCCGGGGCCGGCTCCCCACCTACATGGTCCCGGCGGCGATCGTCCCGCTCGAGGTCCTCCCACTCAATGCCAACGGCAAGCTCGACCGCGCCGCCCTCCCGGTCCCGGTGTCGGACCACCGGCCGGCCGCGCGATCGGTGCCGCCCACGGGGCCCACCGAAGAGACACTTGCCGCCATCTGGGCCGACCTGATCGGCACCACCGGGATCGGATCGGACGACGACTTCTTCGACCTGGGCGGGCACTCCCTCCTGGCCACCCGGCTCGTGGCCCGGATCGCCGCCCAGCTCCAGGTCGAGGTTCCCCTGGCCACCCTCTTCGAGCACCCCGTGCTGGGTCGGTTCGCCGAGGCGGTGGACGCGCTGGCGGCTTCCGGACAGGGCGCCACCCGGCTACCTCCGGCCCGACGGGCCGACCGGGAGCGGCACCGCATCGACCCCGACACCCTCGCCGAGGACTCACCCGACGTGCTGGCTGCGGCACTCGGGCAGGCATCCGACGGGAACGGGAGCCTCGTCCTCTTCCCGGCGTCCTACGCCCAGGAGCGGATGTGGGTCCTGGAGGAACTCGAGCCCGGGAGAGCGTTGTACAACGTCCCCGTCGCCCGGCGGATCGTGGGGGCGCTCGACGTGGAGGCCCTGGCCGGAGCCGTGCAATCCCTGGCCACAGCCCACGAGGTCCTGCGGACGTCACTGGTCAACACCGACGGGTTCGTCGCCCAGGTCATCCACCGCCACGTCGATGTCCCCTTCACGATCCTCGACGTGTCGGACCAGGACGATCCCCGGGCGTCCGCCGAGGCGGCGGTGGCGGCCGACGCCCTCCGACCGTTCGACCTGGCCACGGCTCCCCTGGCCCGTGCCGTGCTCGTCCGCGTCTCGTCGGGGGACGGGCCACCTCCGTCCGGGGGCTCGGCGAGCCCGGACGAGTGGATGTTCTGCCTCACCGCCCACCACGCGGTGATCGACGGTGCGTCGATCGAGGTCCTGCTGGGTGAACTCCGCGCCGACTACACAGCCCGCGCGAACGGAGGTCCGGGTGTCGGCGACGCTCCCTCCGCCGGCGTCGCCTCCACCTTGGACTACGGCGACTTCGCGCTCTGGCAGCGGAGCCCAGAGCTGGCGGAGCTCGAGAAGTCCGACCTGGACTTCTGGCGTGACCACCTCCAGGATGCGCCCGTCTCCCTCGACTTCCCTTTCGACCATGTCCGGCCCGCGCTCCAGTCGCATCGCGGCGGACGCCGATTCCTCCGCCTCGATCCCGATGTGGCCACCGGCCTGAGGCGGACCGCCCGCGACCGCTCGGCGACGCTGTTCATGGTGGCGCTGGCCGGCTGGTACGCGCTGCTGTCTCGGTACAGCGGCCAGGACGACGTGGTCGTCGGGATCCCGGTGTCGGGAAGGCTGCGACCGGAGTTCGACCCGGTCGTGGGGCTCTTCGTCAATACGCTCCCCCTCCGGGTCTCCCTGGTCGATGACCCGACGTTCGCCGACCTCGTCCAACGGGTGCGCTCCGCGCTGCTCGACGGCATGAGCCACCAGTCGGTTCCCTTCGAACGGATCGTCGACGCCGTCGACGACCAGCGGGACCTGTCGCGACATCCGGTGTTCCAGGTGCTGGCGACCATGCAGGCCGACCAGCCCATCGCCGAGCCGTTCGGTGGAGCCGAGGCCGTCCGGGTCCCCATCGACTGGGGATGGTCGCGCTTCACCGATCTGAGTCTGGTCGTGATGGAGCACGACGGGGGCATCGACGTCGGGCTCGAGTACAGCGGCGACCTGCTCGACGCCTCCACCGCCGAGCGGCTCTGCCGCCACCTCGAGGGACTCCTCGCTTCGGGGACCGCGAGCCCCGACGTCCCCATCTCGGCGCTCGGGTTCGGCGAGGAGGAGCTCGGGACGATCCTCGACCGGTGGAGCCGTGGACCGGCCCCCGCAGACGCGGACACCCGCTGCCTCCACGAGGTGTTCGCCCGACGCGCGGCACGATCGCCCGATGCCGTGGCCATCGAGTTCGAGGGCCATCGGCTCTCCTATGGAGAGCTCGACGCCCGGGCCAACCAGCTGGCCCACGGGCTGCAGGCCCGTGCGGTGGGACGGGGCTCGGTCGTGGCCATCGCCCTCGACCGGTCCGTCGACCTCGTGGTCGCCGTGCTCGCGGTGCTGAAGGCCGGCGGCGCCTACCTGCCCCTCGACGTCGGCCTCCCGGACGAGCGCCTCGAGTTCATGCTCCGTGACGCGGCCGTGACCACCGTGGTGACCACCCGCGACGTGGCACCCCGCGTTTCCGGTGGTGTCTCCGGTGGCGCCTACGAGGCCCTCTGCCTGGACGACGCCGCCGACCAGCTCGACCGCCTTCCTTCGACCCCTCCACCGAGTGACACCGGGCCGGGCGACCTGGCCTACGTCATCTACACCTCGGGCTCCACCGGCTACCCCAAGGGCGTCCTCATCGAGCACGCCGGAGTGGTGAACCTGGCCGCGGCCGCGGCCGACGATTTCGGCATCGGCGCCGACTCCCGGCTCCTCCAGTTCGCCACCCCGTCGTTCGACGCCTCGGTGTTGGAGATCTTCACCACCCTCCTGTTCGGGGGGACCCTGTGCCTCACCACCCGTGAGGTCATCGCCTCCGTCGACGACCTGTTGGCCTTCCTGGACGCGGAGCGGATCACCGTCGCGCTGCTCCCCCCGTCGCTACTCACCGTGCTGCCCGACGCCGAGCTGCCCCACCTGCGGACCATCCTGTCCGGAGCCGAGGCACTCTCCCCCGCCGTGGCCCGCAAGTGGAGCCGGCCGGGCCGATCGCTGTTCAACCTGTACGGGCCGACCGAGGCCACGGTGGCCGCCACCTGGCAGCTCATCGAGGTCGATGCCGGCGACAACGAGTCGCTGCCCATCGGACGACCGATCCGCGGCGTCGAGACCTACGTGCTGGACGCCGCCCTGCGGCCCGTTCCCGTCGGCTGTCCCGGTGAGCTCTTCATCGGTGGGATCGGCGTCGGCCGGGGCTACCTCGACCGACCGGAGTTGACCGCGGAGCGGTTCGTGGCCCACCCGTTCTCGGCTGAGCCGGAGGCACGGGTCTACCGCACCGGCGACGGCGTCCGCTGGCTCGAGAACGGGACGCTCGAGTACCGGGGCCGCTTCGACGACCAGGTGAAGCTGCGCGGCTTCCGGATCGAGCTCGGCGAGATCGAGCAGACCCTGATGCGCCACGAACGGATCCGTGACGCCGCCGCCGTCATCCGGGAGGACGGCGACCGCCAGCTGGTCGCCTACGTGGTCTGCACCGGCAACGACGAGCTCACCTACGACGAGGTCCGCACCCACCTACGCCGGACGCTCCCGGACTACATGGTCCCCTCCGCCGTGGTGACACTCGATGCGCTGCCCCTCGCCGCCAACCAGTTCAAGGTCGACCGCCGGGCCCTGCCCGCACCTCCGCTCCGGGCATCCCGCACCACTGAATTCCTGGCGCCGAGCGGCCCCGTCGAAGAGCTGGTGGCCGGCGTGTGGTGCGACGTGCTGGCCATCGAGCGCATCGGCGCCACCGACAACGTCTTCGAGCTGGGCGGCAACTCCCTCGACGCGGCCCGCGTCGTCTCTAAGCTCCGGAGCCAGGCCCTCGACCTGTCGCTGCGCAGCATCTTCGACGGTCCCACCGTCCAGGCCATGGCCCGGGAGATCCTCGAGGGCCTGGCCGCCGGTGCCCCGTCCGACCTGGACGATCTCCTGGACTCCGCCGAAGGTAGTCAGCCATGATGCCGCCACCGCCCACGAAAGGACGCCGACCGGCACCATGAGCAACCTCGGTGATCGCCTCGACAAGCTGACCCCGGAAAAGCGCGCCCTCCTGGAGCGTCAGCTGCTGCAACGTCGGGCCTCGGTGCTGTCCGAGTCCGGTAGGGACGGCAAGCTCCATCGTCGGGGGCCGGACGAGCCGCTGCTCCTCTCGTACTCCCAGCAGCAGCTGTGGTTCCTCCAGGAGTGGCAGAAAGAGGGGGCGGCGTACAATGCCAGCCTCAACCTCCGCCTCCAGGGCGAACTCGACGAGGACGCGTTGCGTCAGTCGTTCCAGTTGATCATCGAGCGCCACGAGACGCTGCGGACGGTCGTGATGGATGAGGGTGGGGTCCCCGGTGCACGGTTGATCGAGCACCCCACCTTCGCGTTCCACGAAGTGGACCTGGGTGCGGACGGCCCGCCGAGCGACGAGGCGATCGCCGATGCCGTCCGGGGTGTGGTCCACCTGGCGTTCGACCTCAGCGCCGACTTGATGCTCCGGGTCGGGCTCATCCGGTTGGGCCCCGACGACCGGGTCATCTGCATGGTGCTCCACCACATCGCCTGCGACGGCTGGTCGCGGGGGATCCTCTTCGACGAACTGACCGCCCTGTACGTCGGCTTCACCTCGGGGCATCCGGCCGAGTTGGCCGAGCTACCCGTGCAGTACGGGGACTTCGCCAAGTGGCAGCAGGAGTGGCTGAGTGGCTCGGTCCTGAAGGGTGAGATCGACTTCTGGAGCGAGGAGCTCTCAGGGGCCGACTTCGTCCTCGACCTCCCGACCGACCATGTCCGGCCCAACGTCCTTACCTTCATCGGTGGGCGGATGGGCTTCGTCATCCCGGCTCCAGTCGCCGATCGGATGCGCAGCATCGGGAGAGAGGAGCGGGCCACCATCTTCATGGTCGTCCACGCCGCCACGGGGATGCTCCTCAACTCCTTAACCGGCCAGGAGGATTTCCTGGTGGGGAGCCCGGTGGGGAGCCGGCGCTGGCCGGAGACGGAACCGCTCATCGGCTTCTTCGTCAACACCCTTCTGCTCCGGCTCCGCATGACCGGGGATCCGACGTTCCGCGAACTGGTCCGGCGGTGCCGGGAGACCGCGGTGAGCTGCTACGCCCACCAGGACATCCCGTTCGAACGCATCGTCCAGGCCCTCCGGCCCAAGCGCTATTCGGACCGCAATCCGTTGTTCCAGGTGAACCTCCGCATGCAGGGCCCCGCCCCGGAGCCGCCCGAGCTGCCCGGACTCCGGGCCTCACGGGTCAGCGTCGGGCTCGGGTCGTCCCGGTTCGACCTGGCCCTCGGATTCGTCGACGCGCCAGGCGAGCTGGGCGCCTACGTCGAGTACAACTCGGCGCTCTTCGAGGGTGCCACCATCGAGCGGTGGATGCATGCGTTCACCCAGGTGCTCGAACTCGCCTGCGAGAATCCCGAACGCAAGCTGTCGGAACTGGCCACCGCCCTGCGGGCGAAGGCCGGGGTCACGCTGCCCTGACCCGACCGAGCCAACCGGTCAGGGGGACGCCGGCCCGTCGAGAGCACCGGAGAGCCGGGCGATGACGGTCGGATGGAACGTGTTGTCGAGCACCGGCGTGACCGTCCAGGCCGGGTCGGCTTCGAAGAGTTCGGCATATTGGGCCATGTAGTACACCAGGGTGATATCAGCATCCGGACCCCGGAGACCCATCAAATGGTCCTTGAACTTCTCGGTGATCTCTTCGTTGAACGGATTGAAGATGAAGAAGATGGTCCCCTCTTTGGGGATCAATTCGAATGCGTCACCGCAGAGGACCTCGACATTGGGAAATCGCTCGAGTCGGTGGGCGGCGAACGCAGCCCACCGTTCGTCGATCTCGATTCCGACCATGCGGTTCCGGAGTCCGCGGTGGAGCCAGAAATTCAGTACCCGGCCTTTGCCACACCCGACATCGACGAGGACATCGGCCTCGTCGATGTGCACGTTGCGCTCGAGGAAGGCATTGCGCAGGTAGTAGTGATGCGTGCTCGACGTGCCCCGGTAGCCCCGGTCGTTCCAACGGCTCTGGTAGGTCCCGCCACAACGCCCGCCGTACTGCTCGTCGATCACGAAATCCCGGATCGTCTCGATCCCGTACCGCGGCTTGACGACGCGCAGTCTCCAGCGCCACTTCAGATGCTCGATGTCGGTGACGTGGGTGAGGTCACGCCGGATGCGGGCGGCGGTCCACTCCCGTTGCGGCGCCCGACCCTTATCCGATGGCATCGTTCCACGTTAGCCAGTGGTGGTTGACTTGGGCAATATGCGCTCCACCGGTTTTCCGGCAATTGCCGCCCAGATTTCGTGGAAGGAGTGCATCCCTTGGCGCCCGAAGGTGTGCCCCGATTGCCGTTGCCGAACCGCAATAGAGGGCGCAACACCAGTGGCGCATTCGGGTCGAAGGCACGGAACTCCGGGGCAAATCCCATACGAATAGCCGGCCGCCCGGTGACAATGTGACACGCCCTGTGGGAAGATGGCCGAGGCGAAAACTCCACTCGAAGTGAAGGAACAGCGCGGCATGTCGGACGTAGCTCGGGGGGCAGGTGGTCTGGCGTCCCCAGACGTGGAGGAGGCCGACTGGTGGCGCGCCTATCTGCACGGTGCGCCCGACCAGGTCGACCTGCCGTTCGACCGGAGTCGGCCGACCCAGTTGGGCCCGGACCGCCAGGTCGTGACCGTGGCCATCGATCCCCGGATCGGTCGAACTACGCTCCTCACCGCGGTCTCCGCGCTCCAGTATCGGCAGTCGGGCGAAGAGGACGTGGTGGTCGGCGTCGCCTCCGACGACGGGCTCCGCCCGATACGCGTGTCCGTCGAGGCGGGCACCACGGTCGCCATGCTCGAGCAGTCGGTCGTCGCCGCACTCGACGAGGTATTGACTCACGATGCACCTGACCTCGACGCGCTCGCTCGCGCGTTGGGCTCGGAGCCGGACCGGAGTCGGGCCCCGGTCGTCCAGCTCGTCGTCGGGTCCGTGTCACTCGAAACCGCCGGGGTCCCGGTCGATCTCGCCGTGTCCCTGACCTCGGACGGTGGGGGTGCCTTGCTGCAGTGGGCGTACCACCCGGACCTCTTCACCGAGACGACCGTCGGACGGATGGCCGGTCGCCTCTCCCGGGTGGTCGACCAGATCCTCGACGACGCGACCACCACGATCGCCGATCTCGAACTGCTCGACGATGCCGAGCGACAGTTCCTCCTGACCGATCTCAACGCCACCGCCACCAAGTATGTGCCGTCGACGCTGGTGGCCCGGTTCCTCGAGCAGGTCCGGCTCCGGCCCGAGGCTCGTGCCGTTGACCGTGGCGCGGCCACGTTGACGTACGCCCAGCTGGAACAGCGTTCGGCGCAGCTGGCCACGCACCTGGGCTCGATCGGGGTCCGACCGGGCGACCGGGTCGGGGTGTTCTGCGACCGGTCCACCGACCTCTTGGTGGCGCTCTTCGGCGTCATGAGGTCCGGTGCCGCCTACGTGCCTGCCGATCCCGGCTATCCCGCCGACCGCATCGCCTACATGCTCGAGGACGCTCGAGTGGCCGCCGTGGTGACCGAAGCCGGGCTCGAGAGCGGCTTGCCCGAGCTCGACGCACCCGTGGTCCGCATCGACACCGACTGGACCGCGATCGCCTCGTCGGCCCGAGGTTTCGTCGAGGTGACGGTCGACCCGAGCGACCTCGCCTATGTCATCTACACGTCGGGCTCCACCGGACGGCCGAAGGGGGTTATGCTTGAGCACGCGGGCGTCGTCAACCTGCTCGACGAGATGGCCGTGCGACCCGGGCTCGCCCCGGGTGAGGTGATGGTCGGCCTCACCACGCCGGCGTTCGACCTGTCCGTGCCTGACCTGTTCCTACCCCTGGTGACCGGCGCCACCTTGGTCCTGGCCCCGGCGGAAGACGCCCGGGACCCACGGGCCATCACCCGGCTCCTCGATGAGGTCGGTGCAAATCTCGTGCAGGCCACTCCCGCCACCTGGCGCATGCTGTGCGAGTCCGACTGGTCAGGCCGGCCCGGGCTGCGGACAGTCTGCGGGGGCGAAGGGTACGGTGCCGACCTTGCCGCCACCCTCCTCGACCGGGTGTCCGAGGTCTGGAACTTCTACGGGCCCACGGAGACGACGGTCTGGTCCGTCTGCACCCAACTCCACGCTGACGTCACCGACCCTGTCCCGATGGGTCGACCGATCGCCAATACGACCTGCTACATCCTGGACGAGCAGCGCCGCCCGCAACCCCTCGGTGTCCCGGGCGAGCTCTATATCGGAGGGATCGGACTGGCCCGCGGCTACCTCGGGCGACCCGACCTGACCGACGAGCGCTTCGTCCCCGACCCCTTCACGGACGGGACGGGCGGACGCATGTACCGCACAGGTGACCTGGTGCGCCAGCGGGAAGACGGCACGTTGATCTTCATCGGTCGCACCGACCACCAGGTAAAGCTCCGCGGCTTCCGCATCGAGCTCGGAGAGATCGAGACGGCCCTCACGGCACAACCCGGCATCGCCCAGGCCGTGGTCACCATGCGCGAGGACCACCCCGGGGACCGCCGCCTCGTCGCCTATGTGGTGTGGGCATCGGCCGACCCGTTCGACGATGCCGCGCTCACCGACGAGCTCCGCCTCCACCTGCCGGCCTACATGGTCCCGAGTGCCTTCGTGGCGCTCACCGAATTCCCGTTGACACCCAACGGCAAACTGGACCGCAAGGCCCTTCCCGTCCCCGAGCACCGCGTCGCCACGTTCGCCTCCGTGCCGCCACGTGACGCACGGGAGGCGGAACTGCTCGCCCTGGGCCACGAGGTCCTCGGCACCGATACCTTCGGGGTGACCGACGACTTCTTCGATGTCGGATTCGACTCGATCATGGCGGCACGCCTGTTCACCCGCATCGAGCGCACGTTCGGGGTCGAGCTTCCACTGGCCACCGTGTTCCAAGCCCCCACCGTGGCCGGACTGGCCGCACTCCTGGGCGACGGCTCCGCGCTGGAGCGTGGCACAGCGTTGTCGGCCCTCGTGCCCATCGCCGGCGGTGGTTCTGCTCCGGCGTTCTTCGGCGTCCACGGGGGGGCGGGCACCTCCCTCCTCTATCGTCCACTCGCCCGTCAGATGGGCGACCAACGGCCGTTCTACGGCATCCAGGCTGTCGGCCTCTACGGTCGCGAGTCCCCCCAGACCTCGGTCGAGGACATGGCCTCCCGCTACATCGCCGAGATCAAGAGCGTCCAGCCGTCCGGTCCCTATGCACTCGGCGGGTACTGCTTCGGCGGACTGGTCGCTTATGAGATGGCCGCCCAGTTGCTGGCACGCGGGGACGAGGTGGCGCTGGTCGCCATGTTCAATGCCCCGTCGGCCACCTACAACCAGCGGTTCAACCCCGTGTTCGACAACGAGGGCGCACTGACCGACGATCAGGGTTCCCTGAAGCCTCGGGTCGACCGCTCGCTGCGTGGGAGCATCGAGCGTCAGGTCCGGGAGACGGCCGGACTCCGTCTGCCCCAGCGTTGTGCGGCCATCGTCCGAGCCCTGACCGAACGCGTCTCCACGCCGATCGGCGCCATGTACCACCGTGCCGAGGTGGTGCTCGCCGTACAGCTGCACCGACCGCTCCCCGATCATCTCCGCGAGGCCAACATCTTCCAGCGGATCGCCAAGGGTGCCCAGGACCGCTACACACCGCCCCGCGTCGACGTCCCGATCGTCGTCTACCGCGCCGAGGGCCTCTACCACGAGCCGGCACTTGGATGGGACGAGTACTCGACCGCGGTCATCGACTGCGTCGAGGTATGCGGCGATCAGCCGGTTCCCCGACGTACAATGCGTGAGCCGTGGGTGACGCAGATCTCCTACCACCTGATGCCCCTCTTGGATCAACGCCTGGCGGACGGGCCCACGGCCACCGACACAGCCAACAAGACAGGGCATCCCACGCCTGACCCCTCGGCACAGGAGCCGGCGCGTTCGTCATGATCGACATCGACACCATTCCCGAGAGCCCTCCGCCGTTCCTCCGGTTCCGCCGGAAGGTCGGCCTGTTCTCGTCCGCCCGTGCACTGTGGCAGAACCGCGAGATCGTCCGCAGCCTGACCGACCGGGACTTCCGGGCCCGCTACAAGCAAGCCGTGCTCGGGTTCGCCTGGGCCGTCATCAACCCGTTGATCCTGGTCCTCGTCTTCACGTTCACGCTCGGCCGGCTCACCGACGTCTCCACCCACGGGGTCCCGTACTCGGTCTGGGCCTACACCGGCCTGGTGGCCTGGACGTTCTTCGCCGGTGCGGCCACCTGGGCGGCTACCTGCCTGGTCAACAACCAGCCGCTCCTCAACAAGGTCAACTTCCCCCGCGAGTCGTTCCCGGTGGCGGCCGTCGGCCTGTCGGGGCTGGACACCGGGATCTCCCTGATCGGCCTGGTGGCCTACTTCGCCATCTTCCAGGTCATGCCGAAGGAGACGATCTACTGGGTCCCCGTCATCTTCCTGGTCCAGCTGGCCTTCACCATCGGGATCTCGCTGATTCTGTCGATCGTGGTCGTGTACCTGCGGGACCTGCGCCAGATCACACCGATCGTCATCCAGATGGGTCTGTTCGCCACGCCGGTGGCCTATCCCATCACCCAGATCATCGCCCCGCAGTGGCGGGTCGTCTACTGCACCCTGAATCCCATGGCGCCGGTCATCGACAGCTACCGACGCACCATCCTCTACGGCCTTGCCCCGCAATGGCAGTATCTCCTCCCAGGCGCCGCCATGTCGCTGTTCGTCCTCCTCGGCGGGCTGCGCCTCTTCAAGAGACTCGAAACCGGAATTGCCGACCTCATCTAACGGACACATCCGTGTCGAACGCGTGTGGAAGCGATTCCGCGAAGACCGGCGTCGGCCGGAACTCGCGGAGCAGTTCGCTCAGCTCATGGGCCGGATCAACCGATCCAATCCATGGCGTTGGGTCCTGCGCGACATCGACTTCGAGATCCAACCCGGCGACGCCGTGGGGATCGTGGGGATCAACGGCGCCGGCAAGACCACGCTGCTCAAGATCCTGACCCAGGTCATGTACCCGACCTCCGGCAAAGTCGATCTGACCGGCAAGGTGGGAGCGCTCATCGAGCTCCGGGGCGGGATGCACCCCGACCTCTCCGGACGGGAGAACGCCCTCCTCTACGGGTCGCTGATGGGACTGGGTCGAAAGGAGGTCGTCCGGCGGTTCGACGACATCGTGGACTTCGCCCAGCTGGCCGGGGCCATCGACCGCCAGGTGAAGTTCTTCTCGAGCGGGATGCAGATGCGGCTCGGATTCGCCATCGCCGCCTTCATGAACCCCGACGTACTCCTGGTCGACGAGGTGCTGGCCGTCGGCGACGCCTGGTTCCAACAGCGCTGCCTCGATCGGATCCGCGATGTGCTGCAACAGGGCACCACCCTCGTGCTCGTCTCCCACGACCTGGCATCCGTTGAGTCCGTCTGCCGTCGGGGACTCTGGATCCGCAACGGCATGCTCAATGCCGATGGGCCCATCCGCGACGTGCTCGCCGGCTACCGGAAGTCCGTCGAGGAGTTCTCGTTCGAGAACCTCGGCCACGGGGGTATCGTCCGCATTGCCCAGATCGAGCTCAACGAGTCCGGCAACCCCATCCTGGAATCGCACGGGTACCTCGACATCAAGCTGTGGCTCCAGACGGGCGAGCGCGAACGCGGTCGGCTCTACATCGGTGTCAGCGAGGGACCGGGCACACCCACGTTCCTCGTCTCCACCGAAATCATCCTCGAAGAGGGCGACACCACGGTCCGATGCCACATCGACAACATCCCTCTCCCCCGCGGCCGGTACTACGCGTGGATCTGCATGGAGGCGGTCGATGACCGCAAGCTCATCCCGTGGCATCCGGCGGCCACCTTCGAGGTGTTCGGATCAGATCTCGACTACGCGCCCCTCGGAATCGTCCGGCTGTCCTCGGTCCACGTGAAGAGCGACTGGTCCCAGGAACTCGGTGCCCCGGAGGGAGCCATCGCCGATGCCCCGCGGTCCGCCCCGATCGACGTACCGGTGATCAGCCCGATCGATGTGCCGGTGATCACCGAGGGTGACACCGACCGGCCCTCCGCCCCCGTCGAGTAGCACCAGCTGCAAGCCACGGACAGATCGCCGGGCATATCGCACAAGTTCAGGTCACATGGTCCGGCTACCGCGATCGACCGACTCAGCACCGCTCACCGTGTGCCATTCCGGGTCCACCCGGTATGCATCGGATGCCAGGTCCCAACGCGGGTAAGTGCAGTGCACACTCCACCAAGCGAGTCGGATATTTGTTGGAATCCATAACCCGATTCCGGCGATTCCGATCAATCTGCGACTGCTACAGTGCATGAATCCCAGCCACGCCCAAGGATCGGCAATATAACTTGCGCGCCATTTGTACGAGTCGGACGTCGTCGACCCGGCCCATCACTCATCCGTGAATCGAATTAGCTGCCGCCGCGATGCCTAAGCGCTCCATGCGATTCTCGTGGTTCTACTCTTGGGTAGGGGGAGGACTTGTATGGCTTCTTCTGTTCTATCTTCGACTCAGTCGAGTCCCCAGCAGTTGGTGGCGTGCCAGAGACGACGCGGTAATTACGTTGAGTGCGGCACTCAATCTTGCACGGTATGGAAGCATCGGGGCATCCCCGGGCGGCAATAGGGTCGAAGACTTCTCGACGCCACTTCAGTTTCTCATCGCACTCGGTGTATTCAAGATAAATCCAACGAGTTACCAGGCATTCCTCGACTGGCAAGTGGTCATCTCTCTCGTATTCACTGGCGCCCTGGTCGTTGGTCTCCTCCTGGGACCACTACGGCCGGCTCCGGCTATCAGGCACGCACCACTCGTCGCAATCCTGCTGAGTTCGGCGGTCGTCTTGTCGGTCTTGGCGTCCTGGACGACAACCGGCTGGATTGCATCAGGAATGGAGAACTCACTCGTCCTGGTCCTCGGATCTGCGGTTGCCTACTTGGCAGTGAGAGGGTCCAACAATCTTGTCGGTGCAGTCCTCTTAGCTGTCGCAGTGGCACTGCTCGGTCTGACACGGGTCGAGTTTCCGCTCTTCATGGTCCCGTTGTTGGCCGGATCAGCCCTACTCGTCTGGGACCGGGTACCTCATCCGACTCGAAAGATTGCTACCGCGCTGGCACTCATCATCCCAGGGGTCACCTGGGGCATCGTCACCCTTGCTCGCTATATCTATTTCGGACACCTCGAACCGAATACTGCCTTGGTCGAAGGCAAGACGGGGGTGATACTGCAGCTATCACTCCTTGGGGGCCTGACGCTGTTGGCCATCGGCTTCTACCTCCTCTGCTTTCGTAGAATACTCGGCACCGCCGCCACAAGATTCACTTGGATTGCCGTTCTTGCATCGTCTGGTTTCGCACTCATCGGCATGATTGCCCTGCATCCGAAGGTCGAGATCCGGGAGGTATACATCTTCCCGGTGCTCCTGGCCTGTCTTGCACTACTCATGCTCCTTGTTGATCGATACACCTCTGATCCATGGTCACCCGATGCCCTGTTTCTCGGCTTGGTATTCATTCCACTCGCTCAAGTGATCGTCGTGGGACCCGCTCGACTCGATCCATTCCGGGTCGCTTCGCTCGCAATACCGTTTCTGGCAACATGGGTGGCGGTCACAGCTGCCCGGCTCCTCGCTCTGCGGTCAGTCGTTCCCGCAGACCCGGAGCAGGCCGGTAGACAACGCTCACGTCTGATTCCGGCGGGAATCGGTCTGGTGATCCTGTTCTGCTTCGCGTTGGTCATTTCGCACGATCGACCGCGCAATCTGTGTTGCGTGATCACGCCATCCCAGTATCGGGTCTTGAGTGCGGCGGATTCCATGCAGAAGTACCTTTTGGGCGGTACGGCGCTCCCCATCGAAGGAAGCCCGGACCTTGGAAAGCTGTCATTCGCCAAGCGGACGATGGTGGAGGACCTGGGCTATTTGGACGAGCCGGTACTGGCCCGAATCCAGCGCTCACATCCGGAACTCGCCGTCCAGTATCTGAATGCGGTCGCGAAGCCCGACATCGTCCGGCTGGGATCCGACTGGTCATGCACCTACCAGGACTGGGTCAACTCGGCAGCGTTCAAGTCCTCGTATGTCCTGGGAAATGAATCGGCTCCCATCTACTACGGATTTGCACCAAGCCACTACAAGGACTGTCCCCGTTCCGGTAAGTTTTCCTTGTGGACGCGATCAACTCCGTCGACGGAATACGCACTGACAAGAGAGATCGCATCAGCCAGCGATCCGGCAACCGTGGTCAGGAAAGCAGTCAGGGTGTGCCGTGACTCGGGTACCAGCGCGTTCCGGTGCGAATACGTTCGTCGATCGATCCTGCGCAATGCAGAAACCCTGAAGACCAGAGGACTCATGGATGCGGCTGCCTCTGCGCTTGAGGGGTCACCAAGCGCAAAGCTTGACATTCCGCTACTCGGGCAACATCCGGGTTGGGACGCAGTGGCATATGACGCCTTCGTCCGACTGGCTGCATCCCCAACGGCTTGAGTGTTGTCAGACCCGAAGAGCGCTGTTCCGAATCGCCGAGTGCACGGAATGGTCACGGAACCGAGTGGGCATGACCCCTGTCCACCACCTCTCTCGGAGCTGATCCTTCCGGGGGCGACCTCAATCCGGAGAGTCAGCGACCTCGCTGTCCGCATTGCCGCCGGCTGACGGATCCGACTCCTCCCCGTCGCCCGATCCGGGCTCGTTGGCGAGCTCCGGCAGGATCGGAGCCCGAAGAACCCCGAAGACGACAGGGGCAAACAGAGCCGCCTCGATCACGACTGCGAGAAGGTACCCGAGCGCAACACCCGTCAGTCCATACACGGCCGCGCCAGCAGCTGCCAGTCCCACTTCCAGGCATCCACCGATGAAGCTCAGATTTGCCGCTTGCTGCATATGGCCCCGGGACCGGGAGATCGCCACATAGTGGGCCTTCACGGCCAACGGATAGGTAGTGAGCCCGAGGATTGCGAACGCTGCGGTGGCGTCCTGGTAGCTGGGCCCGAAGAACCCAAGGATCGTGCTCGAGAAAAGGATGAAGAACGGCGCAGACGCAATGGCCAGTACCAGGCAAATCCGCATGGTCTTGTGGACTTCCCGACGGAGAGATGCTTCGTCACCCGGGGTGAGCGCGAACAGAACGATCGACAGGTGCACCGGGATGATCGAAATGAACGAGACAACGAGGATCGCCGCAGTAAAGGCGGCATTGGCCTGGCCGCCGAGCATCGCCGTGACGACGATCGGGATCAGGAACCGGGGCGACTGGATCGACAAGTTCAACGAGTGATGACCCATCATGAGGCGCCGGCGATCGATAAATCGCCTGAAATCTAGACGAGCGGGTGCACCCCGGGTCAATCGCATCAATGACCAGCCGACAGCGACCAGGGAGATCACGAGCCCGGCCAACCAGGCCACTTCGAGCTCAGTCCCGGCGACACTCGGCCAGAGGACGATCAGGAGCGGGAGGAGCGCGAGCTTGCTGATGGCGAAAATGGTGTTCCGGCGCAGCTGCAGATCACCTCGCATCAGCCCGATACAGGAGTCATCGGTTATCTGGAGCACGGTCGAGAAGGCGGCGAGCAGCGCGAACACGAGAATCCCGATCGGGATCGTGAGCCCGGCGGCCAACGTAGACGACATCGCTCCGAGGGCGAACGCAGCGACCACGGAGAAGACGATGGCGAATGCCCCTGCACCGACGGCCGCAGTCAGGATGAGCGTCCGGGCGTGCGTCCGATCAGCCGCTAATTCGCTGATGAGGAAGGTACTGAGGCCCAGGACGCAGACGAGGGCGAGGAACTGGGCGGATGCCTGGATCGCGGCGGCAATACCGACCGCGCTGGCAGGCACCATCCGGGCCGCGATGAACCAGTAGAAGAATCCGAAGATGCTGGTGACAATCGTGGTGCCATAGAGCGACGCGGCATTGCGGATCAATTGTCCCGATACGTACCGTCTGACCCCGGTAGATATCTGGGCCAGCCAGCCATCCGATCGCATCCACAAGTGACGGGGCGACAAGAATCCGAGCTTCCACTTCACCGGTAGCTCTCCGATGCGCGGGAACGCGCACGACGAAGGCGTGCAGGAACCCGACCACTCCATCCGGTCCATCCGGGGTGACACCAGTCCTCAGTGCCGCGGATCATGAACTCGTTCCGTACGCTCGATGTGCAGGGTCAATCGACCACCGATCGACCCGGAGTTGCGGCGCATGATTCATCTTCCCTTTTGGCACCCGCGCGAATCCGGGACATCATGCACTCATGGATGGTTACTGCTGGAACGCCATGTGAAAGCTGGGACCACACCGACGACAACGTGCAACCCCTCTTCCCTATGGCGCGTCAGACGTCTACACCACCTTGCGACGGAGGCATCAAGTTCCGCCGTGTCTCGGCAAAAGTCTAGCGATCCAAGGTGGTTGCGACCAATCCCTACCCGTCTAAACAGGCCGGCACAGCCCCGCCTGGCCGCGCATGGCGGGGACACACAGCGAGCGGACCCTGGGTCGATCACGGGAGCCCCGTAGCCACCGTTCACCTCGGTTCCCAGGGGGGTGATCCTCAAGTTGTCCCTCAGACCTGTCGACACTCGCGAACATGGGGCACGTGGGGCAGCGGTACGGAGTTCGGTCGACTTTGGGTGCAATTGCGATGACCTGCGTCCTCCTGGGTTCAGGGGTGCTCGGTCTGTCTCCCCAGCCTGCTTCAGCGGCATCACCGTCTTCCTGGAGGCTTTCCGTCTACGACGGTGCAGGCAACACCTCCGGCGTGACCTCCACCTCATCGCTGCTGGGCCAAAACGTCCCGTTCGGCTCCGACTACTTTGACGGATCGAGTTGGGCGGGTATCGACAGCGACACTTGGCTGATCCAGCGGTGGCACAGTACCGGGCTGCCGATGATTTTCGGAGTCCCGATGCTGCCGACCGGCGGGGGCGTTTCACTGGCGGCCGGAGCGACCGGCGCCTACAACAGCTACTTCGCGACGCTCGCCGCAAATCTGGTCGCCGGAGGGATGGCGAGCTCTACGTTGCGACTCGGTTGGGAGTTCAACTCGCAGAGCTTTCCCTGGTATGCGGCTGGGCAGGCATCAGCCTTCGTTGCCTACTGGCAGCAGATCGTGAACACCATGCGCGCCGTGCCCGGTGCGCACTTTTCCTTTGAGTGGAATGCTGATCGAGGAGGCCAGGGCCCGTCAGACACGGCGATGGGGAACTTCGACAACTACTACCCGGGCGACGCCTACGTCGATGTGGTCGCCCTCGATGTCTACGACCAGGCGTGGAACACGTACCCTGGGCCTTCTCAGCAGTTCCAGGACATCCTCACCCTCCCGTGGGGTCTGAACTGGATCACCAGCTTCGGCGCCGCCCACGGGAAACCCGTCGCAATCCCTGAACTCGGGCTCGGGCACGGTCCGTCCGCACCGAATAGTGGGGTGACCTCAGCGCCGGGACCGGTCTGTGGCGGGGACAACCCGACGTTCGTGACCGACGTTCTGGCCTGGGCCGGCACCCAGAACGTGACGGACATTGTCTTCTGGGACTACGGCGTTTCGAGCATTGACAAGGGTCGCAATCCACTCACCGCGGAAGCCCTCCATCAGGCAGTCTCGCCGGGATCGCCGCCCCTGACTTCGCCCCCACCGACCAACGGCGGGAACGCATTTGACCAGGGCTACTGGCTGGTCGCCGGAGACGGCGGCATCTTCGCTTACGGCAATGCCGGTTTCTTCGGCTCGACCGGGTCCATCCGGCTCAACAGACCGATCTACGGCATGGACGCCACCCCGGATCGGCAGGGGTACTGGCTTGTGGCGTCAGACGGCGGGATCTTCGCCTTTGGGGACGCCGGCTTCTTCGGCTCGACCGGGGCCATGCGCCTCAACAGCCCGATCGTGGGGATGACCGCCACCCCCGACGGCCAGGGGTACAGGCTTGTGGAGTCAGACGGCGGGATCTTCGCCTTCGGGGACGCCGGATTCTTCGGATCCACCGGCGCCACGCACCTCAACAGCCCGATCATCGGGATGGGGACCACGCCTAACGGCCGGGGCTACTGGCTAGCGGCGGCCGATGGCGGGATCTTCGCCTTCGGGGACGCAGGGTATTTTGGGTCCACCGGTGCTACCCACCTCAACAGTCCGATCGTGGCCATGGCGTCGACCCCGGACGGTGGCGGATATTGGTTGGCCGCGTCAGACGGCGGAATCTTCGCCTTCGGGGACGCTGGATTCTTCGGATCCACCGGCGCCATCCACCTCAACAGCCCGATTGTCGGGATAACCTCCACCTCGGACGGCCAGGGGTACTGGCTTGCGGCATCAGACGGCGGAATCTTCGCCTTCGGGGACGCTGCGTTCCACGGATCGGCCGGTGCCGTGGGGGTCAGTTCACCGATCACCGGCATCCGCTGACCCGTTCGGCGGCAAGTGATCGGTGGCGCGTTGGGCGAGACATAATCCTGACCGGTGGATCACGTCGTGATGCTCCGGAACGAATCCCGCCACCACGTCAGGTATCGCTGGCCACGGTCCGGGTACCGATGACGGAGGAACGTCGGCGAAGGCATCAGCATGCCGGCGACGTACAGTGCGGCGTTCGGAACCGGGAGGCGGAACGCGTGCCCGAGGAGCGGGTTGGCGCCGATCCCGGGCGGCATCAGCTTGGTCAGTCGGAAGCGCCCCCGCACGTCCCCTGCTTGCCCGTCGAGCTTCGCCATCAACTCACGGGGGCGGACGTCGACGGGAAGGCATCCGAGGATCCATGCGAGCCATTCCACTAATCCGGTGGCTGCTGCAGCTTGGACGACCTCGTCGACATCGCAGGCGGCGACGAGTACCACCAAGTCGCGCCACACCCGCACGGTCTGTCCGGGTCGGCCCTTGTCGCTCACGACGTGGAGCGCGCAGGCGAGCAGATTGTGAACAGGCGAGGCAAGCGGTAACTCGACGCCGAAGACGCCGGTGCGCGGCACCGACGCGGCGAGTACCGCACGGCTGAGTTCGCCGGACCAGAACCAGGGTGACACGCGGTGGTGGAGGTCGATCGACCCCCCGATGGGTGTCCGCAAGTTGACGGCTTCACGACAATGGCGGTCGAACGTGCTCCACGGCTGCCGCGTCTCCTCCCGTTCCGTGAAGCCCCCCCTGGCCAACACATTCCGCGCTTCGCCGAAGTCCGCCGGGTCGACGACCACATCGAGATCGACGTAGGGCCGGTCGGATACGGCACGACCGAGGATCGCAATGCCCGGGCCCTTGGTCACGGCGTAGTGCACACCCGCGGCCTCCAGTGCCGCGAGGCCGGCCTGGGACCGATTGACCGCCAATGCGGACATGGTCAACTCTTCGAATTGCGCCTCTTGGATCGCTCTGGTGATGTCAGGCGGAACGGTCAGCGACCGTTCATGGATCAACCGGCGCGCGACGCCGGCCAGTCCATGTCCGATCACCTCCGGCCCCTCCACCAGCCAGGCGTTCTCCGACGGTATTGGTCCGTGGTCGGCGAAGTCGGCAAACACCACCATTCGGGTTACCGGACCGATGGACGGAAAGATGTTCGGCAGTGTTTCCCCCACACCCTCAGTTCCGTGTCGCCTGGTGCGTGTCATCGACGGATCTCTCCCGGACCTAGAAGTGCGTCAGCTCGGCACGGAGCGCGGCCGCCGTCTGTGGATTCTGACCGTTCTCGATACTCGAGCTCCCGTAGTCCCAATAGGCGAGAGTGTCGACATAATAGAGGCGCGCCCAGTTGAACATGTCTGTCACGAAGGTCGGGTCGTCACCGCCGCTCACGAGACCGGGCTGCGTGATCGGTCCACTTGCGGGAGCATAGGGTCCCGTTCCAAGGCCGAATTCCGGGATCGACATCTTCTTCCGGTGTGCTCCCGCGAAGCTGACGAGCCAGTTCAGCCCCCACGGCAGGGTCAGGATGTTCTCGAACTGTACGGTGGCCCCTGGATAGGTTCCGAACGCCTGGTCGTAGACGTCCATGCTCACGACGTCCACGTACTTGTCGCCGGGATAGTAGGACGCGTAGTTCCCCATGGTTGCGTCCGCCGGGCCCTGACCGCTGCGGCTCACGTTCCAGACAAAGTTGAACCGTGCGCCTTGCACCAAGCGCATCGAGTCCACGATGTGTCGCCAGTAGGCGACGAACGCGGCGGCCTGACCTCCGGCGAACCAGGGGTACTTGGGGTTGTTGAATTCCCAACCGATCCGAAGGGTCGAGGCGCCCATTCCGGCGGACACCAGGATCCGGGCCAGATGGACGAAGTAGGTGTCGTAGGCACCGGTCGCCCCGATGGCCAATGAGGTCTCGTTCCCGAATGGGAGCATCGGGACACACCACACCATCGGGTATCCCTTCCCCTTCCAGCGGTGGATCAGCCAGACGTCGTTGACGATGCCCTCCCAACTGCGGTCGTCGAAGCAGTCCGTTCCATAGGTCATCGGCTGGCCCAGTGTTGACGCGATCGTGGTCAACCCACTGTAATTTCCGACACCGACATAGGCGGAGAAGTCACGATCCACCGGTTTCGCGGGCCGAGGTGCGGGAGTCGACCTGCCGGCCAGGGACACCCCCACCACGAGTGCCGCCACGACGACCACGGACAGTACCAGTCGCCAGACCCATCGCTTCTTAAGCATCCGGTGGCTCCGGGGACCCCAAGTACGTCCGGGTGTCGCTGCAGGATCCGGTCGAGATGCAAAGGGCGCGCACCCCTCCCACTTCGGGCTGCCGGGAGATCGAGGTGGACATCGCGGTCAGCACGCTTGGCCCGGACGTCGTCAGTGTGCCGGGTTCGCCAACGAGACAGAACTGAGAATGGTCGCCGGAGTCCGGGCGAGCGCCACGGTCACTCGGACCGGCTCACCGGACTCCCGGCGGATCTGCTGGGTCCAGCTCGACCCCTGGGCGAGCACCTTTGTCCATTTGAGCGTCGAGGACGGTCCCCCCTTGCGGGGAGAGAGCACCGCGGTGACCACGAATGCCTGTGTCTCACCCAGCTGGTTCCGCACACCGAGGAAGGCCGACTTTCCCCAGGGGTTGTGCAGCGGCTCCGGGAGGATCCAGGCCTGGACGAAGCTCTCGCGTGCGGAGGTCGCCACCGAGTGCTCGGAAAGCGCAATGGTGCCGGCGCCCATCCCCACTGCAGCCAGCAGGAGGACCACCTGCCGGGGAGTGAGTGCGCGGCGCGAGCGAGTGGGCGCGGAGGTTGCAAGCGTGCCCTCCTGACCGGCCACCAAGTCCGGCTCCAGCGCCGTAGAGCGTGCCCGCAATACGCTGCGCACCCAACCAACGAGGGCGAATGCCACCGTGGCGGAGGTGATGTATACGATCCAGTGGTTTCCCGTGAGCCCACCCGCCAGATTGAGCAGGAGTCCACCTAGCAGCACCGCGATCATGCTGGCGCCGAAATACCAAAGCTGACGCTCCGCATCCGAACCTTGCCCACTGCGCGGGTTGGCGGCGGAGACGAGTGCCACGCCCGGCAGGTAGAGGACGAACGGCAGCCCCACG
>Ga0097691_1000003_pt1 | contig 231976 bp, 233 predicted proteins | sample NGESurdeep072012_8_FD_72858 | JGI IMG/M metagenome (GOLD analysis project Ga0097691, IMG submission 72858) | Arctic peat soil microbial communities from Barrow, Alaska - NGEE Surface sample 210-1 deep-072012 | ecosystem: Environmental > Terrestrial > Soil > Wetlands > Peat ... | reverse complement strand
GGCTCGCCGGCGAAGGCGAGATTGGCGGCGCCGTCGCGGAGCATGTCTCGGTGATGGGGTTCCAGGAGCGAACGCTGCGGGATTGGTACAGCAAGACGGCGCCCGAGCTGGTGGCTCACCTGCGCGACCAGGACGCCGACGGTCTGATCCTCGCCCCGGTTTGACCCGACTGCTGCGCGAACGTGCCCGTGCTGGCACGGTGGATCGAAGCGGCCGGAATTCCGACGGTGATCGTCACGATGATGCCGTCGGTGGCTGAGGAACGCCTCGCCCCACGCATCGTCGGTGTGGAGTTTCCGTTCGGACACCCCTTCGGCCTGCCACGCGACCAGGTCATGCAAAGGCGCACCCTCGAGCTTGCGTTGCACGTCCTGGCCGGCGCGGCCAGGTGCGGCACCAGGGTCGACCTGGATGTCGAATGGCCGGTCCCGCTACGCGAGGCGTACCGCTCCTGGCAGCCGAAGGTACCCAGCCCGATCGTCAGGAGGATGCTGGAGGCGCGTCAAGCCCCTTAGTCGCAGGGCGCATCGACGCCGGGCGGGGTGCTGAGCGCCCGGCACCAGGGCCGGTCAGCCCGCGTCTTTGTCCGGGTCGAGCTTGATCGAAGCCGAGTTGATGCAGTAACGAAGGCCGGTCGGCTCGGGGCCGTCGTCGAAGACGTGGCCCAGGTGGCCGCCGCAGCTCGCGCACGTGACCTCGGTCCGGACCATGAAGAGGCTGCGGTCGACGTGCTCATCGATCGGCGCGCCGTCGGCCGGGGCGTAAAAGCTCGGCCACCCGCAGTGCGCATCGAACTTGGTCTCAGACTCGAAGAGCTTGGCGCCACAGCCCGCGCACAGGTAGACGCCCGGCGTGTTCGTCTCCCAGTACTCCCCGCTGAACGGCCGCTCGGTGCCCTTTTCACGCAACACGTGGAACTGCTGGGGTGTCAGGTCGCGCTTCCACTCCGCCGCGGTCTTCTGGGCAAGCTCGATCTTCTTCACGGCTCTACTCTGCCACGATCCGGTAACCTCGAAACCAGTGGCCGCGCCGAACAAGCATGTACAGACGCGGCTCAAGCGAGAGCTGGTCATCTGGCTCGCGACCGTGGGTCGTGACGGGCACCCGCACGCGGTGCCGGTGTGGTTCTGGTGGGACGGCAGGTCCGTCCTCATCTACGCGGTCCCTGGCCAGAAGGTGCGCGATATCGAGGCCAACCCGAACGTAGCTCTTCACCTCAACACCGACCCTGTGGGAGACGACGTGGTGCGCATCGACGGCACCGCGAAGATCGATCCCAAGCAACCACCGGCCTACAAGGTCCCGAATTACGTTCGCAAATATCGCGATCAGATCAAGGGCCTCGACTGGACCCCGAAGGTCTTCTCCGACCAGTACCACCACGCCATTCTCGTCACGCCCATCCGTTTTCACTGAGGTGAGTCACTTGAAGCATCCCCTTCGCTTCGGGCTGAAGAATTCCGGCCAGGACACGACCATCGAAGACCTGCGCGCCGTGTGGCGGATCGCAGACGAGTCGGGCTTCGATCACGTGTGGGACTTCGATCACCTCGCCTCGATCGGTGGCGGCGGGCCGGACCGTCCCATCTACGAAGGCTGGACCCTCCAGGCGGCGATGGCCGAGGCGACCAAGCGGGTGCGCATCGGCTGCCTTGTGACGGGAAACACGTACCGCAACCCGGCCCTGCTGGCCAAGGAGGCCGTCACCGTCGATCACCTTTCCGGCGGGCGTCTGGAGTTCGGCATCGGCGCGGCATGGGCCGAGATCGAGCACGAGATGTATGGCTTCGAGGGCCTCGACCACCGCGTCGGCCGCCTGAGCGAGTCGCTGCGCATCATCAAGTCGCTGTTCACTCAGGAACGGACCACCTTCGACGGCCGCTACTACCACTTCAAGGACGCCATCGCCAACCCGAAACCCATCCAGAAGCCACATCCGCCCTTCTGGATCGGAGCGTCGGGCGTGAGCACCCTGCGGCTGGTCGCTCGCTACGGAGACGTCTGGAACATTGCGGGCGGCGACCCGGACCGGGTGAAGGAGCTCACGGCGATGTTCGAGGAGGCGTGCGGGAGCGTCGGTCGCGACATCTCCGAGATCCGGCGGTCGCTCCAGTTTGGCTGGGACGGCCAGGATCGCAACGAGCTGCTGGAGATTTCCGCGCGGTACCTCGAGCTGGGCGTCACCGAGCAGGTCATCTATCTGCGGGGCGACCACCCCGTGGCGCTCACGGAGAAGATCGCCGAGATGTTGCCCGAGCTGCGGAAGCTGGACCGAGCGACAATGGCAACCGACTCTTCTCATTGATAAGGAGGCAGATATGGCCGACAGCGTCTATCGGGTGACCGAGCTGGTGGGAACCAGCAGCCAGTCCTGGGAGGCGGCCGCCAAGGTGGCCATCGAGACCGCATCCAAGACCCTGCGCGACCTGCGTGTCGCCGAGGTGGTGAGGCAGGACCTGACCATCGAGGACGGCAAGGTTACGAGCTACCGGGTTCGGCTGAATGTCTCCTTCAAATACGAGGGCAGCGCCACCACGAGCAGAAAGACCACGCGAACTCGCAGGTAACTAGCGTCGCAGGGCGGCCGGGCTTCGCCCGGCCGCAGCTTTGTTTCTGATGGCTCCCAACATGGCTGGGCGTAACCATTCCGTAAATCCAATCCTTTCCGGAGGATGAGCCATGAGAAGGGACCATCTGGGTCCCTTCTCATACTTATGGCGCGGTGGCGGCCTGGACCTGGCAGCCGGCCACCTTCATCTCCTCGAGCGCCTGCAGCCCGGTGGCTTCGTTGACGGCCGCGCAGAGGTTGACCAGGACGCGCACCTGGAACGCGTTCTTGCGCGCGTCGAGGGCGCTCGCCCGCACGCAGTAGTCGGTGGCGATGCCGCACACGTCGATATGGTCGATGCGCTCCTCCTTGAGGACGTCGAGCAGCCCATGACCTCGTGAGTCGAGGGCCTCGAAGGCCGAGTAGGCGGCGGCGTGTCGCCCTTTGCTGACCACGACCTGGATCAGCTTCTCCCGCACGAGGTTCGCTATCGGCGGCACGAATGCCGCGCCTGGAGTACCGATGACGCAATGTGGCGGCCAGGTCGTCAGGTAGTCGGGCGTGGCGGAAAAGTGGTCGGCCGGGTCCTCGTGGTAGTCGCGCGAGGCAACGATGAACTGGTACTCCGTCTTGAAGTGGCGGATGTGCCGGGCGATCATTGCGGCCACCTGCATCCCGTTGGGCACCGGGAGGCTGCCGCCCTGGACGAAATCAGCCTGGAGGTCGACCGCGAGCAAAGCGTTTCTCATTCGTTCGGTGCCGTCCTTAGACTGGCCTCATGGCATCCGTGATAGTAGCCGAGGGTGACGGCCTGATCGCAAGACAACCGCAAGCATGAACCCGCGCAAAGTCGCTCCATACGGGTCCTGGGCTTCTCCTGTAACCCTAGACCTCCTGCTCAAAGGCACTGTGCACATGCGCAACCAGATGCTTCTGTGGGATGGCGACGACCTGTACTGGTCGGAGCTCCGGCCCAATGAGGCGGGCCGCATCGTCGTCTGCCGGCGAGCCGCGGACGGCACGATTGGCGATGTCACTCCGCCGGGTTTCAACGCGCGTACACGCGTCCACGAATACGGAGGCGGGAGCTTCGCGGTCAGCCACGGCACCGTGTGGTTCGTCAACTTCGCGGACCAGCGGCTCTACCGGCAGGATGCTGTTGGGGTCACGCCGCGGCCGATCACGCCCGCCGTGGACGTGCGGCACGCGGACATGGCCGTCGACCTTCAACGCGGTCGTATCTATGCCGTGCGCGAAGACCACACCACCGGCGCGCGCGAGCCTGTCAACTCGATCGTGTCGCTCGACCAAAACGGTGAAGGGGATGTCCTCACGCTTGCGTCAGGCAACGATTTCTACTCGTCTCCCAAGCTGAGCCCCGACGGTAGCCGGCTGGCGTGGACCACATGGAACCACCCGAACATGCCCTGGGACGGCAGCGAGCTCTGGGTGGCCGAGCTCGATCGCGACGGACGCGCCACGTCGTCGCGCAAGGTCGCCGGAGGCGAAAGCGAGTCCGTGCTTCAGCCCGAATGGTCACCGCACGGCGAGCTTTACTTCGTGTCCGACCGCAGCGGTTGGTGGAATCTTTACCGGGCGCGCGGCGAGGTCCACGAACCGCTGTGCCCCCGTCCGGCCGAGTTCGGGGCTCCCCAATGGGTTTTCGGGATGCGGTTCTACGCCTTCACGAGCTCTGAAGAGATGATCTGCCTGTACTCGGAGCCGGGCGGCACGAAACTTGGGCGAATCGATCTCGGTGCGGGCTCGATGCATCAGGTCGAGCTCCTGTACACGAGCCTGCACAACGTGCAGGCGAGCGGCCGCAAGGCTGCCTTCTTCGCCGGCTCGGCGACCCTGGCGGAGCGGGTCCTGATGATCGACCTCGACACTGGCGCGCAGGAGGTCGTGAAAGTCTCGAATCCGGCGCACGTCGACTCCGGCAACCTGAGCATCCCGAAGGCGATCGAGTTTCCGACCGAAGGCGGGCTCACCGCGCACGCGTCCTACTACCCGCCGAAGAACCACGACTACGAAGCTTCTCCCGGTGAGAAGCCCCCGCTGGTCGTTCACTGTCACGGGGGACCCACTGGATCCGCGGGGCCGACCTACGCGTTCGAGTATCAGTACTGGACGAGTCGCGGCATCGCCGTCGTCGATGTCAACTACGGCGGATCGGCGGGCTACGGGCGCGAGTATCGGATGCGTCTGAATGGCAGCTGGGGCGTGGTCGACGTCGACGACTGCATCAATGCGGCGCGCTACCTGGTCGACCAGGGACTTGTCGACGGCGAGCGCGTTTCGATCACAGGAGGGTCCGCGGGGGGATACACCGTGCTGCTATCCCTCACGAAGCGCGACTTCTACGACGCGGGCGCCAGCCATTTCGGCATCGGCGACCTCGAGACATTCATCAAGGACACGCACAAGTTCGAGTCTCACTACGTCGACACGCTCGTCGGTCCCTACCCTGAGCGCGCGGACCTGTACAGGGATCGTTCAGCGGTCCACTTCGCTGACAACCTGAAGGTCCCTGTGATCCTCTTCCAGGGTCTCGAAGACAAGATCGTGCCGCCGAGTCAGGCCGAGGAGTTCGTCGCCGTGTGCCAGAAGAAGAAGCTGCCCCACGCGTACGTCGCGTTCGAGGGCGAGCAGCACGGATTCCGGCAGGAGAAGAACATTCGCCGGTCGATCGAGGGGGAGATGTACTTCCTATCGAGGATGTTTGGATTCCAGACCGCGGACAAGATCGAGCCGGTCAGGATCGAGAACTTCTAGGCTCCCCGGCCCTATCGTTTTCGCTCGGTAAGTCGGCGTGGCGGAATGGCAGACGCGCCAGCCTTAGGAGCTGGTGCCCGAAAGGGCGTGGAGGTTCAAATCCTCTCGCCGACACCAAGCGGGTCCTCAGCTCAGGTACTCCCCGGCCTTGCAATCAGGTAGTTCTCCCGTTATGCGACCTCGTTCTCATTTCTTAAGTTGGTCACAGGCTCTGGAGCACTGTCGGCCGAAGCAAGAGCTCATGACCCGATGAGTCGGGAAAGGATGAAACCTGATGACTCGACGTTTGGTAGTTCTGTTGTCCGCGGTCTTTGCGAGCCTTGTTCTGGCCACGCCTGCGTCCGCGGACGGCGCGACCTCGTCGCTGCGCGGGAGCGTAAGCGGGGCTTTCTGGCTAAAGTTCAGGGTTCGTGGGAGAGCAAACCCCGCACGAGAACGGATCCAAACCCAAGGCTTCGAGCAACGGTCATCACCACGTGGGCGGTTACCGCGTGCTGCGTGAGATCGAGACCGACAGCCTGGGATCGGTCTACGAGGCCGAGCATCCGCGGCTGCAGCGCCGGGTCGCCGTGCGAACCATCGGCGCCAATGTCGCGCGAGACGTCAGCTTCTCGCGCCGGTTCCTGCTGGAGCTCCGGTCGTACGTGGCGCTCGAGCACGAAGCGATTCCGCGCCTATACGAGCTTGCATATGAGGGAGAGTCCCCCTACCTGGTCACGGAGATGGTCGCGGGCAAGACTCTCGACGAAGTGCTCGAAGCAGGCGAACGGTACGAGCCTCTCGGGATCATCGCGCTGCTGCGCCCGATCGCGAGCGCACTCGATTACGCCCACTCGCGAGCGGCGGTCCATCGGGACGTCAAGCCCGCGAACATCCTGCTCGCCGACGATGGCCGCACTCTTCTGACCGGTTTCGGTCTCGGGACCGTGGCATCCTTCAACACCGGGCCCAGCGCGGGTGGTCCTGTCGCCCCCGACTACGTCGCGCCAGAGCGGCTCGTCGGCCGCGAGGTAGACGGGCGCGCGGACGTGTACTCGCTCGCGGCCGTCGTTTTCGAAGCGGTCACCGGACACCGGCCGTTCTCCTCGAAGAGCTGGATCGAAACGTTGAGCAGGCGCCTCTACGAGCAGCCGCCCAGCGTGCGCGACATCGTGCCGGAGCTGCCGGTCGCCTTTGCGTCGGTGCTCCAGCAGGCGATGGATCGCGACCCTGGCCGCCGCCCGGCCACGGCAGGAGAGCTGCTCGACAGCCTGGAAGCGGCGCTCACCTCGCCCGGCGGCAACCCGGACTCCCTGCACTGGCTGCAGCCGGTCATGCATCGCGGAAGCATCGGCCTGAGCGCCGTGCTGGTCCTGGTCGTGGGGGCGGCTGAGGTCGCGTGGCTGCTCGAAGGCTCAGGGTTGACACTGGTGATGCACTTCGCTCAGCGGCTGTTCGGAATTCGCTAGCCGCCTCTGCCTCGTGGGCAGCGGCGCTACGAATGCCTTCCGTCGATCATCACGACGCTGTCGCACGCGAAGAGGCGGTCGACGATGAACCCGACACTTAGATTCGTCGGGTCCTGGCCGATCGCCGAACCGATCTGCGTAACGATCTGCTGAGCCGGCACGCTCACTCCGAAGACCGTCGCGCCGACTGCCATGATCTCGACCACGCCGTTGTGTGGCACCAGCAGGACGGCGCCAGTCCAGCCCACTCCGTTGTACGTCCCTTGCCCACTCACAATTGCTCCGGCCGGCGAGTTGGGCGCGATGGTCACGGCCAGGTTGGAGAGGCCTGAAACCTGGACAGTCGTGCCGAGGTCCTTCGCCGTGTAGCCGCGGCGCACAGCGCCGTTCTGGTCGATGTCAGAGCTGACGCAAGGCTCCATCGCCGCCACGGCGAGGAACGGTTCCTCTCCAACCGTGCCGAGGCCGCTCACTCCGACCACGTACAGGATGTAGATCCCCGCCGGAGCATTGGTCACGCTGACGACGATGGGCGACTTGCCGCTGCCCGTGAACATCTGGCCGTCTGGTGCCTGGACCTTCAGCTGCATCGCACTGCCCGGATAACCAAGCGACGCCTTGACCAGGCTGCCGCCCGCGTAGCTGTACCGGTACTGCTGCTGCTCGCCGTTGTGGATCGGCGCCCCGATGAAGTCCTGTTCGGTCCCGGGCGTCGTTCCGGTGCTCACCGCGTTGGAAGCGTCGAGGGCCGGGCCGAACGGGTCGTTGGGGTCGGGCTGGATCGGCTCCGCCGGCCCGATGTTGCCCTGCGGGTCGGCGGTCGCCTGCTGCCCCGCCACCAGGTGGACGACGGAGCCGTTCTTGCCGGTGAAATCAAGGAAGCCCTCGTACAGCTTCACGATCATCGTGCCGTCGGGCTTGATGTAGATCTCGAACTTTGTGCCGCGCACGGAGGCCACCGCGGCCTGTCCCGCCACCTGGAACGTCGCGCCCGAAACGAGGTGCTGCACGCTCGTGAGGGTCCGGCCGATCTTCTGGCTGAGCTTTGCGTCATGCAGGGCGCCGTTCTTTGAGAAGTGGGCGGCGTCGAGCCTGACCTGGGTGTCGCTCGCAAGCCGGGTCAAAGTGCCGTCAGGCAGCTGGATCGACGCCCGGCCCGTCGTGTCGGTCTGTACCGAGTCTCCGGCCTGGACCTGCTCTCCTGAGCTGGCGGCGGCGAAATCGCCGCTTCCTCGTTGCAGGGACGTAGTGGGTTGATAGACCGTAAGGGTCCCGGAGACGTTGACCGCCGCCTGGGCGGCGCTGTTGAGCCAGAAGATGCCTCCGGCGACGACCACGATCACGAGCACCAGCAGGATCAGGAGCCGTCGCCCGCCCCGGCGGCGAGCGGGTGTTCGGGCGGCTACTGAGGACATGGTGCCCGGGAAAGATAGCTCACGTGCAGTTCAACGGAGCCGGTTAGCCGCCCTTGCTGGGCCGTCTAGCTCGCCCGGTGCCCCTCGATCACCATCACGTCGTCGCCTCCGGGGGCGTTGCATGAGTACACCCGGTCGACGATGAAGCCGGTCGGCATCGAGGTGATCGAGTTGGGACCGAGCGAGCCCAGCCGGGAGATCACCTGGGTCGTCACATTGATACCGCGGACGGTCACCTGGGTGATCACCGCCCCAAGGTTGGGGGTCGCCGCGTAGAAGTCGATCGTCCACGAGATCGGCAGCCCGCCGAGGTTGGAGTAATAGAAGATGCGGGCCGAGGTGGCGGAGGTGCCCTGGACCTGCAGCGTTATGCCGGTCGAACCCGCCTGGGCCAAGGCGTTCGCGATCTGGGAGTTGCTCAGGGTCTGGCGTACGACTGCGCCCGTGTCGACGTTGCCGGCGGAGCACACCGCGTCGGTTGCGAAGGTCAGCGAGTACGCCTCTCCGGTTGACGGCACGTTGAGCGCGGTCACGATTGCCTTGTAGATCCCAGGCTGGCCGCCGGTGATCCTGACGATGAGTGGCGGCGACCCTTGCCTCGTGAAGACGCGGCCCGCGGGATCTGTGACCGTCACCTCCATCAGGCTGCCCGGGTAGCAGAAGGCAAGGGTCAGGTTGCCGCCCGCAGAGTTGTAGTCGCTCTCGGCGGTCTGGCCGCTGGTCAGGCTCTCGCCGCTCGACGACTGCATCGTGCCCGAGCTGTTGCCGCTCGCCGCGGCCCTCGAGCACTGAGCGGTGAGCGGGTAAGGATCCAGTGCGTCGGGCTGGATCGCCCGCTGGTTGGAGAGACGGCCGTTTGCGTCGGCGTCGATCTGCTGGCCGGCGGTGACCTTGACCGGTGCGCCGGCGCCGGCGACTGTGACCGTGCCCTCGAAGACCTTGATCAAGTTCGTGTTGTTGCTGCGGACCAGGACCTCGAACTGGGTGCCGCGAACCTGCGCGCTGACCGAGTGGCCGCCCACCTGGAAGCTCGCGCCCGTGGCCAGGTGCTCCACAGACGTGAAGGTCCGCCCGATCTTTTGAACCACGCTCGCCGATTGCAGGCCGCCTGATTTCTGAAGCTGCACCGCGGTGATCGTCACCCGGGTGTCTGGTGACATGCGGATGAACGAACCGTCAGGGAACTGGATCGCGGCGTGGGCGCCGGCCCCGGTGTGCACCTCGTTGTTGGGGTTTAGCGCCTCGCCGGCGATACCCGGGTTGCCGTCGACGTCCACCGGCTGGTTGATCACAACGAGCGAAGCCGGCGCGGCAACTGCAGCCTGCGCCTGCACAACGAAGAAGTAGTAGCCGCTTCCCACGACGAGCAGGCCGGCAACCAGCAGCGCCAGCAGGCAGCCTCCGCACCCGCAGCCACAGCCGCGGCCGAAGCAGCCTCCTTTCTGGGGTGCCGCAGGTGGGACACCTTGTTGTGGGACGGTGGGCGCCGGCGGCGGCTGGATGGCCATTCGCCGGGGAAGGTTAACCCCTGGTAGGTCGAATCGAGCGCTCTCTGGTCAGGCGGTGGAGAAATCGATCACAAGGCGAGCCGGGTCGCTGAGCGTGAAGCTCCGGAAACACGCAGGCTTGCCAAGTCCGAGACCCCACGAGAGATGGCCCTCGAAGTCCTGGGTCTGACGAGCCTCTTTGAGGACGAGAAACTCGCCCTGCGAGAAGTCGGTCGGCCCGGTGAACGTGTTGGCGCCCGTCGCCGATTGCACGTTCACCAGGACTCCTGAGGTGCCGCTTAAGGTGATCGTCTGGCCTGACGCCCCGGACGAGAACGTTGGAGTGGCCTGGCGCTTGACCGTGTAGCTGGGAACGGTCGAGTCGAACTGGAGCACGAACCGGTCATACCCGGTCTGCTCGGCCACTCGCGCCGTGACAGCGTTCGCGACGCCCGTCTTGCCGCCGCTTGCGTCGGCGCAGGCGAAGGCGGGCAGATTTGTACCAGGGGGCGCCGGGGGGGAAACGGGGGGTTGCTCGATACGGGGCGCGGACGCCACGGGCGCCGGCGACGGACCCGGGCTGACCGTGGCGGCTGGCGCCAGGTTTGGTCCGCAGGCGGCGACGAGCACGCTCAGGCACAGGACGCGGGCGGCTCGCATGAGCCAATTAGTATGGTCGAGGCTCATTTCCAGAGCGCCGAGGTGGCGGAACAGGCAGACGCGTCGGTCTCAAAAACCGATGTCCGCAAGGACGTTCGGGTTCGACTCCCGATCTCGGCACCAGACCCGGTCGTCAGGGCGTGGGGACGATTCCTGGGATCACGTAGGCCTCGATCATGGCCAGCACCCCGACGGCGGTCGTGAGGATGAGGCTGTAGCCGATCACGCGCCGGAAGATCTCACCCTCCGACCCGACCTTGTTCACGCCGGCCGCTCCCACCGACAGGTTCTGCGGGCTGATCATCTTGCCCATCACTCCACCGGACGAGTTCGTGCCGGCGGTGAGGATCGGGCTCACGTTGTGCAGCTGCTGCGCCGTCTGCGCTTGGAGCGGCCCGAACAGGGTGTTCGACGACGTGTCGCTGCCGGTCAGGAACACGCCAAGCCAGCCGAGGAATGCGGCGACAAACGGAAAGATGACCCCGGTCTTGGACAGGGCGATGGCGAGGCTCGAGGTCATGCCCGAGTAGTTCATCAGCTGAGCGATGGCGAGGATCAGCGCTATGGTCGCGATCGGCAGCGCGAGCTGGCGCAGCGTCCGGCCGTATGCGGTGATGAAGTTCACGCGCGAGCCGAGGATGCGCATCAACAGGAACGCGATCAGGCCCGCGTACAGCACTAACGATCCTGCCGCGGCAAGCAAGTTCCAATCGAAGGTGAGCGGATACTCCGACGACTTCGAGACGATCGGCTTCTCGCGGAATATCAAAGAGACGGGTTTGCCCTTGACGATGTCGTACGTCCCCGGCCAGTAGACGTTCCAGTCCGGGAACTTGAACGCCTGCCGGTCCTTCGCTGGATCGGGTCCGATCCACGGCAGTGGACACAGTTTGAACGCGGGGGTGCCGCACTTCAGGTCGGCGGTGATGTTGGCCGGCGTGGCCAGCGCAGTCTTAACGTCACCGACTGGGTGGCCGGCAAAGAAAGGCAGGTTTCCCATCTGCCCGACGAGGATGACCACGACCAGCACGATGTACATCGCGAAGGCGCGCAGGACGCGTCCGGGCGAGTCGACAGCCTCGAGAGGCGAACCTCCCGGCTCGACCGCTGTGACCGGCAACCCGGTTGCGCCGGCGACTCGCCGCGGCGTCACGGGCGTCGCCGTCTCGTGCGCAAACCGCCAGACTTCTGCCGGCTTCCAGAAGCGAAGCAAGAGGGCCAGGCAGCCCATCGAGACGAGCGCAGCGAGGATGTCGGTCAGCTCGGGGCCGACGAAGTTCGAGACGAGGAACTGCACGATCGCGAACGACACGCCAGTGACGAGCACGGCCGGCAGGATCTCGCGCATCCGCCGCCAGCCCGCGAGCACGACGATGAGGTAGGCCGGAATCAGGACCGAGAAGAGCGGCAGCTGCCGGCCGACCATCGCCGACAGCGCGAGGGTGGTCGACGTCGGGTCCTTGTGGCCGAGGATCGGCGCCACCAGGCCGCCGAGCGTGACGATCGGGATGCCGATCGAGCCGAAAGCCACGGGCGCGGTGTTGGCCAGGAGCGCGAGGACGGCGGCGGAAACCGGCTCGAAACCGAGGCTTGCCAGGATCGAGGCGGTGATCGCCACCGGGGCGCCAAACCCGGCAATCCCTTCGAGCAGGGCGCCGAAGCTGAACGCCACCAGCAGGGCCTGCAGCCTGCGGTCGGTGGTCAGCCGCGTGAGTGACCGTTTGATGACGTCGAAGTCGCCGCTGGCGACGGTCAGGTTATGGAAGAAGACCGCATTGAGGACGATCCAGCTGATCGGCCAAAGGCCGAACGCCATTCCCTCGGTCGCGGTTCCGATAGTCACTCCGAACGGCATGCCCCAGACGATCCACGCGAGCAAAGCCGCGGTGAGCATCGCGGCGAGGGCGCATATCCACGCGGGCAGCCTGAGAATCGCGAGCAGGACGAACAGGACGTACAGCGGAAGGCCCGCGACCAGCGCCGACAGCAGGATGCTCCCGAGCACGGGCTGGTAGGACTGATGAAACGTCAGCAGAATCCCCATCGTCTTCCCCCCAAGTCGACAAGGCCGCCAGGTGACCTGAATTCAATCTCAAACGCGGGTGTTTTGCAAGCTGGGGCGCCCTCAGCCGCCTGCGCTGAGCTGCTTTCGCCGCCGCAACGCGGTGGCCGCCACGCTCAACACCCACAACAGGGCGGCGAGGGCAAGCAGCACCCACTCCGGCTCACGAGGGTATGGGGGCGGCAAGTTGTTGCTGTGGCCGTAGTCCGCGAACTGCGCGGGGTCTGGCGAGTCCGTCGACGCGAAGTACAGCGCCGCCGAGACGAGTGCGGTCCACGCAAGCCCGCTGCTCCACCGTCCGAGCCGCGCCAGACCGTATCCGGGAAGAGTGGTCAGCACCCAGAGGTCCCAGCCGGCGGGCACATTCCGGTCGTTGAGCTCTTTCACCACGACGCCCGCCGCGACGAGCAGCGCGATGGCTGCCGCGTACCACCCCGGGCCGAGCAGGTCCGTGCCGATGAAGGGAAATCCGAGCGACGCGAAGCGCGGGGTGGTCACGACCCACATCGCCCAGCCGAACCAGGCGACCAGCACGGCCTCGACAACCCCGACCGCAAGCACCGCCACGCGCAGATCTACGAACAGCGCGGCGCCGAGTGCGATGACAGCGAGCCAGCACGCGGGGGTCTGGAAGCCAAACGTCTCGGCGAGGTGGGCTGGGGGAACGCTGATCCACCAGGGCGACGCGACCGACGCGATCGCGCAGAGTCCGACGGCCAGGTCGAGCACGGAAGGGGGCCGCGACCGCAAGCCCCGCACGGCGGAGACCATGGCTACCAGCTTCCCCCTCCGCCACCCCCGCCGCCGCCGCCCGAGAACCCACCGCCTCCGAACCCGCTGCCGCTCCCCGCGCTCGGCGGGGTGTACGTGATGGCGCTGGAGATGTTCGCGTTCATGGACTGGAGGCTGTTCGCCAGCAGCGCCGCCTGAAATGGCGCGTTGCCGACATACCAGTTGCTGGTGGCGCTCGTATCGATCCCTTCGAACGCCTTGGCCCACATCGAGACGCAGCCGAAGACGATCGCGTACGGAAGCAGCTGGGTGAAGATCGATGCGTTGGCCGCGAACTGCTGGCGGTACTTCTCGGCGGTTGTCATGTAGAGCCGGAACCCGAGCGTGTGCTGAAGCAGGTCGCGACCGCGGGCTGTGCGCTGCGGCATGAATGGAAAGGTGATGGTCAGGACCAGGCCGGTGAGCACAATCGCGGCGCCGATCAGGCCCCAACCGAATGCGAGCCCGAGTGCGACGCTGATGGCGATGCCGCCGATCGTGACGGCGACGCCCAGGCATCCCCACTGGGCGCGGGTGGTGTCTGGCCTGGAAGTGAAGAGCTTGCGAGAGGCTGCATCGGCGTAGATCTGGCTCTCTGCGGTTCTCAGCGTGGGCGCGAAAGTGCCCTTGAGCTCGGAGAGCTTCACCTGCTGCCGCCCCGCGAACAGGCCGTCGAGGATAGTCTGCTCGTAAGGAAGCAGTGATGCCGCGTCGCCGCCGCCTTTCCAGTCGAAAGTCCAGTCCTGCTGGCCGGGCGCTTCGCTGATCGTCAAGAATCCGCGCACTGCAAGGTCGACGATCGTGGCGGTGACGTCCTTTGCGTCGGCACGTTCGTCGAGAATCAGACCGAGTCCGGCGGGGCGCATCTTTTGCGGCGGGTCGAACTCGACGACCACCGTGTCGTGCTGAAAGAGCGGTTCGGTCCGTTCGCGAGGATCGTTCGTCAGGTAGTACTGCGTGATGTACATGCGATCGCGCCCGTGCGCCCACCAGTTCCAGGCGACCAGGCTGAGGCCTGCGATTGCAATCAGCAGGCTGAGCGCGACTGTGAGCGGATTGATGTCGAATGCGTCCTGCGGGAACTGGCGCTTGCGCGCCTCCAGCATGGGCGGCGGCACGGTTACGACGCCCTTGTTCAGCGCCGTCACGATCGACATCTGCTCGCCCGAACCGAGCTGTCGCGTCGAGGTGAAGCTGACGGCCGGTTCGCTGTTCACATACGTGCAGCTTTCTTGCGAGCCGGTTGGACCCTGGTAGCAGGCGGCTTTCTGAAACGCGTTGGACGGTAGGTTCACGGTGGCGGTGACCGATCGCTTCGGGACCGGCCACAGCGCACCATCCACGTTCCAGAAGAGCTCGTCGTGGTCCGTGAAGGAGTTCATCACTCCAACCACCGCGTACGTGATCACGTAGCGGTTCGGGCCTGTCACCAGGTTGTTCGGATCGCCGATCTTGATCACGTAGTTGTCGCTGTCGATCGAGTCGGAGTGAGTCAGTGGCCTGGAGCCGTCCGTGACAGACATCACCTCGAGCGCGTAGTAACGGTCGTGGCTGTCGTCATAGCGATAGCGGAGTGGGATGGTGCGGAAGATACCGTGCTTCTGAAGAGACCCGAAATCGACTTGGATGTCTTCTTTGATCGTGAGCGATGAGTTGGGCGCGATCGTGATATCCGAATGGAAAGAGGTGATAACCCAGCCTTCGTCGGCGTGGACAGGCGGGCCGGATAGGCCGATCGCCCATGCTGCCAGGAGTAGGGCGACCGCGAGGCGAGCAGCGTGAAACCTCATACGCCAGGAGATGCTAGCCGGTGCCGATGTTATGGCTTCTGTTACGCCACCGTCATCAATGTAAGTGAGGAAACTTTGGCAACTCTGCTAGCGCCGACCTCGGACCTGGGCACCCCGCCCGACATCAAGAACGAGCCCGAGTATGCGGTTCTCAAGCGCCGAATCCAGGAGGCCCGCCTGCTGGAGAAGCGACCCTCGTATTACGCACTGAGCATCACGACGAACATGGTCGTTTGGGCCCTCTGCCTCGTGGTGGTGTATACCATCGGATCGGTCTGGGGTCAGGCTCTCGCGGCAGTTGCACTTGGCATCGTCTCGGTGCAGCTCGGCTTTCAGCTGCACGACTCAGGACATCGCCAGATGTTCGCGTCGCCAGGAAAGAACGCGTTTGTCGGCCTTGTCACCGCCAACCTCCTGCTCGGGGTTAGCTACGGCTGGTGGGTGCAAAAGCACAATCGCCACCACGGCAACCCCAACGACGTGGATCTCGACCCCGACATCAAAGTCGGCGCCATCGCATACAACGACGAGCAGGCTCAGGCCAGGCGCGGCGCCGGCAGGCTGGCCGCCATGTACCAGGCCTACCTCTTCTTCCCGCTGACGACCTTCCTCGCCTGGAGCATGCACGTCGCTGGCACGCAATATCTGATCAAAGAGCCTTCGCGCTACCGCCGTCTCGAGTTCGGCCTCCTCGCCGTTCACGCCGTCGTGTACCTAACCGCGATGGTGTACTTCCTAGGCCCGTGGTCGGCGCTCATGGTGGTGCTGATCCAGAAGGCCGTCGGCGGTGCCTACATGGCATCCGTCTTCGCGCCCAATCACAAGGGCATGACCCAGACAGACAGCTCGAGCCGCCTCGACTTCGTGCGCACGCAGGTTCTGACCGCCCGCAACATTCGCGGTCATCCCATCACCGACCTCTGGTATGGCTCGCTCAACTACCAGATCGAGCACCACCTGTTTCCCGGCATGGCGCGGCTCAACCTGCGCCGTGCGCAACCCATTGTCCAGCAGTTCTGCCAGGAGAGGGGGATCGCGTACCACGAGACGTCGTTCATCGAGTCGTACCGGGAGCTGCTCGGTTTCTTGAACGAGGTCGGCGCACCCCTTCGAGCCGGGCGGGTCAAGGCTTAGCCACTTCCACCGCGGAGCTCGGCGTCCCCTCGGTATAGTGCCTGCTGCCATCCAATGACCCTTACCAACCTGCGCCACGACATACGTAACGTCGCGATCATCGCGCACGTCGACCACGGCAAGACGACGCTCGTCGACGCCCTGCTGAAACAGAGCCACACCTTCCGGGACAACCAGGAGGTCGGCACGTTGATCATGGACTCGAACGACCTCGAGCGAGAGAAGGGCATCACCATCCTGGCCAAGAACACATCGGTCCGCCACGAGGGCGTGACCATCAACATCATCGACACACCGGGCCACGCCGACTTCGGCGGCGAGGTGGAGCGGGTCCTGAACATGGCCGACGGCTGCCTTCTGCTCGTGGACGCGGCGGAGGGGCCGATGCCCCAGACCCGCTTTGTCCTGCGCAAGGCGTTTGAAGTCGGCCTGCGGATCATCGTGGTGATCAATAAGGTCGACCGCAAGAACGCGGATCCCCAGCAGGCCCTGCACCGCGTGCACGATCTCTTCCTCGAGCTCGCGGAAGACGCCGACCAGCTCGAGGCCCCCGTCGTCTACGCGATCGCGAAGGAAGGCCGGGCGGGCCTCAAGCCAGACGAGCTCGCGCCCGACCTCGAGCCGCTGTTCAAGACGATCATCGACAACTTTCCGGCGCCGGTCGTGGAGCAGGGCGGTTTCCAGATGCTGGTCGCCAACCGTGCCTATGACGACTACACGGGGACCATATCGATAGGCCGTATCACGCGAGGCAGCATTGCGCCGGGCGACTCCGTCGCAGTGCTGGGAGCGTCCGGAGATGCGCGACGCGCCAAAGTGGTCCAGGTGCTCGTGTATCGCGGCCTGGACCGGGTCGCAGTGCCGAGCGCGAGCGCCGGCGACATCGTTCTCCTCACCGGTCTCGACGAGGTCGCCATCGGCGACACGCTGGCCGACCCTGAGGCGCCGGACGCCCTGCCCCGGATCGCCATAGACGAGCCGACCGTGCGCATGACCTTCGGCGTCAACACCTCGCCGTTCACGGGTCGCGAAGGCAAGTTCTCGACCTCGCGCCAGCTGCGCGCCCGACTGTACAAAGAGCTCGACACCAACCTCGGCCTCCACGTCGAGGACACCGATGCGGCTGAGGGATTCACCGTCAGCGGACGCGGCGAGCTGCACCTCGCGGTGCTCATCGAGACTATGCGCCGTGAAGGCTACGAGTTCGAGGTTTCGCGCCCGGAGGCCATCATCAAGAGGATCAACGGCCAGCGTATGGAACCCGTCGAGCACCTGACCGTGGACGTGCGAGAGGAGAATCTCGGCGCGGTGACAGAGGCCCTCGGCAGGCGCCGCGGGGAGATGCTCGAGATCACGTACGACAAGAAGGGCGGCGTCCGGCTGGAGTACCTGATCCCGACGCGCGGGCTGATCGGGTTCCGCAATACGTTCCTCACCCTGACGGCCGGTACCGGGTTGATGGGGTCGATCGGCATGGGCTATCGGCCCTTCCTTGGAGACTTTCGGGAGCAACGAAACGGCGCCCTCACCGCTTCTTCCGCCGGCAAGTCGCTGGCCTTTGGGCTGGCCGGCGCTCAGGAGCGCGGCACGACGTTCATCGAGGCGGGCGAAGAGGTCTACGAGGGCATGATCGTAGGCATCCAGAAGCGGCCGGGAGACATCCGGGTGAACGTCTGCCGGGAGAAGAAGCAGTCGAACATCCGGTCGTCCACGTCGGACATCTCCGTGAGGCTCACGCCGGCTTCGAGATTGAGCCTCGAGCAGTCCCTGGACTTCCTCGGCGACGACGAGCTTCTCGAGGTCACCCCGAAGCACCTGCGGCTTAGAAAACGGCACCTGACCGAAGTCGACCAGTCTCGCGCCAGAAGGCACGCCGAGACCTCCATGGTTAGCAACTGACCGTCTGGGGTATACTGACGTCAGTTCGCACAGTGCGGACGCTCACGCAGGTCGCCAGTTTCTCGAACGGGCCTCGTAGTTGAGTTTGGCCCAAGTTCGAGAGATAGGAGATGGAAATGCCTACAGGCACCATCAAGAAACTGGTCGCGGACCGTGGCTTCGGATTTATCGCAGCCGAAGACGGTAAGGAATTCTTCTTCCACCGGAGTGGCACCGAAGGTGACTTCGACAGCCTCCAGGGTGGCGAGAAGGTTTCGTTCGAGGTTGAGGCGAGCCCCAAGGGCCCGCGCGCCAAGAGCGTTCGCACTCTTTAATTAGAGAAACCAAGAAGGAGCCCCGGACTTCGGTCCGGGGCTTTTTCATTTCAGGTCGGAAGCGGCGGCCAGGCCGGATTTACTCCGGCCGTCACCGAGCGTTCCTTACCAAATGCCACCCAGCGTTGCAGGAAGCTTTCCCCCGCGGTGAGGACGTAGTCCTCATCGCGTTGAAGTGCGTTCGCACTCAGTGACCCGGATGGCGGAATCTCAGCCCCCCAGGTAGGCTCGCCGGACGGCCGGGTTGTGCAGCAGTTCGTCGCCGGTGCCGGTCAATCGGATCTGGCCAGTCTCCAGCACGTAGGCGCGATCCGCGATCTCGAGCGCCCGCAGGGCGTTCTGCTCGACCAGCAGGATCGTCGTCCCCTCGTCGTGGATCTCCTGGATGGCTTTGAACACCTCGTCCACCATCTGCGGCGCGAGCCCCAGCGACGGCTCGTCGAGCAGCAGAAGCCGCGGCCGGGCCAGCAGACCGCGCGCGATCGCCAGCATCTGCTGCTCGCCGCCCGAAAGAGTCCCGGCGCTTAGAGATCGCCGCTCGCCCAGGATCGGGAAGCGCTTCATCATCGCCTCGATGTGCGTTCGCTTCGCTGCGCCGTCGCGGCGGCCCCAGGTGGCGAGCTCCAGGTTTTCGAGCACCGTCTGCCGCGCGAGGATCTCGCGTCCTTCTGGTACCTGGACCAGGCCGTGGTGGACGATCGCCGACGGCTTCGCCCTCGTCAGATCGAGGCGGTCGAACACCGCCGTCCCAGAGTCAGGCCGGATGAGGCCGGAGAGCGTGTTCAAGATCGTCGACTTGCCCGCGCCGTTCGCGCCGATCAGCGCCACCACCTCGCCGGCCGCGACGCGAAGCGAGGCGCCTCGAACTGCATTGACGGCGCCGTAGCTCACCGTCAGTTCTTCGATCTCCAGGATCGCGCTCTGCGGTTCGATGGAGCGCCGGGACGGCGACTGCTCGATCGCCGCCTCTGTGTCGGCGCCCGCGCTCGCGCCGGGCGCGCTCGTCACCTTCTTTTCGCCTCCAGTGCCGAGATAGGCCTTGATCACACCTGCATCCGTGGACACCTCGGCCGGGGTGCCTTCGGCGATCATGCGACCGAAATCGAGGACGGCGACTCGCTGGCAGACGCCCATGACCAACCGCATGTCGTGGTCGATCAGCAGGATCGTCAGGCCGTCCTGGTTGAGGCGTTCGATCAGCTCGCGAATGCCCTGCTTCTCGGACGGGTTCATGCCGGCCGCGGGCTCGTCCAGGATCAAGAGGCGAGGCCTCAACGCGAGCGCGCGGGCGATCTCGAGGCGGCGCTGGTCGCCATAGGGGAGGGTGCCCGCCGCGCGGCCGGCGATGTCGCTGGCGCCAAGTCCCACCGTCTCCATCAACGCCCGAGCATCGTCCATGCGGCTTCGCTGGTCGCGGCGAAACATCGGAAGCGTGGCGAGCTGAGCGAGCGTGTCGTCGCGGCGGCGAGTGTGCATGCCGACGAGCACGTTCTCGAGTGCGGTCAGGTCCTTGAACAGCCGGATGTTCTGAAACGTGCGCGAGATGCCCAATGCGGCGATGCGATGGGCGGGTAGCCCGGTGAGCTCGTCTGACTGCAGCCACGCGTGGCCCGACTGGAACGGCACGTAACCCGTGATGACGTTGACGAGCGTCGTCTTGCCGGCACCGTTGGGTCCGATGAGGCCCTGGATCGATCCCTTCTCGACCTCCAGCGTCACCCCGTCGACGGCATGCACTCCGCCGAAGTGACGCCGGACGTCAGCCAGTCGAAGGAGCACGGACTTGGCGTGGCCACCAGCGGGGCCTGACGAAAGCAAAACCGCCGCGGCCGACGATGCCCTGCGGACGGAAGATGATGACCGCGATCAGGATCGCGCCACTGACCACGCCGATGTAGTCGCCGGCCTGCTGAAAGACGTAGGGGAGAGTGGTCAGGAACAGCGCGCCCACAACGGGACCCAGCACGTTGCCGCTGCCGCCGAGCACCGCGAAGGTGAGCACCTGCACGGTTCGCGGCACGCCGTACTCATTAGGGTCGACGAAGAAGTTGAGGTGTGATTCAGCGGCGCCTGCGAACCCGGCAAGGAGCGCGCTGACGACAAAGGCGATCAGCTTGTACCGAGCTACGTCGATGCCCTGACTTTGCGCAGCGAGCTCGTCCTGGCGGATCGCGGTCCATGCGTAACCGAGCCGGCCTTTGGTGAGCCTCCAGAGCAGGAACACGACCACGGCCACTGAAACGAGCACGATATTGATCCCGCCGAGCGGGTCTGCATTGGGATTCTTGAGTCCAAGTCCCTCGCCGGTGATTGGCAGGTTGAGGATCACTCCGAGGCTCAGTGCCTCGATGAACCCAATGGTGGCAATGGCGAGGAAAACGCCTCGCAGCCGCAACACCGGCAGCCCGACAGCAACCCCGACCATGCCGGCGAATGCGGTCCCGGTGGCGATGTTCAGCGCGAGCGGCGTGTGCCAGTAGAGGTCCATCAGGACCGCGGTGTAGGCGCCGATGGCCATGAATCCCGGTGCGGCGAGCGACAGCTGTCCGGAGTACAGCACCACGAACATCGATGAGGCCAGGATGCTGTTGATACCGATCTGCGAGATCAACAGGGTGTGCGAGCTCCAGAAGGCGACGGGATCGGTGAAGAGCTGGATGAGGAAGTCCAACCTAGATCCGTTCTCGCAATTGAGCACCGAACAGGCCCTGAGGGCGGAGCACGAGCATGAGGAACAGCGCGGCAAATGCGACCCCCGCCCGCACGTTGCTGCCGAGCAGCACAACGGCGAGCACCTCGATGAAGCCGAGCAAGTAGCCGCCCAACACCGCGCCGGGGATGCTGCCCATCCCACCCAGCACGATCACGGCCAGGCCCCGTACCTCCACGCTGTCACGGCCGATATAGGGGCTGATGCCCCCAAGCGCTACCCCGAACAGTATTCCGGCGAGGCCGCCGAGCGCCGAGGAGATGACCAGCGTCAGCGAGATCAGACGGTCGACGTCGATGCCCATCAGCCGGGCCGCCCGCGGGTTTTCAGCGACGGCGCGAAGCCCACGGCCTACTTGCGTGAAACGCATGACGTAGCCGAGCACAAGCATCAGCGCGATGGAGACCGGGACGACGGCCAGCTTGCTACCCTCGAGCGTCAGGCCGGCCAGGTGCCAGGTCGGGTTGGGAAACGTGCCGGGCGGCATGGTGACCGGGTTAGCGCCGTCCACCCAGAGCCACGCAAACAGAGTGCCAGGCCTGCCCTGCTCGATCGCCGCGACGATGATGAGTGCCAGACCGATCGTGGAAATGAGCGCGGCGATGGGTGGCGCCCGGCGCCTTCGGAGGGGCCGCAGGCAGATGTATTCGATCACGAGGCCCATCAGCGCCGAGGCGACGATGGCGAGCGCGCACGCCAGCCAGAACGACTCGCCGTGGTTGACGACGAGCGTGTATGTGACGGCGGCGCCCAGCATGAAAACGGCGCTATGGGCCAGGTTCAGGATGTCGAGGACTCCGAACACGAGCGTGTAGCCGACCGCAAACAGGGCGTAAATCGACCCTATGAAGACGGCGTTGAGGATCTGCTGCCCCAAAGCGACTCAACAATAAGAGGTGCGGCGGGGGATCTCATGATCCCCCGCTGCGATGATCAGCTTGCCGCTATCTGGTGGACCAGGGTGAAGCCGCCCTGGCCGTCCATCTTGATGATCCAGACGGTCTGCTTGACGTCATGCGTCGAGGTGAACTGGAAGGGACCGAGCGGGGTCTGGATATTCACCGTCTCCATCGCGGCCCGAAGCTTGTCGCGGTCGCCGGCGATGTCTGAGAAGGTGAGGTTGGCGCGCTTGGCGGCGTCCGCGATGATCTTGATGCCCGCATAGCCCTGCGCCGCGAACTGGTCCGGGTCATGGTTGTACTCCGCCTTGAATGCGGTCACGAAGTCGGCGTTGGATGGGAAAGAGTTGCCCAGGTACCAGGCGCTGGCGCTGCGCGCGCCCAAGCCATTGGCACCGGCATTCTTGGACACGGTCGCCGTGTTGAAGCCGTTGCCGCCGAGGAACTGGCCCTGCCAACCCTGCTTACGGGCCTCGGTCATGATGTTGGCCGGGATGCCACCAAGGGAGGTGATGAAGATCACGTCCGGGTGCAGCTGCACCGCCTGGGTCACGTATGGCGATAGGTCAGCTTCCGCCTTGTTGAACTTGATGGTTTTCAATAGGTTGATCCCGTACTTGCCCACCGTGTTCTGCACGATAAGGCCGCCGTCGCTCGAGAACTTGTCGTCCTGCGCGACGAGGAGTACGGCCGTGCTGGGGTGCGCGTCGGCAGCGTAGGACTGGATGTTGTCGGGGATCGCGGTCTCCTCGCCGAGGCTGTCCCGGAACACGTACTTGCAGGCCACGGTAGCCGGGAAATTGCAGTTCGGCACGATGTTGATGCCGGTCGTGCTCACCGCGAGGATGGGTGTCTTGAGGCTCTCGGCCAGCGGGTGGACTGCCACTGCCGAGTTGGACAGAGTTGGGCCGAGGAGCGCCAGGTCCTGGTCCGCCTGGATCATGGTCTGGGCGACTTGAGACGATTGCGTCTGGAGCGATGCATCGTCCTTGACCGTGAGAGAGATCTGGGCGCCGTTGACGCCGCCGGAGTTGTTGATCTGCTTCACCGCGAGGTTCATCCCATCTCGACTCTGCGGCCCGTAGACGCCCCCGGCACCGGTGATAGAGAGAATCGCCCCAAGCTTGATCGTCTTGCCTGAGTAAGAGTTGGTGTTGGTGCTGCCGCCTCCTGTCGAGCCGCACGCCGCCACGAACACCGCCGCCACCAGCCACGTAACCAGGTGCAACCGCTTCATTTTCCGTCCCCCCACGAATTCCGTGTGACCGGTGCTTAACGTATCAAACCTGGCGTTCAACTAGGCCTGCAAGCGCTTGACAAGCCGCGGGATGTCCAGCTTCGGGTGTGGATACTGCGGGTTCATGTCCTCGAGGATCTCGATCAGCAGGCGCGAGATGGCCCAGTTCCGGTAGTCCTTGTCGTTCGCCGGGACGACATACCACGGCGCCCAGGGCGTGGAGCACTGCGTGATGGCGATGCTGTAGGCGCTCTGATAGTCGTCCCAGAAAGCGCGCTCATCGATGTCTGTTTCCCTGAACTTCCAGTTCTTGTCCGGGTCTCGAAGGCGCTCGAGCAGCCTGCTGCGCTGCTCGTCGTATGAGATGTCGAGGCAGATTTTGACGACCTTCGTACCACCCCGAGTGAGGTCTTTCTCGAAGCGGTTGATGATCCCGTAGCGGCGATCGATGATGGCCGGCTTGGCCAGGCCATGGACGCGGGCGATGAGCACGTCTTCGTAGTGGGAGCGGTTGAAGATGCCGATCTCGCCCTTCTCGGGCAGGCGCTTTCGGATTCGCCAGAGGAAGCCGTGCCGGCGCTCCTCTGGCGTCGGCTGCTTGAAGGCCGTGATCGTCACCCCCTGCGGGTTCATGCCGCCGATCACATGGGTGATCGTGCCGTCCTTGCCACCTGTGTCCATGCCCTGCAGCACGATCAACAGGGAGCGCCTCTGCTCGGCGAACAGCCGCTCCTGGAGGTTGAAGAGCTTCATCTGGTGCTTCTTCAGGTCTCGCGAAAGCCGCTTGCGGTTCTTGAGACCCGGAGTCGAGCTGGCATCGACGTCCGCCATCCGAAAGCGACCGTCCTTCGGAACCGCCTGGAGCAGGTTGCGGATCCGCTGCTTGGCCACGTCTCGGAGTGTAGCCGCTGGGTGTCTAGGCCAGCTCCACGGGCACGACATCGAGAGTGATCAAATGATCGCCACGCAGGACGCTGAGCGCGATCTTCGATCCGATTCGTGCCTCGACCATCAGACGCTGCAGGTCACCCGCCTTGGCGACCGCGGCCCCATCCACTGAAACGATGATGTCGCCGCCGCGGAGACCGGCGCCGGCGGCGGGGCTGCCGCCTACGACCTCCTGGACCTCGACTCCCGCCTTCCTACCGAGCTTCTGCGCGAGCGCCGGCACCAGGGCACGCGTGCCGCCCGCGATACCGAGATAGGCGCGGCGAACGCGGCCGTTCCTCATCAGTGCCGACAGGATGGCTTCGGTGGTCCGGTTCATCGGCACGGCCAGGCCGAGGCCCATGCCGGCCACGGCCGTGTTGACCCCGATCAGCCGAGCCTGCCAGTCGGCGAGGGCGCCACCCGAGTTGCCGGGGTTCAGCGCGGCGTCGGTCTGGATCACGTCTTCGATGAAGCGCCGGTGGCCGTTGCCGTCGGCGGTCGCCAGCGAGCGGCCTAACCCGCTGACGACCCCCGACGTGACGGACCCGGAAAAGCCCAGAGGGTTGCCGACTGCAACCACGAGCTGGCCGACGCGAAGCAGGTCCGCGTTTCCGATTCGCACTGGCTCGATGCCGGCTCCGCGGGCGTGAGCCACGGCCAGGTCGGACAGTGGATCGGCCCCCACGACGTCCACGTCGTATTCGGTGCCGTCCAGGAACGACGCACTCGCGGATCCACCCTGAGCCACCACGTGGGCGGAGGTGACCAGGAAGCCGTCGGGGGTGATGACGACTGCGGAGCCCGCCCCGCCGCGCCCGGCTCGCCCGACGCGCAGGCTCGCAACTGAGGGGAGGACGCGCTCCGCGACCGTCGTGACGGTCGTCGAGTAGGCATCCAGGGCTTCGCGCTCGGTGGGTGCTGCGGTGGCTCGGTCTGTCATGGTGTTACAACATTACGACGTAACAGAATTCGAAATGCAAGTCCCCCTGGCGCCCTCGAGGCTAAGCCGGATACACGGAAACCTCGGTCGCCTTGACCGAAATCCAGACGGGGGCGCCCACGTGCAGATGCAGGTCGCGGACGGCCGAGGGCGTGATCTCCGCCACCAGTGGCACCGGCCCCTGGACTCGCACCCGGACGCGGTCTCCCTGCAGGTCGATGTTCTCGGTCTCGCCTTGCCAGACGTTGCGGGGGGTGCCTTCAGGCCGCGTGAGATAAAGGGCCACGGCTCGCGGATGGATCATGGCGAACACATTTCCCTCGCCGGCATCAGGAGCGGCGACCGAAGAGCCGTTGACGAGAGCGATGTGGTCCCCGTGGCCCTGTCCTCGAAGGAGGTTGACCCCGGCCAGGTCCGCCACGAAACGAGAGCGCGGGCGGGCCGTCACCTCCTGTGGCGTGCCGGTCTGCACGACGCGGCCGTTCTCGAGCACCACGAGCCGGTCGGCCAGCGCGATCGCCTCCAGCGGGTCGTGCGTAACGATCAGCCTCACACCTCGAAACGAGTTGAGCTGACGCGCGAGCTCGCGCCGAACCTCGGCCCGGATGGTGATGTCGAGAGCGGATAGGGGCTCGTCCAGGAGCAGCAGCCGGGGCTCGGTGGCCAGCGTTCGGAGCAGCGCGACGCGCTGGGCCTGGCCGCCGGACAGCTCGCGCGGCATCGAGCCCGCCTTGTCGGCGAGGCCGGCCCGCTCGAGCCAGCCTCGTGCGATCTCTCGGGCTTCCGGCCGCCCCTGCGCGTGCAGCCCGAAGGCGACATTGTCGAGCACGTTCAGGTGGGGGAACAGCACGTGGTCCTGGAAGACCAGTCCGACGTGGCGATCTTCGGTTGGCACGCGGAACCGTCTGGCTGAGTCCTCGAGCACGTCGCCGTTCAGCTCCACCCGTCCTTCGACCGGCACGAGCCCGGCCAGCGCGCGGAGGAGGGTCGTCTTGCCGGCCCCGTTGGGCCCGAGCACGGCAACCGTCTCGCCTTGTTCGACCTCGAGCTGCACGTCGAGTGCAAATGGAGTCCGGCTCACCTTCACGCTTGCTTTGAGGCTCACAGCGCCCCCAGCCACCGATCCCGCATTCCGACCAGGACGGCGAGCGATACGGCGAGGAGGATCAGGCTCAGCACGATCGCCGACTCGGGTCGTGTCTCGAGGGCAACGTAGACCGCGACCGGAACTGTCTGGGTGCGGCCTGGAAAGTTGCCTGCGAACGTGATGGTGGCGCCGAACTCCCCGAGGGCGCGCGCCCAGCAGAGCACCGCGCCGGAGAAGATGGCCGGCCGGAGAAGCGGCAGCGTCACGCGGGCGAACACCATCCATCCCCTGGCCCCAAGTGCTCGCGCGGCTTCCTCGTAGCGGGGGTCGAGAGAACGAAGGCCGCCCTCCACCGCGATCACGAGGAATGGCATGGCAACGAAGGTCTCGGCCATGACCGCGGCTGCCGTGGTGAATGGGATCTGGATGCCGAACGCCTGGTAAAGGATCGATCCGACCAGCCCTTTTCGGCCGAACGCGAGCAGGAGGGCGACGCCGCCGACGACGGGCGGCAGGACCATCGGCAGGGTCGTAAGCGCTCTGATCACGCTGCGGAGGTTCCCGGTCGTCTTCGAGAGGACGAACGCCAGGGGGATGCCCAGGACCAGAGCGACCGCCGTTGCCGCGAGCGAACAGAAGAGCGATAGGCCCAGCGCGGTACCGGTCTCGGGCGACCCGATCGCCCCGATTGCCTGATCCCACGGAGCCCGCACGATCAGGCCCAGTAGAGGGAGGAGGAAGAAGAGAAGCCCGAGTCCCGCCAGCGCCAGCAGCGCAGCCGGAACCCTCCCTTGGCTCACACCCCCTGGAAGCCGGCGGCCTTGAGGATCGTCTGGCCGTCGGATGACAGGACCAGGTCGATGAACTCCTGCGCGCCAGGACCATTCGAGGTCGACTTGAGCACGGCGATCGGGTAGTCCGCTGTGACGTTCTGGTCATCCGGGATTGGGACTCCGTCGACCTGGCCGCTCGTCACGATGTCGCTCACGTAGACGATCCCGGCGTCAGCCTCGCCGAGCGAGACCTTGCTCAGGACGCCCGTGACCTGGAGCTCGAGGCTTGCCGGATGGACTGTGACGTGCGCCATGTTGAGAGTCTGCTGCGCGTACTTGCCGGCGGGGACCGACGGATCCGCGAGCACCACGACCAGCCCGGCGCGCGAGAGGTCGGCCAGCGTGTGGATGCCCTTGGGGTTGCCTTTCTCGACGGCGATTTCCAGCTTGTTGTGAGCGAAGATCTTCGACGAGCCGGACAGGAGTCCGGCGGACTCCACGGTGGTCATGTGGGCGGTGTCGGCGGAGGCGAAGACATCGGCGGGCGCGCCTTGCTGTATCTGCGCCGTGAGCGTCTGACTGCCCTCGTAGTTGAAGATCGTCACGACGTTCTTTGTCGCCTGCAGCCGCGCGCCAATTTTGTCGAAGGCGGGTTTCAGAGACGAGGCAGCGAACACGCTGATGCCGGTTTGAGAAGGAGCGCTCGTTGCACTCGCTCCGCCGGTCTGCGCACCGCATGCGGCGAGGAACAAGATCGCAAGAGCAAGCACCAACCTTCTAGTCACGCGGCAGCTCGATCCCAACGTTGGTAGCTTTGACCACCGCCACAGCGGGCATGCCAGGTTTGAGCTTCAGCTCATTGACCGCTTCAGCGGTGAGCAGCGAGACGAGGCGGTGCGGACCGGCCTGGATCTCGACCTGAGCGGCGACGCGATCTTTGATGACGCGCGTGACGATGCCCGGAAAGCGATTGCGCGCGGACCGGGCGACGACCACATCGGGCTTGGCCGCCCGCTTTGGCTTTGCGACGCGCGCGAGGGACGCGCCGTCGATCAGCCGCTGACCACCCGAGCTCCGGACGGCGACAAGGCGGCCGTCGTCGACCATGCGGCGCACCGTGTCGGCGCTGACCCCGAGCATCTTGGCGGCTTCTCCCAGTCGATAGTTAGGCATTGGCCAGAGAAGCCTAGCATTCACAAGCTTTCCGGAGCATTATTCTCAACTACCCAAACTCTGGCGGTCCCTCCCTCTCCCGTCCGAGCTCCCTGCGCGCAAGCGGCGATAAGGATGGGACCTACTGATTGCCCCCAGACCGGCCAACCGTATTCGAGAAGCCTACGGTCGCCTATTAAGACCCACAACCCGGGCTGTTAAGACCCGAGCTCAGAACAGTACTGGCAGACCCGGCACCGGTGATTCGGCCCCGTACTCGAAGGCGGCCGATGCCGGCCTGCGGATTCGCGCGAGCACCTCCTCGCCTTGAGTCAGCCGCAGCTCCAGGTCGGCGACCTCTGTGTGGTAGCAAACTCGCGACCCGCCGCGTGGATCCGCGTAGGTCACTCCAATCAGGTCGGATCGCCTTGGGGTGATCTGGACGTGAAGCCGGCGAGGCCCAAGCTTCGCCTCCGCCGCCCATGAATCCGGCGCGATCGGTCCGCGTGTCCGCAGCACTCGTCCGAGTCCGTTCATCAAGAACCGCTGCTCTCGAACATGAGCGCCTACTGCGGTCCCGATCAGCTCGCCTCCCAGGCGTGACCGAACTCGCGAGGTGCCGCCGTCGAGCCAGAAATCGTGTCCCGACGCATATCCCCAGTTCCACTCCAGAGCATGGCTCGATCCCCATGTGTGCTGCTGGCCGCCCGGCAGGTGCTCCAGGTGGGCGCGCTTGCCATTGACGTCGATCGTGCCGAACACCTTGATCGCCGGCTGCGATCCGACGTTGGCGAACGACGACACGGCGTCCCACGGTGGCCGTATGAAAGGAAAGGGCCGCTCACGCGAGTCCCACCGCAGGTCCCAGCTCATGGTTCCTCGCTCGCTCCGCACCTCGCCCGAGCACCCGTCGTGGGCGAGCAGCCCACCACCGAGGCGGAGCACGAACGGACGCGATTGGACCTGCATCTCCTCCAGCGGAAACGACTGTTTCGCGCCCCAGTTGGCGCCCGGATCGTCGTGGTCGAAGCGGAATGCCCAGAGGGCGCAATGCGCCTCGTCTCGAGCCTCCCGCCTCGCGGGATTGAAAGACGTGTACCGAATCCAGTACCCCCGCCGTTTGTCCGGATCGGAGACGGTCAGGTACCAGACCTCATACGTGCCGGACCGTGCTCGGGTGCGGGTCGCGTTCGCCGCGTCTGAATCCATCTCTCGGTCCCGATTACGAATTCTTCACATCCGGCTGATGCCATGTGCGGTGGCGCCGGATTGAATTGGCGCATGAGCCTAGCACCGGACGTAGAAAAGGTCAGCTCCACCACAGTTCAAGGTCGCCGAGGCATCACGCGACGCCAGGCCCTGGCGGCGGCTGTCGCCACGGGGGTTGGCGTTGGCACGGTCCGCCTGCTGGGTGGATCGATGCAAAAGGTGGGCACGCCAAAGGCCGCATCCGGCATGGACTGGACCTCACCACTCGGTTCCGAGTCGGCACGTGTGATGCAGCTCCTGCGCCGTACGAGCTTCGGGTACACGCCGGCTCAGCTTGAATCGGCATTGTCCGACGGGTTCAACAAGACGGTCGACCGACTGATCGATACAAACCCGGTCGAGCCCCCGGTGCTCGCCGGAGCCTCGACTCCAGGTGGTCGTTTTGCCATCGGTCAGCTGCAGCAGTGGTGGCTCGACCACATCCTCACCACACCGACGGCATTTGCCGAGCGCATGACCCTCTTCTGGCACGGTCACTTCACCAGCGATTACCGCAAGGTCGCCGACGACACGTTCATGTACTGGCAGAACCTGACGTGGCGCCGGATGTCCATGACGAACCTGCCATCGATGCTGATGCAGGTCACGACCGATCCGGCGATGCTGCGCTACCTCGACCTCGGCACGTCGACTGGCCAGAGCCCCAATGAGAACTACTCGCGAGAGCTCATGGAGCTCTTCACGATGGGCCCCGACAACTACTCGGAAAGTGACGTGCGCGAGAGCGCGAAGGCTCTTGCCGGCTGGCAGCTGCCGCAGCCTGACGCGACCGCGACGGTGACAGTGGCAACCGGCGTCACCCGCAATCTGCCGGTCTACAGCACGCAGCGTCCGGGGGTGTTCAACTCGAGACGGGCGTTCAAAGGAAGCGTCACCTACCTCGGGAAGACCGGTTCCCTCGACGCGCAAGGGGTGATCGACCGCATCCTCGCTCAACCCGCCACCTCCCAGTTCATCGCCGCGAAGGTTGCTCAGCATTTCGTCGCCGCGCAGCCCGATGCCGGCTACATCAAGGGCCTGGCGGATGCGTTCCGCCGCAGTAACTACGACGTGAAGACATTGATGCGCGCTGTGCTCACCAGTCCCGAGTTCAGCTCCGCGCAAAGCTACAGGACGCTGGTCAAAAGCCCGACCGATTTCATGGTCCATTCGGCGCGAGCTTTAGGTGCGACCAACCTTTCGAAACTCATCGCGGGCGCCGGCTCGGGGATGGGCCAGACGCTCTTCGACCCGCCTGACGTCGGCGGATGGCCCAACAACGAGTCGTGGATCTCTTCCAACACGGTCGTCGAGCGCGTGAACTTTGTGACAGCCGCGCTTGGTCAGGTCAAGACGGCTCTGCCCTCGGCATCAGACGCGCCACGCACCCAGCTCGACGGCATCCTCAGCGCGCAGACCGCAACGCTCTTGAACCAGGCCACCGACGATCGTGCGCGCTGGTTCATCACTCTCGCATCCCCGGAATTTCAGCTCAAGTAGGTGCAGGACAGATGACAGACGCAATCAATAGGGCCAATCCTCATCGCGTTAACGCGCAAATCGGCATCAACCAGCTCAAGCGACGCGACTTTCTCAAGGCCGGGCTTGTGTTCGGCGCGGGCGCGGCGGGATTGGCAGCCGGGTACGCAGCGGTCCCCGACGCCTTCGCGCGTGCGGTCTACGCGGCCAAGCTCGAGGGCATGACCAACGACAACGTGCTCGTCATGATCCAGCTCGCGGGCGGGAACGACGGCTTGCGCACGGTCGTGCCGCTGGCCGATCCCTCTCTCCACGACCTCCGGCCCAAGCTCTCCGGCCCCATGGTCTCGCAGGCGCTACCGCTGAACAGCCAGTTCGGTCTGAACCACAACCTCGGAGCCGTCAAGGGACTCTGGGACCAAGGCAAGGTGGCAATCGTCCAGGGAGTCGGATATCCCAATCCGACTTTTTCGCACTTCGAGTCGATTCGGATCTGGGAGACGGGAGATCCCACTCGCCGGCAGGTGGATGGCTGGCTCGGGCGCACGCTGGCGACCGCGTATGACTCCAACGGCCATCCCTTGACCGGGTGCGCGTGCGGCGCGACCGACGTTCCGGGCGCCCTGCGGGACCTTCAAGCGACGATGACCGTGATCCAGAACCAGAAGACATTCGGTTTCACCGGCGGAAGCGAGGTCGAGGCCGCCGTCGGTGCTCTTTACAAGGGAACTCCCGGGATCTACGGCGCGCTGTTCGACACCGCGATCGCGACGGCGACGGAAACGATGGCCACGCTGCGAACGTCGTCTGCGAGCTACCAGCCGATGGCCGACTACAGCGACAAGGTGCAGCTCGTCTATTCATCGAAGAACCAGCTTGCCGCAGCGCTGCAGCTGGCGGCTGAGCTGATCGTCACCGGGACCGGGGTCAAGCTTCTGCACGTCACCCTCGGCGGTTTCGACACTCACTACACGGAGCTCAACCGGCATGACGACCTGATGGGATATCTGGATTCCGCCGTCGGAGCCTTCTACCAGGACCTTTCCGCACACGGCATGGCCGACAAGGTGCTCATCGCCACGTGGTCAGAGTTCGGGCGGCGACCCAAGGAGAACGCAAGCGGAGGCACCGATCACGGCGCGGCGGCGCCGCTGCTCCTGATCGGTGACCCGGTCAAAGGCGGCCTCTACGGCGAGGCGCCGAGCCTCACCAGCCTCGATACCACGGGCAACCTCAAGTACGCCGTCGACTTCCGTTCCGTTTACCAGGAGATCCTGAGCGGCCACCTGGGCGCGGACGCCGGCAAGATTCTCGGGGCGTCGTTCGACAGCGTTCCATTCTTGAAGGCGCCGGTCTCCAGCTCGGTCTGAGATGCGCACCGTCATTCTCAAGGCGGGCGCAACCCTGCTCACGGTGGCAGCGACCGTGCTGTCGGCGTTGTACGTAACCGCGCACCTCAAGAACCCGGCGGCGCCGCTACAGCCCACGGTGCTAAACGCATCCCGAGGCGCAAGCGTCTCAGCACCTGGCGGGTCGCTAACGCTTGGACCGTCGGTCCAGCCCAGCACCGCGCATCCAGTGACGTCGACATATGCATCCTGAATACTCAGGTCGGCTGCGCCGGGCCCCTGTCCAGGCTCACCACTTCGAAGGTCTGGGCACGAACTGCAGCCTCTTCGGTATCGGCCTTTCGCGCGGCAGGCTGCTCGAAGGAGAGTCCTGGGTGCGCCGGCTGGGTGCGAGGCTCACCCGGTTCTCGCCGGCCAGCGAGCTGTCTCATTTCAACTCTTCACCCGGCGGATGGAGAGATGTCAGCCCCGAGCTGGAATCCCTTTTGCGTGAGTCGCTGCGGGCGTTTGAGACCAGCGCCGGCCTCGTCAACGTGGCCGTGCTGCGGTCGATGGAGGCCGTCGGCTACACGAGGCCATTGTCCGAGGACCGGCCCGTGGCCACCGAGCAGCGGGCGTGTCCGCTGCCGGCCCTACCGGACGTGCTGGCCGTGCGGCCCGGCGCCGCTCGACTCGAGCCCGGCGCGGGAATCGACCTCGGAGGGATCGCAAAAGGCTGGATGGCCGACCGGCTCCGAGACTCCCTCGGGCCCAACGCGCTCGCCAACCTCGGCGGCGACCTGAGTGCCGGCGGGGCGGGGCCCGCCGGCGACGGTTGGCCTGTCGGAATCGGCGGCCGGACTGTGCTTTTGCGTGAACAAGGCGCTGCGACCAGCAGCGTGCGCCGCCGCCGGTGGGGCGAGCACCATCACCTGATCGATCCACGGACGGGGCTCCCGGCGCGGACCGGTCTCGAGGAGGTTTCGGTCGTCGCCGCCAACGGCGTGGAGGCCGAGGTCGTCGCCAAGGCTGCGCTGCTTGGCGGCCCGGAACTGGGCCCGGCATACTGCGCTTCCCATGCCCTCGCATGGTGGTTGAGTCCCGGGCCATGACGCTGGACCAGTTCTTCTGGGTGCTCGCGCGTGTGGCGGGACTGAGCTCCTACGCGGCGCTCGCGATCGCGTTGGTCACCGGAATCGCCCTGCGCTCGGCGGTGCTGGATTGGCTCGGCAGCAATCGCGCATTGCGCGCGCTGCACGAATACACGACCGTCTTATGGATCCCCCTTGCCGGCCTGCACCTGCTGTCGCTGCTGTTCGACACAACTGCTCGCGTCGGGCTGCTGGACATGGTGATTCCATTTCATTCCGCGTACGGCACGCTCGCGATCGGACTCGGCGCGCTTTCCGTCGACCTGCTGGTGATCGTCACCGTCACCGCTCTGCTCAGGCGGCGGATGAACCGGGAACTTTGGACCTGGCTGCACCGCCTGTCCTACGTCGCTTTCGCGTTGATCTTTCTGCACGCGGTGCTCAGCGGAACAGACTTCAGCGACCCGATCGTCTCCGCGATCACGTGGGCCGCGGCGTCAATGCTGCTGCTGCTGGCGGTGGCGAGGGCGATCTGGGGCCGCCTGGCGGCCTGAGGGCGCGATTTGCAGCCCGCTCCGCGGGCCCACCCTCCTCCCGCCGGTCGCCACCCCCAACCGGCACGCCTGCTTGCAATTGAAGCTCGAAAAAAGTTGGCCTACAACCCTGCCGGTTAAGCCGCCGGCACCCAGTGCCGGAGCTCGATCACTCGCAGCCTCAAAGCGTCCTCGGCCTCCAGAGGCGTATCGATCTCCTGGCGTTCGCGGTGCCACCGCTCCATGGCGAGGTCGAGCTGCGCCGATTGCAGGCGCGCAACCTCGAGGTAAGCCCTCAACCCGCGGCGCTGAAACGCGCGCAAACGTTGTTTGAGCCGCCGCCATGGACTGGAGAGGATCGGCACCTCCTCCAGCAGAATCGCGCCTGACCCCGTTGCCGCTTCTTTGCGGAACTGATCCGTGAGTCCCATCGCCTCATAGCGGATCCCGAATATGAGCAGCGCGATCACGGCTGCGGTAAAGGGCCCGGTCATGATCAGCGTCCGCAGGTGCATCTCCACCAGCCCGAACAGCGTGTTGTCGATTGGAAAGAACTGCACCCACGCGTCCCATGAGAAGTGGGCGGCGATCGCGGTCAGGAACCCGCTCGCGATCGCGAACGCTTTCTGTCGCTTGTTCGGCAGCTGTCGCGCGATCCCGAGCCCCGCTCCGATGAACGCCGTGTAGGTCGTGTGGCCGAAGAACAGGCCAAGCCCCTGCCTCCCATACCACTGCAGGCCCGCCGCGGCCCACCCATAGCCCTCGGGGCTGAAGATCGCATACATGTTCGTCATGTAGGCGATCGACTCGAGGAAGTTGAACCCGAGCCCGACTGCGGCGCCATAGACGATCCCATCGACGACGTCGTCGAAGTCGTTGCGCATGACAAGGAAGAGGAGCACCACCGCGAGTCCCTTGGCGAGCTCTTCGAGCAGGCCCGCCGAAAACGCCGTCGAAGCGTCAAGGCCCGGCCCAGGCACGAGGGCGTGCTGAGCGACCTGGTCCCAGATGGTCTCGCCCCAGATGACCAGGCTGGTGGCGACGATCGCACCCCACGCCGCCGCGACCAAGACCAGGCGCCACGGCTCCTTCTCGTTGCGGTCCATGCGCCGCACGACGAAGAGCCCAAAGGCGGTGGTCGGCAGACACGCCAATGCGCAGAGCGCTGCAATCAGCGGTCCCGCCGCCTGCGTGAAGACGAACACGTCGATCACCAGCAGCCACAGCAACGTGCCCAACCCGAGCAGCACGCCCGCGCGAATGAGGTGCTTGCGCCGGTCTGCACGGTCCCGTGTGAACGCCCTCACGCCGATGTAGGTGCCGAGCGCGATCAATGCCACCGCCAGCAGCCCGTACAGGGAGGTGCGCGCCGGGATGGTGTCGAGATACACGTAGTTGAGGAGCGAGCTGATGACCAGCGTGATCACCACCACCGCGGCGACTGCGATCGCGATGCCGTAACGGCCAGGGCGCAGTCGTGGATGCGGATTGGCGGCAGGCGGGGTTGTGTACGTGCTGGTGCTCACTACCGTTCGACCAGAACGATCCGGCGCGCGAGCACCTCGACCGGAAGCCCGCCCTGAAGTCGTTCGACCACGAACGTGTACTGGCCGGGCAGGTTGTGATGCAGGCCTGGAGGCGTGATGACGGGGACGACCGAGGAATTGCCGAGCTCGGCCGGCGTGCTTGGGCCGACCCGACCGACGATCGTGCCAAAGCCGTCATACCACCGGACGTCCACACTCAGGTTTGTTGGAAGGCCGGACCAATCAACCACCGCGGCGAATTCCTCGCTGCGGCCGAAGGCCGACCGGTCAGTCCCCGCCGTGGTGCCGGTCGCAGGGTCGTAGGTGTAAACGCCGACGATCCGCGCCTTCACCCCGGTCGTCTGTCCAGGCGGTTCGAAGTAAACGAACTCGACGAGGCCGACGGCGAGGATGAGCACGGCTACCGTGGCGAAAACGAGCAGCGTTCGGTAGAGCGTCTGGACCTGGTCGTATGGCGTACTCGACACGGCGGCGCTCAGTCGAATGGATTGGCCGCGCGTTGTCAAGGAAAAGGAGCTTCAAGCGGATGGCACAAACGACGGCGTGTCACCCGGGCGCCGAGGCGGCCTGCGATATCACAGGGGATCTGGCGCACTTACGACCAGCTCCTCAACGAGGCCAGGGAACGCGGCATGAAAGGGCGGTCGAAGATGCGCAAGTCGCAACTGGAGGAAATCCTGAGCCCCTGCGCTCGCAGCTAGATGCTTGCTCTGCGCCGCTGAACGAGCTGAATGGTCGCTGCCAGTGACAGAGCCCCCATGGCGTACACAACAAATGCAATTCCATCGTCGTGCGTCACTGCCAGCACGAAAACGAGCGCGCTGTCCGCGAGGCAAAAGGCACCGGCCAAGCGGAACGCGCGGCTGCTCAAGTGCCACTTGGGCCAGCCGCGGACCGGATGTCCTGCAACGACCGCGACGACGCCCAATCCTGCTGTTGCGATTGCAAGCGGCGGCAACGGGTCGAACATCGAAGTGCAGCCCAGCCTGGCACCGGCACGAGATTTTGGGGCTGAACTTGTTGGTGCGGCGGAGAGGAGTTGAACCTCCACGTCCTTGCGGACACTAGCTCCTGAAACTAGCGCGTCTGCCATTCCGCCACCGCCGCGTTAGGGGCGATCCAAAAGTATACCCAGGGCTACTTAGCCGCCCTTCTAACATTCGACTCGTGGACGCAAGCGTCCGCATTGGGCGGATCGCGGACATCGAGGTGGGGCTGCACTGGAGCCTCGCGATCGTGTTCGCCCTCATCGTCTGGACCCTCGCGGGCCAGGTGCTCCCCTCGGTCGTGCCAGACCAGCCGCAGTCCGCTTACTGGATCGTATCCTCTATCGCCGGCCTGCTCTTCTACGCATCGCTGCTGAGCCACGAGATGGGTCACGCCCTCGTCGCGAAACGGCTCGGTGTGAACGTCGACGGCATCACCCTCTGGATCTTCGGCGGCGTCGCGCGCCTGAGGAGCGATGCGGCGACGCCCGGAGTGGAGGCCAGGATCGCGATCGCCGGACCCCTCGTCAGCCTTGCGCTCGCCATCCTGTTCGGCGCGGCCACCTTCATCCTCGACGCCACCGGCGGTCCACCTCTAATCGAAGGCGGCTGTGCGTGGCTGGCCGGATCCAACGCCGTCCTACTGATCTTCAACCTCATTCCCGCCTTTCCGCTCGACGGCGGCCGCTTGCTGCGCGCCTGGCTCTGGCAGCGTCGCGGAGATCGCTACAGCGCCACCTCCCGCGCCGCGTGGCTTGGGCGGATGTGCGCCTTCCTGATGATCGGCGTCGGGCTCCTAGAGCTTCTTTTCCAGGGGGCTCTGAGCGGGCTCTGGCCCATCTTCCTCGGGTGGTTTCTGATGTCGGCGGCCACTTCGGAAAAGGATCAGGTACTCATGCGGGGCGCCCTGATGGGCCTTCGCGTGGGCGACCTGATGTCTCGCAACCCAACCATGGCGCCGGGCTGGCTCACCGTCCACGAGTTCATGCGGGCGTACGTCCCAGGGCAGCCTGCGCACGCCTACGCGCTCAAGACGTTCGATGGCGAGCTCGACGGAATCGTCACCCTCGCGAAGCTGGCCCGGGTGCCGCAGGACGAGCGACACGTGCGGCGCGTGCGCGACTTCGGCACTGGAATGGACAGCGTGCCCAAGGCTTCGTCAGGCGAAGCGGTGATCAAGGTGCTGGAACGGTTCTCGTCGTCGAGCGAAGGTCACATGCTCGTGATCGATGGCGGCGAGCTGGTCGGCATGCTCTCGACGACCGACATCACGGGCGCGCTTGGGGTGCCGGCCCGTGGGCCTAGCTCGTGATGAAAAGCGTGTGCCAGGCGGCCTCGACGAGCTCCGGTGTCAGCTTGGGCTGCACGCCGCGCGCCGAAGACACGTCAACCAATCGCTCCAGCAGGTCGCGCGGGTGGTTGCCGCGCAGCGGGCGGCCGCTGTAGAGGGCCGAGATCATCTCGAGGGCGCTGGATTCTGGAGGGATGGCCAGGCGCTCGCGTTCGCGCTCGAAGATCCGGCACCACATCTCCCAGGTCGGGTCGGGCATGAGGACCTTGTAGGAAAGCCGGCGAAGGTACGCCTCGTCGAGCAGCTCCGCCGGGCGCAGGTTGGTGGACAGGGCGAGCTGCGCCTGGAACGGTATCTCCACCTTGCGCCCCGTCGACGACAGGTTCATGAAGTCGGTGTCCTGCTCAAGCGGCACGAGCAGCCGGTCGAGGATCTGCTTGGGGGAGACGCGCTGCCGGCCGAGGTCGTCGATCAGCAGCACTCCACCGTTGGCCTTCACCTGTAGCGGCGCGCCGTAGGTCCGGCTGCCCTCCTCCCAGGTCGGCTCGAACATCTCGAGCTGAAACTCACCGCCAACCTGGACCAGAGGCCGCGCCACGCGCCGCCAGCGGCGGTCGGCGGGCTGGTGCGTCTCGAGGCGGTGCACCGATCCGTCGAATATCGTCATGACCTCGCCGCCCCCGATGTCGAGGGCCATCGGGATCACGATCGGTCCGCCAAGCAGGCTTGGAATGCGGCGCGCCAGCGTGGTCTTGCCGTTGCCTGGCGCGCCGTAGATGAAGATCGAGGACCGGGAGTTGACGGCGGCCCGGACCGCTTCGGTCACGCCCGGCGCGAGCTCGATGCCGCTCAGCGCCAGGTTGACCTTGACCAGGTCGAGGGTGCCTGGCTTGGCCGCCTCCGCAAGCACCGCGCGGTACTCCTGCATGGAGACCGGGGCCGGGCCCGTGTAGCGGGTGCTCGAATCGCCGATCTGCTCGCTGCGGGTGCGTCCCTGCTTCGTGATGGCGTAAGCCATCCGCTCCGGGAGCGGGCGGCCGAGCCAGGGGCCCTGTTCGGAAGCCAGTCCGAGCGCATCCAGGAAGTTAGAACCGGTGAGCGACTTCAGGCTGGGTTCCACCGCGGAGAACGGAAGCGCGAGCTGCTCCGCCATCTCGTACCCGGTCACGCGAGTCGCGGTCGACGCCAGGCGCAGGATCATGCCCTCGATCAGCGTCCGGTTGATCTCGGGCGGCGGGGGAGGCTCGATCTCGTGACTGGGGGCCGGGACGTTGGAAGGCACCGGCTGGGGCTCGTCCACGTGCTCGAGGATTGCGCCGAACAGCTTCTTGCCAAACCGCGCGCGGTCGGCATGGTCGGGCGGCTCACCCTCGCGCCGGCGGCTGATCCAGTCCGGCACCTCCTTGAACACGACGGTGTTGCCGATCAGGAGCTGCACCGTGTCGGGCTCTTCGGTGGAAACGCGCACAGCGATTCGCACCAGGTAGCCCTGGCTCTTCAGCGCCGCCCAGCTGCGCTCCCACGCGACGTCGTTGCGCCCCGACCACGTCTGCCGGACAGTGCGGTCGCGCGCGAGCGTGACGTCTTTGCGGTTCTGGTAGCGGCGGCGGACGAGCTCCGTCACGTCTTTGTCGATGTCCTCAGCAACCAACGCCGCAAGCGGCAGCGCGCGGTCGTCGACGGCGGGCCGGTTCTTGATCTCGAAGATCGTGTTCGCGGTCGGCGCCAGCGCCCTGATCACGCTTGCGTGACGGGGACAGAACGGCGTCCGCTCGATGAACTGGATGTGCCGGCGGCACCACCAGCTCTTGCACTCGCGGCCGGTCAGGTCCTTGTACGCGCACGCCCATCCGCGCTTCTCCTGGCAGTCGCTGTACGTGCACACGCCGGCGGGCTTGTGGCCGTCGTGGTGCGCTGGGGCCGGCGCTCGCCGCTCCTCCTCCTCTTCGACGGCCATCTCGTTCGAGATCGCCTCGACCGGCGGCTGCGCGGCGCCCGGCTTGGGCATGTAGTGGAACGCGCCGGAGAACTCCTCGCAGCTCTGGAAGCGCTGGCTGCGGTCTTTCGCGGTTGCCTTCCAGATGATCTCCATGATCGGTGAGGGGATGGCGGTCGATGCCCTCGGCCGGTCGAACACCTGCGAGTGCAGCACCGACGGTAGGGGGCCCGTGAAGGGCGGCTCGCCGTGGAGCAGCTCGTACAGGATCATGCCGAGCGAGTAGATGTCCGACGTCGCATCAACCGCCTCGCCTTTGACCTGCTCGGGCGCCATGTAGGCCGGGGTGCCGACCATGCTGCCGGTCGCCGTCAGGCGGTGCTTGTCGTCGATGAGCTTGGAGATTCCGAAATCGAGGATCTTCGTCTTGCCGCGGTTGGAGATCAGGATGTTGTCGGGTTTGAGGTCGCGATGGACGACCGAGTAGTCGTGGGCGACGCCGACCGCCGACAGCAGCTGCTGGATCAGGTCGACCGACACGTCGACGCTGAACCGCCCGTACTCGTCGAGCCACGACCGCATCGAGCGGCCTTCGACCCACTCCATGACGATGAACAGGACGGGCCCGTCCTCGTCGAAGTCGTAGACGCGAACGATGCCTGGGTGGTTGAGCCCGGCGACGGTGGCCGCTTCGCGGTGAAAGCGCTGGCGGAAGCTCGTGTCGCTCGAGTACTGCTCAGCCAGGACCTTGATCGCGACGGGGATTTCGAGGCGTGGATGCGTCGATCGATAGACAACTCCCATCGCCCCACGCCCAAGCTCGGCTTCGATGGGATAGCGCCCGAGTTGTGTCGTACTCAACCTGCGAACACCAGTCGGTCAGTATGCCGCACGGTACGCGGGTCACCACCCCTTGAAGGGGTAAAGTCCGGGCGGTCGACGCCGAGCCTAGTGGTTAGTGAAAGACGCTCAGCGGCAGGTAGAACGACACCCCGAAGTTCGGCTGGTCGACGATCTGGCTGATCCGGAGATCGCCGGCCAGGCTGCACAGGATGTACGCGTCCTCGCGGCTCAGGCCGTGGTCTGCCGTCAGCCACGCGATCGTGTCGCGCACGGCGTTGCGGGCGTTCTCCATGAGGTCCGGGCCGAGCGCGCAGACCGCGTGGTATCCCTTCTCGTCGCTGCGCGGCTGAAGGGGTGCAGCCGGGGTCAGGAAGTGGTAGCTCCACGGGCGGAGCGAGGCACCTTTGACCACTCCAAATCGGAGTGAGAACGTCATCGGGCATTCGATCCCGGTAACGCAGACCTCGCCATCTCCCTGCGCCCCGTGGCAATCACCGGCCGAGAAGAGCGCGCCGGGCACGAAAACCGGCAGGTAGAGCTTGGTGCCGGCTGTTAGGTGGCGGGTGTCGATGTTGCCGGCGCCTTTGGTCGGCGGCAGGACCGCGTGCGGACCAGGCTCGTCGGTCGCCACACCCATCGTGCCGCAGAAAGGCGCGATCGGGATCTGGATGTCGTGGCGCAGCTCGGCCGTCTTCCGGTCCCCAAGGTCGAAGTACCGCACGTACGGATCGGGGAAGTCGGAAGCCAGCAGCCCCAGGCCTGGCAGAAGCGCCGCCCAGCCCCAGGAACCCGGCTTCAGCTGAAGGATCTCGACCTCCAACGTGTCGCCGGGCTCGGCGCCTTTGATATAGACGGGGCCTCCCAGCGGGTACAGACGGTCGAAGTCGAGCGCCCCGAGCTTCGACGCCGGGTCGTCCTTCTTGAGCTGCCCGGCGGTCACCTCCTCCGCGTCGATGTGGACGATGTCGCCCGGCTCGATCTCGACCGCCGGGGGAATCGAGTTGTCCCACTTGAAGTGATGCGTCTCCCGGCTGATCGTGTGCTCCCTAGCTGCGGTCCGTGCCATCAGTTCTTGGCCTCCTCCTTTACTCCGACGCTCATCGGGACTGCCCCGGCGCGCAACACCTTCTTGTCGAACTTGCCCACCGAGGTCTTCGGCACCTCGTCGATGAAGCGCACCTCATCGGGCAGCCACCACTTCGCGACCTTGTCCTTCAGGAAGTCGATCACCTCTTCCTGCGTGACCTTGCCTTTGAACTCGGCCCTCGGCACCGCGTAGGCGACCGGCCTTTCGTCCCACTTCGGGTGCGCGAGGCCGATGACAGCGGCTTCCAGGATCTTCGGGTGCGACATGATCGCGTTCTCGAGCTCCACCGACGAGATCCACTCGCCACCGGACTTGATCACGTCCTTGGTGCGGTCGACAATCTCGATGTAGCCCTCGGGCGTGATCTTCGCCACGTCACCCGTGCGGAACCAACCGTCCTCGGTCAGCTTGCCCGGGTCATAGCCATTGTGGTAGCCGCGGGCGATCCACGGCCCGCGCACCTGGATCTCGCCGAACGCGACGCCGTCCCAGGGCAGCTCGTCGCCCGTCGCCGGATCGCTGATCCGGATCTCAACTCCCGGCGACACCGGCCCCTGAGTCAGGCGTGCGTGGAGCTCATCACCCGCCGGGGTGCCGGCTCGCGGCCGCGCGACGCTGCCGAGCGGCGATGTCTCCGTCATTCCCCAGGCGTGCAGCATCCTCAGTCCGAGAGCGTCCATCGACTCCATGAGCGAGCGCGGAATGGCCGACCCGCCGCAGATCACCGTGTGTACCTTCGGCAGGCGCTTGCCCGTCTCCTTCAAATACGCAGCCGTGTTGATCCAGATGGTCGGGACACCCGCCAGGATCGTCGCCCCCTCCTGCTCGGCCAGCTCCACGATTGATCTGGCGTCGCTCATGAACCGATCGGGGAACAGGACCTTGCTCCCGGCCATGCCGCACGCGTAGGGCAGGCCCCAGCTGTTGGCGTGGAACATCGGTACGATCGGGAGCACAGTGTCCTTCTCCGTGATCGCCAGGCTGTCGGCCTGGAGCACGCCCATCGTGTGCAGGTACTGGGAGCGGTGCGAGTAAACGACCCCTTTCGGATTGCCGGTGGTGCCCGACGTGTAGCACATGGCCGCGGCCATGCGCTCTGACAGCTTCGGCCAGGGGTAGCTCTCGCTCTCAGCCTCCAGGAGCGATTCGTAGTCGAGGAGGTCGCCGACTCCGTCACCGCTGTGCGATTCCGCCGGCGTGTCCGTCATCAAAACGATCTGCTGGACGCTTGGAATCTTGCCCAGCAAGGGCTTGAGGAGAGGAATCAGTGGCTGATCGACAAATAAAACCTTGTCTTCCGCGTCATTCACTATGAACTCGAGGTGCTGAGGAAACAAACGAAGGTTGAGCGTGTGCAGGACCGCGCCCATGCAGGGCACGGCGTAATAGAGCTCGAGGTGCCGGTGATTGTTGTACGCGAGGGTCGCCACGCGGTCGCCAGGTTTGATGCCGAGCCGCTTCAACGCGCCCGCGAGCTGGTTGATGCGCGGCACCATCTCGCCATTCGTCATGCGGTGAACGCCCTGCTCGCGTTTGGTCACGACCTCTTTCTTCTGGTGCAGGCGCTCCACTCGCCAGAGCACGTGCTGAAGAGAGAGCTCGTAGTCCTGCATCAATCCTTCCACTACGGACACCTCCACCACAACGAGTTCGAAGAGAAGGTCGTGAGAGGTCGATGGTAAAGCCCTCAGGCGTACTATGCACACCCATGATTGCTCCGGGTCGGGCCGACCTCCATATGCACACGACCTCCAGCGATGGCTGGCCCACGCCTCAGGAGCTCGTCGAACACGCCGTGCGACGCGCGTCGATGCACGTGATCGCAGTCACAGACCACGACACCATCGAGGGCGCTCTACGCGCGCGTGAGCATGCGGCAAAACGTGCGAGGCTCCACGTCATCGTCGGAGAGGAGGTGTCCAGCCGCGACGGCCACATTGTCGCGCTGTACCTCGAGCGCCGCATCCGCCCCGGTATGTCGGCCGCCGCGACCGTGCATGCGATTCACGACCAGGGCGGGCTTGCGATCGCGGTGCATCCTTTCTGGCGCACGGAGCGGGTCGCACGCAACGGTCCGGTGCATGGCGTCGGCTGGCTCGCCGCCGAGCTCGATTTCGACGGGATCGAGGTCGAGAACGCGACGCCCGGCTTCTATGTCTTCAACCAGCTCGCGCACAGGCTCAACCTCGGGCTTGGCTCGGCCGAGCTCGGCTCCTCCGACGCGCACATCCTGGACGCGGTCGGGCGGGCGTACACCGAGTTCCCGGGCAAGACGCCTGAAGCTCTGCGCACGGCGATCGAGTCAGGGAACACGGCGGCTCGCAGGCAGAGGTATCGCGCCGTCGGTCTGATGCGATACGCGGCGTGGGGTTTGAACCACCAGCGCTACGCGGTAGGCTGATCGCCCCAGCCTGGTGAAAACTGCGTTTTCACCAGGGGCCTCCAGGCGACGATTGGCCGGCGCCTTGAGTGTGGACGTCTGGGAGACGGCCGGGATAAACCCGGCCTACCCGCAACGGCTGGCTTCGACTTAATGAGCGGGCTTACCCAGCCTGGATCAAATGAACAGGCCTGTCGGCAACGCTCAGCTTCCATAACATGATGGGGTCACGCCCGCGTAGCTCAATGGATAGAGCGCCTGACTTCGGATCAGGAGGTTGCGAGTTCGACTCTTGCCGCGGGTACCACAGCGCCCTCCAATGGAAAGCTGGGTAAAATCAACCGGCTGCAGCCGGGCGGCTGGCGGAACTGGTAGACGCGCACGTTTGAGGGGCGTGTGGGGTAACCCATCCGGGTTCGAGTCCCGGGTCGCCCACCACTGTGCTAACGAAGTATCGATGCCGTTCGCGAGCCTCACACTTAGCACGTGACCGAGAGCAGGGAGCTTGACCCCGCCACACAGTTCAAGCAGCTCTACGACCAGGAATACCTCTCGGTCTTCCGGTCCATCCGCGCCGTCGTCCTGGACTCGGCGGCGGCCGAAGACCTCACGCAGGAGACCTTCGTGCGGGCCTACCGCGCCCGCCACCGCTACACGCCGACCGCCCCGCCGGGGGCCTGGCTGCGCCGGATCGGGATCAACCTCGCGATCTCGCACCTGCGCCGCCAGAAGCTGGCCCGCTTCCTGCCGGCCCGCCTCTACATGGCACCTGACCGGCGGGACTACGACCGCGCCGAGGCACGCGACGTGGTCGGCAAGGCTATGGCGGTCCTGAGCCCGAAGCTTCGCGCGGCCGTCGTCCTCCACTATTACGACGGCCTGACCCGCGAGGAGATCGCCGCGGTGCTGGGGGTGCCGGCCGGAACGGTGGCCTCCCGGATCGCGAAGGCGGTGGCGATCATGAGAAAAACCATGGGGAGCGACCAAGATCTCGACACCACGCGTTCGAGAAGTGAAGGTGCCCTACGTGGAAGATAAACCCACTCAGGGAGGGTTCGGTTCGCCCTCAGAAGCTGACTTCACCCGGATGATCCGGGCGGAGGTCGACTCGTGGACCCCGCGCAAGGGCCCGGACTGGACCGACGTGTTGATCCGTATTGCCGGCTCCGGGCCTTCGCCGTGGGTCGTCTACACGACAGCCAGCGTCGCCATGGTCGTGATCCTGATCGCCGCCTACCTGGTGGGTTCAGCGCTGCAGCTGGGAGCTCTCGGGCCGCCTCCCGCGCAGGTTCATCTCCCCTAGAGGCGCGGCCGAAAAGCCGTCGACGGATCTTCGGCGCCCATGCGGCCCATCTCCGGGTTCAGGGACTGCGCTGCTCGCTCACGCATGCACGATGCGCTCGCTCCGCTGCTCGTCGCTTCACCCGGATCTGGGCCACCTGGATCGCCGAATCTCTCGTCGAGGTTTTCGGCCGCGCCCCTAGAACAGCCGCACCTCTTCGCCAAAGCCGCGCTCGCGCGCCGCGGCCAGGACGACTGAGCCGGCCGCCAGGTCCCAGAGCGCCAGGCCGTGTGACTCGAAGAGCGTGATCCCGGTCCCCTCGGGGCGCTGCCACTTTCCGGCCACGACCGCACCCAGCTCGACGGCACGGTTCCAGTCGAACTTACCGGCCTCGTGGGCCGCGATCAGGTCCCCGCTCTCGAGCTGCGCCGCCGCCAGCTGGTCGACGACGACCGTCTGAGCCTTCGCCACCAGATCGGCCGTAACCTCCGCCTTGTTGTGCCAGTTCGAGCCGGCGGCGACCACCAGGGCATGCGGCTCGACCCAATCGGCCTCGATCACCGGGGTCTTGCTGGTCGTCATCGTGATGATCACATCGGCCCCGCGCACTGCCAGCTCTGCACTGCCCGCCGCGATGGTGGCGACGCCCAGCTGGGCTTCCTGCTCTCGGGCGAACTCCGCACGCCTCTCGTCGTGCCGGCTGAAAACGCGGAGCTCTTTGATCTCGAGCACGCGCGAGATGGCGAGCGCCTGGGTGGCGGCCTGCCAGCCGGCTCCGATCATCGCGACGGTCGCCGGGCCAGGCTGCGCCAGGGCCCTGGCCGCCACCGCCGAGGCTGCCCCGGTGCGGTAGGCGCCCATGAAATCGGCTTCGATCAGGGCTTCGAGCGAGCCGTCGAGGCCGAACAGAACGACCAGGAACCTGGCATGGCCGTCCGCGACGGTGTACGCCTTCAGACCGGTGCAACGCCCGCCCGGGTAGGACGCGAACATCACGTTGAGCAGGCCGCCGGGCGGAAAGGCCCTCCGGCGCGGCTCATTCTGGGCCGTGCCTTCGCCAAGCTCCTTCATCGACGCGGTCACCGCGGCGATCACGTCGTCCATCTCGATCAGCTCCTGGACGTCGGCTTCGCGCAGGATCAGGGCCACGGCAGGGAGAATAGCGCCCATGGCGCAGGCTCCCCTCAACGTCGGGCTCATCGGGCTGGGCACCGTGGGTGCCCAGGTGGCGGAGCGAATGCTGACGTGGCGCCCCCAGCTCTCACGCCGGGCAGGCGTCGAGCTCTGCCTTCAACGGGTGCTGGTCCGCGACCTGAACAAGCCGCGCGCCGTCGAGATCGCATCCGGCCTGCTGACGGTCGACCCGGCCGAAGTCCTCGAGGACCCCGCGATCGACGTCGTGCTGGAGGTCGCCGGTGGCGACGAGCCAATGCGCAGCTACCTGGAGCGCGCGATCCGTTCGGGCAAACACGTCATCACCGCGAACAAGGTCGTGATGGCGAAGCACGGCCCCGAGCTGCTCGACCTGGCGGCCGAGAGGAACGTCGACGTCTACTTCGAGGCGGCGGTCGGCGGAGGCATCCCGCTCATCAGCACGTTCAGGACGGACCTTCAGGCCAACACGATCAAGCAGGTCTCGGCCGTGATCAACGGCACGACCAATTACGTGCTCGGCAGGATGGCGGCGGCCGGACTCTCTCTCGGCGAGGCGGTCGCCGAAGCGCAGGCTGCGGGCTTCGCCGAGGCCGATCCCACCGACGACGTCGGCGGCTTCGACGCCACCTATAAGCTGGCCATCCTGGGTTCGATCGCCTACGAGATCAAGGTTCGCCCTGACGAGATCTACCGCGAAGGTATCGAAGGGATCGAGCCAGTCGATTTTCGGTACGCGCGCGAGCTGGGGTACGCGATCAAGCTCATCGCCCACACGCAGCGGCACCCGGGCCAGGTCGAAGCTCGCGTGCACCCGGCGATGGTCCCGCTCGACCACCCGCTGGCCCGCGTGGAGGGCGCCGAGAACGCGGTCTTCGTGGAGGGTGACCTCGTCGGGCAGGTGCTGCTCGTGGGACAGGGGGCGGGAGGCAGGCCCACCGCATCGGCGGTCGTCGGCGACCTGATCGACCTGGCGCGATCGATCCGCCGTGGCGTGCAGAGCCGACCCTCGTTCAGCTTCGACGACCGGATCACCGTCGTGCCCATGGGCGAGGTCGTGACGCGCGCCTACTACCGGATTCGCGTCGACGACAAGCCCGGGGTGCTCGCCGCGATCGGACAGGTCTTCGCCGAGGAGGGCGTCAGCATCTCGAGCTTCATTCAAAAGGACGCGTGGTCGCAGGACCAGACCGCCGAGCTGGTCGTCACCACGCACCCGGCGTTCGACGCCAGCCTCCAGAAGGCGCGTTCTAGGATGGCGGCGCTCGAATCGGTGCGGGCCGTTTCGTCTTTCCTTCGCGTCTTCTAAGGGGTCCCGTGGGGGTAATCGCTCGCTACCGCGAGCACCTGCCGATCGGCCCGTCCACCCCGGAGGTCGACCTGAGCGAGGGCTCGACCCCGCTGGTGCCCAGCCGCAACATCGGCCGCGCGCTGGGCCTCAAGCACCTCTATTTCAAGTACGAGGGCCTGAACCCGACAGGCTCGTTCAAGGATCGCGGCATGGTCGTCGCGGTGGCGAAGGCGCTGGAAGCAGGCAGCCGGGTCCTCATGTGCGCCTCCACGGGAAACACATCCGCCTCGATGGCCGCATACGCGGCGAGGATGGGGGTGCGTGCCATCGTCGTGGTCCCTTCCGGCGAGATCGCCCTGAACAAGCTCTCGCAAGCGCTCATGTACGGGGCCAAGGTCGTCGCTCTCAAGGGCAACTTCGACTCCGCGCTGGAGACCGTGCGCGACCTGACGAGCCGCTACCCGGTCGCCCTGATGAACTCGGTCAACCCGAACCGAATCGAGGGCCAGAAGACTGCCGCGTTCGAGATCGTCGACGCCCTCGGCGATGCTCCTGACTATCTGCTGCTCCCGGTCGGGAACGCGGGCAACATCACCGCGTACTGGAAGGGGTTTCGCGAGTACCACGCCGCCGGGAAATCCACGCGTCTCCCACGCATGATCGGTGCGCAGGCCGAGGGCGCGGCGCCGATCGTGAACGGCCACGCCATCCCGAATCCGACCACCGTCGCTTCGGCGATCCGTATCGGAAACCCGGCTTCGTGGGAGGGGGCGACGACGGCGCGCGATGATTCGGGAGGCATGATCGGCGCGGTCACCGACACGGAGATCCTTTCCGCTCAGATCCGCCTGGCCGGAAGCGAGGGCCTGTTCGCCGAGCCGGCCTCGGCGGCCCCGCTCGCGCTCCTGTTCCGCCTGGTCCGCGAAGGCAAGATCGAAATGGATGCGACGGCGGTCGTGGTTCTGACCGGCTCAGGGCTCAAGGACCCTGACGCGGCGCTCAAGAACGTCGAACCGCCCATCGAGCTCGACGGCGACTCGCGCACACTCGCTAAGGTCTTGAAGCTGTGATGAGAGCGGGGCGCCGGTAGTGCGGATCAGAGTTCCAGCGTCGATCGCCAACATCGGTCCGGGCTTCGACTGCATGGCGATGGCGATCAACCTCTGGCTCGAGGTCGAGGCCAACGAAGCCAACCATCCCTCGTGGGACTACGAAGGTGAAGGCGCTGACTACCTGGCGGCGCATGACAACCCGTTCACCCGCCTGAAGATGACGGGACGCGTGCGAAGCGAGATCCCGCTCGGGGTGGGTCTGGGCAGCAGCGCGGCCGCCAGGCTTGCCGCCTCGGCCCTGAGCAGCCCGTGGGACGTGAAAAGCCACGTCATCGACGCGGGCGCGGACGAGGGCCACCTCGACAACGTGGCGGCCTCGGCCTCAGGCGGCATCCGCATCGTTTCCGAGCACATCGATGAGAAGCTTCCGAACCCCGGATGGGGACTGGCGCTCTTCATCGCTCACCAGCCCCTTCCGACCGAGAAGGCCCGCGCCGTGCTGCCCGACTCTGTCCCGCTCGAGACCGCATCGTTCAATGCCGCGCGCACCGCGCTGCTCGTGCGCGCCATCGTCTCCAAACGGCCGTCGCTGCTGGGCGAGGCGCTGCGCGACCGTCTTCATCAGCCGCACCGCCTGCACCTCTATCCATGGACCGCGGAGGTGATCCGGGTCGCCGAGGCCACGGGGGCCTATGGCGCCGCGATCTGCGGCGCGGGCCCGAGCGTGTTCGCCTTCTGCGCGCCTTCTCAGGCGGCGCGAATCGCCGCCGCCATGGAGTCGTCGTTCCCCGAGCGCGGCAGCGCGCTCGTCACCCAGATCACCGACAAGGGCATGTTCCGGACGCTGTGATCATCGTCCAGAAATATGGCGGTACCTCGGTGGGCACCGCCGCTCGAATCCGGCGGGTGAGCCGCCGCATAGCGGCGACCGTCAAGCAGGGACACAAGGTCGTCGCGGTCGTATCCGCGATGGGGCACACGACCGACCGGCTGATCGCGCTTGCGCAGAGCATCAACCCCGAGCCTCCAGCGCGCGAGCTCGACATGCTGGTCGCGAACGGCGAGACGATCACCGCTCCGCTGGTCGCGATGTGCCTGCAGGGGATGGGCGTCCCCGCGATCTCTCTGTCCGGACTCCAGGCCGGCGTGCGGACGAGCGCCCAGCATTCGAAGGCGCGCATCCAGGACATCAAGCCGGACCGCATCCTCGAAATCTTGCGCGAGGGCAAGGTGGCGGTCGTCGCGGGATTCCAGGGTGTAACGGCGGACTTGGAGGTGACGACGCTGGGCCGGGGCGGGTCAGACACCACCGCGGTGGCGCTCGCCGCGGCGCTCAAGGCCGACTCCTGCGAGATCTACACCGACGTGGATGGAATCTTCACCGCCGATCCGCGACTCGTGAAGACGGCACGCAAGCTGAGTCATATCCAGTACGACGAGATGCTCGAGCTCGCCGCCGTCGGCGCGCGCGTGATGCATCCGCGCGCAGTCGAGATCGGAGAGCTTTACGGCGTCAACATCCACGTCCGGTCGAGCTTTCACGAGGGCGTCGGTACCATGATCGTCGCTCACGTATCCATGGAAGACAGACAGCGCGTTCGAGGAATCGCCGAGGAAAGCAACGTTGCGAAGATCACGGTGGTCGGCGTGCCTGACCGACCGGGTATCGCCGCCGCGATCTTCGAACCGCTCGGCACAGCGGGCATCTCGGTCGACGTCATCGTCCAGAACATCGGCCGCTCGCGCCGGACAGACCTCACCTTCTCGGTCGCGCAGTCGGATCTCAAAGCGGCGGAGAAGCTTGTCAAGGCGGCCGCGAAGGCGATCGGCGCCACGAGGGTGGTGTCGGCCGGCGGCATCGCAAAGCTCTCGATCGTCGGCACCGGCATGCTGGGCACGCCGGGCATCGCGGGTCGCATGTTCAGAGCCCTGGCCGATGCGGGCATCAACATCGAGATGATCAGCACCTCCGAGATTCGCATCACCTGCCTGGTCGCTCGCGACCAGGTGGAGAAAGGCGTCCGCGTCCTCCACAAGACGTTTGAGCTGGACCAAACCTAAGAGGTGCAGCACGGGATGCCGACTGGAGCTTCGGCGCCCATGCGGCCCGTCCGCGTCGTTGCGGCCTCCGCTTCTCGCTTACGCATCAACGGATGCGCGCGCTGCGATGCTCGGCCGCGCCTAGCGGCCGGACCACCTGGTCGCCGAATCTCTCGGCCGGCCCCCGTGCCGCACCTCTAATGCCGGTCAACGTTGCGATCGTCGGTCCCGCGGGGGCGGGGAAGACGGCGCTCTTCAATGCCCTGACTGCTGGACGAGGTGCGGACGGAGTAGGGATGGTGGATGTGCCCGATGAGCGCTTGAATCGCCTGGCGGCGGCCGTCAAGCCACTCAAGACGACAGCGGCGCAGGTCCGTGTCGAGGACACGCCGCCCGGCAGTCGCGCGCAGCGCGTGGCGTTTGCACGGCAGGCCGATGTGCTGGTCAAAATCGCGCGGTGCTTCGGCCCGCAGCCCGACCCGGCCGTAGAGCTCGAGGAGTTCGCGCTCGACCTCGTGCTCGCCGACCTCGCCTCGGTTGAGAAGCGCCTCGATGTCGTGGCCAAGGAGTCGCGCGCCGGAAGAAAGGACGCGCAGACGGAGCAGGAGATCCTGATCAAGGCCAAGGATCATCTCGATGCCGGCCAGCAGCTGCGAACCTTGAAGCTGGAACCGGATCAGCGCGCGATTCTGCTGGGAATATTTCCGGTCACGCTCAAGCCGGCCGTATACGTCGCCAATGCCGCCGATGAGCTGCTGCCGGGAGGGGGCGAGCCCGCGGCGAAGGTGGCCAGGCTCGCGGCCGCCGAGGGCGCTCCGGTGATCACGCTCTCAGCGCGACTCGAGTCGGAGCTGGGCGAGCTGGAGCCTGCGGAGCAGGCCGAGATGCGTGCGGGTTACGGAATCGACGAGTCCGGTCTTGGGCGCATCGCGCGCGCGGTTTGGGAGGCGGGCGGTCTGATCACCTACTTCACCGCCGGCGAGCCTGAGGTGCGCGCGTGGCCATGCGAAAAAGATGCGCCCGCGCCGATCGCGGCCAGCAAGATTCACACCGACTTCGAGAAGCACTTCATCCGCGCCGAGGTGACGTCGGTCGATGAGCTGGTCGCCGCCGGATCCATGGAAGCCCTGCGGGCCGCGGGGAAGCTTCGCGTCGAGGGACGCGACTATCGCGTGAAGGACGGCGACGTGATCTTCTTCCGGATCGGTCGCTAGAAACGACCCAGGAAGAAGGTCTGCCAGAGCTGAATCCCCACCCAGACGAGCGCGGCCGCAGCGACCACGAGAAGCAGCCATTTCATGGTGTGTCTAACGCCGGCGCCGCCTGACGACTTGCGTGCCTGAACCACTCAGAACTTGAGCATGCCCGGTCTTCTCTTCAGCGGCGCCCACGGATGGGTGAGGGTGGAGGGCGCCGAAGCGGTCCTGGGGCTGAGCGATTACCTCCAGGACCAGATGGGGGAGATCACCAAGCCCGAGCTTGCAGACCTCGGCGACGTGCCAAGGAATGTTAAGCCTCTTGACAACAACTACATTCGGGGTTATAACTCTGCCCGGGACACAACATATCGTAGCCAACGTCTCACTCGGTTGAGTCCCACGGCCCAACGAAACAGGCAGGCGGATCGCACTCCCAGTCGCACCCCACGACGCAGCACCAGCTCCCCCACACCGCCTGCCTGTTCTCAAGCTTCACTAGACTTGGCTCTGTGAGCCGCAAGGGCAAGAAACGCAGCAAGGGCAAGTTCCGCCCGCCTGTCAGGCCGCCGGGTCCGCTCACGCCCGGGATGGGCGCGACCTCGACCAGTGTGGCGCCGGCCGGGTCAATACAGGCGCGCAGCGTGTCGCAGGCTCGCGTGGGCGGTGACCAGGCGCTGGTGCGCTCCGTCGAGATGTCGCTTGGAGCCCGCAACCAGTTCACCAAAGTCCGCGGAGGCCGCTACATCGTCGAGTCGGCGGACCCGTCGATTCCACTGGACCGGGTCCCGTACTTCACCAAGGACCTGATCCGGCTGGGCGTCGTTGGCTTTGCGATGGTTGTGCTGCTCGGCGTCGGTTCTTTCGCCATGCCGCTGATCGTCAAATAAGCCTTAGCGAATAGACACTCGGCGACACCGCCGCTACCCTTCAACCGATGGCGCAGGCCGATGCCCCCGAGTCGCACTCTATGGTCCATAGGCTTCGTGTAAAGCACCGCACCCCCAACGCGGACCACAAGCATCCGGTCAACGTTGCGCATTACGACGACGCACCGCTGAGCGCTCGTATCGCGGACCGTCTGGCGGCCGCCATGGGCTCGTGGCCTTTCATCATCACCCAGTCCGTGCTGCTGCTCATTTGGGTGGCGATCAACTTCTACGGCCTGTTCGTCAAGCGCTGGGATCCATATCCATTCATCCTGCTCAACCTCTTGCTGTCTCTCCAGGCTACTTACGCCGGCCCCATCGTTTTGCTGGCGGGCAACCGGCAGTCTCAGAAGGACCGCATCACCCTGGAGCACGCGGCGGACGAGGCGGACAAAGGCGAGGAGCACATCACTCGAATCCTCATCGAGATCAAGAAGAACACCGACCTCACATTGCAAATCCTCAGTGAGCTGGAGGCTGAGTCAGCATGAGCTCGCCCCTGGCTGACATCGAAATCACGACGGCCCGTGAGAGGGTTGCGGCCAAGCACAAGCACCCGGTCAACCAGCTGTTTCATGACGAGGCGACCCTGGGCGAGCGTGTCGCCGACAAGGCCTCCGCAGGGATTGGATCGTGGTGGTTCCTGGGCATCCAGAGCGCGCTCATCGTGGTCTGGGTATTCGTCAACACCGTCGAATTCTTCACTCACAAATGGGACCTCTACCCGTTCATCCTCCTCAACCTGATGTTCAGCATCCAGGCGGCATTCACGGGCCCGGTGCTCCTGCTCTCGGGTAACCGTCAGGCGCAGAAGGACCGCCTGCGGCTCGAACACACGGCCGAGGTGGCGGAAACGGCCGAGAAGGCGACCCTCCAGATCCTGGAGGAGATCGAGCGCAACACCGAGACAACGCTCAAGGTGCTCGAGCATCTCAAGAAGAGGCGCGACTCGAAGAGCCCCGCCGGAGCCCCGAGCTAATCGGGATCAGGCGCGACGCCTCTCCGATACGGTCACACGTAAACTCAGCCCGTGCGGGTGATCCTGTTCACGGGAAAGGGAGGCGTCGGCAAGACCTCCGTCGCAGCGGCCACGGCTGTCAGCTGCGCCAGGGCCGGCTACCGCACGGTGATCATGAGCACCGATCCGGCGCATTCGCTTGGTGACTCGTTCGACGTCGAGCTGGGTCATGACCTCACACCCATCACTGACAACCTGTGGGCCCATGAGGTCTCCTCGCTTCACGAGATGCAGCGCCACTGGGTGAAGCTGCACGAGTACGCCGCAGAGGTCTTCGCGACCCAGGGCCTCGATGAGGTGGTCGCGGACGAGGTGGCGAACCCTCCGGGAATGGACGAGATCGCCTCACTGATGTGGATCAAGCACTACGCCCAGCGAGCCGAGCACGACGTGCTCATCGTCGACTGCGCCCCTACCGGCGAAACTCTCCAGCTGCTCACCTTTCCTGACGCCGCCAAGTGGTGGCTGGACAAGATCTTTCCGTGGCAGCGTCGCGCCATGCGGGTGGCGCGGCCGGTGCTGCAGCCGATGATCGGAATGCCCCTTCCGTCCGACGAGATCTACGCCTCCCTGAAAGACCTGCTTCTCGACCTGGGCGGAATGCGCAACCTCCTGACCGACTCGTCGATGACCACCGTTCGCATCGTGCTGAACCTCGAGAAGATGGTCGTCAAAGAGGCCAAGCGCGCGTACACGTATCTCAGCCTGTTCGGGTACGTCACCGACGCTGTGATCGTCAACCGCCTGCTGCCCGGCGAGCTGCACGACGAGCTGTTCCAGAAGTGGCAGCAGATCCACAAGCGCTACCAGGTCGAGGTCGAGCAGTCGTTTGCCGGTATTCCAATCTTCAACGTCCCCCTGTTCGATCGCGAGGTGGTCGGTGAGGAGATGCTCTTGCGGATGGCGCGCGAAACCTATGGCGACCGCGATCCCTCCGAGCACTTCGCTACGTCGAGCCCTCAGCGCATCGACAAGGACGGCACCGACTATGTGCTGACCCTGAAGGTTCCGTTTGCGGATCGCTCGTCCGTGGACCTGAGCCGGCACAACGGGGAGCTGTATGTCACGCTCGGCAACTACCGCCGCGAGATCTCGCTTCCTCGTGTCCTCGCACAGCGCGACACGACGAGCGCCACCGTCAGCAACGGCGAGCTGCATGTTCGATTTGCGCGCCGCGACCAGAAATCGACCACTCAGGAGAAGAAGAAATGAGCCGCGACGGTGAGCGTCTGATCGAGACCGTCAACGAGCTGGGGTCGCGAATCGGACACCTGCTTTCGGATATGGTCCCGCCCGCGGCCCAGGTGCACCTGCTCAACGCTCAGCGCGAATTGATCACGGCGCTGATGCTCATCTACGAGCACAGGGTGACCACTACGCCGGGCGGGCGCGGTCGCGGGGCCTCCACCGGGGCGCGCCGCGCCCCGGCCAAGCGGCGGACGGCCAAGCGCGTCGGCAAAATCCCCATCGAGTGAATACCCCACGAAAAAGCCCCACGAAGTCAGAGGCTTCGCCGTGACTTCGCGGGGACCCCTGGGTCAGAGGCTTCGCCGTGAGTTCGCGGGGACCCGGCCATGAGTAACTTCGTAGCCTTTCTCCTCGCCGCGCTCCTTCTGGTGCCGGCCCTTCTGATCGCCATCCCGGTCCACGAGATGGGACACGCCGCGGCCGCCTACCTCCTCGGCGACCGCTCGGTGCGCTACTTCGGTTACTTCTCGCTCAACCCGCGGCGCTTTCTCGACCCGCTCGGGGCGATCGCCGTGTTCGTTGCGCTGGTCGGCTGGGGGAGGAGGGTGCCCGTCCAGCCGAACCGGATCAACTCTCCGGTCCAGCACGTCGTCCACGAGCTCGGAGGACCGGCGGCAAACCTCGCCGTCGCGATCGTCCTTGGCCTCCTGTGGCGGTTCTTGAGCCGCATGGGGATGGCCTCATCGCTCGAGCTGTCCGCGGCCCTTGCGGGAGCGGCGCTCTACGTGATCGTGTTCCTGAACCTGTCGATCTTCGCTTTCCAGCTGCTGCCCATCCCAGGGCTCGACGGCTGGGGGGTCATCGAAGGCATATTCCGCAACCGCAACGCGCGCTTCTTCTACCAGATCAACTCGCGACGGCAGCAGATCTGGATCGGCTGCATCGTCGTCATCTTTCTCTGGCAGCTTTTCCAGGGTGGGAGCCTTTTGTCCGTGGTGATGACTCCGTTTTACTGGCCCGCCAGCCTAATCTCATTAGGCGGATGCACCGGCTACGCGATCCCAGGTTTCATCGGACTTCATCCCTGCCCGCCATAGGCGCGCTGGTCAACGAGCCTGCGTACGCCGAACTCCTCAGGGAGTTCGGTCACGCCCGCGTGGTCGAGGCTCTTCGCGCTCAGGTGGCGACGGAGCGGGCTGACGGGCCGATCGATGAGGTAGAGCGGGTTCTGGCCGTCGGTGCGAAACTTCGAGCCGGCGTTGCACCAGGGCTGTGCCGCGTCATCAACGCCAGCGGCGTGATCCTGCACACCAACCTCGGCCGCGCGCCGCTGTCGCGGGCGGCGGTGGACGCCCTGGCCATCGCCGCGAGCTATAGCAATCTCGAGCTGGACCTCGACACAGGGCGCCGCGGAGAGCGGTCCACCTTGCTGTCCGGCCTGCTTACACAGCTCTTCGAATGCGCCGCCGCGTTCGTCGTCAACAACAACGCGGCCGCCATCCTGCTGGCTCTGACCGCCTTGTGCAAAGGCAAGGAGGTCATTGTCTCGCGAGGACAGCAGGTGGAGATCGGTGGTTCGTTTCGCATGCCGGACGTGATGCGGCTCTCGGGCGCGCGCATGGTCGAGGTCGGCACCACGAACCGCACCCGGCGAGACGACTACGAACAGGCGATCACTCCGCGAAGCGCGGCCCTGCTGCGAGTGCACACCTCGAACTTTCGTGTCGAGGGTTTCACCGAGTCTGCATCCCTGGCCGAGATGGCGGCGGTCGCTCATGCGCACGACCTGCTCGTCATCGACGATCTGGGCAGCGGTGCGGCCGGGCCCATCGCCGACGAGCCGACCGTGGCCGAGTCGATGCAGCACGCGGACGTCGTCACGTTCTCCGGTGACAAGCTCTTCGGGGGTCCTCAGGCCGGCATCGTGCTCGGTCGCGGCGAGGCCGGGGCGGCCGCCATCAAGAAGATGTCGCGGCATCCCCTCGCGCGCGCCGTCCGCATCGACAAGCTCACGCTCGCCGCCCTCGAGGCGACGCTGCGCCAGCGGCTGGCCGGCCGCCTCGATGAGATACCTGTCGAACGCATGATCCGAGCATCGGCCGCCGACGTCCGGCGCCGGGCCGCGATGTGGTCGGTGAAGCTCGAAGAGCGCGGCGTGCCGGTCACGTTGGTGCCGGGGGAATCCGCTGTCGGCGGCGGGTCGGTGCCGGGCCATCGCCTGCCCACCGTGCTCCTCTCGATCTCGGGGCCGGCGTCGCGGCTCGCGGCTGCCTTGCGACGCGGCGAGCCCCCGGTCATCGCACGCATAGAAAAGGACGCGTGCTGCCTGGACCCGCGCACCGTCCTGAAGGGAGAGGACGAGACCCTTATCGACGCGGTGGAGGTCGCGTACAGAGGGATCGCTCGATGAGCTTCGTCATCGGCACGGCCGGCCATATCGACCACGGGAAGTCGACCCTGATCACGGCGCTCACCGGCATCGACCCCGATCGCCTTGCCGAGGAAAAGCGCCGCGGCATGACGATCGATCTCGGCTTCGCGCACCTGCGCCTGCCGAGCGGTCTAGAGGTCGGCATCGTCGACGTGCCCGGCCACGCGCGGTTCATCCGCAACATGCTCGCCGGGACCCACGGCCTGGATGCCGTGATGCTCGTGATCGCGGCGGACGAGGGCGTCATGCCTCAGACGCGCGAGCACCTGGAGATCATCGACCTGCTCGACGTGCGCCGCGGGGTGGTCGTGCTTTCGAAGGTCGACCTGGTGGACGCGGATTGGCTGGCCCTCGTCAAATCCGAGGTGGTCGGCGCGCTGAAGGGCACCTCGCTGGACGGGGCGCCGATGCTCCTCTTCTCTGCTTTGAGCGGCGAGGGGAAGACTGAGCTCGTCGCGGCGCTGGACGCGCTCCTCGCAGCGGCCGTCTCGAGGCCGGACCTCGACCGGCCTCGCCTTCCCATCGACCGGGTCTTCACCATGAGCGGGTTCGGCACCGTCGTGACCGGCACGCTTGTCGACGGCGCGCTGGCCGTGGGCGAGGAGCTAGAGATCGTCCCGGGTGGCCGTCTGGCGCGGGTGCGCGGCCTGCAGCAGCACAACCGCAAGGTCGAGACCGCCTCGCCAGGCAGCAGGGTCGCCGCGAACCTTACCGGCGTCGAGAAGGACCAGCTGGCCCGCGGCGACGTGCTGGCGCGTCCGAACACGCTCGACGCCACCCGCCGTGTCGATGCCACCGTGCGCGTGGTTGCGTCGGCCCCCCAGTCGCTTGCCCACGGAGTGGACCTCATGCTGCACACGGGCACTTCCGAGGTGGCCTGCCGTGTGATCGTGCTCGAAGGTGACGAGATCGCTCCGGGCGAGCAGGGCTGGGTGCAGCTGTACCTCGAGCGACCGATCGCGGCGGCCGCGCACGATCGGTTCATCCTGAGGATCCCCAGCCCGCCGGCGACCATCGGGGGTGGGAGGATCGTCGACGTCAACCCGCAGAAGCACTCGCGGCACGACAGCGTGGTTCGGGAGTCTCTCGAGCGGCGGGCGGCCGGCGACGTCCTCCAGGAGGAGCTGCGGAAGTACCCGCGCGGGGTCACCGTGGCCGCGCTTTTGAAGGCCACCATGGCGCCCGAGGCGGATGTGGCCGCATTGAAGGCGCGCCGCATCGGCGATTGGCTCTTTGACGCCGCAGCGTGGCAGTCGATCTCCGATCGCGCGGCGATGGAGCTCGCCGCCTACCACGGCGCGCACCCCTATCGACTGGGCATGGCACGCGAAGAGCTGCGCAGCAAGCTCGGCGTGCTGCCGGCCACCTTCCCATCGGTTGTGCAAGGACTCGTGGAGGAGGGCAGCGTGTCGGAACGAGGTGGTTCGCTCGCGCTGACCGGCCATCGCGTGGAGCTGCACGCGGACGGCGCGGCCGCCGCGCCCCTGCTCGAGCTGCTGGGCCGGCAGCCGCTGGCTCCGCCATCGCTCTCCGAGGCGATCAAGCAGACGGGGGCGAGCCCTGAGGTCGTCCGCGCGCTGGCGCAGCGAGGCGACATCGTCCGGGTCGCCGGCGACGTCGCGTTCACGAAGGATGCCTACGCGATGGCGGTCGCGATGGTGCGGGAGATCATCAACGACAGCGGCGCGATCACAGTCGCGCAGCTCCGCGATCGTATGGGCGCGAGCCGCCGCCCGGTGCTCGCGCTGCTCGAGCATCTCGACTCCGAGCGTGTGACGCGGCGCGTCGGAGACGCGCGGGTCCTGCGGTAAAAGTATGAGAAGGAACCGGGCGGTTCCTTCTCATCGCCCGGTCGGCTCCGCCGACGGGGCTGCTCATCTTCCCCGGGATCGGATCGACTGAATAGTCACTCCTGACCACGCGGGGAGGTAGTGATGAAGGCGTTGGGACGGCCGGAGTGAATCCGGCCTAGGCGCGACCCGGATTGGTAGAGTTTCCGCCAAATGCGCATCGCCGACATGTTGTCGCGCCCTCGGCCCAGCGTCTCGTTCGAGTTCATGGCGCCCCGCGACGAGAGCGAGGTCGACTTGCTCGAGCGCACGGTCGCGACACTGGCCGGCCACGCGCCCGACTGGGTTTCGGTGACCTATCGCCTGCGCACCGGGGAGAAGACGCTCGAGCTGGTGACGCGCATCAAGCGCCACTACCACATCGAGGCGATGGCACACCTCACCTGCGCGAACTCGGCCGATCGCACGCGCCAGATCCTCAACTGGATGGAGCGGGAGGGGATCGCCAACGTCCTCGCATTGCGCGGCGACTCGCAAGCCGCGGGCGAGCCGTTCATGCCCGCGGACGCGCAGCTCGCTCACGGAAGCGACCTCATCGACCTGGTGCGTCGCAATGGCTATCGCTTCGGCATCGGTGCCGCATGCAGCACGGAAAAGCACCCCGAGAGCCCAGACCTCGACCACGAGTTCCGCTACATGAAGCTCAAGGTTGAGCTCGGGGCGGACTTCCTCATCACCCAGCTCTTCTTCGACAACCGTTTCTATTTCGATTTGGTGGCGCGTTCAAGGGCGGCCGGGATCACGGTCCCGATCGTGCCCGGGCTGATGCCGGTCCCGAGTCGCCGTTCCCTCTCCGTCATGACCTCGATGTCAGGCGCGACCGTTCCGGTGGGGCTCCAGGCTGCCATCGAGCAGGCTCCCGACGAGGATGCGGTCCGCGCGATCGGCGTCCAGCATTGCATCGCTCAGTGCGCAGAGCTGCTGGAGGCAGGGGTGCCGGGTCTTCATTTCTACACGTTCAACCGCGCGCGGGGACCGATCGAGATCCTGGCCGCCTTGCGAGGCCATCAGCTGCTCGCGTCTTAGCCGGGTCCGGCCGCCGGTTACCCTAGTCCAGCGATGCTGGCTGGAATCGACCTTGGCGGGACTCAGGTGCGAGTCGCCCTCGCTCGCTCGGATGGAAACCTCATCGCCAGCGTCAAGACCAGGACTCCGTCGCTCGGTTCTCCCCAGGCGATGGTCGACTGGGCCGCGGCCGAGATCGACAAGCATCGCGGCCGCGAGAAGGTCCGCAGCATCACGATCGCCGCGCCTGGACCGATCGACCTCAAGCATGGCGTGCTGGTCAACCCACCGAACCTTCCGTGGAAGAACGTGCCGCTGGCCGCGATGCTGGCCAAAGCGACCGGCGCCAAGGTGCAGCTGGCGAACGACGCTGACATGGCGGGGCTCGGCGAGTTTCACCGCGGGGCCGGCCGCGGCACCCGCAACATGGTCTACATCACGTGGTCGACCGGTGTGGGCGGAGGGTTGATCGTCGACGGCAAGCTGCATCGGGGCGCGCATGGATCCGCAGGCGAGGTCGGCCACATGATCATCGACCCCAACGGGCCGCTCGACACCTGCGGCCAGCGCGGATGCCTCGAGGCATTCATCGGCGGCGCGAACATCGCCCGCGAAACCGGCCACACCGCGGCCGAGCTGTTCGCGGAAGCCGCGAAAGGAAGCAAATCGGCTCGCCTTGTCGTTGAGCGTGCCGCCCGCTACATGGGCATGGCGCTGATCAGCCTCACCAACGTCATCGACCCTGAGATGTTCGTCATCGGCGGGGGAGTCTCCCGATCGTGGGCGCTGGTCGAGCCGACGATCGTAGAGACGCTGCACTCATCACCCTTCATCAAGCCGGCCCGCCGGCCCCGCGTGCGCCGCGCCCGACTGGGCGATCGCGCCGGGCAGGTTGGAGCCGTGGAATGGGCGCGGATCAACCAGTAGCCCTGACAGAACAGGAGCTGCTCCGGCTCCTCGGGCAGGCTGCGGCTGATCTCGGAGCGCAGGCCTGGGTGGTCGGCGGATATGTTCGCGACAAGCTCCTCGGGCGTCCGCACCTCAATCCCGACGTGGTCGTGGAGCGGGGCGACGCCCTGAAGCTTGCTGAGCACTTCTCTGAGCTCGCCGGCGCCGAACCGCCGGTCACCTTCGAGCGCTTCGGGACGGCCCAGGTGACGCTGCCCGGTCACCTGGTCGAGTTCGTCAGTGCCCGGGCCGAGTCGTACGCGCCCGACTCGCGGAAACCCGACGTACGGCCGGCCACTCTGGAGGAAGACCTGCGAAGGCGCGACTTCACCATCAACACCTTGCTCATGGACTTTGACGGCAAGGTCCACGACCGGCTTGGCGGTCGAAAGGACCTCGAGGCGCGCATCCTGCGTACCCCGGCCGACCCGCTTCGAACCTTCGCCGACGATCCCCTGCGCATGCTTCGCGCAATCCGGTTTGCCGCCGATCTCGACTTCGAGCTGGCGCCCGACGTGCTGCCCGCGATGCGACAGATGAAGAGCCGGCTCGCCCCGCCCGTGATCTCGGTCGAGCGCATCGCGGATGAGCTTCGCCGGATGCTGACGTCAGCACGTCCTCGCCTTGCCCTCGAGCTCCTGGACGCGGGCGAGCTTCTCGAGGGCGTCCTTCCGGAGGTAGCCGCCTGCAAAGGCGTTCGGCAAACCGGCTATCACACCCACGACGTGTTCGGGCACACGCTGCTCACCGTCGAGCGGGTGCCGCCGGAACTGGTCGTGCGCCTGGCGGCGCTGTTTCACGACGTCGGCAAACCGTCAACCGCCACGCCGGACGGCGCCTTCACGAGCCATGAGATCGTCGGCGCGGACCTTGCGAGGTCTGCGCTCGAGCGGCTGCGCTTCGCGCAGAAGGAGATCGAGCTCGTGGTCAAGCTCGTCAGGCTTCACCTGCGACCCGTTTACTACAGCTCTGAGTGGTCGGACGGTGCGGTGCGGCGCCTGGCGCGCGACGCCGGGTCGGTGCTCGACCGCTTGATGTCCCTGGCCCGCGCAGACATCGCGGCTTCGGCCTATCCGGAGCCGGAGAAGCTGGACGAGCTGCAGCAGCGTATCCAGGCGGTGTTGAGCGAGCAGCCATCGCGCCTCGCGCCGCTGGTCACCGGCGAGGACGTGATGTCTGCGCGCGGAATCGGTCCCGGGCCCGAGGTCGGGCGCATCAAGAAGCGAATCGAGGAGCTCGTCATCGACGGCGAGGTGCCACCGACGCGCGAGGCGGTCCTGGAGTACCTCGCCGGCCACCGGGATGTATAGAACCCACTTTCTGATCCGGCCCGTAGAAGGTATGCTGCGACCGGGGTAGAGGGACCCAGTTGAACCTGGGCAATAGGAGGGGTGCAACGTGACGGACGCATTGGCGGAGACGGTTGACATTTCCAGCTCGAACGGCGGGCCTGAGCCGCATGGGCTCGAGCCAAAGGCCACCGTGCTGGCAAAGGACGATTCGCTCACTGGCAAGCTCCAGGTCAAGAGCGGCGGCCAGGTGCTCGGCAACTTCAACGGCCACATCGAATGCGACGGCGACCTGCTGATTGGTCCGGATGCGCGCGTCGAGGCGAACATCCGCAGCGAGAGGGTGACGATCGCCGGCTTCGTACGCGGCAACGTTGTCGCGTCCAGCCGGCTGAAGATCACGACGACCGGGCGCCTGGAGGGCGACGCCAAGGTGGGCGCTCTCGTGGTGCAGGAGGGCGGCGTTCATCTCGGCGTCATCAGAGTCCATCCGGAGGGCTTGCCGGACTCCGAGCCGGTGGCCATCGTCGACGCGTCGCCCCGACCCGGAGTCGTAGCGTTTAGGGCTGTGCCCAGCCCAGTCGGTAGGGTCAGGAAGTTCTGGGGTGAGTTCTTCTAACCGACCCTCGAAGCGGCCGTCCAGGATCAAGGCGCGAAGCGTCAAACGGTCCGGCCCCACGCCCAGGCGGCCGGCGGCCAAGCGCGCGCTGGCCTCCCGACGCCGTGGGCAGGTGGCCGCTGCCCGACGGGCGCCGGCCAGAGGGGAGGAGCGATCTCCATCGCCAAAGCCCGCGCCTGCAACGCCACCGAGCGCCGCCAACCCGCCCCGACCGGCGCTCTTGCCGCCAGGGCCGGCCAAGTCCCGCCTGACCATCAAGCCCGGCCCGCCTGTGCCCCGAGCGCCGCTCGAGCTCTCGACCAAACGGCGGCCGGCCGGCCCGCACCTCCTCAGCCAGGTCGAGCTCGATGAGGACGAGGTGCTGATCGATGCATTCGATGCCACCCTGGACGGCGTCACGGTGCGGATCACCGCCGTGCTCGAGCGAACGTGCGTCTACATCGACAGGGACGGGGAGAGGCGGCTGGCGCGCAAGAGCGACCTGTGGGTCGAAACGGACAAGCTGCCGATCCGCCGCCGCAGCGTCGTTTAACGAAGAACGTCGAGCGGCTTCGTATACGCTGCTAACCCGATGATCGAAGAGCCCAAGATCAACCGCAACCTGGCGCTCGAGCTGTTGCGGGTCACTGAGGCCGGCGCGCTCGCGGCCGCGCCGCTACAGGGCAGGGGAAACAAGGAAGCCGCCGACGCTCGTGCCGTGGAGGCGATCCGCAACGCCCTGGCTTCGGTCGACATGAAGGGCACCGTGGTGATCGGCGAGGGTGAGAAGGACGAGGCGCCGATGCTTTACTTCGGCGAGCCGATCGGCAACGGTCTCGAGCCGGAGGTGGATGTCGCGGTCGACCCGATCGAGGGTACGAGCCTGACCGCCTCAGGTCTTCCGGGCGCCATCTCGGTCGTTGCTCTCGCTGAGCGGGGGACGATGTTCACCACGCACGCGCACTACATGCAGAAGCTCGTGGTCGGCCGAAGGGCGCGCGGAGTGATCGACCTCGAGATGCCGGTCGAGTGGAACCTGCGGCGGATCGCGAAAGCCGAGGGCCTCCCAGTGCAGGAGCTGACGGTTGTAGTTCTCGAGCGCGACCGGAACAATGAAGTGATTGCGGAGATCCGCGACGTGGGAGCGCGGATCAAGCTCATCACCGCAGGAGACGTTGCCGCCGCGCTCGAAGCCGCGTTCGAGACCAGGTCTGGGGTCCATTGCATGATGGGCTCAGGCGGCGCCACCGAGGGCGTGCTTGCGGCGTGCGCGATCAAGACGATCGGAGGCGACATGCAGGCGAAGCTCCATTTCCGCGACGACAAGGAAAAGGAGATGGCGATCAAGGAAGGGCACAAGCCAGGCAAGGTGCTTTGCCTGGACGACCTCTGCTCGGGCAACGACATCTTCTTCGCGGCCACGGGCATCACGTCCGGCGAGCTGTTGAAGGGTGTGCGCTACGAAGACGTTTACGCCTACACGCAGTCCATGGTCCTCCGCTCAGCTTCCGGCACGATGCGCATCGTCGACGCCTACCACCCCATCGAAAAGTTGCGGGCCAAGGGCCTGCTTCCCGAGCAGGTCGCGGTCCGCTGAGCGCTTCGGACGCGGGACAGTTCCTGGTCGCCGCCAGCAAGTCGCTGGGCGCCTCCCAGTGGGAGTGGATCGCAACTGCCCGGATCGTCTCTCGCCAGCGGGCTTCAACGGCTGCGCTCGAGCAGGTGCTGGAAGGCCTGCTGGCCGGAGCCGACCAGGCCATGGTCAACGCATTCACCAGTGGCTTTCGGGTCTCGCAAACTCAGCTCGCCATCAACAAGGCGATCCCTGACGCTTCCGCCGCGTCCGCGGCGCTCGAGTCGGCCCAGATCGTAGCCCTCGCGATTCTGGTCCGAGAACAGATGGAGCCGGCGCAGTTCGACATGGCCTACCGGCCTTTCGCGACGATCCTGCCCGGTCCCGGTTCCCAAGCGGCGCCGCCCGTCGATCGCCAGATCGCCGCCTTCCTGCGTGTGCTGCCCACGCTCACCGGGCCGCCGGAAGCCGAGATCGCGGCGGTGGCCAAGGCTTTGAGCGAGCTGCCGCCCAAGCCGGTCGCTCCCACTCCCACCGGCGCCCTCGGCGCCGTCGGCGCCGGGCCGGCCACCCTGAGCCCCGCCGCGAACTACGCCGCCGCCTGGAAGGAGGTCATCGCAACCGCCAACCAGGCGGGACGGACGCACGCGTTCCGCGCGATGCAGGACAGCGCCGAGCAGGCTGCGCCGCATGACGGGCTGGGAATAGTGGGATTCGCCGGTGTGGCGGCGGGAGGCATCTTCATGCGTGACGTCCTGCCGATCGAGAAGGTGCTGCTCCTGTACGAACCGTTCGCCGCGGCCGTTCCCTACGAATCGCTCCAGTAAAAATATGAGCGGAAACCTAGCGGTTTCCGCTCATCGGCGGGTTGGCTTCGCCAACGCGCCTGCTCACCTTCCCCGGGATCGGATTGATCTAGTAGTTACTCCTTGCGACGCTCGGCGACAGTTGCCGCGCTTGGGGGCCGGCCGGAGTGAATCCGGCCTACTTTCGACGCGGTGATCAGGCCGTTCTAACCCCAGCGGCTTTCTCCAGGCCCAGCTCCTCCACCGCGACCTCTCGCATCTTGAATTTCTGAACCTTGCCTGTGACGGTCATCGGAAACGAGTCGACGAACTTCCAGTGCCGGGGAATCTTGTAAGTGGCGATCTTGCCCTTGCACCAGGCGGCAAGCTCTTCGCCCGTGGCCGTGGCGCCGTCGCGGGGCTTCACCCACGCCATGACCTCCTCGCCGTACTTCTCGGATGGAATGCCGATCACCTGCACGTCGGCGACATCGGGATGGCGGTAAAGGAATTCCTCGACCTCGCGCGGGTAGATGTTTTCGCCGCCCCGGATGATCATGTCCTTGATCCGGCCGACGATGTTGACGTAGCCCTCGTCATCCATGGTCGCCAGGTCGCCGGTGTGCATCCAGCGCGCGGCATCGATGGCCTGGTGCGTTGCCGCCTCGTTGTTCCAGTAGCCGAGCATCACCATGTAGCCCCGGCTGCACATTTCGCCGGTGGCGCCGCGTGGAACCACCGCGCCGCTTTCGGGATCGACGATCTTGATCTCGACGTGTGGATGGACGCGCCCGACCGTGGCCACGCGCTTTTCAAGAGGATCGTCCGTGGCGCACTGAGTCGAGACCGGAGACGTCTCGGTCATCCCGTAGGCGATCGTCATCTCCGGGATGTGCATCACCGTCTGCACCTTCTTCATCACCTCGACCGGGCAGGGTGAACCGGCCATGATGCCGGTTCGCAAGGTGCTGAAGTCGAACTCTTTGAAACGCGGGTGCTCCAGCTCTGCGATGAACATCGTCGGCACGCCGTACAGCGAGGTGCAGCGTTCCTTCTGGACGGTGTCCATCGTGATCACCGGGTCGAACGCCTCGGCCGGCACGACCATGGTCGCGCCGTGCGTCGTGCAGGCGAGGTTGCCGAGCACCATGCCGAAGCAGTGATAGAAGGGCACGGGAATGCAGACGCGGTCGCGCTCGCTGTATTTGAGCGTCTCGCCGATGAAGAAGCCGTTGTTGAGGATGTTGTGATGGGTCAGCGTCGCGCCCTTGGGAAAGCCCGTGGTGCCGGATGTGTACTGGATGTTGATGGCGTCGTCGAACTGCAGCGAGGCCTCAACCTCGTGCAGCCTCGCCTCGCTCACCATCGCGGCGTCCCGCTTCAGTGCGTCCCATCCCTCTTCGATCACGAGCGCCTCGCGGACGGTGGGGCACCTGCCTTTGACCTCGGCCAGCATGCCTTTGTAATCGGCCTGGCGGAAGGCGGCCGCGAGGATCAGGAAGCTGACCTCGGACTGGTTTAGCGCGTACTCGAGCTCGGACGTCCGGTATGCCGGATTGATGTTGACGAGGATCGCGCCCATCGCGGCGGTCGCGTACTGGACGACGACCCATTCGTATCGGTTGGGAGACCATATCCCGACTCGATCGCCCTTCTTGACGCCTCGCGCCATGAGACCGCGCGCCACGACCTCGCATTCGTCCACCAGCTCGCGATACGTGGAGCGACGGTCCTGGAGAGCCGCGACGAGCGCTTCGTTATCTCCAAACCGCGATGCGGTCCGCCTCAGGTTTTGAAAAATGGTCTCGCCCAGCAGCGGAACATCGCTGGCGCCGTGCACGTAGCTCATCTCAGGCATCTCGACCCTCCTTGCGCTGATTGTGCGCCAGCGGGGTCATCCGGGGAAAACAAACCCCTTGACAACGCCATCTCTCCGTCGCAACTTGGAGCCAGTTCGGACGTCCGGGTCCACCGACAGCCCACGCAAAGGTCGGCCTCCACAAGTAGGCAACGGCCGTAAAGCGGCGCAGAAACCAGCAGCGTGTCACCCGGTGGCATCCGGTCGAGGCGGTGTCCGCTGCAGGCGCCGCCTCGTTTACTGTCCAGCGGGTGGGCACATCTAAGACAATCCCAGCGTGACCCGGCCCTCACCCATCGAAAATCGCCGGTTTCGATGGCTGCTCCTGGCCGTTGCAGGCATACCGATCCTTCTCCTCTACATCTGGCAGAGCATCGTCGTGCCGATTGCGTTGGGCGGGTACCTCGGTGACTTCAAAGAGAGCTATCTGCGCGCCGCTGCTCAACTGGTCGCGGGTCGCGATCCGTACGACCTCTGTCAGACGCTCGGCTGCCTCGAGCCGACGGGCCCGCAGTACGTCACGCCGCCGCCGGTGGCGTGGCTGCTCCAACCGCTCGTAGGCCTCGACAGCCACCTGGTCGCTGCCGGCACAGTCTTGTTCCTCAACGCATCGCTCGTGATCTTTCTCTTTTGCATGCTGAGTGCTCTGCGCGTGGTCGACTGGCAGATGCGTGCGCTCCTGGTGCTCGTGGCGATCGCGTTTGAACCGGTGAACGGCAACATCGTCGAGGGCCAGATCAACCTGGTCCTGCTCGCCCTGTCGGGAATCTGGCTCCTCGGCTGGATCGCCAATCGCTGGTGGGGAGGCGCGGCGCTCGGATTGGCGGTCGCTCTGAAGCTGATCCAGGCGCCGATGGGCCTTCTCCTCCTGTGGGCAAGGCGCTGGTCGATGCTTGGCGCCGCCGTTGCGGCCGGCCTGGCCATCTCGGTGCTCGCCGCCCCGCAGTACCTGCTGGAGTACCTCCTCAAAGTTCTGCCCGCGATCAGCCAGGGCACTGGCTTCTTCGAGAACCACTCACCGGGTGGAACGATCGCGCGCCTTTTCGATCCGACCACTTTCCTGGGCCCGACGCGAGGCGCTCCGCTGCCTGCGCGCATCATCACATTTACGATCGCCATCGCCGCGCTGGCCGTCACCTTCTGGGTGCTCCGGCGCCCGCGAGCAGACTGGTCCGGGCGGGCGTTGGAAGCGGCGGCCGCCACGGCGGTGGGTCCGCTTGTTGCGAGCTACTCGTGGGGCACGCACCTGGTGCTGCTGCTGCTGCCGATGCTCGTGCTCGTCGAGTGGGGGGCTCGCCGGAGAGACTGGACGGTGCTTGGGCTGGTGGCGGCCGGATGGCTCCTCATCGGGCCTGGACACAACTGGTTCCAGACCCTTCTGGTCAACGGCTACTCGAACCTGCTCGTCCTTCGCCTGATGGCCGAGTTCGGGGTGGTCGGAATCGCGAGCGTCTGGGTCGCGAGCCTGGTCGCGATACGGCGTCAGCGAACCGACCTGATCCGGCTCACCAGCACCGTCCCGACGAACAAGAACACGACCGCGCTCGAGAAGACGATCCGGTAGCCGCCATTCCCGTGAGGCCCATTGAGGTAGTCGATCAGTGGGCCGCCGAAGAACGGGATGATCGCCTGGGGCATCGTGAGCGCGATATGGAAGAGGCCCATGTCCTTAGCAGACTGGCTCTTGTCGGGCAGCGTGTCGCAGGCAAGCGCCCAGTCGACAGCGAAGTACAGGCCGTATCCGACGCCGTACGCGACGCCGAGCGCAAACACGAGCGGGATGGCGGTGGGGTAGAGCGCGATGAAGACGATGGCGACGAACGCCTGGGCTCCCCCGGATAAATAGACGAAAGCCTTGCGCCGGTGCCATCGGTCCGAGAGCAGTCCACCGAAAAAGCCGAACGGCAGTGCCGTCACCACGACCACCAGCAGCCAGTTGGAGGTGAACGCGTCGGGGTTGGTCCCAGATGGTAGTACGACGTCTCGAAAAAAGTTGTGGAGGTTGTAGAGGACCGCCGTGATGCCGGCCGAGATCATGAGCCGAGTGAAGACGACCCAGGCGAAATCACCTTCGTGCAGTGGTCGCAGGAATTCGCTGATCGCCTCTCCGATCGTGCGCCTAGGGTGCGGAGCGATGGGGGCCAGCCCCTCGTTGCGCGCCGCCCAGATCGTCGGGATCAGGGTGAGCAGGATCACGGCGATGAAGACCAGATAGATCGTCCGTGCGGAGCCCATCAGCGACGTGACGCCCAGGCCGCCGCCGATTCCGAGCTGGGTCATCGTCGCGAGGAAGCCGCTGGCTTTGCCGAACTGCTGGGCGGGAACGACGTCGGGGATGATCCCGGCGTACGCCGCGCCTGCGGCATTGAAGAAGAACTGCACGATGGCGTACCCGACGACGATCTGAGGGTAGTTGCCGGCGGTCATCAGCAGAACCAGGCCGGGAAGCGTCAGCAGGGTGCCGGCGACCATGATCGGCCGGCGCCGTCCGAAGCGCGTGTTCAAACGATCAGACCAGGCGCCCACCAACGGGGGCACCGTCATGGCGAGAAAGCCGCCGATGCCAATTGCGAACCCGATCGCGCCGTTCTGAGAGCCCTTCGGCACGACGGCATCGACCTGGCTCTGGATTAGCACGGTGGTCAGGGGGATCCAGAGAAAGTTGCTCCCGAACCAGAAGGCGCTCAACGCTGTGTGCCGGAGGTTGCCGAACGTGTCGGGCATCCGCTCGGTCGGGCGGGTGGCCACCGTCACCGTGACAGGCTAAGTTAAGTTGCTTTCCTGTGGGACCAAAAAGCTGTAGGCTTTGGCGGCCCCCATGCCGAGTGTCTTTTCGCGCGCCAAACAGGTATTGATCGATGTGCCGAGACACGGCAAGCTTGCCTATTGCCTTTTGCGGGACGAGCGCGTCCCGGCCGCTCCAAAAGCGGCGCTCCTGGCTGCCCTCGGCTTGATCGTGAGCCCGATCGACTTCCCCGCGTGGATCCCAGTCCTCGGAGAGCTGGACATGCTCGCCCTGGGCATTCTCGCCGTCGAGACGTTTGTGGCGGCGTGCCCAGAAGATGTTCGCAAGGAGCTCGAGGCCGCGATCGAGGCCAATCAGAGCGTTTTCGATCGAGATGTGCGTGACACGGTCGGCGCGGCGCGCTACGGCGCGGGGCGTTTCGTGAACCGGGTCCGCTCCCGCATGAGGCGCAAGGATGAATATCAATCGGTATCGGAGGGGCTACGGAATTGAAGGTGATGCTGACCAAGGACGTGGAGAACGTCGGCCACGCAGGCGACGTGAAAGATGTCGCTGACGGCTATGGACGCAACTTCCTCCTGCGCCGGAAGCTTGCGGTGCCGGCGGGTAAAGGCGTCGAAACCGAGGCCAAGCGATTGAAGGACGCCGCTGTCAAGCGCGAAACCAAGGACCGCGTCGAGGCGCAGACGCTGGCCGACGAGATCGACAACAAGACCGTCGTGGTGCGGTTGAAGGTTGGCGCCGAGGACAAGGCGTTCGGCTCGATCACGAACCAGGACATTGCGGCCGCGCTCAAGGCGCAGCATCGGGTGGAGATCGACCGCCACAAGATCGACATGAAGGAGCCCATCAGGACGCTGGGCGAGCACGAGGTCTCGCTCAAGCTGCACCGCGACGTGGCCGCCCACGTGAACGTGATCGTCACCCAGGACCGATAGGGCTTTGGTGGACCGCGGCGGCCGAGCAGACCGCATCTCGGGGCTCAGGACGCCGATACGTACGTCAGGGGGCCCGGCCCTTCGTCGTCACGCATCGACGGATGCGCTCCTCCTAGGGCCACCCCTTCCTTCGTCTCGGCGCCCTGACCGGCGACCTAGCGGTCGCCTGCCCCGAGCTGCGGCCCACCCGACCACCGCGGTCCACTGATAGTGGCGACCACGGTTCCTCTCGTCCAGGGGAGGGTGCCACCTCACGACCTCGACGCCGAGATGTCGGTCATCGGGTCGGTTCTGCTCGACCCGCTCTCGGTCGCCAAGGTGCTTCAGTTCCTCCACCCCGAAGACTTCTACCGGGAGAACAACGGCCAGATCTACAGGGCGGCGCTCGACCTCTTCGCCGCCGGTGAGCCGATCGACAACGTCACCCTGGCGGCGCAGCTGCAGACCATGGGGCTGCTCGACCGCGTGGGCGGCCGCGCGCAGCTCGCATCAATGCAGGGCGCGGTGCCGACCGCCGCGAACATCGAGTACTACGGCCGGATCGTCAAGGAGAAGGCGTACAAGCGGCGGCTGATCTCGGCGGGCTCGAACATCGCCGGGTTCGGATATGACGACTCGGTCGAGGCCGAGGAGGCGATCAACCAGGCGCAGTCACTCGTGTTCGGAGTTGCCGACGACCGCGACCAGCGCGAGCTGATGCGGCTGTACGACCTGCTCGGCCCGGCGATGGAGCGGATCTCGCTGCAGATGGAGAGCGGGCAGGGGATCGTCGGCATCCCCACGGGCTTCCACGACCTCGACCGGATGACGGGAGGGTTCAAGGACTCGGACCTGATCATCGTGGCGGGGAGACCAGCGATGGGCAAAACCAGTTTGGCCCTCAACATTGCGCTGTACTCGGCGCTCGAGGCCAACAAGTCGGTTGCCATCTTCAGCCTCGAGATGTCCAAGGAACAGCTCACCGAACGCTTGCTGACCGAGCAGGCGCAGATCGACGCTCAGCGCATGCATCGCGGTCTTCTGACGGAGGCTGAGTTCGACCGGGTGTCGAACGCTCTCGGCCCGTTGGGCGAAGCGAAGATTTTCATCGACGACACGCCGGTGATGGACGAGCTCAGCCTTCAGCTAAAGGCCCGCCAGGCCAAGATGCGGCACGGCATCGACATGATCCTGATCGACTACCTGCAGCTGATGCACGGTCGCGCCCGAGGCGACGACAACCGGGTCCAGGAGGTGTCGTCGATCTCGCGCTCCCTCAAGGGATTGGCGCGTGAGCTGCGCATCCCGGTGATCGCCATCTCGCAGCTCAGCCGGGCCCCAGAACAGCGTCCCGACAAACGCCCGATTCTCAGCGACCTTCGCGAGTCGGGTTCGATCGAGCAGGACTCGGACGTCGTCATGTTTCTTTTCAGGCCCGAGTACTACAAGTCAGACGAACGACCCGGCATCGCCGAGCTCCACGTCGCCAAGCACCGCAATGGCCCGACCGGCATGATCGAGCTCAAGTTTCGCCGCGACCACACTCGCTTCTACAACCTGGAGACGCGCCGGCCCGAACCAGGAACCGAGTAAACCGTGGTCATCATCCTCGTCGGCGGCCAGTGGGGCGACGAAGGAAAGGGGAAGGTCATCGACTTCCTCGCTGCGAAGGCGGACATGGTCATTCGCTCCCAGGGAGGCAACAACGCCGGCCACACCGTGATCACGGAGCACGGCGAGTTCAAGTTCCAGCTGATGCCGTCAGGCATCCTGTACCCGGATTGCATCTGCGTCATCGGCAACGGCGTGGTCGTCGACCCGATCGTGCTTCTGCGCGAGATCTCGCAGCTGCGGGAACGCGGCATCGAGCCGAAAAACCTGATCGTCAGCGAGCGCGCTCACATGGTGATGCGCTACCACCCTCTGTTCGACCAGCTCGAGGAGGAGGCGCGAGGCGACGACCGGCTCGGCACCACCTGGCGGGGCATTGGTCCCGCGTACGCGGACAAGGTCCGGCGCATCGGCTTCCGCATCGGCGACCTGCAGAAGGAAGCCTTCATGCGCAAGAAGCTCGCCTACGTCGTCGACCAGGTGAAGAACCCGATCCTCACCAAGCTGTACGAACACGAGGCCTATGACTGGTCGAGCATGGTCGACGAGTACATGGGCTACGCCAAGCAGCTCGACCCCTACATCAAGGACACGTTCCCACTGATCCAGGACGCGCTCGACCGCAAGGCCAACATCCTCCTCGAGGGCGCGCAGGCCACGATGCTAGACCTCGACTTCGGCACCTACCCCTACGTGACGAGCTCCAACCCGACCGCCGGCGGCGCCCTCACAGGAAGCGGAATCCCGCCCACCAAGGTGGATCTGACGATCGGAGTCTTCAAGGCATACACGTCGCGAGTCGGGTACGGCCCGTTCCCGTCAGAGATGCTCGACGAGGTGGGGGACCAGATCCGCGAGCGAGGCCACGAGTTCGGTACCGTGACGGGCCGGCCGCGCCGGATCGGGTGGTTCGACTCGGCGGTCGCCCGCTATTCGGCGCGGGTGAATGGCGTCGGCGTCGCCGCCCTGATGCGCCTCGACATCCTCGACGACCAGCCCCTCTTGAAGATCTGCACCGGCTATGAGTTCCGAGGCAAGCGGTACGACCACCCGATCGCCAACATCTCCCACTACAAGCACTGCAAACCGGTTTACGAGGAGATGGCCGGCTGGGGGACGGACATCGGCGGCGCCCGCTCCTGGGACGACCTGCCGGAGCGGTGCCGACAGTACATCGAGCGAATCGGCGAGCTGATCGGCGTACCGATCGAGCTGGTCGGCACCGGGCCCCGCCGCGACCAGCTCGTGACTCGCGGCCGCCCGCTGTTCGACTGATCCCCTCAACGTGAGCCACCAGCTGCGAGAGCTGTCCTGGTCGCGGGTTCACGCGTTCCGGCTCGCGCGCCATCACCTGGTGCGCCGGGCCGCGAAGAAGGGTGCGTTAGCGCCCTAGGCGCTCTTGACGACGCGGAGGTGAGCCTCGCGCTGGCGCAAGCGGCGATTCCGCTTCAAGCGTTCCGACGTCAGCGATCCCGCCCAGAACACAAGCACGAAAGCAGCGGTCACGGCCTGGACGCCCGCAACCACGTAGTAAGAGGCCTCGACGCCGTGGCCGCTTCGGCGCAAACCGACCGATAGGACGCCGGCGGCGAAACCGATCACGGGTCGGATCGCCCACGAATCGGGGAGGAGGCGTCTGTCGGAAAGCACAAAGGCCGCGACGAACCACATCGGCGCGCTGTCCAGCTGGAAGAGATAGTCCCAGTGGAATGAATAGATCGAAAGAAGAGCGCCCAGCAAGAACGTGATCAGGACGACCAGGCTCACGCGGCGGGCGTATGCAAACCAGGCGGCTCCGATGGCGACGGCCAGCAACGATGTCGCGAAGATCGGCCCCGGCACGTTGCCGACGTAAAGGCGGATGGGGTCGATCGGGGCGGAGGTGGGGCTGAAGAAGTGGTACCAGACACTGATCGGGTCGCCGAATGACTTGCCGCTGGCGGGATTGATATACGTGAAAGGTGCGCCTCGCGCGATCAGCGCGACACCGGCGACGGCGAGCAGGCCGGCCTGCGCGCGGATCGCGGGGGCGAATCGGGCTCGGAGAAGCTCGAGGACCACTGCGAGCGCCGCAATTTCCACCGATGAGGTGAGGGGTGCGCCGGCGCCCACCAGCGCGACTCCGATCATCGCCGCGATGAGCGGGCTTGCCTGCGTGTGGGGGGCGTGCTCGTGCAGCATCACGTACGCCGCGATCTGTCCGGCCGCTCCCAACGCGAAGGCGACCGCAAGTATCTCCAGGGCCGGAACCTTGAAGATGATCAATCCCGCGATCACCGGCGGAGCGAGCGCGATTCCGATGATCAGGTCGTTCGGCAGGGAAGCCGGTTTGAATGCGGCGCGATCCAGTGCGGCCGCCGCTCGAGCCAGCACGCTGGGATTGTAGGCAAACGGAGAGCTCGAGGGCTCCCCCCGGAACCCGGCTTGGGTGATAATCGGCAGGCTCGTGACGTTTCCTGGCCTACGTCTTGGCGCGCAAGCGCGAGCAGCATGGGCCCCCCAGGTCGCCGCCGCGCTGGTGGCGCTGTGGGTGGTCACGTTCGCCGCGATCGGGGTCTCCGCTCAGTCGTTCGCACCCTCGACCTGGATGCCCCTGAAGCCGCTGCCTCACCAGGGACGTTCCGCGATCCTCGCGCTGGCGGTCGACCCGGGGAACAACCAGGCTCTGATCGCAGGCAACTCCGAAGGCTCGCTCCTGAGAAGCACTGATGCCGGCGCGACGTGGGCGTCGGTGCACAGCGGCAAAGCGGTGGCCACCACGATCGCCTTCAGCCAGCTCAAGCCGGGGCTGGTCCTTGCGGGCACTCGGGGCGGCGGCGCCCTCCTGAGCCGGGACGGGGGTGCGACGTGGTCGGTGGCGAGCGGGCTCGACGGTCGGTCCGTGCGAGCGTTCAGCTTTTCACTCACCGTGGTGGCGGCCGCCACGGATAAGGGCGTCTTCATCAGCGATGACGGAAGCTCCTGGTCCGAATCAGGTCTCGCGGACATGAGCATCGACGCTCTCGCCATCGCTGCGGTCCACGTACCGATTCGAATGTTCGCGGCATCCGACGGGCCGCTCGCCGCCGGAACTCTGCCGGTCTTTCAGAGCGCCGACGGCGGCGCGACCTGGGCGCCTTTGAACCCCGCCATCAGCGGCACGTACGTCGTCAAGCTCGCGGCCGGGCCCCTTCCGCCCGTCGGTGACACGAGGCCGTTGATCGCGGGCACGAATGCCGGCCTGTTCTCATCGAGCGACAACGGGGCCTCGTTCACGCCGCTGAGCGGCGGTAACCAGCTGCCTTCAACCGACTACACGGAGATCGATTTTGTAACGGACCACTTCGATCGCTTCTACGTGGCAAGCGACGGAGGCGGCTCAGGTACGGGCGGGCTCTGGAGGACGAATGACGCCGGCCTGTCGTTCACCTCGCTCGTGCCTCCGATGCGATCGATCACAGCACTTGGCGTCTCGAACGACGAGTCGCCCACCCTGTACGTGGCCACCTTCCGACCTTCCGACCACGTGGCGGCCCTGTGGGCCTACCACGACACCGGCGGAACGCCGCAAGGACCTCTCGGTTCGCCGGCGCCGGTCGCGAGCGGGACACGGGGTCCTGCCAGCTCGTCGACCAGCTCCACGGTGCTCGATCTCCTCACGTCGTCGCAGGCCCCTTACGTCGCCCTCGGCCTTGCTGCGCTGATCGTCGTTCTGCTCGCCGCGGTCGCCCATTCGCGCGGCCGCCGCGGATGATTCTCTAGACTCCGCTCGAGTTGAGCACGCCCAACGACCGCCTGCGCGAGCTTGGACTCGAGCTGCCGGCGGCCCCCGCGGCAGCTGCCTCTTACCTGCCCACGCGACTCGTGCCGATCGGCGACGGCCGGGCGCTGCTCTATGTGGCGGGCCAGGTCTCCATCGCGGACGGCAAGCGCCTCACGGGTCGGTGCCCCGACGAGGTGTCTGTCGAGGAGGCGCACGCAAGGGCGCGCATCTGCGGGCTCAATGTGCTGGCTCAGATCGAGGCGGCTGCCGGCCTCGAGAACGTCGAGCAGGTGACTCAGCTGTTCGGTTTCGTGCTGTCTGCGGAGGGCTTTGGAGATCAGCCGAAGGTCCTGAACGGCGCCTCCGACCTCCTCGTGGATGTGTTTGGCGAGGCCGGCCGCCACACTCGGCTTGCCCTGGGCGCGAACGCGCTCCCGTTCTCGGTGACGGTTGAGATCGCGGCGGTGGCTGTTGTCCGCACCCGCTGAGGTAGGGGCCCCGCGCCGGCGCCGGCCTCGCCTCCTCCTGGTCGGGAGCGTCGTCTACCTCGCCGTGATTTTCGGTGGAATGCTGTGGCTTGGCATCTCGATCGAGCCCGAGTGGGTAGCCCTTGCCCTCCTGGTCATCGCCATCGCGATGGGGCGCGGCCGTACGTTCATCGCGGACTGGACGCCCTTCCTCTTGCTGTTTTTCGCGTACGAGGCGATGAGGGGTTTTGCCGCGCGGCTTGCGCCACACGATCTTTCGGGATTGGAGCGGTGGCTCTTCGGAGGCGCGATTCCGACCCTAGTTCTGCAGCACGCCTTCTACCGCCCTGGAGTGATCGGTCCACAGGACCTGGTTGCGATGGTCCTGTACTTCATGCATTTCGTCTTGCCGATCGTGGTCGGGTTCATCTTCTGGGTGAACAGCCGGGAGCATTACTGGCACTTCATCGCAGCTCTGCTTCTCATGTGTTTCCTTGCCTTCGTGACATATCTGTTTTGGCCGAGCGCGCCGCCTTGGTACCAGCTGCACGATGTCGTCAAGATCAACCAACAGACGGTAGACAGGTTGTGGGGAAACACTGTGGTCGTCATCTACCACGCCTTCAATCCAAACCAGTTCGCCGCCTTCCCCTCGCTCCATGCGGCATTTCCGGCGCTAGCCGCCGTTTACGCCTGGTCGAGGTATCGGGCCCTAGCGGTAGGACTCGTGATTTGGACGCTAGCCGTGTCCGTGGCGATCGTGTACCTCGGCGAGCACTACGTCGTCGACGCGCTTGCCGGATTCGTCTACGTGGCTGCCGCCGCGATCATCGTCGAAGCGTTCAGCAGGTGGCGGCGCCGCCGCACGACTACTGCCGCGCCTAGGCCTGCCAGACCTTCCGCATGATCGTGCGCGCGAGCTTGTCGGGATCGTGATGGGAGGGCAGCTTCGCGTTGACCACATCCGCGGCGATGAAGCGAACCTCAGGGTGGCTGTTGGAGTCGGCAGTCTTGAAGACGACCTGTGACTGCCCGCCTGTTGGAGTGTGAGCAAGGTTTGAGTTGACGAGCACGAAATCGAAAAGGTTGGCGCCGACGTGCTCCTGGATCACTCGCAGGTAGTCGTCGACCCCGTAACCGTCGGTCTCGCCGCTCTGTGCCGCCAGGTTGCAGATGTAGACCTTCAGCGCGGGAGACGCTTTGATGGCCTCGACCATGCCTTCGACGAGGAGGTTGGGCATGATCGATGTGTACAGCGAGCCAGGGCCGACGATGATCAGCTCGGCGTTGAGGATGGCTTGAGCGGCCTCGGGGTTGATCTGAGCGCCGTCGGGCTTGAGAAAGACATGGCTGATCGGAGCGTGCTGCATCGGGATCTTCGATTCGCCGGCAACCATGCCGCCGTTGATGGACGCAACCAGCGTGACGTCCTGCAGGGTCGACGGCAGGATGGTTCCCTTGACCGCGAGAACCTTGCCCGACTCGCGCAGGGCGTGCTCGAAGTTCCCGGTCACGTCGGCCATCGCCATGATGAAAAGGTTCCCAAACGAATGGCCGTCCAGCGAGCCTTCCTTGAAGCGGTGGTCGAAGAGCTGCTTCATCAAGGGCTCGGCGTCGGCCAGCGCGATGAGGCACTGGCGAAAGTCGCCCGGGGGCAGGATCCTGTACTCGTCGCGCAGCCGCCCGGAGGAGCCTCCGTCGTCCGCGACGGTGACGATCACCGACAGGTTGGACGTGTACGTCTTCAGCCCGCGGAGCAGCGAGCTCAAGCCCGTCCCTCCACCGATGGCGACGATCCGAGGACCTCGGCCCCGCAGGCGAAACGCGTGGATGATCTCGACGATGCTGCTGGTGCTGTTGCCCGGCAGGAATGGACCGAGCACGGATTGTGTGAGCTTCAGGTAGCTGAAAAGCAGCAGGCCGACACCGAGGCCGCCAAAGATCACCGCGCGCGCCCAGTAGGGCAGGAACTGCAGGGTGATGTAGTAGAACTCCGCCGGCAGCTTGGCGGTCTGGTAGATCTCCTTCAGTGCGTAGGCGACACCGAGCACGAGCACGAGCTCGGACGCCATGAGAAGCAGGAGCCAACGCTTGATCTGGAGACCAGGCGTTAGCCACCGCAGCCAACGTGTCGTGGACTGAAGCCTTGTGGCCATCTACCCCCGGTGCAACAACGGATTCAAAGCGTGCAAGGTTACTTTGGTACTACGCTTCACTGAAGTATGCGTAGTTTGCGACGGGTCCGGCGTCTGGTGCGTTTTGCCGCATTTGGCCTGGTCGTGGCGGCGGTCGCCACCGAGCTCTCCAAGGCTGAGCCCGAGCGCACCTGGGAAGGGCGGGTGTTCGGCATTGTTCCCTATGATTTCCGACCTCCGACCTGGCAGCGGATCCGGGATGCCTACTGGAACCCATCGTCCGAACACCTCTTCAGCGACCGGGTTTTCGGTGTCGGCTGGGCGATCAATCTGCACCGCGCGAAGACGCTGATGGACCAGCTGTTCGACCGGCTGATGGGCACCCGCGAGGCCCTTTCGATCCGGATGACCGTGCGGTCGGAAGGTTCGGCCAAGAAGCCCGACGTCGTCATCACCCGCGAATAGAGCCGTCCAGGGCCTGGTTCCGGGACAAAGAAGAAGCCCCACGGGGGGTAAATACCGCGGGGCCTCAGAGGGTCGACGTCAGGATGGTCCCAACGGCGCCGTAACAAAATCAGCAACAATTTGTGCCCGGCGCACCGGCCGCATGACGCCTCCATCCGCCACGCGATAGCTGGAACAATGGAGCCACGCGGCGGCAACCTTGGGGAGTGGCGCAACGGTAGCGCAGCTGACTCTGGATCAGAAGGTTGAAGGTTCGAATCCTTCCTCCCCAGCCACCACCTGAAAAGGCTCGCCATTAGGCCTCCTGGCATGAATATCAACCAAACGGTTGATTCCGGAGCGGCGCTGTTGCCGCTAAGGTATTGGCGTTCAGTTGGACTCGTGAAGGAGGTTTGGGATGCCGCTGTACATGGATATCCATCACAAGATCGACGGCCTTACAGCTGAGGCGATCAAGGGCGCGCACGAACAAGACGTGAAGGTTCAGAAAAAGCACGGCGTTACGTACCACAAGTACTGGTTCGATGAGGCCTCTGGCAAGGCCTTCTGTTTGGTCGAGGCTCCCAACAAGGAAGCCGCCAACGCAGTGCATCGTGAAGCCCACGGTTTGGTGGCCGATGAGCTCATCGAGGTACAAGAGGGGGCTTAGCTCGAGCTGCAGCATGTTGCGCGGCAACGCAGTTCGGCTGGCCCAAGGACTTGGACTTAAAGCCTTCCTAGGTGCGCTACGCGCTGGATTTGCGCCAAATTCGCACCCTGGGCTCAGATGCGGGGCCGCCGCGTAATTCACTTATCAGACGCGGCGGCTTAATTCGAAAGGGCCGTTGTCGATATCACGTGTTGCTCTGGATCAGAAGGTTGAAGGTTCGAAATTTCCTCCCCAGCCATACCTCGACCGACCTTGCGTCAGGTCAAGAATTCCCATAAGGAACCGATCAACAGGATCGGGACTACCAGGACGTACAGCCAGCCTGCATCTCGCAAACACCACACAGGGATCCGAATTCCGGCGATGGATCGCAAGCTCTTGTCGTCCCGAGCGCGCCAGGCCGCGACGCCCACGTGCAGACCTGCCGCCATGGCCAGGATGAAACCTGTCAGCTGGAGAATCATCGTTACGACGTAGTAGGTTGCATCGCCGGGCCTGGTCAGCCGGCTGACATGATTGGCGTCGATGGAAACGATCCCGCCAACCCAACCGCGGTAGGCGGCGATCGGGAACGGTCCGATGATGCTGAATCCAGCCACCGACGTGACGCCTGAGCCAAGCAGGTTCGCCCCGAAATCGAGCAACCCGGCCTCCAGTCGGTCCCCCCGGTTGTAGGCGTTGATGATTGAGCCTCCCTGGGCGGAGCCGACGATGCTGTCGCGCTGGTCGACGGCGAACGGAACGCCGGCCGATGCCAGGGTGATTCCGACCATCACGGACACCAGGTAAGTGCCCGCCGATGCCAGGATCGCGTAGCGCGCTCGGTGGAGCGCCAGCGCAACCTGATCGAAAGGCCACCGACCTCGCGCCGATCGAGCTTCGGCGCTGTGGATCGTTTCAGCCACGCTCGACAGGTTGGCGGATCAACGTCTTGAGGCGCTCCGGAGCCGACCGGCGCGGGTCGCCCAAGTAGATCTCGTGATGCTTTCCGACCCGGCGACAGCCCTGCTTCTCGATGAACTCGTGCAGCCTGGCAATCGTCGGCGCCTCGGCGCTGTAGGGGCCGATGTGCATGATTTGCGCCGCCAGGCCCTCGCTGAACTCCTCGAGCCTCACCCTGGCCAGAGCGGGTAGACCCTTCTTCTGCAGGGCTTCGGCTCTGACCTTCTCGAGCACCGGAGCGGTCACCTCCAGCGGCTGCCTGATCATCGCCGTCCACTTCCAGTCCGCCTTCTGGTTCGGATTCAACCCGCCGGCCGATCCCCACAGGCCTTCGAGCGGAGAGACCTTGAACTCGATCCCTTCCTTCTTGAGCATGAACTTCGCGCCATAAGACAGGCTGTAAAGAGCCTGGATGGCGTCCTGGAACGCGCCAGGTTCGTTGGGGTTCGCGGTCCCGTCCACCATCAGGAAGTGCATGGCGGGAACCTCGACGATAGAAGCCTCTCTGGCGGTCGCTCGGTAGAGCTCCTCAACGTCGATCGCGGCGGTGGTTGCGCTCAATTCCCCGCCACCCCTAGTCCCACGGGATCGGGTCTCGCCGCGCGTAGAAATGGCGCGGGTCCGGCGAAGCTACCGTGAAGTCGACCAGCGTGCGCATGTAGTTCGCCCGCTCGAAGGCGCCTGGCTCGGGCGAAGCCGCCTGGCTCATGCTGCCCTTCATCTGTCTCACCGAGGTGTACTCGTGTTCGTCGAGCCAGGCGCCGAGGCCGGCGATGACCTGGCTCATGTGCTTGGGGCCGCGCCGCAGCAAAGCGGATGCCATCATCGTCACGTCCGCGCCGGCGAGGAGAAGCTTGACGACGTCGTTGGCGGACTGAATGCCGCTGCTGGCGGCGAGCGAGACCTTGAGCTGGCCGCTCAGGATGGCGATCCACCGCAAGGGCATCAAGGACTCTTCGGATGAGCTCAGGTGCAGCGTGGGGACGACCTTCATGCGGTGCAGAGAGATGTCGGGGTAGAGGAACCGGTTGAAAAGAACGAGCCCATGGGCGCCCGCCGCGGTCAGCCTCATCGCCACGTTGGCGAGCGACGAGAAGTACGGTCCGATCTTGACGGCGAGGGGGATCGAGATCGAGGCGGAGATCTCGGCCACCAGGTCGGTGTACCGTGCCTCGGCCTCGGCTGCGGCGACTCTTGGGTCGGTGGAGACGAAGTAGATGTTCAGCTCCAGCGCGTCGGCGCCCGCCTCCTCGATCAGATGCGCGTAGCGCGTCCAGCCGCCGCGCGAGATGCCGTTCAGGCTGGCGATCACAGGTATCTCCAGGACGCTCTTTGCCTGCTCGACAAGCCGCACGTATGACTCGGGGCCGGTGTTGTAACTGTCGAGAGCCGGGAAGAAGTCCCGGGCTTCGCTGAAGCTCTCGGTGAACGATTCGAGGATGGTGTCGACCTGCAGCTCGTGGTGCTTGATCTGCTCTTCGAACAGCGACTGCAGGACGACCGCGGACGCGCCCGCGTCCTGAAGGGCGAGCAGGCCGTCGATCGTCCCGGTGAGCGGCGACGCCGCCGCCACCAGCGGGTTGGCGAGCTCGATGCCCATGTACGTGGTCCGCAGGTCTGCGCTCATGGCATCTCCTCCTCCAGCTCCTTGGCCAGAGCGTCGGCGTGTCCGTTGCTGATGATGGTGTCGTCCGGCGCGTGCCGCTCGACTCCCGCCATCTGCTCGTAAAGCCGCCGGCGCTCGTCGACGTCCGCCTGCGCGATCGTCATCAGGCGCGCTGCCAGCTCGGGCTTCGAGCGGGCGAGCAGCGTGTAGCGGCCTTCCTTGGCGGCGAACTCGCGGAGCGGTATCGTCGGCGCCTTGGAGTCCAGCGCCAGCGGGTGCTTGCCCTCGATCTCGCTGCGTGGGTCGAATCGGTACAAGGGCCAGTAGCCGCTGTCGACGGCCTCCTTCATGTGCGACATGCCGGTGGCCATATCGATGCCGTGGGCGATGCACGTCGCGTAGGCGATGATCAGCGAGGGTCCTGTGTGGCTCTCCGCCTCGGCGAAGGCCTTCACCGCCTGGGCGTTGTCGGCGCCGAGCGCGATCTGCGCAACGTACACATTTCCATAAGCGCTTGCGATCAGGCCAAGGTCCTTCTTGCCGGTCCGCTTGCCCGCGGCTGCGAACTTGGCGATCGCCCCGCGCGGCGTCGACTTCGACGCCTGCCCCCCGGTGTTCGAGTAGACCTCGGTGTCGAGGACGAGGATCTTGACGTCGCGGCCGGACGCAAGCACATGGTCCAGCCCGCCAAAGCCGATGTCGTACGCCCACCCGTCGCCGCCGACGATCCATACGCTCTTGCGCACAAGGTGATCGGCCAGCTCGGCCAGGCGGGCCGCAGTCGGGCTGGAGATCCCGCCCAGCTTCGCGCGCAGCACTTCCACGCGCTGCCGCTGCGCCGCGATGCCCGCCTCGGAGGACTGGTCAGCCGCGGCGATGGCAGCCACCAGGCCGGCGCCGATCTCGGGCTCCAGCTCGCCAAGCAGCCGCTTCGCGGTCGCCGCGAAGTTGTCCAGCGCCAGGCGCATCCCGAGCCCGAACTCGGCGTTGTCCTCGAACAGCGAGTTGGCCCAGGCCGGACCCCGGCCATCGCCGTTGGTGGCCCACGGCGTCGTCGGCAGGTTGCCCCCGAAGATCGACGAGCAACCGGTGGCGTTGGCGACCATGATGCGGTCGCCGTACATCTGGGTCAGCAGCTTCAGGTATGGCGTCTCGCCGCAGCCCTTGCATGCGCCGGAGAACTCGAACAGGGGCTGGAGCATCTGCGATCCCTTGATCGTCGCCACCTTCACCTGGGTGCGATCGAATTCTGGAAGTGACTTGAAGAATTCCCAGTTGGCGCGCTCCATCTCGATGCGGCCGTCTTTGGCGGCCATGTCGATCGACTTGTGCTTGGCGGCCTGCTTGCTGTGTGCTGGGCAGTAGTCGGCGCAGGTGCCGCATCCGTTGCAGTCGTCAGGTGCGATCTGGATCGCCATGACCATCCCCGGCTGTTCCTTGGACTTCCATTCCTTGGAGAGGAAGCCGGCCGGCGCGCCGGCCAGCAGGTCCGGCGAGAAGACCTTCATCCTGATCGCGGCGTGCGGGCACACCAGCGTGCACTTCGCGCAGTCGATACAGATCGTCGGGTCCCATTGCGGGAGCTCCTCAGCGATGTCGCGGCGCTCCCATCTGGACGTGCCCAGCGGGAAGGCGCCATCGACAGGGAGGGCTGACACCGGAAGGAAATCTCCACGTCCGGCGAGCATCTCGGCCGTGACGCGCTGCACGAACGGCGGCGCTTCCGCGGGAACCACCGGGCGCAGATGCACGGAGCCGTTCACCGCGGCTGGAACGGCGACCTCGTGGAGCTCGGCCAGGGCGAGATCGACCGCGGCGTAGTTTCGGTCGAGGATCGCCGACCCGCGTTTCGAATAGGTGCGCTCGATGGCGGCCTTGATGGCGGTGATCGCCTGGTCCTGCGGCAGGACGCCTGCGAGGGCGAAGTAGCAGGCCTGCAGCACCGTGTTGACGCGGCCGGGCAGGCCCGCGTCGCGCGCGACCCTGGTGGCGTCGATCACGTAGAACCGCAGGTGCTTGTCCCTGACCTGGCGCTGGACCTCAACCGGGATCCGAGCCCAGACCTCGTCCGGACCGAAGGGGCTGTTGAGCAGGAACGTCGCGCCGTCCGCGGCGCGGCCGAGCACATCAACCTTGTCCAGGAAGCCGAACTGGTGGCAGGCGATGAATCCCGCCCGCAGTACCAGGTAGGTGGACTGGATCGGCCTCGGCCCGAACCGAAGGTGCGACGTGGTCACCGACCCGGACTTCTTCGAGTCGAGCACGAAGTAGCCCTGGGCGAACAGGTCGGTGTGCTCGCCGATGATCTTCACGGTGTTGCGTGTGGCGCCGACGGTGCCATCTGAGCCAAGGCCGTAGAAGATCGCGGTGGCGACGTCTGCCGGCTCGGTCGTGAAGGCGTCGTCGACGTCAAGGCTCAAGTGAGTCACGTCGTCGACTATCCCCACGGTGAACTCGCGGCGCGGGGCGGTGGCGGTCAGCTCCTGGAAGACGGCGGCCGCCATGGCCGGCGTGAACTCCTTGGACGCCAGGCCGTACCTGCCGCCGATGACGGTCGGAGGTTCGGGCCTGGAGGCGAGGGCGACGACGACGTCCTGGAACAGAGGCTCGCCGGTGGCCCCCGGTTCCTTGCTGCGGTCGAGCACTGCGATCCGGCGCGCTGTATGCGGAAGGGCAGCGACGAAGGCGGCGGCGTCGAACGGCCGGAACAGGTGCACGTTCAAGAGCCCGACGCGCTCGCCGCGCGCGAGCAGCGCATCCACGGCTTCCTGCGCGGCGCCTACGCCCGAGCCCATCAGGACGACGACCCGGTCGGCCTCAGGGTGGCCGGTGTAGTCGAAGATCCTGTAGCGCCTCCCGGTCAGCTGCGCGAACTTGTCCATCGTGGCGCTGACGATTGCTGGTACGGCGGCGTGGTAAACGTTCGCCGCTTCGCGAGCCTGGAAGAACACATCGGGGTTCTGGGCGGAGCCGCGAAGAGTCGGGTGGTCGGGTGACAACGCGCGCATCCGGTGCGCAGAGACGAGCTTGTCGGGCACCATCGCGCGAACGGTCTCATCGTCGAGCGGGACGATTTTGTTGACCTCGTGCGACGTGCGAAAGCCGTCGAAAAAATGCAGAAACGGAACCCGGGATTCGAGCGTGGCCCGGTGCGAGATGAGCGCGAGGTCCTGTGCCTCCTGGACCGACGACGAAGACAGCATCGCGAAGCCTGAAGACCGCACCGCCATCACGTCGCTGTGATCGCCGAAGATCGAAAGAGCGTGGGTTGCGACAGTTCGTGCCGCCACGTGGAAGACGGTCGGGGTCAGCTCACCGGCGATCTTGAACATGTTGGGGAGCATGAGCAGCAAGCCCTGTGAGGCGGTGAAGGTGGTGCACAGCGCGCCTGCCATCAGCGCTCCATGCAGGGCGCCTGCCGCTCCGGCCTCGCTCTGCATTTCCATGACCTCTGGAACGGTGCCCCAGAGATTCGGCTGGCCCGCGGCCGACCAGGCGTCGGCGAGCTCGCCCATCGCCGTCGACGGCGTGATCGGGTAGATCGCGATGACTTCGCTCAGGCGGTGGGCGACTCGGGCGGCCGCCTCGTTTCCGTCGATCGTCGTTAGAGGTTTCATCCTGGAGCTCGCACTCCACCCTGGCCCCCATCGGGATGACGTCCTATGGCCAAAAGGCCCTCCCGAAGGGGGCCGTGCGTCACGCGGGCGCCTGGGGTCAGGCCGGCTCAGCGACCACCGGGACGTAGACGGGCTCCCACATCGCGGCTCGCACTCGTTCGCCGAGCCGGTCGACGGGACCCTGCGCGATCCCTTCCGCAGCGGCCCGGGTGGCGACGGCGGTCGCCACCGCGTAAGACACCTCGCGCAAACGCTCGACGTCGGGAAGCAGGCTGGCGCCTTCGACGCCAACGTCCGTCAACGCGGCGACCGCGCCCGCGGCGGCGGCCAGCATTCCGTCGCTCACGTGCTCGGCGCGGGCGACGATCGTACCCAGCCCGATTCCGGGGAACACCAGGGCGTTGTTCGCCTGGCCGATCGTGTGCAGCACCCCGTCTCGCCTGACAGGGGCGAACGGGCTGCCCGTAGCGATGAGCGCCCTGCCCCCGGTCCACGCAATCAGGTCTTCCGGGACGGCCTCGCTGAGCAAGGTCGGATTGGTGAGGGGCATGATGATGGGCCGCTCGACGTGCGCGGCCATCTCGCGGACGACCTCCTCGGTGAAAGCGCCGGGGATGGTGGAAACGCCGATCAGGATCGTGGGTTTGACCCGGCGTACCACCTCGCGGAGCCCGATCCCATCATCGTCACGAGCCCAACCCCTCACCTCATCGGCCGGCCGCGCGTAAGGGACCTGGAAGTCGCGGAGTCGGGCGACCATGTCGTCGGTGATGAGACCGTGCCGGCCGAGGCCCCAGAACAATCTGGTCGCCTTCAGGCGGTCGGCGCCATCGGCCATCATGGCGGTCCTTAGCTGGTCGGCAATGCCGATCCCGGCGGTGCCGCACCCGAGCAGCACGACGCGCTGGTCGCGCATCCGCGCCCCGGTGACCTTGAGCGCGTTCGTGATGGCCGCCAGCGAGATGGCGCCGGTTCCCTGGACGTCGTCGTTGAATGTGCGGTAGTCGGTCTGGTAGCGCTCGAGCAGCCGGCGCGCGTTGTCGGCGCCGAAATCCTCCCAGTGCAGCAATGCGTTGGGGAACAGCCTCGCCGCGGTGCGCACGTAGTGGTCGATGAAGTCGTCGTAGGCAGCGCCGCGTACCCGAGGATGGCGGTTGCCGAGGTATTGCTCGTCGTCGAGGAGGCTCTTGCGATCGGTCCCCACGTCGAGCACAACCGGCATCACGCGTGCGGGATGGATGCCGCCGGCGGCGGTATACACGGCGAGCTTGCCGATCACGATGTCAACTCCGCCGACACCCCAGTCGCCGATACCGAGGATGCGCTCACCATCGGTCGCCACGATGAGGTCGATGTCGTCCGGCCCCGCGCCCAGGCTGCCCAGCGATTCCTCGACCTGGTCGGGGTGATCGATGGAAAGAAACACTCCGCGCGGGCGCCGGTACTCGTGGCTGTACTGCTGGATGGCCTCGGCGATCGTCGGCGTGTAGACGATCGGGAGCATCTCGCCCAGGTGGGTCGTGACCAGCCGATAGAACAGCACCTCGTTGCGGTCGTGCAGAGCGGTGAGATAGACGTTGCGGGCAAGATCGTCGGGCTGCTCGCGGTACTGGGCGTAAGCCCTCGCTGCCTGCTGCTCGAGCGTCTTCACCGCCGGAGGGAGCAGCCCGGTCAGGCGGAGCGCCGTCCGTTCGCCCAATGTGAAGGCTGTCCCTTTGTTGAGCAGCGGAGTATGGATCACATCCTGGCCGCGCAGAGACGTGCCCACGCGGCCTTCAAGAAATCGAACGTGGCCGCCGACCGTCGGGCTGACCCGGACCGGGCTGTAGACACCCATCTGCTCTGAACCGATCGTGAGGCCGCTCCGCGCCCGAGGTCAGAGACCAACAGACTTGCTATTGACTGCCGATCGGCCCTTCCTGGAATAGCTTTGAATTGCCGCAGTCCTGGGTAGATTGAGATCGCTGTGAAGAGTTACTGGCCGCTGGGATCCCTCGAGCTCAAGGTGCTGGACCTCGAGCGTGAGGTCGAGTTCTACGAGCGCTTTGGGCTCACGCGAATCACCGACGGCGCCGGCGCCGCCACCCTGGGTGCCGGCGGCAGGCCGCTGCTGCACCTGAAGACCCTGCCGGGCGGGCATGAGCGGCCGCCGCACACCGCAGGCCTCTTTCACTTCGCGATCCTCCTGCCGCGCGAGGAGGAGCTGGGAGGCTTCCTGAGGCGCTCGCTGGAGGAGCGCCTGCCCTTGACCGGCACCGCCGACCACTTCGTCAGCCAGGCCCTCTACTTCGACGACCCGGAAGGAAACGGCATCGAGGTCTACGCCGACCGTCCCCGAAGCGCCTGGAGGTATCCGGACGGCCGTCTGGACATCGGAACCGACCACCTCGATTTCGAGCGCTTGCTGAGAATCGCCGACGCGCCGGAGAAGAAGTTCTCCGGCGGCACCGTGTTGGGGCACATGCACCTCAACGTCTCAGACCTGGACAGCTCGCAGGCCTTCTATGAATCCATGGGCGTGGAATTGATGGCGGAAGCCGGTCGTGTGATGCGCTTCATGAGCTGGGACGGGTATCACCATCACCTCGGCATCAACCTGCTCCAGGGCCGAGGCGCGGCCCCGGTGGAATCCGGCGTCCGCGGGCTTCAGGGCTTCGAGATCACACGCCTAGAAGCGCCTCGCGAGGATCCCAACGGGATCGCGCTCAAGCCGCCGGCGGCCTGACCTTGGCGACGTCGTGCTGACACCACGCGTATAGAGCGTCGTATAAGGGCGTTTCGAGCGCGATCTTCAGATGGTCGTTCTCGCCGTGGACCATGGCGAACCCGTGGGCGACCGCTTTGAGGCCGGCCGCCTCCGGGGTCTGGTCGACGTCCGCGCTGACGTCGGCGCCATGGACGATCTGAGCGAGCCGGTCGAGAGCCGGGTCGTGCAGGCCGTATTTGAGGATGATCGACTCGAAGCTGCAGCGGCCGTCGACATGCCCCAGCTCGACACCACCGACGTCGTAGGGGATCGCGCCTTCGCGTTCGGCGACCGCGGTCACCTCCGCCGCCGGCACGTAGATGAACTCAGCGTCCGGGTCGATGAACCGCTTGACGAGCCACGGGCAGGCGATCCGATCGACGCTGGCATTCTTTCGGGTGATCCACTTCATCGCTCACACTCCTGTCGTTGAAATATCGTCGTTTGAGCTATTCTCGGCCGGATGCCCCTCGAGGAGGACCAGTTTTGGAGCGCCCTTCATGACCTGCTCCGCTACAGCCCGGACCGCCGGACGCTTGCGCAGAGGGCGCTCGGCTGGGCCCAGCGCCTGTTCGGCGGTGAAAGCGCGTGCATGATCGATTCAGACCAGTCCGTCCTCGCCTCGCAAGGCATGGATCCCACCGAGGCGGCGGAGGTCGCGGCTCGCAACGACTTCTTATCGAAGGCCGGAGGGAGACATGCGCCGTGGCGCCAGGATCACATGCTCATCGTGCCGCTGGATCTGGAGAAGGGTCCAGGCGCGATCGTGCTGATCTCCGGACGCCTGACGCCGACCTTCGGCGACGACGAGCTCGAACGGCTGGCGCGGTACGCGATCAGCATCTCCGCCAGTCTCGACCGGGTGACGCTGACATCACGGATCCAGGCCCTCGAAAAGGCCAAGAGCGACTTCTTGAACATCGCTTCGCACGAGCTCCGAGGACCGATGACCATCATCAAGGGTTACCTGACGATGCTCGAGGCGGGCGCCCTTGGGGAGCTGTCGCCGGCGGCGAACTCGGTGATACCACTTCTCATCTCGAAATCCGACGAGATCAACTGGATGCTCGAGCAGATGCTCGAGGCGGCGCGTCTAGAAGAAGGACGCCTGGAGCTCAACAAGAAACGCGGTGACGTGGTCGAGATCACGGACAGAGCGATCGACGGCGTGAAGATGCTGCTGCGCGGCCACGACCTGAAAGTCGATGAGCCGGCCGAGCCCGTGGAAGCCGACCTCGACCCGGATCGATTCCAGATGGTGGTCCGGAACCTGCTGAGCAACGCGGCGAAGTACTCGCCGGCAGGCTCAGACATCACCATCCGCATCCGCTGCAACGACGGCATGGCGACCGTCGAGGTGATCGACAAGGGCGTGGGGATCAGCCCGGAGGACCAGGCCAACCTCTTCACTCGCTTCGGTCGTGTGCAGAGCACGCAGCACGTGCAGGGCACGGGCCTGGGCCTGTGGCTGTCGAAAGAGATAGCCCGCATGCATGGCGGAGACCTCACCGTTCAGTCGGATGTCGGAAGCGGGAGCACGTTCGTCCTGGCGGTGCCGTTGAGGCAGTAGGGTGGTTCTCATGGAACCGCAGGTGCGAACGGCATTCGAAACCGCCCGGCCTTTCGACATGATTTCGACCCTGGCCCCGATCGGGCTCGGCCAATCGATGCGGGTCGATCGCAATGAAGCATGGCGCGCAACTCGGACGCCGGACGGCCCGTCGACCCTCCATCTGAGATTCGTGGCGCCCGCGATCGAGGTCGAGGCATGGGGCCCCGGGGCGGAATGGGCGTCGGCCCGAGCCGCCGCCGTTTGCGGCGAGCTGGACGACGCCACCGGCTTCCATCCCGGGCATCCGCTCATCTCCGACCTGCACCGCCGCCACCCAGGTTTGCGGCTCACCCGGACCCACGCCGTCTTCGAGGCCCTGGTGCCCGCGGTGCTCGGGCAGAAGGTGACCACGATCGAGGCGCACAAGAGCTACTGGGCACTCGTGGACGCGTTCGGCGAGCTCGCCCCTGGGCCCGTGCGCCTCAAGCTGCCGCCCTCGGCCCAGGTCCTGGCGCGGACTCCCTACTGGACCTTCCACCGCCTGGGCGTCGAGCGCCGGCGCGCCGAGGTGATCATCAGGGCCGCCCGGAGCGCGAGCCGGCTCGAGGAGATCACGACGATGGACATCGCGAGCGCCTATCGCCGGCTCCAGGCATTTCCGGGCGTCGGTCCTTGGACCGCCGCCAAGGTGGCCTTCGTGGCGCTGGGGGACGCCGATGCGGTGCCTGTCGGGGACTACCACCTGCCGCACGCGGTCGGCTACGCGCTCGAGGGGACGGTGCGCTCGACCGACGAGCGGATGCTGGAGCTCCTCACCCCGTATCGCGGACACCGCGCCCGCGTGATCCGCCTGTTGACGCTCGCCGGCATCGCGGCGCCGCGTTTCGGACCAAAGCAACCGCTGCGCGACATCGCCAACAACTAGAGGCGTGGCGGGGCTGCTCTCTTCTTCTGCCAGCATCGCATGGGCGGCTGGGTTCAACCCAGCCGCAACTTTGTCTCTTAGTCTCCTTGCGTTGCAGGGCTTCAGATTTTTAGCTAAGAGTCATCGATATACCGGAATGAGAGCAGCCACGCGCGAAGCGCCTGGCGATGAGAGAAAACCATCCGGGTTTTCTCTCATATTTCAGTCGTGGAGTTTTTCGAGCTCTTCTTCGACGACGGTGATCAGCTCCTTCATCCCTTCGCTGTCGAACATCAATCTCGCGCCCGCGGCCTTGAAAAGGTCGGGCAGGGGCTTGGTGGCACCGAGAGCGAGCGCCTCTCGATAGTTGCGCACCGCGTCTTGCGGGTCGCGAAGACTGTTGCGCCAGACCTGGAGCGCACCGAGCTGCGCGATCCCGTATTCGATGTAGTAGAACGGGCTGCCGAAGAAGTGTGGCTGCTGGTACCACCGCGCGACTCGTTCCGACTCGACACCGTCCCAGTCCACCGAAGTGCCTTCGAAGCGACGGCGCAGCTCGAGCCACTTGCGGTCGCGTGCATCCGCGTCACGACCATCGTCGTTCAGGTAGATCCAGTGCTGGAGCGCATCAACCGACGCGCAGTGCGGGAAGAACAGGACGATTCCTTCCAGCAGGTCGGCGCGCGAGCGCACGGCGTCGTCTTCGCTGTAATAGCCGCCATTGTCGGTGTCTATGAACGGCATGGCCAGCAGCTCCATCGACATCGATGCGACTTCCGCCATCTCCGATCCCGGATGGCGTTGGAAGAGCAGCGGAAGCGCGGAGGCTTCGAAGGAATGAAACGCGTGGCCCGACTCATGCAGCAGGGTGCGCACGTCGTCGTCGACCCCCACCGCGTTCATGAAGATGAGCGGCATCTGCCTGAACGCGAGCGTCTGGCAGTAACCGCCCGGAGCCTTGCCCTTGCGGTTGTCCAGGTCGAGGAGGTTTGCATCGGCCATCCGGCGGTAGTAGCTGCGGAACTCGGGGTCGACGTGCGCGAACACGTCCCCAGCCCGATCGATGAACGTCGCGATGTCCTGGAAAGGTTTCAGCGGAGAACGGCCCCGCGGATCGGCGGTTATGTCCCACGGTCGCAAAGGGTCGAGCCCCATGTGACCGCGCCGCCTCCGCAAGATGCGCTCCACCGCCGGCAGCACGGCGGACTCGACCGCTTCGTGAAAACGCAGGCAGTCGTCCGGCGTGTAGTCGAAACGGTTCTTTTCGAGATGTACGTAGTCGCGGAAGTTTGCGAAGCCGGCGTTTCGTGCGAGCTGCTGGCGCAGGTCGTACATCCGGTCGAAGATGCCGGCGAGCACGGGTCGCTGCTCGATGTACGGCTGGGCGCGCAGCCTGAAAGCGCGCTCACGTACGGCGCGGTCGGTTGATTCGAGGTAGGGGAGGAGCTGTGAGGGGGTCTTCGGCTCGCCGTCCCACTCGACGGTCATTGCGCCGTTGACCTTGGACCACTCCGTCTCGAGCTTCGAAAGCTCCCCGAAAAGCGGAACGTTGGCCGGGGAGAACAGCCGCATCTGGTTGCGGAAGCGCTGAACCATGGTCTCGATGCCCGGCCTGACGTAATCGAGCGCGACGAGGCGCTCCTGCAGCCGCACCCGCTGCTCGCGCGCCTTTGGCGAGATCTGACTGCCGAATCTCAGCTGTGCCGCCTCGCGGGCGGGGTCCGACGTGTCGCAGGTGTAAGCGAAGCTCGCCAGGGCGCCGGCCTCCGAAAGCAGCGACTCGAACCGAGACCAGTCTGCCAGCCACCCTTCGACATTGGCACGATCCAGCGGGACGGTCGCCAGCGCCTCGTAGTAGGGGGCGATGTCCTTCCACGTCGCATCCGCGAAAGCATCAGGAGATTCCGGAAGATCCACCGCCACACCCCTCACTCTCACGGACTGTCCACGCCATGGTACAGAGGACTCCTGATGGAGTCGACATCGAGCACGTTGCGACTGCCGCTCAAGGTGCGCGCGGCCGCGACTGCGGCGCTGGGAGGGACGCCGCTACAGGGCGAGCTCGCCTGGATGAGCTGGGCCGGGACCGTGTGGCGGCTGGCGGGAGACTCGGGGGCCATTTATGTGAAGCGGGCGGCGGACCTGGCCGGAGAGCGTGACCGCCTGGAGTGGCTGCAGGGCCGGCTGCCCGTGCCGGAGGTGGTCGGGTTCTTCCGCGCCGCCGGGGACGAGTGGCTCATGACCTGCGAGCTTCCCGGCGTCCCGCTCTACCACCGCTCCATCGCCTGGCCGCACTCTCATGTCGCCCGCATGTTCGGCGAGATCCTTCACGGCATCCACGAGACCGATGCGACCGGCTGCCCGTTCGGCGTCGCAAAGCGCGGAAACGTCCTCATCCACGGGGATTACTGCCTGCCGAATGTGCTGGTCGCCGGCGGCGCCCTCAGCGGGTTGATCGACGTCGGGCAGACCGGGTTGGGCGATCCGCGGAAGGACCTCGCCGCCGGCGTCTGGACCCTGCAGTACAACTTCGGGCCGGGACATGCGCGGGAATTCCTGGACGCGTATGGCGCTCCGCCCATGAACGACCAGGAGATCGAGCGCCTGCGCCGCAAGTACGGGCGCTAAAAACGTATGAGAAGGAACCCAGATGGTTCCTTCTGCGCGCAAGCGCGAGCAGGTTCGGACTTACTGATTGCATGGCTCATCCTCCGAAATGGATTGGATTATCGAAATAGTCACTCCTCGCGACGCCCGCAGTTCGTCATGCACGACTGGGACGGCCGGAATGAATCCGGCCTATTGGCCGCGCGTGATGGGGAGCACTGTGTCGACCGCGCGCCAGCAGTACCACGCGGCGATGGTTCGAAACGGGCGAAACCGGTCCCCTTCCGCCTGCAAAGCGCGTGGGGTTGGGAGGTCTTTCAGCTTGTGGGCGAGCGCCCAGCCCTTGCGGATTCCGTAATCGTCGACCGGCCACACGTCCAGCCGGCGCAGCTGGAAGATCAGGAACATCTCGGCGGTCCACCGGCCGATTCCGCGCACCTGGACCAGGTGCGCCACGAGCTCGTCGTCCGAAAGGGAGCCGACGTGATCCAGCGGCACGGTTCCGTCGTGCACCTTGCGGGCAAGGTCCGTGATCGCCGCCGCCTTCGAGCCGCTGACTCCCGCCGTCCGCATGATGCCCTCCGGCAGCGCCAGCACTGCGGCGGGGGAGAGGCCGTCCGCGAACAGCTTCAGAAATCGCCCATGGATGGTCGACGCCGCAGCGCCCGCCAGCTGCTGGTACATGATCGACCGGACGAGCGCGGCAAAGTTGTCGTCGAGAGCGGGGCGCAGCTCGATCGCTCCCGCGGCCTTGATCAGCCCCGCCATGGCCGGATCGCGGCGGGCGACGAGGCGGGTGCCCCGCAGCAGCTCCTTATCGATTGCCGGCGGGTCGGTCAGAGTGAGGGCTCAGGCGAACTCGGACATGAGCTGGGCGAACTGATCGCGCGTCGGCCGCAGCTCGGTTTCGCCAAGGTCTCTGAGCGGGCGCTGGGGAATGTGCTCGGTGGTGGCGAAGTCGTCCATAGTCGTGTCCACGTACAGCAAGCCGGTCACGAGGTGCCCCGCGGCGCGCCCCTCCTCGATCACTCGCACGGCCGCGTGCCGATCCGTCGGGTCGTGATCCTCGCCCAGCTTCTTGAGGACGATGTGCGATCCGTCGTGGAGCTCGACGTCGCGAATCGTCCCGGGCTCGTAGTCGACGTGCACCTCTTCGAAAAACGGGATGAAGGAAACGTCGGCGATCGACTCCTCGTGGTCCTTGACCCAGCTGTAGCTCTTGGTAGAGCCGTCATGGTCGTTGAACGTCACGCACGGCGAGATGATGTCCAGGATGGCCGTTCCGCGGTGGGCGATCGCGGCTTTGATGAGCGGAACCACCTGCTTGCCGTCCCCGCTGAACGAGCGGGCGACGAACGAGCAGCCGAGCGTCAGGGCGACCGCGCAGGGGTCGATGGGCTGGAATGTGTTGACGGCCCCCTTCTTCTGCACCGAGCCGAGGTCCGCCGTGGCGGAGAACTGGCCCTTGGTGAGGCCGTACGTTCCGTTGTCCTCGATGATGTATGTGCAGTCGACGTTCCGCCGGATCATGTGGAGGAACTGGCCCAGCCCGATCGAGGCGGTATCTCCGTCCCCGGACACGCCGAGCATGATCAGCTGCCGGTTGGCGAGCTGGGCGCCGGTCGTGAGCGACGGCATGCGGCCGTGCACGCCGTTGAACCCGTGCGCGGCCTCGACGAAGTAGGCGGGCGTCTTGGACGAGCAACCGATACCCGACATCTTGGCCAGCCGGTGCGGCTCGATCCCGAGCTCGTAGAGCGCCTTGATCATGTGGTTGGTGATGGAGTTGTGGCCGCACCCGGCGCAAAGGGTGGTGGCGGCGCCTTTATAAGCGTCGCGGGGCAGTCCGACGTGGTTCAGGGTTGCGCTCATGCGGGCACGGCCTCCGTTTGCATCAGGGGTTCGGTGATGGCCGCGGCCGGGATCGGCTGGCCGTTGTAGTGGCGGATGGAGCGGACTCGATCGACGAGCATCGAGGGCAGCGCCAGCCGGACGAGGTCAAAGACCTGCCCGTCGCGGTTCTGCTCGACGACGTAAACGCGCTCGTGTCGCGACACGAACGCAGCCACCTCGTCTGCGAGGGGCAGGGCTCGCACACGCAGGTAGTCGACGGGCCGGCCGGCCGCCGCGAGCGCCTCCCGCGCCTCGACCACCGCAGCGTGGGTCGAGCCGAACGCGATCACGCCTGTGGAGACCCCGGTGCTCTCATCGACGAGCGGGGCGGGCAGCGAGTGGCGGGCTGTCTCGAGCTTGCGCGCCAGCCGGTCCATGTTTCGCTGGTACGCCTCCGCGCTCTCCGTGTACCGCGCGAACTCGTCGTGGCCGGAGCCTCGGGTGAAGTAGCCGGCGGCGGAGTGGTCCGTGCCGGGAAGAGTGCGGTACGTCACGCCGTCGCCGTCCACGTCTCGATACCGTCCCCACTCGCCCGCGAGGCGCTCGAGGTCTGCCTTCGAAAGGACCTTGCCGCGGTCGAACGGCTTGTCTGGATATTTGAACTCCGGCGTCATCCAGAGGTTCATGCCGAGGTCGAGGTCCGAAAGCATGAAGACCGGGGTCTGAAAGCGGTCCGCGTAATCGAACGCATCCCGCGCGAACTCGTAGCACTCCTCGACCGTGCCGGGCAGCAGCACGATGTGCCTGGTGTCGCCGTGCGACAGGTTGAACGCGAAGGCCACATCCGCCTGCGACGTTCGCGTCGGCAGTCCCGTGGAAGGGCCGATGCGCTGGATGTCGAAGATCACGACCGGCACCTCCGCGTAATAGCCGAGCCCCACGAACTCCGCCATCAGCGAGATGCCAGGTCCCGAGGTCGAGGTCATCGCGCGCGCCCCCGCCCAGCCGGCTCCGATCGCCATGCCGACCGCGGCAAGCTCGTCTTCGGCCTGGACGATCGAGATCAGCTTCTCGCCGGACTTGGGATCCGTCCGGAACCGCTCCGAATATGCGATCAGGTTCTCGCAGACGGACGACGAGGGCGTGATCGGATACCAGGCGGCGACGGTGACCCCGCCCATCAGGGCCCCCAACGCCGCCGCCTGGTTGCCGTCGACGAGCACCTTGCCTTCAACCTTTCCGGTCATCGGCTCCAGCCGGTAAGGGTCCTTTTTCGCGAAGTTGTCCTGCCAGTAGTCGTGGCCGACCTTGATGGCCTCCACGTTCACCTGCACCGCCTTCGGCTTGGAGTTGAACTGGCGCGTGACGCCGTGCTCCAGCGCTTCCATCGGAATGCCGAGCACGCCCGCGACCACGCCGACGTAGATCATGTTGGCCAGCTGCTTGCGCAGCGTGTCGTTCTGGATCTTCGATTTCGCCAGCTTCCCGAAAGGAACCGGGTAGTAGGTCACGTCCGAGCGAACTTCCGCAGTGGAGAACACCTCTTCGTGGATGACGACGCCGCCTGGGCGAACCGTCTTGAGGTCCTGGTGCCAGGTGGCGGGGTTGAAGGCGATCAGGATGTCGACCTTGTCAGACCGAGCCATGTGGCCCTCGGGCGTTACGCGGAGCTGGTACCAGGTCGGGAGACCCTCGATGTTGGAGGGAAACACGTTCTTGGGGGCGACGGGGATCCCCATGTGGAAGATCGCCCTGGTCAAAACCAGGTTTGCCGTCTGGCTTCCCGAACCGTTGACCGTGGCGGCCTGGATGGTGAGGTCGTTGATGATCTGCTGCGTCACTTTTGTTCTATCTGCCGCGGACTAAGGATTTTACGCGTCTGCAGCAACGAGCCCCGATTCCTTAGAGTGGCCAATCTGTGAAGGTCGCCATTCCGAAAGAAACGGCCGAGGACGAGCATCGCGTCGCCCTCGTTCCCGATACGGCGGCCAAGCTGATCGCCGCCTCGCTCGAGGTGAGCGTCGAGTCGGGAGCCGGCGCCGGCGCCTACTTTCTTGACGAGGCTTACGAGAAGGCGGGAGTCAAGGTCGTGAAGACCGCCGAAGCCCTGCTGAAGGATGCGGACGCCGTGCTCAAGGTTCAGGCTCCCGCCCCGAACGAGATCGGCCTGCTCAAGAGCGGAGCCGTCCTGATCAGCTTTCTGCAGCCATCCACGCAGGGGGACATCGTCAGGGCGCTGGCCAAGCGCGGCGTGACCGCGTTCAGCCTCGAGCTCGTGCCGCGCATCTCGCGGGCGCAGTCCATGGACGCCCTTTCGTCGCAAGCGTCGGCCGCCGGATATAAAGCCGTGTTGATGGCGGCCGGGCGTCTCGGCAAGTTCTTTCCGATGATGATGACCGCGGCCGGGACCGTCGCCCCCGCGCGCGTGCTGGTCATGGGCGCCGGCGTCGCCGGGCTCCAGGCGATCGCCACCGCACGCAGGCTCGGCGCGGTGGTCTCCGCCTACGACGTTCGGCCGGCCGTGAAGGAAGAGGTCCAATCCCTGGGTGCGACCTTCATCGAGCTGGCGCTCGAGAGCCAGCAAGGCGAAGGGGGGTACGCCCGCGAGCAGTCAGAGGAATTTCTCACCAAGCAGCGAGAGCTGATCGGCGAGCACGTGGCGAAATCGGACGTGGTGATCACGACCGCGGCCGTCCCCGGCCGCCGCGCTCCGCTTCTCGTGACCGGCGACATGGTCAAGGGCATGCGTCCCGGCTCTGTCATCGTCGACCTCGCCGCGGAGACCGGCGGTAACGTCGAGCTGACGCAGGCCGGGAAGGACGTCGATGTGGCCGGGGTCACGATCATCGGCACGCGCAACGTGCCCTCGACGATGCCGCTGGCCACGAGCCAGCTGTTCGCGCGCAACGTCGCGAACCTGCTCCTTCACCTGGTCAAGGACGGAGCCATCACCCTGGATTTCGAAGACGAGATAACAAAGGGCAGCTGTGTCACTCACGGCGGCGAGATCGTGAACGAACGGGCCAAGCAGCTCCTGGAGCCGGCGAAATGAGCAACGAGCTGCTCAACGAGCTGACCTTCTTCGTACTCTCGATCTTCGTCGGCATCGAGGTCATCTCCAAGGTGCCCACCATCCTTCACACACCTTTGATGTCCGGGACCAACGCGATCCACGGAATCATCCTGGTGGGCGCGATCGTGATCGCGTCCAACGCTGCTTCGCCGCTGAACCTCGTCATCGGCCTCGTGGCCGTGACGCTGGCCACCACGAATGTAGTCGGTGGTTTCGTGGTCACGGACCGGATGCTGGAGATGTTCAAGGGCCGGAACGCCGGGCGCGCGCAGGGCGCACAAGATGGTTCGCAGAAACAAGCGGCTCCGGCCAAAGAATCGACCCCCACCAAATGAACACCCTGATCGAGCTCGCATACCTTGTCGCGGCGGTGTGCTTCATCCTCGGCTTGAAGCAGCTCAGCTCGCCGAAAGGCGCCCGCAACGGAAACCGCATCGCCGCGGTCGGCATGGTGATCGCACTCGTCGCGACTCTGCCACTGCTCCACTTCACGACGGCAGGCGTGATCATCATCGCCATCGGAGTCGTCATCGGCGGCGCGGTCGGAAGCATCGGCGCCCGCATGGTGAAGATGACCGCCATCCCGCAGATGGTCGCCCTCTTCAACGGCGTGGGCGGCGGGGCCGCGGCCCTGGTGGCGGTGGCCGAGCTGCTGCGCTTCGGCCAGCATCCTGCTTTCGCGGAGGCCTTTCCCAGCGTCTTCAGCATCGTGATCGGGTCGGTTTCGTTCGCGGGCAGCATGGTGGCCTTCGCCAAGCTCCAGGAGCTGATGACCGGGAAACCCATCACGTATCCCGGCCAGCAGATCGTCAACGGCATCCTGGCCGCGGCGATCCTCGGCTTCGTCATCGCGGTGCTGGCGGTGGCGTCGATTCCATTCTCCTTCGTCTCATTGATGGTCCTGGCCCTGGTGCTCGGCGTGGCGTTCGTGCTGCCGATCGGCGGTGCGGACATGCCGGTCGTCATCTCGCTGCTGAATGCGTTCACGGGCCTGGCGGTCGCGGCCAGCGGGTTCACGCTCAACAACTTCGCCCTGATCGTGGCCGGGACGCTCGTCGGCGCGTCAGGAAGCATCCTCACCAAGCTGATGAGCGACGCCATGGGCCGGTCGCTGGGCAACGTACTGTTCGGCGCCTTCGGCCAGACGCATGCAGGGACTGCTGCGGTGGCGGGCAAGGAAGGCCGCAGCGTGAGGTCTGGCTCCGCGGAAGACATCGGCACGCTGCTCGCCTACTCGCAGCGCGTGATCATCGTGCCGGGCTATGGGCTCGCGGTCGCCCAGGCGCAGCACGCCGCGCGCGAGCTTGCGGACGTGCTGGAGAAGCGCGGTGTCGAGGTGACGTATGCGATCCATCCCGTGGCCGGCCGCATGCCGGGACACATGAACGTGCTGCTCGCCGAGGCAAACGTGCCGTACGAGCAGCTCAAAGAGATGGACGAGGTGAATGATGAGTTCAAGAATGCCGACGTCGCGTTGATCGTCGGCGCGAACGACGTGGTCAACCCCTCGGCGCGCAACGCGCCGGGCAGCCCGATCTACGGCATGCCGATCCTCAACGCGGACCAGGCGAAGAACATCGTCTTCATGAAACGCTCGATGCGCCCCGGCTTTGCGGGCATCGACAACGACCTGATGTTCGACCCAAAGACGCTGATGTTCTTCGGCGACGCCAAAGACTCGCTGACGAAGCTGGTGGCAGCCGTCAAAGCGGCCTAACCCCCCTTCGTCTTTCCCGTAATGCCAAGTGGAGCTTCAGGCCGGATTTACTCCGGCCGTCACCCATGCATGCCACTTCCCAAACACAATCCCACGTGGCTGAGGAGGGAGGGGTCTATTAGGGGAGGACGTCTGTCCTCCCCTAATAATTAGACGAGCCTCCTGCCAAGCAGCAGGAGGCTCGCGCCGCGAAGAGGGTGTGGTGACACGAATCGTAGGCTGGGATTTTGCATTTTGTTAGTGGCCGGTTCACAAATAGTCGCGCCACTCGTTGTGCTCCCTAGAATGCCGGAAGTGGACGCCCGGACCATTCTCGTGATCACGGTTGCGCTGCTCACCGTCTACACCGTCGGCATCGGAGGCTCGACCGCCGCAGCAATCGGAGCGTGGGACGCGTGGCGGCGGCGTGAGCGCGGCACCCCGAACCTCGACCCGCGCCGCGGGGAGGTCGTCCTGGTCGCGCCGCACCTCCCGAGCGCCGTCCGCGGGTTGCGGATCGTCGGGTGGATCGCGTTTCCACCAGCGCTCGTGCTCGCCCTGTTCGCCGATCTCAGCTACCCCTGGCTCGCTCCGGTGACGGTGCTGTTGATGGTCGGGCTCAACGCCTTCTATTTCAGCGCGATGCAAGGAATCGGCGAGCAGCTGACCCTGACCACCGAAGGCTTCAAGGTCGGCCGCCCCCGCGCCGGGACCACGGTGCGGTGGGCTCACGTCACCGATTTCATGGGAGCGCACATCGGACCCTTCCGGGGCATGCGAATGTCGGAAGGCAGCGAGTGGCAGAACCCGAAGACCGTACCCAACGTGATCTTCTACCGGCTCAACCGAGCCCTGGTCCGGCCACGCAAGACGCCGCTCAGCAGACTCACTGGAATGACCTACTTCGACGGTGTGATTCGCAATCGATTCGGAGTCACGACGCAGGACCTGATGCAGGCGATGCGCACGTGCCATCGCCTTGCCCTGGAAGCGGAGGCGCAACGTCTGCGGCGTCCCACGCCAGGCGCGCCGCCCCAGCCCCTTACGAATCCCGAAACTTGACCAGCCGCTCCAGCGCTTTGGTGTCGAATGGATGGGCCAACCTGACCACGAAGTGCTGCAGTCCGGCCTTGAGCCACTCGTCGACCAGCTTCGGCGGCGTCGGTCCGACATTGGCCGTCCGTTCGATGTCTTTCGGATCACGGCCAACGCGACCGCACCATTCGTCCAGCACGGCGGATTTGTGAGCGAACTCGTCCGGTGGCCCCCCGCCGTTCCACATCTGGGCATGCTCGGCAACCAGCCTCAACACCACCTTCTCGCCACCCCCGCCGATCAGGATCGGCAGCGGTCCTGCCGGTCCGGGCTTGAGAATTGAGATGCGGCTCTTGATTCGCGGCAGCGCCTCCTTGAGATCCCGCACCCGGTCCCTGGCCTCTCCGAACCTGTAGCCGTACTCCGCGTAGTCGCGCTCGAACCAGCCGGCGCCGAGGCCCAGGACGAGCCTTCCGCCGGAGAGCTGGTCGATGGTGCCTGCCATGTACGCGATCAGGTCGGGATTGCGATAGCCGATGCATGTGACCATGGGTCCGATCTGAGGCGCGCGAGTATCGAGCGCCGCCGCGGCCAGCAGCGACCAGCATTCGAATTGGTTTCCGTCGGGGTCGCCATAGAGAGGAAAGAAGTGGTCCCAGAACCAGATGCTGTCCACGCCCAGCTCATCGGCGCGACGCCAGGCATCGCGAAGCTCCCCGATCGTGCACTGCTGCGGATGGATCGTCACGCCAACCTTGAAGGGACGAGTGGTGCTCATCGTTGTGAGATTATCGATCGACAGTGGCTGCGCACGAGGCCCGCAGGGTCGAGTTCAAGTCGGCGGGATCGGATTTCTGGAAGCGTTATCACGAGTACCGACGGCTTAGACAGAAGGAGTCACGCCCCGGCGATCCGATCCGGCCGGACGAGCTCGAAGAGACGTTGATGAAGCGCGATAGCCCCTTCGACATCCATCGCCACTACGAGATCGTCGACGAAGGCCGCCTGGTGAGCTGGATGTCGGGCTCGACCAGCAAGCCGGGGACACCCGGCCACGAATCCAACAAGCACCTCTTGTGGGCCGACCTGTACGTCCGTGCGGATGCCCGCCGGCGAGGGCTCGGCTCCTCCTTGCTGCCTGTGCTGGTCGAGCTGATGGACGCGCTCGGCTGCACGGTCGTGGGCATGGGTGCCGAAGAAGATTCGGGCCATGCGTTCCTCCGGTGGGTCGGAGCCAAGGCAAGGCTCGTCGGAGCTGAGAACCGGCTCAAGTTGGCGGCCGTGGACTGGAAGATGGTCGACCGCTGGCTTGCGGAAGGACCAACGCGCTCACCCGGTAGCAGGCTCGAGTCCTACGACGGCCCACTGCCCGAAGCGATGTGGAACGACTACGCGCCGCAGCTGTCGAGCATGCTCAACACCATTCCGTTCGAGGATCTCGACCACGGTGAGATCGTCATCACTCCCGACCATATGCGCGACTACTACGCGCGGCTGGAAATCGCCGATGAGCAGCTGCACACGATCCTGACTCGTGAGTCCGACGGTGTGATCTCTGCCATCACAGACACGAGCTGGGCGCCCCACCGGCCGACCATCGTCGAGCAGCGATTCACCGGCGTTCGACCCGACGCTCGAGGGCGGGGATTGGGAAAGTGGATCAAGGCCGCGATGCTGGCCCACATTCACGAGCTTCACCCGGAGGCCGAATGGATGACGACTCAGAATGCCGGCTCGAACGCGCCGATGCTGGCGATCAACAAGAGGCTCGGTTTCAAGCAGTTTCGAACCGAAACGGAGTACCAGATCAGCCGCGACGGTCTCGCGGCGCGGACGCCGGGCGCGCATCGGGCGCATTGACGCCGGGCGCGCGCAGGGCGCACTGAGTGGATCAGCTGCCGACCGGAAAGCGCTGAAGCCCTGTCGCTGACGTGGCTTGGGCAGCCGGGTTAATCCCGGCTGCGACTTTGTTCCCTATTGCCGGCCAAACGTGGCAAGGAGACGTCTATTAAGACAATCCGAACCCGGGAGGATGAGCAGCCCCGTCGGCGAAGCCGACCGGGCGATGCAATCAGTAGGTCCCATCCTGGTCGCGCTTGCGCGCAGAAGGAACCGTCCTGGTTCCTTCTCATACTCCTTGGCGACTCCTCTGGAGGCTGCGGACCAGGAGGACGATCCCGATCAGGATCAGGAGCGCGGGCAGCGCTGCCTTGCCGAATATCCCGTAGTCCATCCCACTGATGCCCAGGATCGATTCGAAGAAAACGAACCCGATCATGAAGATCATCGCGGCGATGAACATCAGGGTGCGGCCGCGTCTCAACATGACGGGGTCGCGGTCGCGCAGCGCTTGCAGGTAAAGACCAAGGCCGACGCCGCCGGGCGCGACCAGCGCCCATACAAAAGCCCAGCTCGCCCAGTCGCCGTTGCTGCTCTGGTATGCGAGGACCAGGCCCAGCACGGTCACGATGCCACCCGGTACCGACGCTCCAGGGCCGCCCCCGAGGAAGCCGACCACCAGCAAGGTGAGGCCGGGGATGATCACGAACAGAGGCCAGCCGTACTGGGTCAGGTCTATGCCGAAGACCACGATGCCGAGCGCGAAGAGGCCGACCACGACCAGCACGATGCCCAGGGCGGCGCTGGAACCGCCGCTACGCGACGAGGCGGTGCGAGTCCTCGGCGCCACGTAATGCGGCAGCGGCGGGGTGGGCGGCGCCGGCACAGGTTCCGACTCCGCTGCTGCGGCGGTTGCAATTTCGGTGCTCTCGGCCGGCTTTTCGACGGCCGGCTCGACCGGCTCGGCCGCGGCCTCGGTCACAACCGGCTCGCCGGCGCTCTCCGGAGCCGGCGATGCCTCCTCGGTCCACTTGGGGGCGAAGATGTCGGGGCTGCCCGCCAGCGCGTCGCGGCCGATATGGGCCATGTCCTCTTTCGGCGCATCGCCGGCGGCGGAGGCGGGGCCTTCTTCGCTGACGGGCTGGTCGGCGCCGGACGGGGTCTTGCTCGGTCGCTTCCGCTTGCTCATCAGGGGACAGCTTAACCGGCTCCTGGGACCTCAGCCTTCTTTAAGAATGCGGCCCGCGCGCGGCGAGAAATCCGCTTCAGTCGACGATCTTGAACATCGGGTTCACCGGGCCGTGGCCACGGCCCACCTCCAACGATCGCTCGATCGCCCCCGTGATGAACTCCTTCGCATGGTGCACCGAAGCCAGGGAATCGCTGCCCTTCGCCAGCCCCGCCGCGATCGCGGCGGAGAAGACGCAGCCGCTCCCGTGGGTGTTCGAAGTCGCGATCCGCGGCGATCGAAGCTCGATCAGGTCGGTGCCGTCGAAATAGTGGTCGATCGCCTGATCCTCATCGCCGTGGCCGCCCTTGACCACGGCGGCGCGCGCCCCCAGAGCGACCAGGTCGCGGGCGGCCTGGCGGCGATCGTCGAGAGTTCTGATCGACCTTCCGAGGAGCACCTCGGCCTCGGGAAGGTTGGGGGTCACGACTGCAGCCAGCGGCAGCAGCCGGCGCCGCAGCGCATCCACCGCGTCATCGCGCAAGAGCCTCGCTCCGCCTTTGGCCACCATCACCGGGTCGACGACCAGGTTCACGATGTCGAAGTGAGTGATGGCACTCACGACCGCTTCGATGATCGCGGCGCTCGAGAGCATGCCTGTCTTCGCCGCCTGGGCGCCGATGTCGAGCATCACGGCTTCGATCTGTGCGGCGACGAGCGCAGGGGGCACCTCCAGGATGTCGATCACGCCGAGTGTGTTCTGCGCGGTGATGGCTGTGAGCGCCGACGTCCCGTGCACCCCAAGTGCCGCGAACGTCTTCAAGTCCGCCTGGATGCCGGCGCCTCCGCCGGAGTCCGAGCCCGCGATCGTGAGTGCGACTGGCAGCTTCAAGCGGCCCTCATGCGCCGCCCGGTCCAGTAAACCGCGGCCGCGACCGCCACGCTCACCAACCCGCTCACGTCTGCTCCGTGCATTGTGTTCAGGAGGCCGCCGTTGAAGAAGGTCGGCGCTCCGGACAGGTTGCTGAACAGGGTGCTGTAGTTGACGAAGGCAAGACTCGTGAAAGTCCCGGCGAGCCAGGCGACCAGCGCGAGCCGAGGTCTTGGCCGGCCTTCGAAGAAGAAGAATGTGAGGAGGACGACCGCCGCCCACGCAGGCGCCCATAGATAGGTGAGGATCAGGAAGTCTTCGTACGCGAGGTGAAAATCGCTCACCACCACGGCGTACGACGCGAGCGCCGTCCCGAGGAGGCCGCAGGCCAGGGCGGTCTGCCAGCGGCGGAGCTTCAAACCCATGGCGAGCGTGACGAGTCCAGCCGTGTACACGTCGAAGTAGTTGGCCCAGACCTCGCCCAGCACGACGAAGGCGAAGAACGGAACCGCGACCCAGGTTGGCGCGTGCCGGCTGATCACAGCCAGCACTCCCTGGCTGGAGGCGAGTCCGGCATCGATCGTAGGGAGGAGGAGCCCGAACAGGCCGAGCAGCAGCATCGGCAAAACGACGCCCGCCATCGCCCACAAAGTGATCGAGCTCGTCGAGCTGGACTTGGGCAGGTAGCGCGAGTAATCGCTTGCGAACGGATACCACGATGCGACGAGTGCGAAGCACGTCATGAAGCCGAGCACGAACGCGCCCGGGTAGGCGGAGCCGGAGACGGTAGCACCCTGGGTCCAGTGGAACTGAGGAGCGAGGAATATGAAGAGCGCGAGCGAGAGGATTGCGAACGCGATCGCTCCGTAGGTCGCGAGGACCTTGATCGTTTCGTGACCGAAGATCGCGACGGCCACGCTGATGGCGGCGATCGCGAGGACGAGTCCGAGAGTCACCCATCGATTGCCCGCGCCCAGGAGCTGAGCGCCCGCCTGCGCCGCGATCACGCAGTCGACCGCGAACCACCCGATCGCGAGAAAGAGAGTGAGCCCCGCACCCAGGTACGAACCACGCACGCCGAAGATCCGTCGCGTGTAGATGATCTGCGGCTCGCCCGACCTCGGGCCCGTGTTGCTGAGCAAGCCGAGAATCGCGGCCGCGGCGACGGTTCCGAGAAGGGTCGCCAGGAGGCCGTCCCACACCCCAAGCCCGTAGTAGGTGGTCAGGAGGCTCGCAGTGAAAAGGCTCGCGTAGTTGACGAACGCGCCCGCCCAAAGGAACGCGAGCTCACGCGGCGCGCCATGCCGCTCGGCGGCCGGGATGGAGTCGATGCCGTGGCTCTCGACTCTGCCGAAAGAATCCGAATCGACCGCACTGGCTGCGACGTCGCTCATGTGTCTCCCTCCGCTGGCATTACCCAGTTCAGGTTCATGCGGTCGGCGTCAGGGCGCCCTCTCAGCCCGCCTCATCCGCGGAGGCCGAGCTCCCGCTGGACTCGATGTTACCCGGTCAACTCTCGCGCCACGGGGCAGGCAGAAGACAGGCGAGGATTCGGTACACCTCCGGGTTCAGGGCGAGCCCGATGTGGCTGCCGGCCACCTCGATGGCGTTGACGTCGTGTCGCAGGCATGCGCGCCAGTTGACGACACCGTCAGATCGCGAATAGATGGAAGTCGTCGGGACGCGTGGCGCGGCGGCAAGGTCGCGGAGGAAACGTTCCTCGACCGAAGCCGGATGCCCAAAGCGAAACACGTTGTAGAGGTGCGCCGCCCGCACGCCGGCCATGGTCAGCGGATGGATGTCGAACGGGTCGCTGAGCGGAGATCCGAGCGTGATCACCTGCTCGACGAGATCGGGTTTTCTGTGCGACAGCACCTTGGCCAGCACTCCGCCTCGGCTGTGACCGACGAGCGAGACGCGCGCGCCCGTCCGCCGTCGCAGCTCAAGGAGCGTATCGATGAGCGGCCTGAGCATCACCTCCGAGTACATGACGTTGAAGGTGACGCCAGCCACCTGGGGCCGGTAACCGACGCGCCGCAGCCACTGAAAGGGTGTGTGCAGCGTCCAGTCGCCGGCGAGAAAGCCCGGTATCAACATCACCGGCTTGCCTAGGCCGGGGGGGATCTCCAGGCCACGGAAGACCGGGTCGCGAATCAGCCGGAGGTATTCGAGGTAGATGCGGCCCTCGAGCCACATCGGCGGAATCGGATCCCAACGACCAAGGTGGCGGAGGTCTGGCAGGACCGACATGGCGATGCCGAGCCGGCCGCGGCGCTTGCTGTGATGAAGTTCTCGGGCTGTTGCCAAAGTTGTGCTTGAGCGTTTACTCCGTTGTGAAACTGGGGCGGTCTAGCCCGCCGCCTCGGCGGCGATTCTATAGGGGCTCCACGCATTCAGGGCCGCGATGAACATGCCGGGCGCCTCCATCATCGGGACGTGACCCACGCCGTCGAGCACATCGAGGGTCCAGTCGGGCCGCCGGCGCACGAGCTCTCTGGCGGCGGCGAGCGGGATGAGCCGGTCGAGGCTCCCGTGAATCACCAGGGTGGGGGCGCGCACCCTCGCCACCTGGAGCCAGAAGCGCGGATCGGCCATCCGCAGGCCGATCGACCGGCTCGCCTGCAGGAAGGCGCGGCCGTTCTGGCGTCCGAGCCTGTCCCTCTCCCTCGTGAGCCGGATGTGCGCCTCGACCACATCGGGCGGCACGCGTGACGGATCAGCGCAAACGATGGCGAGGGTCTCGTGGACCAACCCCTCCGGACCGAGCACGCGAACACGCCGCTCGAGCAGGATCTCAGCGAGTCCCGGGACTGTCAGCGCCGCCATCACCCCCAGCCGCGCCGGTTCGGGTCGTGTGACGTGAACGCCGGGGATCGCAGGATCCACGAGGATCATCTCGCTCACCCAGGCCGGGTGGGCGGCCGCCTCGAGGACCGCGATGTGGCCGCCCATCGAGTTGCCCATGATCGTCACGGGCTCCGCGATCACCTTCTCGATGAACTCGTGCACCAGGTCGGCGTTGTCCCCTACGGCGGCTGAGCGCCGGAAGAGGGGAGTCTGGCCGAAGCCGGCGAGGTCGATGGCGATGGCGTGATAGCTGTTCGCGATCTCTGGGCCGACCGCCATCCAGTTCAGCGAGCTGCCGCCGAGCCCGTGCACCATGACAAGCGGTCTGCCTGTGCCTCCGAAGTCCAGGTAGTGAATCGGTCCATCCAGGTCCGCTGTCTTATGGCGCACTGCGTCAATCCTAGACCTGGGGGAGCGGTCTCATGACGCCTGAGGCCATTCGCATGAGGATCTCTGCGACACCGGCCGGCGAACGCCTGCCCCCCTTGTGGAGGCGATCGAAGACCGAGAAGGAGGCGAGGATCCCGATCACGTCCTCGGCCTCCTTGATCGAGCATCCCGGCCGCAGGCGGTCGTCGGCGGCAAGCCTCAGCGCCAGAGCGTGGTCGGCGTCAGCTTGCCGGTCATGCGGGCCATGCCGGCCGTGGCCGGCGAGCTGCCGGTAGAGGTCCGGGTTCTCCGCCCAGACGGCGCAGGCGTGCTCGACCCGCCGCCTGAGGTCGTCGACAGGGTCGCCCGCTTCCCCCGGCGGCGGGTCGGGGGCAACGGAGCCGGGTTCGGCGGTCAACGCCTCGAGCAGGCGAGCCTTCGACCCGAACTGGTTGTAGATCGTGATTCGAGACACGCCGGCGTGCTCGGCCACCTTTCCCACGCTCGCCGCGGGACCGAGCTTCGCGACCAGGTCGCGGGCGGCGGCAAGAATGCCGGATCGCGTTCGGTCGACCTCGGCCTGGCGCCGGCCGAGCCGATAGCCTCGGCGGGTCATCCTAATTACTTTAACAGACAGTATGTTCAATGGAGCATCGGCAATTCTTGGGCAATTCACAGCCTGGGCACAGGAAGCGCCCAGCGGTTTCCGGGTAATGTCCGTTTGTCTTGGCCAAGAAGCCGCAACGTCTCCAACCGCAACCGCGCCCGCAGCAGGCCGACCGCTGGATCGTCTATGGGACACTTCCGCTCAGGCTGTTTCTCGGAGTGACCTTCGTTTACGCCGGGCTGCAGAAGATCTCCGACCCGGGATTCCTTCAGCCAGGTGCGTCGACCTATATCGGCACGCAGCTGCAGGGCTTTGCCACCCACTCGCCGATCGGTTTCCTGGTCGAGGTCTTCGCGCTGCCGGTGCCTCAGCTCGCGGGCATCGCGGTGGTCGCCGTCGAGCTGGCGATCGGGCTGCTGGTCCTGCTTGGCCTCGCGACGCGCTGGGCGGCCGCCGCGGGCGCGTTGGTCAGCCTGGTCTTCTTTCTTACCGCCAGCTGGTCCATTCAGCCCTACTTTCTCGGTTCCGACAGCATCTACGCGGTCGCATGGATCACGCTCGTGCTCGTCGGCGACCAGGACGTACTGACCTTGCGGCCCGTTATCTTCGGACCTCAGCAGAGCGATGTGCGCGGACGTGCCGCCACCACAGACCTCAGCCGGCGCCGCTTGCTCGTTCAGTTCGGTGGCGCCTCAGTGGCCCTGATCTGGGTGCTCGCCCTGTTGCCGCGGACCCGCCTATCACCAGTGCAGGGCTCCTCTAGCAACGCGACGCCGGCGGCCAGCCCGACACCGGTCGCCTCTCCGACCGGGACCAGGATCGGAGCGCTCGCAGACATACAGTCGCAGGGCTCCCTCGCGTTCCAGGACCCCGCCACAGGGGATCCGGCGGTCGCCGTGGCGCTCGCCGGCGGCAACGTGGTCGCGTTCGACGCGATATGCACGCACGCCGGCTGCACCGTGTCTTACGACTCGAGCCAGAAGGTGCTGGCGTGCCCTTGCCATGGCGCCGCGTTCGATCCCGCCAACGGCGCGGCGGTGATCGCCGGCCCGGCCCCCACACCTCTGGCGGCGATCGCCCTCCAGATCGGAACCGACGGGGGTGTTTACGTAGTCTGAAAGTGCGCCCTGCGCGCGCCCGGCTGCAGCCTGAAAGCGCGCCCTGCGCGCGCCCGGCTGCGACCTGATCCGTGTCGCGGTGGCGTACAACCTACGATCGCTGCCGTGAGGTTGTGGGATCCACTCGCGTTCCGCGAGATATCGGCGCTGCTGCGCGACCCTGTTTTTCGCGGGCGCGGTGTGCCGAAGGGCGATGGGCGGCCGGTCCTGCTGGTTCCAGGTTTTCTGTCTGGTGACTGGTCCTTCACCGTGCTCTACAACTGGCTCGGCCGGATCGGCTACAAGGCGTATCTGTCGGGCATCCTGCTGAACGTCCAGGACTCGGAGCGGTTGCTGGCGCTCCTTCGCCGCCGCCTCATCGCGGTTGAATCGGAGGCCGGATCGCGGGTCAGCCTTGTCGGGCACAGCCGCGGCGGCCTGCTTGCCAAGGTGCTCTCGCAACGAAGGCCCGAGAGCGTCGAGCAGGTGATCACGCTGGGCGCGCCACTTGCAGACACGACCGACCTCGCTGCGGTGACCCGCCATGCCGTAGGCGTGGTCAAGACGGCGAACGAGCTCGCCTATGGCCGCCGTTGGAACTTCGAGGGGCGCTTCGCCCACGACCTGCGCCTGCCCCCGGCCGCGCCGACGACCTCGATCTACACACGCTCGGACGATGTCGTGAACTTCCGCTCCTGCATCCGGCCTGACATTCCGGCAATTCACGTTTGGGGCAGCCACAACGGACTGCTGGTCAATCCCGAGGTGTACAGGCTCCTCGGCCGGCTGCTCGCAAGGCCGCGCAAACATCCTGATGGGTTGACGGGCTGATCGCCGCCGCGATCGCGCTGGCGCTGGCCGCGGCGGTGCTGCACGGCACGTGGAACGTCCTCGCGAAGGTGAGTGCCGACCCGATGCAAACCTTTCAGCGCGGAACGCTCGCCGCGGTTTTGCTCGCGACTCCGGCGGTTGCGGTCGCATGGGTGTGGACCGGCCGGCCCGGCCTCGCGCCGGCCGCGGCGGGGTGGTGCGCGCTCTCCGGCGTGTTCGAGGTCACCTACCTGTGGCTCCTCGCTGCGGCCTACCGGCGCGGTGAGCTGTCCGCGGTCTACCCGATCGCACGTGGCTCGGCGCCGTTGCTCGCCGTCATCGCCGGCCTGGGCTTGCTCAATGAGCGGCTGTCCGCTCTCCAGCTCGCGGGCGTCGGCCTCCTGCTCGTCGGCATCCTCGCGGTCACGCTCTCGCAGGCCACGGGGCGGGCCACCGTGCCGGCCCTGCTGACCGGGGTGGCGATCGCGACGTACACGGCAATTGATCGTGTCGGGGTGCGGCTCACGACACCATGGCTTTACGGCTGGCTGCTGATCGTCCTGATGGTTATCGGCATCGCGGTTTCAAAGTGGGTGGCCGGGCGCCTCGTGGCCGGAAGGCGCCCGGCTCAGCAGGAGTCCATCGCGCCGGCGAAGATCGGTCGAACGCAGGCGATCGTGATCGGAATCTTCATGTGGAGCGGCTATTTGCTCGTGCTTTGGGCGCTCAGCATCGCACCCCTCTCCGTCGTCGCGCCGGTGCGCGAAACCTCGGTGGTCGGAGTGGCTGTATGGGGCGTGTGGCGGCTGCGTGAGCGGAGGGCTGTACCGATGAAACTTGCAGGTGCGGTGGCCACCCTGGTGGGGGTGGCATTGGTGGCCCTCTGATCTCTTTTGCGATCGCGATCGCCGGTGGTAAGGTAGATCAGTCGCCCGGATGGGAGGCGATGTGCGCCGCGGTCGTGGAAGTTCTCGAAAGGGCCCGTGCGTTCGCGACATTGCTTTCGAGAAGGGAGTAGGGAGATGCCGACAGGCACCATCAAGAAGTTGGTCTCCGACCGCGGGTTCGGGTTCATCGCAGCCGAGGACGGGCGGGAGTATTTCTTCCACCGCACCGGCCTCGATTCGGCCGTGAACTTCGACTCGCTGGCGGGCGGCGAGCGGGTGAGCTTCGAGATCGAGGCGAGCCAGAAGGGCCCGCGCGCGAACCGTATCAAGCTCGCGTAGCTGAACTCCCAACAGGCCGGCCCTGCACTGGCGCGGGCCGGCTTTCTTCTTTGATGAACACCTTTGAGATCGTTTCCCAGGGCGACTAATCGCTCGAGCAGGGTGCGACTTTCATCGGTGCCTGGCATCGAGCGCCCTCTGTGCCCGTCAGCGCGAGGTGCTTCGCACCACGACCATCGCTCCGGCCCAGAACAGCGATCCGCCGATCAGCAGCGTCCACAGGATCCACGTGATCAACGAGAGCTCCACGAGCGCGCCGAAGATGCACATCGCGGCGGCCCCCGCCAGGAGGAAGGCGCCCGGGAAAAGGATCCAGGCCGAATACCACGGCGGCTGGACGAGGTCGCCGCGATCGAGCATCCGTCCCGCGCCGAACACCAGGCCGGCGGCGATCACCGCCGGCGCCGTGAGACCGATCGCCCAGCTCAGCTTCACTGCCCCGGTGGCGGCTCCCAGGAGCGGCTGAATGCCTGCCGCGGCCAGCGCCGCCGGCACCGCGAATGCGAGCAGGCGCAGGATCGCGCTAGCCCGCGGCACGTCGGCCGTTCACGCGGCGGGTAGGGCGGGCGGCTCGGCCGGCAGGTTGAACACCGGCTGCGTATGGATCCGGCCCAGCTGCACGTCGCTGTAATAGGCAGGCTGCGAGAGCTGGGTCATGAACCAGTCGTTGAGCAGCTCCGCCCGCCGGAACAATCCCGCCTCGCCGATGGTCGATCCGGCGTATGGCTGTCGCGGCAGCGACGAGGAGAGGTCGGCCGAATTGTAGAAGTCCGAGTTGCCGTAGACGGACGTCGACGCATACGAATAGATCGCGACTCCGAGCACGCGGTTTCCAAGGGCCGATGGCGCCAGAACGCGGCGGATCTGGGCCAGAGCATCGTCGGGATAGTTCAAGAAGGCGCCGATGCCGGTCACCACGCGATTGGCGAACCCAGAATCCTTCTCGAAGGCGAGCCACTGGTCGAACCACCTGGCCTCGCGCGCGCTCCAGTCGCTGTCGTAGTTCATCGGTACCCCGAAGTCGATGTAGCCCTTCTGCAGCCAGTCACGCCAGTCTTGAAACACGGACGTGTAGGCCGACGTGAAGTTCCAACCCGCCGCCGATGTAGGGCCCCCGCCGAAGGAGATGAGCGCTCCACTGAGCTTCACTCCGGGCTTGACCGCATGCAAGTCGTTGTGCAGGTCACGCACGAAGGCCGTCACGCGGTCTCGCCGCCAGGCCTGCCATCGTGGGTCGTCGGGCGCCGGCACGGCGGTCGCACCCGTGTCGTGCATGTACAGCGAGAGAGAGGTCGAGGTGTAGCCCCAGTTCGCGCCGGCGTAGCGGACGAAGTCCATGTGCAGCCCGTCCACGTCGTAGTTGCGGGCCACGTCCATGAAGATCTTGTGCGTGTATGCCTGCACCTCCGGTATGCCCGGGTCCAGATATCCGGAAATCGAGCCGTCGTTGGCTCGATTTCCCCAGGTCGCTCCGTGTTTCACGAAAACGCCGCTGTCTTCGCTGACGTAAAACGTGTTGAGCCAGGCATGGACCTCGATCCGCGGCGTCGACGCATGCGCCAGCCGGATCACGTAAGCGAGCGGGTCGAAACCGCGTGATGCGACGATGTCCAGCGCTCGCGGCTCGTCCGCGTGATTGAAGTAAGCGTCGCCGCCCTTCCGCACCTGGACGATCAGCGCGTTGATGTTCGCCCGATGGGCGTCCGCGACCAGCTTCTCCACCTGGGCCGGAGACTTGATGCCGTCGTGAATTGCGTCCACCCACATGGCCCGGTACTGCGGGGGGCCGTACACGATCGGAGCCGGGGAGGGCGAAGGCGACTCGAGAGGCAGGGCCGACGGCGAAGAGCTCGCGGGAGCCACCGCTTGCGGAGCAGGAGCGCAGCCGCTCATGACCGCGAGCAGCAGCAGAGCTCCGCACCACTGTCGCATCAAGCGACCGCGAACAGGACGTGGTTTCGTCCCACGGTATCGATCGGGCCCGGGTGCGCTCGCTTGATGGTCTCGGTCGCCTCCTCAGTGAATTTCCGGCGCTCCTCGGCGTCGATCCCGTCCAGGCGCGATGCACAGCTCCACCAGCTCGTGAACAGAGAAACGAGCTGCTCGGCCGATTCCCATCTCACGTGCTCCTCGATCAGCTCGACCTCGGCGCTCGCGAAGCCGGCATGCAGCGCGGCCTGGCCAAACCGCACCCTGTCCGCGACCGTTGCGCGGGTCGGGCTCTGGTCGATTGCCTGTGCGGCGGGTGGGAGCCTGCGATCGATGACGGCTTCGAGGAGCGACCATACCGACTCGTTGTTGCCCTCGACAGGGACGCTGGCAGCAAACCGCGCTGCCGGTCGAAGCACTCGCCGGGTCTCGCTCAGCGCCACGGCAAGCTCCGGCGCGAACTGCAGGCCGTGCCCGCACACGGCGGCGTCGAACGACGCGTCGGGAAAGCTCAGCTTCTCGATGTCCATGACCTCGAAGCGAGCGTTGGGAATGCGGGCCGCCCTCGCCACCTCGATCATCCCTGGCGCAAGGTCGACCCCGACGACTTCACCACGCGGCGAAACCTGCAGGGCGAGACGCCGGCTGAGCGTTCCAGGCCCGCAAGCCAGGTCGAGCACCCGCGTGCCGGGTTGCACGTCGACCAACTCGAGAGCTCGCAAGCGACCTCGAGCTTCGCCGCGGTTCATGACCAGCTCGATGCGCTGCTGGTACGCAATCGCGTGGCGTCCGAAGACAGCCGGAAACAGCTCCTTCGACTTCATGTTCGATTTATTGGGGTGAGGTTCTGCCATTCGCGTTCCAGCCACAGGGCGGTTCTGAGCGTGTCCACGTTGGTCCGCCCGACCACCTGAATCCCCACTGGAAGCCCCCGCACCGGCGCCGGCAGCGTCACCACGGGCTGCCCAGTCGTGTTGAACGGACGCGTGAAGCGTGAGAGCGGCTCCCGCACTTCGGTTCCCGCGTCAACCGGCGGCGCCACGATCGCCGTCGCAGGCAGCAGCAGCGCATCGAAGCCGTCCATCGCGCGCTCCGCGGCTTGCTGCAGCCCCGGCCGTTCGCGTAGGGCCTCCTCGAAGTCCACAGCCAGCGTTCCGAGTCCCCGCCGGATGTGTCCCAGGACATCTGCGCCGTACTTCTGCGGAAACTCGCCCGCCCACCGGCGGTGATAGGTCGCCGCCTCGACCAGGAGGATCGTCAAGCCGTTGCGAAACAGCCGGTCGCGGTCGGCGAAATGGATCTCTGGAAGGCCGTTGGAGACGAGCCGCCAGGCACGTTCGGTCGGCTCGTCCAGCTCACCGACCCACCCGGCCGGCACCGCGAGCCTGGGCCTTTCGAGGTGGTCGACGTTTACAGCCTCACCCGACATCAAAGAGAAGGCGCGCGCTGCGCTCGCCACGTCCGGCGCCATGGGGCCGAGGGTGTCCAGCGACCAGCTGAGCGGAATTACGCCGGTCAGGTCGATCGTGCCGAGCGACGGCTTGAACCCGACCACTCCGCACAGCGACGCTGGGATGCGGATCGAGCCGCCGGTGTCGCTGCCGATCGCCCAATCGCACATGCCGGCTGCCACGGCCACTGCCGAGCCACCGGACGAGCCGCCGGCGACGCGGGACGGATCGTGCGGGTTGCGCACGGTCCCGTAGTGGATGTTGGCGCTGGTCACGCCGAACGCGAACTCGTGCAGGTTGGTCTTGCCGGCTATGACGCAGCCTTCGCCGCGGATACGCTCGATCACCGGCGCGTCGCGTTCAGCCGGCACGTTGGGAAGGATGATCCCGCCCGCGGTCGTGACCATGCCGGCGACGTCGACCAGGTCTTTGACCGCGACGACGATCCCGGCGGCGTCCTCGGACGAGATCGAGATAAAGGCACGCAGGTCGGCGCGCGCCTCGATTCTGAGCCGTGCCTCGCGGAGGTCCATGAACCAATTCTCAGGTGTGAGACGGTCCCGTCGCGTTATCCTCCCGCCATGCCAACCACCGGCGCCATCAACGCGGCGATTGCCTGGAGCAAGGTCGACGTGCTGACCCCGTCTCAAAGGCTCACGGCTGAAATCCAGATCCGGGGGCGGCTGCGGGACACCATCAACGATCCCGAGCCGGTGTTTCACCTCCGCAACGTCAGCGCGGAGCCGCTGATTCCCGGCGCCGTGGCGCTGAACGGAGTGCCGGAGGGCCTGTTCAGCAAGGCCTATGTCGGCGGAATCCGCACGATCGAACCGGAGCCGCCTCCGCCGGACCAGATCATCGAGATGATCCGGCGCTACGTCATGTTCCAGGCGAACACGTTCCTCGTGACAGGGGCGGTCGAGTTCCCGAAGGCGACCGAGCCGGCGATGCACAACGAGATCCTCATGAAGTCGCGCTTCTTCTCGGTGCTGGACGCCACGGTCACGATCTTCGGGGTGACCGCCAAGAGCTGGACCCAGCCCTTGATCATGGTCAATCGAGACCTGATGGTCGGCCTGTACCTGGGCTAGGAGCCTCGCTTAAGCCGGCTTCGCTCCAAACGCGCGCTTGATCCCCGACCACAGGACCTTGAAGAACAGGCTCAGCGCGTTGACCGGTTTCGCGGTGACGACGTGTGGCGGCCCGCTCGCCGGGACGTCCGAGCCGCCCGAGATGCCGCCGCCGGCGCCTGATGCGTGCTGGCCCGCCTCCACGTTCGCCTTGATGCAGGCGGCCATATCGTTGACGATCCGCCGGGAAACGTCTTCCATCACCCCGCGGCCGAACTGGGCCACCCGCCCGGCCACGTTGTAGTCCGTCACGATCTTGACCGTCGATCCGCCGCCGTCGGCTTCCACGCTCATCAGCGCCTTGGCCCTGGCGGATCCCGGCCCGGTGGTCTCCCGTCCCTCTGCCTCGAGGGTGGCCGTGTGCTGCGTGTCGTTGCGGTCGACGATCTTTGCGGTGCCGCTGTAGGCGACTGTGATCGGTCCAACCTTGATCTTGACCTTGCCTTTGAACGTGGTCGGATCCACGACTTCAGACAGCTCCGCGCCCGGAACGCAGCCCACGACTTTGTTCACGTCGATCAGGTACGCGAACACGGTGTCAGGCGGCGCGCCGACGCTGAAGGAATTTTCTAGTTGCATTTCGCCGCTAAAAGTAGCGCAATGTAGGGGTTCGCTTTCAGCTCGCCTGGTTGACCGACGCGGTCCCGGGCGCCGCCGCCCCCTGGGGTAATTAGGAGAGGAGCGTATGAAGCACAAGGTAGCGACCACTGTCAACGGCCACCGGCACGAGCATGAGGTCGAGCCCCGGCTTCTTCTCGTGCACTATCTGCGAGACGTCGTCGGCCTCACCGGCACCCACATCGGGTGCGACACGAGCCAGTGCGGCGCCTGCACGATCCTCGTCGACGGCAAGGCGGTCAAGAGCTGCACGATGTTCGCCGTCCAGGCCGAGGGCAAGAAGCTCACCACCATCGAGGGCATGGCCAAGGATGGGGAGCTGCACCCGCTCCAGCAGGCATTCTGGGACGAGCACGGTCTCCAGTGCGGCTATTGCACGCCAGGCTTCATCATGGCCGCGGCCTACCTCCTCGAGCAAAACCCGAACCCGACCGAGGACGAGATTCGCCGGGGCCTCGAGGGCAACCTCTGCCGGTGCACGGGCTACGTGAACATCGTCAAGTCCGTGCAGGCCGCGGCCAAGACCATGGGCGGCGCCAGAGCCAAGCCCGCGAGCCAGCCCGCCGTCACCGCGGGAGGGGAGTAGGCATGGCCGTCACAACGATGATTGGCGCCAAGATCCACCGCCGCGAAGACCCGCGACTCGTGAGCGGCGAGGGGCGCTACGTGGACGACTTCACCCGGCCCGGCATGGTTTTCCTCGCGGTGGTCCGAAGCCCGTTCGCCCACGCGATGGTGAAGAGCATCGACGTCAGCCAGGCAACCAAGGCGCCTGGAGTGATTGCCGTCTACACCCACAAGGATTTCACCAAGGTGCTCTCGGGCACGATGCCCGTCACGCCCGCCTTCGTCGCGGAAAAGAAGCAGACCCCGCCGCGATTTCCGATCGCGGAAAAAGAGGTCGTCTACCAGGGCGAACCCGTCGCCGTGGTGCTGGCGGAGACGAAGTACCAGGCTGCCGACGCATCCAACCTGGTCGACGTCGAGTACGAGCAGCTGCCGGCCGTGATGGACCTCGACAAGGCCCTCGAGGCCAAGAGTCCCAAGGTCCACTCGGATGGAACGGACAACCTCGGGTGGGACCTGACCTACATCCCGGATGACCCGGCGGTCATGAAAGAGGCCGACGTCGTAATCAAGGCGCGAATCCTCCAGCAGCGGCTTGCGCCGACCTCGATGGAGACCCGCGGCGTGCTTGCCGAATACTCCAAGCCAGACGGCACCATGACCGTGTGGATGTCGAGCCAGAGCCCGCACTTCGTGCGCCTCTTTCTCGGCGGCGCGATGGGGATTCCTGAAACCCGGCTCCGCGTCATCTCTCCGGACGTAGGCGGTGGCTTCGGTGCCAAGATCAGCCCGTACTCAGAGGACTGGCTGGTCCCCGCGGCGGCCAAGCTGAGCGGGCGACCGGTGAAGTGGATCGAATCGCGCACCGAGTCGCTCCTGACCACGACCCACGGCCGTGGCCAGGTCTTCGAGGTCGAAGCCGGCGCCAAGAAGGACGGGACCCTGGTCTTCATCAAGGCGACCCAGTACCTGGACGTCGGCGCCTACATGGGCACGTTCTCGGCGTTCCAGGCATGCGCGTGCCTGCTCGCCGGCGGCGCCTACAACTGGAAGCACGTGGCGACGCGCACGGTCGGCGTCCTGACCAACCGGGTCCCGACCGATCCTTACCGAGGCGCCGGCCGTCCTGAGGCGACCCACCTGTGTGAGCGGGCGATCGACCTCCTCGCCGGCGCCCTGAAGATGGACCCGGCGGAGATTCGCCGCAAGAACTTCATCACGGCTTTCCCGCACACCAATCACTTCGGGCTGGTCTACGACTCAGGCGCCTATGAGAAGGCGATGGACATGGCCATGAAGATTGCGGGATACGAGACGCTTCGCAAGGAGCAGGAAGAAGGCCGCAAGAAGGGCAAGTACCTCGGCATCGGAATGTCGAGCTGGATCGAGATTTGCGGCTTCGGGCCGAGCGCGGCCACCGCGCCCGCGACCGGAGGCATTGCGCTGGTCGAATCGGCGCAGGTACGGGTGTTTCCGACCGGGTCGGTAGCGGTCTACGTCGGCACCCATTCGCACGGACAGGGCCACGACACCACCTTCCCCCAGATCGTCGCAGACACTCTCGGTGTGCCCTACGACTCCATCGAGTTGAGGCATGGCGACACCGCTGAAGGGCCGGCCTTCGGCTATGGAACCTACGGCAGTCGATCGCTGGCGGTGGGCGGCATGGCCGTGCACAAGGCAAGCAAGAAGGTCGTCGACAAGGCACGAAAGATCGCAGCGCATCTCTTTGAGGCGGCTGAGGAAGACGTCGCCTTCGACCAGGGTCACTTCTATGTCAAGGGCAGCCCCGACAAGCGCAAGGCGTTCGGCGAGGTGGCGTTCGCCTCGTACGGCGCAGGCCTTCCCGAGGGGATGGAGCAGGGCCTCGAAGCTGTCGCGTACTACGACCCCAGCAACTTCGTGTGGCCGTTCGGGACTCACATCGCCGTGGTCGAGGTCGATCCACAAACCGGCGACGTCGACCTCAAGCGCTACATCGCGGTCGACGACTGCGGCAACATCATCAACCCGATGATCGTCGACGGCCAGATCCATGGCGGCATCGCCCAGGGAGTTTCGCAAGCCCTCTACGAAGAGATCATCTATGACGACGAATCGGGGCAGATGAGGACAGGAACGTTCACCGACTACCTGGTCCCGAGCGCCAACGAGTTCCCGAAGTTCGAGCTCGGCCGAACCATCACCCCGTCGCCAACCAACGAGCTTGGCGTCAAGGGCATCGGCGAGGCCGGCACCATCGCAAGCTCCATCGCAGTCATCAATGCCATCTGCGACGCGCTGTCCCCGCTCGGCATCAAGCATGTCGACATGCCGGCCAGCCCGGATCGGATCTGGAAGCAGATCCACGAGGCGCAGGCCGGCTCAAACCATGGAAAGGAGGCCCGTAAGTGATCCCGGCCGCATTCGAATACGCCCGCGCCTCCTCAGTCGAGGAGGCGACCAAGCTTCTGAACAAGTACGGCGAGGACGCCAAGGTGCTGGCGGGCGGGCACAGCCTGATCCCCCTGATGCGCCTGCGTCTCGCACAGCCCAAGGCGCTCGTCGACATCAACGGCATCAAGGACCTCGACCACATCAAGGAAAGTGGGTCCAAGCTGCACGTCGGCGCGCTGACACGTCACGTCAGCATCCAGAACTCAGCCGTCGTGAAGCAGAAGCTACCCATCCTCGCCGAGGTGGCGGGTGAGGTGGGCGACAACCAGGTTCGCAACATGGGCACGATCGGCGGGGTGATGGCGCACGCCGACGCCGCGGGAGACTACCCGACCATCGCTCTGATGCTCGACGCCGAGATCGTCACCAACCGGCGGACGATCGCCGCCAAGGACTTCTTTAAGGACATCTTCACGACGCCTCTCGCGCCGGATGAGATCGTCATCGAGGTCGTTTTTCCCGTGGCGGACGGCCCCCACAAGTACATCAAGTTCCGCCGCAGGCTTTTCGACTGGGCGATCGTCGGCGCCGCTGCCCAGAAGATGAACGGCGGATGGCGCATCGGGCTGACCAACGTCGGACCAACGCCGGTGCGCGCCAGCGCCGTCGAGAAGGCGCTGCACGAAGGTGCCAAGCCAGAAGAGGCGGCACAGCACGCATCCGACGGGCTGAACCCGTCGGGCGACCTTCGCGCGAGCCCGGAATACAAGAAGCACCTGGCGCGGGTGCTTACGAAGAGAGCGATCGAGCAAGCCGGGTAAGGGGTTATCTGGTGGCCCGGTATTTCGCGCCGGGCCACCGCCTCATCCCGTCGCAGCACACAAGCGCATCGCCCCCCACCCTTCCCTGCGCGCATAGCGGCGATAAGGATGGGACCTACTGATTGCCCCCTTGCGGAGGAGGGCTAGAGAACCTCGTAATCTTTGCGCGTGACCGCCACCTCTCCCGCCACGATCGAAGACATCGAGCAGCGCCTGCGCGAGCGCAAGTACATCGGCGATCGCGCCCTCGCCACGTCGATCTTTCTGGCCTTGAAGCTGGAGAAGCCCCTCTTTATCGAGGGCGAGGCGGGTGTCGGCAAGACGGAGGCGGCCAAGGTCATGGCCGATGTCCTGGGGGCTCGCCTGATCCGCCTTCAGTGCTACGAGGGGATCGACCTCGCGCATGCGGTCTACGAGTGGAACTACCCGCGACAGCTCCTGCACATCCGCCTGCTGGACGCCGGTGAGGACCGCCGCTCCGCCGAGCGCGAGATCTACAGCTCGGAATTCCTGCTGCGCCGCCCGCTTCTCGACGCCATCGACAACGACGACGTGACGCCGCCGGTGCTGCTCATCGACGAGATCGACCGCTCCGACGAAGAGTTCGAAGCCTTCCTGCTCGAGCTGCTCTCGGACTTCCAGGTCTCCATCCCGGAAATCGGCACGATCAAGGCGAAGCACGCGCCGTTCGTCGTCATCACGTCGAACCGGACCCGCGAGGTGCACGACGCTCTCAAGCGGCGATGCCTGTATCACTGGATCGACTACCCGGACCTCGAGAAGGAGGTCGAGATCGTTCGCGCGCGAGCTCCGGAGGCTGCCGCCGGTTTGGCTCGCGAGGTCGCCGCGCTGGTCCAGGCCCTGCGCGGGATGGATCTCTACAAGGTGCCCGGCGTCGCGGAGACGCTGGACTGGGCGCGCTCGCTCGCGGCGCTGGGCGCGACGCGCATCGACCCGGCGCTTGTCAACGCGACCATCGGCGCGGCGCTGAAGTACCAGGAGGACCTCGAGCGAGTGCGGGAACAGGTGCCCGCAATGGTCGAGAAGGCGCGGGGTGCCTGAGGAGGTGCGGCCGGAAACCTCGACGAGAGATTCGGCGATCCAGGTGGCCCAGATTCGGGTGAAGCGCCGAGCAGCGGAGCGAGCGCATCGTGAATGCGTGAGCGAGCAGCGCAAGAGCTGAACCCGAAGATGGGCCGCATGGGCGCCGAAGATCCGTCGACGGCTCTTCCGGCCGCACCTCCTCCTCCTGCTCCAGATCTTCTGCCGAGACTCGGGGCGTTTGCGCGGCTCCTGCACGACGCCGGCATGGAGGCCGGGCCCCGGCGTCTGACGGATGCGACTCGCGCGCTGACCTACGTCGACCTGAAGCGACAGGCCGACTTTCGCAATTCGCTTCGCACCGTCTTCGTCAGCCGAAAGGACGAGCTCCCGGTGTTCGAAGCGGCCTTCGACATCTTCTGGGCGCCGCCCGATCCCCGAGCCGCCGCCGGCGTGATGCCCGGCCGGAGCCGCAGCCTGCCGATGTCGCCGGAAAGGGCGAAGGCATGGTCCGCCGCGCTCGGGCTGAACACGTCGCAGATGAACCGCGAGCAGGACCCAAGCGTGGTGCCCGCCAGCTCGAGCGGATACAGCGCCGAGGAGCTCTTGCGCCACAAGGACTTCGAGCAGATGACCTGGCAGGAGACCGAGCAGGTGCGCAAGCTGCTCGAGCAGGCGCCGTGGCGCGTGGCGGAGAAGCGCACGCGCCGGCTGCGGCCCGCACGGGCCGGGCGCATCGACCTGCGCAACTCCGCGCGCCACGCGATCAGATCGAGCGGAGAGCTGATGCGGCTGTTCTACCGCCGGCCGCGGGTGCGCAGGCGCCCGCTCGTGTTGATCTGCGACGTGAGCGGTTCGATGGAGCGCTACTCGCGCCTGTTGATGATCTTCGCCCACGCGATCGCCCGCCGGGAGGACCTCGAGGCGTTTGTTTTCTCGACCCGCCTGACACGGATCACGCGGCTTCTTCGCTATCGCGACCTGGATCGTTCGCTCGACTCGGTGAGCAAGGGCGTCCACGATTTCAGCGGAGGAACCCGCATCGGCGACGCGTTGTCGGATTTCAACCGGCATTGGGCTCGCCGCGTGCTGGGACACGGCGCGGTCGTGATCATCGTGAGCGACGGATGGGACCGGGGCGACCCGGCTCGGCTCTCGGCCGAGCTCATCCACCTCCGCCGGTCGTCACACCGGCTGATCTGGCTCAACCCGCTGCTCGGTTCGCAGGGGTACGAACCCCTGACGCGCGGCATGGCCGCGGCCCTCCCGCACTGCGACGACTTCCTCGCCGCCCACAACCTGCAAGCGCTGGACGACCTCGGCCGCCTGCTCGCCGGCCTCGACCGGCGCTCGAGGGCCCGTTAGAGTGCGCGAGGTCCTCGACGAGCTCGTCGAATGGACGAAGGCGGGCGAAGACATCGCGCTTGCCACGGTCGTGGAGACCTGGGGCTCGAGCCCTCGCCCGCTTGGTTCGAAGATGGTGATCACGCGCTCGGGCAAGATGGCCGGCTCCGTCTCCAACGGCTGCATCGAAGGCGCGGTCTTCGAGGAGGCTCAGAAGGTCTTGAAGAGCCGGCAGCCGAAGATCGCGGCGTTTGGCGTGGCGGACGACGTCGCGTTCGAGGTCGGCCTCGCCTGTGGTGGACACATCGAGGTTTTCGTCGAACCGCTCGCGCCTGTGCACGAACAGCTGATCGCGATGCTTCGGCGCAACGAGACGGCCACGCTGCGGACCAACCTGCTCACCGGCGAAGCGGACCTGGTCGAGGGCTGGACGCCTTCTGGGTCGGAGCTTGCGCACCGCGAAGGAGACCTGCTGGTGGAGCCTTTTCGGCACCCGGCTCACCTGGTCATCATCGGCGCGATCCACATCGCGATCCCGCTTCACCGCCTCGCGAAGCTGATGGGGTACCGGGTCACCGTTGTCGATGCTCGCGCGAAGTTCGCCACCAGGGAGCGGTTCCCTGAGGCTGACGAGCTGGTCGTCGCGTGGCCCGACGAGGCGATGGCCAAGATCGCGATCGACAACTCCACCTATGTGGTGATCCTGACGCACGACCCGAAGTTCGACCTGCCCGCACTGCGCTCGGTGCTGGCGGAGGATCCCGGCTACATCGGGGCGATCGGGAGTCGCAAGACCAACCAGAACCGCTTCGACGCACTTCGCGCCGAAGGCTTCACCGAGGAGCAGCTCGCGCGCGTGCACGGACCCATCGGCCTCGACCTTGGCGGGCGCGGGGCGGAGGCGACGGCGCTGGGGATCCTGGCCGAGATCACCGCCGTGCGGTTTGGCGGCTCCGGCAGCTCCATGCGCGAAAAGAGGAAATCTTCAGTTGCGTGAGCGCATGACACGTTCGCGGACGATCAGCAGCCCCATATAGAAAAGCATCACGCAGGCGTAGATCGCAAGGCTCAGCTTGAAGCTGACGAGCTGGGCGTCTTCTTGTTGCTCCTGAAACGGCGAGCTTTTTCTCGGTTGCCGCAGGAGGCCATGGTGCACCAGCGGCTCGAGTGATTCTTCGACCGGTCGTAGAACGCCCACCGGCAGGGCTGAGAGCTGCACAGCTTGAGCCGCGTCCAGTCCTCGCCCTCCATCGCCGAGTACATGGTGGCGACGAGGCGGCCCATCGCTGCCACGACTCCAGTCGCCTCCGGCTCCAGGCGCGGCTTGCCATCCGAGCCGAAGCGCATCCGCAGGCCGCTCTTGGCGGCGGCCTCGTTCAAGGTGGCGATGTCGACGGGGTAGACCTTCCAACCGGAGTTGGCGCCGATCACCGACCGGATCGCCTCACGCAAGGCGATCGCGTGCCTGAGGTCGGACTCATCGACGTGTTGCGAACCGTCCAGCAGGCCCTTTGCAACCAACCACGCCTTGAGGGTGTTTGGGTCAGGGAGCTCCTCTGGACCGTCCTGCAGGTCGACGGTGTTGACAAAGGCCTGCACGAGCCCGATGTCGCCGCTCGCCGTCTGGCGGTCTGTCACATTCGACAGTATATCCATAACCAGCTACCTTCGAACATCGGTTATACTAACCTCTGTAATCAGAACGACAGTTATGGGAGAAGAGCCATGTACCCCTACATGAACGAGGACGTTGCATTCGAGCGGCTGAAGGACCTCCAGCGGGAGATGGAAAACAGCCGGCTGACGGCGGGCTCGCTGGGCGCGTTCGGCGCCCTGGTCCGCAACGTGTCGGCTCGTGCCTGGTGGCTCGGCGGGCTCGCCCTCCGGAGGGCGCCGCGCCGGCGTCCGGTCCTCGCGCCTGACGCCCGCGAGACCAATGCCGCCTCGGACGCCGCCTAGCCTCCTGGCGCTAGCCCGCGAGCCGCTTCAGCACCGCGACCTGCTCGGCGTCGGGGCCGCCACCCGCGCCAGGCACCTCGAGGATGAAAGGGAGGCGCGCGAGGCGTGGCTCGTGCAGCAGGGCGCGAAAACCGTCCTCCCCAATCTGTCCGTCTCCGATGTTCGCGTGGCGGTCGCGATTCGACCCCAGCCCGGTGACCGAGTCGTTGCAGTGGATGACCTCGACGCGCGACAACCCGATGACACGATCGAGCTCGTCGAGCGTCCTGGACACGTCGGCGGGGGTGCGTTCGTCGTAGCCCGAGGCGAACGCGTGGCAGGTGTCGAAGCAGACCGACACTCGCGGGTCGTCGATGGCGGCGAGCATCTGGGCGATCTCTTCGAACTTCGCGCCCACGCATCCGCCAAGCCCGGCATTGTTTTCGATCAGCAGGTGTGCGGTGCTCGGCGCGGCACGCTCGAGCACGTTTCGCAAGTGCTCGACGATCGAAGGTAGCCGGGCCTCGAAGCCGGCGCCTTTATGCGACCCGGTGTGAAAGATGACGCCGTTCACGCCAAGGTCGTCGGCGGCTTTGAGGTAGCCGGCAAGCGTGCTCTCCGAGCGCTGGCGCAGCGTCGGGTCATCGCCGGCGAGGTTGATCAGGTAGACGGCGTGGAAGTAAAAAGGCGGATGGCCGTGTTGCTCGGCCGCCTCCTTGAAAGTCGCGATCCGCGCGTCGTCGAGCTTCGGCGATCCCCAGAAGCCGGGAGGTGTGGGATGGACCTGGATCGCCTGCGCGCCCATCGCCTCGGCCCGTTCGAAGGCCAGGTGCAGACCCCCCGACGAGTCGATATGGGCTCCAAGCAGTGGCATTCAAAGAGAGTAAGGCCGGTCCCTTCTGGCATGCTGGAGACCAGATGGGTGCGGTGTTCGTGATGGGCGACCTCGACCTGGCTGTCAGGGGGCGCACCTATCGCGAGCCGGAGGGTGCTCACAGTCTTGTCGTCCGCGGCCGCGATCTCGACTCCGCCCTCCAGCACCTTGCTTCGCGGGTTGATTGCCGGGCCCTGGCTGTGGTCGGCCTGCCCGACACGCTTCCCGACATGGCGGCGCTGGCCGGACGGCGCCTGCTGCTCGTGGACGGCGACGGCGAGCGGCTGCGCGAGTACGCGGAAGGCGCGATCCGGGCCGGGATCGAGGTCGAGTGGATCCGTTCGGCGCGACCGCCGTTCGAGCGGCTCGCCTCAGCGCTGCTGCCGGTGGGCGCGATAGTGCTGGCGGCCGGTTCCGGCTCGCGGATGGCCGGGTCCGAGAAAATGCTGCTCGAGGTCGACGGCAAACCGATGGTGCGTCACGCCATGGAGTCGGCGTCGGAAGGTGGTTGTCACCAGGTGGTCGTGGTCTATTCGTCCGACGACGTCCGCCAGGCTGTCGACGGAGGCGCGGAGCTGGTTCACAATCCGAAAGCGCGCTCCGGCATGGCATCGTCGCTGCAGGCGGGGCTGCGAGCGATGCGGGAAGAGATCGAAGCCGCGGTCATCGTGCTGGGCGACCAGCCGCTGGTCGGTTCGCGCACCATCGCGGCGCTGATGCGAGCGTGGCGGCGCGAGGGTTCGCGGCCGGCCGTCGCGCTGTCCCAGGCGCACGGCGAGTGGGCTCCGCCGGTGGTGCTGTCGCGCGAGCTGTGGGACGAGCTGATGGCGCTCAAAGGCGACGCGGGGGCGCGCCAGATCCTGCAGGGGCACCCCGAGCTGCTGGACATGGTGCCGGCGCCCGGGCGCCCCGACGACATCGACACGCCCGAGGATTACGCGAAGATCGTGAGGCTCTTTCCGCGCCGCAAACCGCGCCAGCGCGTCTGATCGCTCCCGAGCGGCGCCGGCTCTGGACGGCGTACGATTCCGAATCGTGCTAGTGATCGCTCTAGGAGTGACAGCTTGAAAGGTCGAGGCTGGCAGAGGGCCGGCTCATACGAAGACATCGTCTACGAGACCTGGGACGGGATCGCCAAGATCACGATCAACCGGCCAGAGGTTCGCAACGCCTTTCGGCCCACCACCGTTTCGGAGATGTCCAGGGCCTTCGAAACAGCGCGCGAAGACCCGGAGGTCGGGGTGGTCATCCTCACCGGCGCCGGGACCGAGGCGTTCTGCTCGGGCGGCGACCAGCGGATTCGCGGCGACGACGGCTACGTCGACCCGAAGGGCATCGGACGGCTCAACGTGCTCGATCTGCAGATCCAGATCCGCCGGCTGCCCAAACCCGTGGTGGCCATGGTCGCCGGCTACGCGATCGGCGGCGGGCATGTGCTGCACGTCGTTTGCGACCTCACCGTTGCCGCCGACAACGCGCGCTTCGGTCAGACGGGCCCGCGGGTGGGCAGCTTCGACGGCGGCTACGGGGCGGGATTCCTGGCTCGCATCGTGGGCCAGAAGAAGGCCCGCGAGATCTGGTTTCTCTGCGAGCAGTACGACGCCCAGCAGGCGCTGGACATGGGCCTCGTCAACAAGGTCGTGCCGCTTGCCGACCTCGAGAAGGAAACGCTGGTCTGGTGCCGGCGCATGCTCGAGCTGAGCCCCCTCGCGCTGCGCATGCTGAAGGCCGGACTCAACGCCGCGGACGATGGCCTGGCGGGAATCCAGCAGCTGGCGGGTGACGCGACGCTGCTCTACTACATGAGCGAAGAGGCGCAGGAAGGCCGGGACGCGTACGTGCAAAAGCGCAAGCCCGACTTCTCGAAATTCCCCAAACGGCCGTGACGCCGGTCGCGGCTGCGCCCGCGCTCTCACCTTCTCGCGTGTGGTGGTCGGCGGTCCGGCCCGCGACGTTGGCTGCCTCGGTCGCGCCCGTGCTCGTGGGCACAGCCATAGCTGTCCGCGCCGGCGGACCTCGCCTGGGTGCCGGTCTGCTCGCCCTGGTGGTCGGGATCGCGATGCAGGTCGGGGTCAACTTCGCCAATGACTACTCGGATCATGTGCGTGGCGCCGACAGCCCGCGCAGGGTGGGTCCGGTCCGAGCCGCGTCGTCGGGCGTCGTACGGCCCGCGGACGTGCGGAGGGCCGCCATCGCGGCATTTGCGGTTGCCGCAGCAGCAGGCCTGTTCCTCAGCCTCGCCACGGACTGGAGGCTTCTGCTGGTCGGGGTCGCCTGCCTGCTCGCAGGCTGGCTCTACACCGGGGGTCCGCGACCGTACGGCTACCTCGGGCTCGGCGAAGTTTTCGTCTTTGTCTTCTTCGGCCTGGTCGCCACAGCCGGCACCGTGTACGTGGAGACGCTGCGGGTCACGCCGCTTTCTGTCCTTGTGGCCTGCTCGATGGGATGCTTCGCCACCGCGATCCTGGTCCTCAACAACCTGCGTGACCTGGACACCGATCTTGCAGCCGGCAAGCTGACGCTGGCCACGCGCATCGGGCGTGGCCCCACGCGAGCGCTTCTCCTGGGATTGGTTGGCGTGGCATTTGCCATCCCGCTCGCCGTCGCCGCCCTGAACCTCGCCGCCGTCGGCGTGCTGCTCGTCCTGTTGGCCATCCCGAGCGCGGCCGCACCGGTGCGCACCGCGTACGCCGCGCCGTCGGCGCCGGCGCTCGTGCGCGCCTTGAAGCGAATGGCGGTGGCCGAGATCGCGTTCGCTCTGCTGTTCTCGCTTGGTTTGCTGCTGTGACGACCTCCTACATCACGGCCCGCACCCCGGCGGGCGTCGCGCTGGAGGTCGAATCACAGCGCAATGCCGGCTGCCGCAGGTTTGTCTTGCATCGGCTCGACGATGGAGGAATGCTCGACCTCGAGCGCCTCGGAGCGGCCCGTTACGCCGCCGGCCTTCAGGCCGTGGTCGAGCTGGCCGGTCAGTCGTCGCCGGCGGGCGCGTCCGTCGGGACTTCAGAAGCCGCCGGAGCCAGGTGATCCTCGAGCACGCGCGCAAATGCGTCCGGCCTTTCCAGCTGCACCGTGTGCCCGGCCCTGGGCACGACCTCGACGCGCCCGTGGGGAACGGTGGCGGCGAGCCGGCGGGCCGAGCTCACATAGCCGTGGTCGAGCTGGCCGGCCACGAACGTGCACGGAAACGTGACTCGCGCGAGGTCGTCCCACAGCGGGTCCATGGCGCCGGCCCCCATGCCGCGCAGGGAGCAGGCCAGGCCCGCGACGTGGTTGGTCAATCTCTCCGCACGCACCTGCGCCGCGAAAGCCGGGCCGCGGCGTTCGATGCCGGCGAACAGAGGCAGGTCGCTCCAGTAGTTGACAAAGGCCTCCAGGCCGTCCTTCTCGATGCGTGTCGCGAGGGCCTCATCGCCGCGCCGGCGTCCCTCGCGGGCTTCCTCCTCGAGGCCCGCATGCGCGCCGATCGTCAGCAGCGAGAGGATCCGTTCCGGGCGGCGGGCAGCCACGTGCAGGGCAAGCCGGCCGCCCATCGAGTACCCGACCAGGTGAGTGCGCTGGACGCCGAGGTGGTCCCAGAGCATCTCCAGGTCTCGGGTGCACGCTTCCATGCTGCAAGGCGCGTCCGGCTGGGTGCGCGTCTCGCCGTGCCCGCGCAGGTCGGGCACGATCCACATCCAGCCTTCCGGCATCCGGGAGATGGTCTCGAGCCAGCTGCGACCGCTCTGGGTAAAACCGTGGAGCAGCGTGACCGGCGTGCCGGCGCCGCTCACGAAGTAGCTCAATCGCACGTCGGGACCGTCGAGAATCACTGGCACTGAATGCTATGGATGTAACGCAGTCTTTTGCCGCAACCTTCGTCGACGAGCTCGCCGCGCAGGGAGTCGAGTACGCGTGCGTGTCCCCCGGCTCTCGTTCGGCCCCCATCGCGATGGCGCTCCAGCGCCATCCCAAGATCCGCGTGCTCATGCACATCGACGAGCGGTCGGGTTCCTTCTTCGGGGTCGGCCTCGCCAAGTCGACCGGGAAGCCGGTCGTGCTGCTGTGCACGTCGGGGACCGCGGCCGCCGAGTTTCACGCGGCGGTGGTCGAAGCCTCTTACTCGCGCACGCCGCTGATCGTCCTGACCGCCGACCGGCCGCCTGAGCTCCAGGGCGCGGGCGCCAATCAATCGATCGATCAGCAACGGTTGTACGGGACGGCGGTCAGGTGGTTCTTCGACCCGGGGGCCCCGGTCGAGCTTCCCAACGCGGCCCGCATGTGGCGGCGCCTGGCGGCGCGAGCTGTGGCGGAAGCGAGCGGCGGCGGCCCGGTTCACATCAATCTTCCGTTTCGCGAGCCTCTCGTCCCGCCGCCCGGCCAGATACCGGCTCCCATCGGAGCGGCCGGACAGTCCGTGAGCCGTGGCCGTACGGTGCCGGCGCCCGGGCATGTGACCGCCCTCGCTTCGGCCCTACAGCGGGCCCAACGGCCGCTGGTGATCGCGGGGGAGATGCGCGATGGCGACCGGCTCGCTCCGGCGCTCCACCGGCTGGGCCTGCCGGTGCTCGCGGAGCCGACCTCGCAGCTCCGGCGTCCGGAGACCGGCGCGTCGATCGAGTCGTACGAGGCCCTGCTGAGGGCCGGCTGGTCGCTGCAGCACGGACCGGACCTCGTGATCCGGCTCGGCGGCATGCCGACCTCACGTGCGTTGAACAAGTGGCTGGCCGCCGCGTCCGCACCGACGTTCCTCATCGACCCGGACCATGCCTGGCGAGACCAGGACCACGTGGCGACACACATCGTCGACTGCGATCCACAACCGCTGCTCGAGGCGCTGCCACCCCTCGACCGAGTCGGGTGGCGGGACCAGTGGGTGGCGGCGGGCAAGCGGGCGACCGCGGCCATGGCCGCCACGCTGGTCTCGACGCCGCTGCACGAGGGGCACGTCGTGCGCGCGCTGAGCGCGCGGCTGCCCGATCCGGGGCAGGTCTTCATCGGTTCGAGCATGCCGATCCGCGCGGCCGAAGCCTTCTGGCTGCAGGCGCGGCCGCAGCAGCGCTTCTTCGCCAATCGAGGGGCGAGCGGAATCGACGGCCTCGTGTCGACGGGCCTGGGTGTGGCGGCCGGGCGTGGCAACACGCCCACGGTGCTCCTGCTCGGAGACCTCTCGCTGTACCACGACATGAACGGGTTGTGGGCGCTCCGGCGCCATGGAATTCGGGCCACGGTGATCGTGTGTGACAACGACGGGGGCGGCGTCTTCAGCTTCCTTCCGCAGGCCGAGCACCAGGACGTTTTTGAGGAGCTGTTCGTTACCCCGTTGAACCTGGACCTGTCGCAGGTGGCGCGGCTCTATGGCCTGGTGTACAGCCCGGTCACGGACCGTTCGGGTCTCGAGCCGGCGATTGCGGACGCTATCGCCGCGCCTACCCCGACGATGGTCGTGGTGCGCTTCAAGCGTGAGGATTCTGTTAACGGGCATCGTTTGTGTTGGGAGGCGGCCGCGGCGGCTTTGAGGGCTTAACCGCACCGCTGGCGCCAAACGTGCGGAATCTGAGCAGTTGAACGGCACGGCTGGCGCCAAACGTGCGCAATGGGCGGCTTAGTTTGCGTGCAGAAAGTCGAGCAGGACGCGATTGAACGCTTCCGGTCGCTCCAGGCTGGGGAGGTGCGCCGCGTCTTCGATGATCACCTTGCGCGAGCCCGTGATCTTCGAGGTGATGAGATCCGCGTTCGCAAGACAGTGTGGAAGGTCCTGGTCGCCGACGATCACGAGCGTGGGCGTCGCGATTTCACCGAGTCGTCCGATCGCCGGACGATCGATTGGCCGGCTCTCGGCGGAGCTCCAGTCGGTGTGCAGAGAGCGTCCGTTCATGTCGAGAACAAGCGATCGCACCGTGGCCGGAGCGCTGCCTTCACGGCGCCGAGGCCCGTCCACCCAGAGCCTCACCTCGGCTCGGTTCACGGCATCCATGTCACCTGCCTTGTCCGCTTCTTCGATTTCGGCAAACAGTGCGGCGTCCGCCGCGCCGAGGTTCGAGCCGCTCACACCGGCGGCCACCAGCACCAGGCGTTCCACTCGCTGTGGATGCTCGAGGGCCAGGTCGATCGCGAGCGTGCCGCCCATCGAACAACCGACCACGTGCGCGCGGTCGATATGCAAGTGGTCAAGGAGCCCTACCAGGTCGGCGATGCCCGAATAGGGCGCAGGTGGGAGCTCCGTGTCACCGAAGCCGCGGAGGTCCGGGCGGATCATGTCGAGCTGCTTGGCGAGCGCTGTCGCCTGCGGTTCCCACATGCGCGAATCCGCGATGCCCGCATGGATGAAGAGCACCGGAAAGCCGGAGCCTGACCGCTCGTAGTGGATGCGCGCCCCGTTGAGGGTGACGTCCATCAGACGAGCGCCGTCAGCAGCGCTTTGAACTTCAGCTCGGTCTCCTCCAGCTCTCGGGCAGGATCCGAATCAGGCATGACACCGACTCCGGCGTACAGCCGCGCGCCGTCTTCCCAGAGCAGCCCGCAGCGCAGGGCGACCGCAAATTCGCCATCGCCATGCGAGTCGATCCATCCGACCGCACCCGCATACCATCCACGCTCCATGCCTTCGAGCTCGTCGATCAACCGATCGGCTGCGGCTCGCGGCCAGCCTCCGACGGCGGGAGTGGGGTGGAGGGCGGCCGCGAGCTGGAGCGCGTCGGCCGGAGGGCTGACGAGCTCGGCCGTGACGGAGGTCGCAAGGTGCTGGATGTTCGTGAAGCGAACCACCTCCGGCGGCGGCGCGGACACCGACCGTGCGAACGGGCGCAGCGCTTCCACGACGAAATCCGAGACGACGCGGTGCTCCACCTTGTCCTTCGCGCTCTCCTCCAGCTGACGCGCCAGGCGCTCATCCTCCGCGTCCGTGGCCCCGCGCGCGACCGATCCCGCCATCGGTTGGGAGAAAGCCCGATCACCCGACCGGCGCACCAGAAGCTCCGGCGACGCTCCCGCGAACGCGGTTCCATCCGCGCCTGTGATCAGGTACGTGAAACACGACGGGTAGGCGGCTCGCAGGGAGCGTGCAACCATCGCGGCGGACACGACCCCATCGCCTCTCGCCAGCACCTCGCGCGCGAGCACGACCTTCGCCGCATCGCCCGCGCGCAGGCGGGCCGCCGCGTTTTCGACGGCCACCGTCCAGGCCAGGGGGTTGCGGCTCGGGGTGACCTCGAGCCTCCGCGCGGCGGGAGCCCGCAGCCCTGTGGCGCCCAGCTCGAGCAGAGCTTCCGCGTCGCCTGACGCCGCGGTCGCGAAGCTGCGACCTCGGACCCGGGTCACCGCCAGCTCGGGCACTCGGAGCAGCAGCGCCGGAAAGCCGGACCAGGGGCCACCCGGATCGCGGTCCGGCCGGTACGCGAAACCCCCGACTGCGATCCCATCTCCCAGCGACTCGGCAACCCTCCGCCACAGGCGAGAGGCCGCGAGCAGCCTGTCCTCGCCGGGCTCGAAGTCGACGACTTTGCCGCTCGCGTTTTCGAGCGCGACCCCGCCTCTGGCGGCGACGAGATCGAACGCCTTGCCCAGCGCCGCGACGCTCACGGCATCGGGCATCGGCCGCTCGATCAGCAGCACCTCGTGGCCGTTGTCGCGCGCGGCGCTGACCAGGTCGACCAGGTCCGGCGTGCGATCCAGCTCCCACGTGCGGACCGACGTCGCGGTGATCACCTTTTCTCGATGTGCTCCCGTGCGGCCCGCAGCACCGTTCGCTCGAAGTGATGCCTGACCAGGGTGCTGCTTGCTTCCAGCAGCTCGTTGAACGTCGCGAGGAGTCGGCGCTCGGCAGCCTCGGTCGCTCCACCCTCAGCCTGTATGCGCTCGCGCACGTGCCGGTCGAACAGGTCGACCGCCTGGCGCGCGGTGCGATCGACCGCGGCCGAGTAGTCCTTGCCGAGCTCCAGCAGCGCGCCCAGGGGCACGCCCGCGGCGATCAGCTTCATGCCGGCAGCGATCGCGTCCAGGTCGTCGGCCGGGTAAAGCGGCTCCTCGCCGCCTTCCACGGGCACCAGCAGACCAGTCTGCTGGAGGCTCGCGAGCAAGGGCTCGGCCACGCCGCTGCGCTCGGCGAGCTCGGCCAGGGTCAGGGTTTGTGGCGCGGGCGGCCGGGTGACCGCGGCGACCAGGGCCTCATCCGACGGCTCGAGCTCCCCGGTCAAAAAACGCTGGATCACCGTCAGGGTGAACCCCTGCTGCTGAAGCTCTTTGATCCGGCGCAGCCGGTCGAGATGGCTCTCCGCGTACCAGGTGACGCGACCCTCCCGCCGTGGGGACTCCAGCAGGCCCTTGCCCTGGTAGAACCGGATCGTGTCCACCGCCACCCCGGCCGATCGGGCCAACTGTTCGATCCGGTACTCCATGAGTACTTACTCTAATGGTCCGGCCTTACCCGTAAGTGTTCCAGTAGTACATCCGGTCGAGCCATCCCGGATCGGTGCGGTAGGCCCGCGCGAAGGACTCCACCGCGTCCACGTAGTCGTAGTCGAGGTTGTAGTGCCAGATCGCGTTGCGCATGTTGTACGGCGCGCCGTTGTGGGCGAGGTAGCGGGCCGCGGCAAGGATGGAGTCATGAGGGTCGTTGATGTTCCCGCCCTGCCCATACTCGGTCCAGGTGCTCGGAAGAAATTGCATCGGGCCCTGCGCGCCTGCCGATGACGGTCCGTTGATCCGTCCGAAGTTGCTCTCGATGAAGTTGATGGAGGCGAGGTAGCTGGCGTTGACGCCGTACCGGTTCTCAGCCTCCAGGTAATAGGAGCGCAGCGCGCTCACCGGCTGCGCATCGCCATATGGATGAACGAAATGGACGTTCACCAGGTAGTACTGGTCGATGCCGCCCAGGATGTAGAGCGAGTGCAGGGCGGCGATCGTGGCCTCGATCGGGCTCTGGTAGGCCGGCGGGAGGAGCGGGATGACCGCGCTCTCGACGCTCGCGTAGCCGGCGAGCTCATAGACCCGCAGCTCTTCCTGGCGTGCCGCGGCCCGAAACGCGTAAGCCGCGCGGTCCATGGCGAGCTCTTTGCGCAGGGTTTCCGCGAGGCCTGACGGCTGCTGCGCGGCGAGCGCGCTGAGGTCGGCGGTGGCCTGGTCCATGGCGAGCTCGGCGGCGATTATGCGAGCCGCTTCGTGGTGCGGATTCGGTCCGAGGTCCGCGTCCTGGGCATGGACCGTCTGTACCGGAAGCGCGAGCACCAGCGCGGCGAGGGCCGCGGCGGCGACTCGAATTACGCCGACTCCGACGACACGGCGATCGGCGCTCGCATGTCCGGGACCATCGGCAGCTCGGGCGGATAGGGGTCCGCAGCGGTCGGCTCGCGCAGTCCGACCGAGTCGAGCAGTCCGCTGATCTCGTCACCGACCAGCTCACCCTGCGCGATCAGCGCCTCGGCGGCCTGGTCGATGGCCTCCTTGTTCACGTTCATCAGACGCCAGTCGTCGATGTACGCGGCGCCGAGGAGCTGCGCGACGACTCGCCGCCCCCGCGGGTTGCTGAGCACCGCGCCCGGCCAGGTGCCCTGCACGTGCAGGCCGGCGGGGATCTCCGCGACGGAGATCAGCTGTTCGCCGATGTTGATGGCCTTCGCCGACTGCTCGGACGAGAGCTTGTCGGGACCCATGCCGATTGTGCCGACCATCCGGCAGGCGATCGCTGTTGCGCTTCGAAGGTCGCCAAAGACTCCGCTCGTGTTCTCGCCGTAGAACACGTGCTCGCAGGCGATCGAGCCGAGAAAGTGGCGGAGGTCGGCGGCGAGCTGAGAGCGGAACTCGAGCCACTCCTCTTCCGTCGGCAGCGACTTGTGGTAGCCGCCGATCTCCCCATGCGTCGTGGCGCGTCGCCTGATGGAGAGCCGGACGTGCTCGTGGTCCGTCTTGAAAAAGTGTGAGGCGACCGCGTGCCCGAGTTCATGCCGGGCGACCGCGATCCTGTCTCGCTCGGTGTACTCGACAGGGATGGCGAGGCCCGCCTCGACGTTGCCCATCGCCTCGCGGATGTCCTGCCAGTTGAAGGCGTCGCGTCCGTCCTCGAAGGCGTACAGCAGGGAGAGCGATAGCACCTGTTCGATATCCGCGGGCGAGTAGCCCTCGGTGATGCGCGCGAACTCCTCGCGCCGGCTCGGCGTGTCGAGCGCCTGGTCGTGCTGCTTCTTGTCGAAGTAAAGGCCCGCGATGTCCTTGCGGTCCTCGCGGTTGGGGAGACGGAAGATGATCTGGCGTCCGAATCGTCCCGGCCGCGTCAAGGCCTCGTCGAGCACCGACGGCCGGTTGGTCGCGCCGATGAACAGGATGTTGTAGTTCGGCGCCTTGAGCGCCTTGATCCGCAGCGGAACGCGGGTGCCGTTGAAGGCTATGACGCGGGGCAGGAACAGCCCGTCGAGCGTGAGGTTCACCAGCGCGCGAGCCTGCCGGACCACCATGCCCGGGTTGTCGATGCCGTCCATCAGCACCAGCAGCATGTTGAGGCCGAGCTGGCCGCCGCCCATCATCCCGCCCATCATTCCGCCCATCGCGCCGCCGCCGCCGGTGCCCGACCGCGCCTGGCCGAGGGCGTCGATCTCGTCGATGAAGACGATGCAGCCGCCCCAGATCTTCGCCCGCTTGCGGGCGGCCCGGACCATCAGGTAGACGCTCAGCGCGTCGATGCCGAGGAACATGCCCGCGAACGAGCCCCCGGCGGCGATGTAGATGGGCACGTGCAGCGACGAGGCGATGGCCTTCGCGAGCATCGTCTTGCCGGTGCCCGGAGGTCCGACCATGAGCACGCCGCGCTCGCGCTTGCCGCCGGCTTTCACGTACAGGCGGCCGGACTCAATCAGCTTGAGGATGCGGCCCATCTCTTTGACCGCGGCCTTCTGCCCGCGAACGTCCGCCATGTTGACGCCGAAGTTCGCGTCGTCCGGGTTGATCATCGTCTTGCCGATGCGCGTGTAGATGTAGAAGGGGAGGAAGAAGATCGAGAACTGGGCCAGGATCAGGAACAGGACGTAGAGCAGGTTGGTGAAGAACGACTGCGCCAGCTGGGGAAGGAGGGCGAGCGCGTCGAACGGTGTCAGGCCAAAGATGATGTTCGTAGCGCCGAAGTAGAGGATCGGGACGACCGCGATCCAGAGCGCCCTCTTCCAGAAGATGGCGCGGTTCGTCTCGACGGTTCGCTGCAGGACGTCCGTTTCCGGCGTCACGCGTTCGCGCAGGATCAGCCATCGCCTGACGATGCTCAGCAGCCCGCGGCAGACGATCATGGCGAACAGGGCGTAGACGAGGGACCAGCCGATGCCCAGCTGCAGCCAGATCAGGGCGAACGCAAAAGCCGTGCTGCCGACGAAGAGCGTGAAGATCCAGAAGATGATCACGGCGGGTCATTCACTATACGTGGACGGGTTTCCAGGGACCCGGTTTGCGATCGCATCGCCAGGGCGACGACGGCGGCGATTCCGAGGGCGACGATCACGTCGCCGGGGCTGTAAGCCTCGGTCACCAGCCGCCCGACGGGGCCCGGCAGGCCGATCCAATCGGCCAGCCAGCCCAGGTTCGTATCCGACGTCATCAACGTGTACTGGCCCAGGGGCCCACTGTGGACGAGGGTGCCGGCCAGCGAGGACGCTACCGGCATGCGCGCGCCGTTGGTGGCGATGACGACAAGGTTCAGGGCGCTGCCCACCGCGATGAGCCAGATTCCCCGGACCAGCTCGATCTGCCAGATGGTCCACGCGACGAGCGCCGTCAGGGCGGCCAGGTACACGTACTGGACACCGTCGATGTGGCGGACCGGCGTGACCAGGATGGCAGCGCGCATGACGAGCACCGCGACCACGAGCCACGGCCATCGAAAGCGAAGTCGGGCGAGGTTGTCGATGCGTCCGCCGGTCAGCCGCCCCACCACGAGTCCGATCACGACCGCGGCGATCCAGAGCAACGCCGGCTAGAGGGTTGCGAGTCGAGAAGCCGCTCCGGCCAGGACCTTGACTCCGAGTGGCAGCGCGTCTTCGTCGATGCGAAACCCAGGCGAGTGGTGGGCGGGCGGCGGCGCGCCCTTGGGCATCGCACCGAGCATGAAGTAGCAGCCCGGGATGCGGGTGAGGAACTCCGCGACATCGTCGCTCACCGTCAGCGGCCGGCCCAGCACGCTCGCCTTGTCGCCGACGAGCGAGCGCCCCACGTCGAGCACCGTCCTGGTGACGTTCGGTTCGTTCATCAGCGGAATCGTTCCGTGCACGAGGTCTAGATTGGAGCGCACGTCGAACTCGCCGTCGGTCTCGCGCAGCAGGTCGCGCAGTCGGCCCAGCGCCTCTTCACGCAGCGGCGCGTTGAACGTCCGGAGGCTGCCCTTGACCAGCACGCCGCGCGGCACGATGTTCCAGGCGCCGTCGCTCCGGATGTCGCCGACCGTCGTGTGGCACTGCACGCCGTCCTGCTCGAGGCCCTCGACGACGGTGTGCAGGCGCTCGATGAAAAAGGCCTGCGCCGCGAGCACGTTTCCGCGGCGGCCCATCATGCCGCCGTGTCCGCCCGGTCCCGAAAAGCCGATCTCGAAAGCGTCGGAACCCGCCCACATCAAGCCGGGCCTCGAGACGACCGTCCCCGACTCGAGGAAGCTCGCGATGTGGAGTCCGATCACCGAGTCGGGATGGTGGTCGTCGAGCAGGCCCTTCGCGATCATCGCCTTCGCCCCTTCGACGATCTCCTCCGCAGGTTGAAAGACGAAGAGGTAGCGGCCGCTGACGTCCCAGATGCGATCGACCAGCGTGCGCGCGACTCCGACCATGATCGCCATGTGCGCGTCGTGCCCGCATGCGTGCATCCTCCCGTCCGTCCGCGACGAGAAATCGACGCCCGACTCCTCGTGAATGGGCAGCCCGTCGATGTCCGCGCGCAGCATCACCGTCTTGCCCGGCTTGCCCGTGTCGAGCATCGCGACGACTCCCGTTTCGGTCGGACACGGTTTCAGCTCGAGGCCGAGCTGGCGCAGGCGCTCGCCCAGCTGCCTGCTCGTCTCGTGCTCGCCGAAGCTCACCTCGGGGTGGCGGTGGAAATGACGCCTGAGCTCGATCACCTCGTCGATGACGGACCGGCTCGGCAGAGGCGCCGTCGTCTCGTTATCAGGCATGAACCGCCACCAGGTTGTAGCCCCGCGCCGTGGCGTGTACGAACCTCTGCCCAAGGCCCGGCTCCAGCTCGTCGAGGCGCCGCCTCAAGGTCAGGAGCGCGGAGTGGACGGTGGAGTGCGCGGCGTTGCTGCGAAACAGCCCTGCCTCGATGAGGTCGCGCGCGGTGGCCGATTTGGAGCCCTGGGCGAGGTAGAGCACCAGCGCAGTCTGCTGCTGGGTCAGGTGGATCTCACCGCGGCCGAGCTTGACCGTGCGGCGGGTCGGGTCGAACTCCAGCCGCCCGAACCGATAGCTTCCCGGGCGGCCCGTGCCGCGCTCGACCAGGCGGGCGGCGAGGTCGGAGTAGATGTGCGCCATCGGCACGTTGCCCTTGACGAAGTACGAGCTCGCACCGAGCTCGTAAGCCTTGCGGATGGAAGCGGAGTTGACCTGGGCGGCCGACAGGACGATCACCGGCAGCCCGGGATGGTGATGGCGGATCCACTGCAGGAGCTCGAAGCCGGAGTCCTCGCCCTCGTCCAGCACGAGATCCAGGAGGACCGCGGCCACGCGCTCTTGCTCGAGCAGGACCATGGCCTCGGGAGCCGACGACGCCGCCGAGGGCCGGTAGCCGAGGTCGTGCAGGTCGATTCGCAGCTGCTGCTGCATCGCGGCCTCATCCTCGACCACCAGGACGGCTGACCCGAGCACCTCGGCCGGTCGGTAGACCTCGAGGCCGGGCGGCAGCGGCGGCAGCCGCACCTCGCGGGTGCGCACCTGCCCTCGCGATCGCACGTTCACTGCGGGTTTTTCCAAGGGTTCATGTATATGATTTTTAACGATAATTGACGGGATGCGAACACGCTAATACGAATGGACCACTGCATACTCTGTTCCGGTCCTGGCGGCAATTGGAAAATCAAAGGGGTAGTATGGGGATGACTTGGGGAATCAAGGTCGGGAAAGTGGCCTCTGTATTGGCAGTCGTCGGAGCCCTGGCCCTGGCATCGGGCGCCGACTGGATAAACGCCTTCGCCCGGTTCGCCTGGTAGCCATCTAAGAACCTGAGTTTCGGCGCTCGCGCGAGCGCCGGATCGCCGGCGGGAGCAGGGCGTACAGATCGGCCCTGTCGATCGCTTTACTCATATAGCCGACAACGTCGGGGTCGTCCGTTCCTGACGGGAAAACCGGGTATGCGGTGTAGAAGATGACGGGCACCTTCTGACCGCGCGCCCGCAGCTCGTTGAGCAGCCCCCAGCCGTCCATCGGCTCGGGCAGCATCAGGTCGATGATCGCGACCTCGGGCTGGTCGGACTGCGCCTTTTCGAGAGCCTGGTCGGCGTCCTCCGCCATCGAGACCTTGTAACCGAGCATCCGGAGGTCGGTTTCGAGGATCACGCGCCACGCGCGCTCGTCGTCCACGACGAGAACGGTCGCGCCCCGTAGATCCTCCGGGGTAGGTGCAATAGGTTTGGGCGGGGTGAACGGCACCGGGTTAGTGTATCGGTGGCAATGCCTAGCTCAGCCCGGTCAGGCGCCAGGTCGCATGCGCCGTCCAGGGCGCTCAAGAGCACCCCCGTGCCCGCCAGGCCCAAAGCTGCACCCGGTAAGTCGCCAAAAAGGGAGGGGCTGTCAGCCGCCGCGCTCGTACACGAGCTGGGCAGCTGTGTCACGGAGGCGGACCTGCTCCAGGTGCTTTACCGCGGCCTGCACCCCCGGTTCGGGTACGACGTGATCGTGCTCCATGTTCTCGAGCGGGAAGGCTGGTATCGCTCGCTGCCGATTGACTCTGGCGTCCTTCAGGACTTGAGCCGGCTGGCTCTGAGCAAATCGATGTTCGCCAAGCAATGGGCGAATCCGCATACGACGGTGGCGCCAATCTCATCCAGCAGCCAGGAACGCGGAAAAGGACCTGGCGTCGGTCGCCAGGTCCGGCTCGCGATGTGGGTGCCGGTCAAGCACCAGGGCGAGCTGATCGGCAGCGTCATCTATCAATCCCATCGCAAGAGGCGCGTTCCCGACACGGAGATCGCGTTTCTCGAGGAGGTCCACCGGCGGCTTGGGGTCCTCCTCGCCAACGCATCGCTCAACGAGCTCACCCGCAACCAGGCCCGCCGGCTTGCGGCGCTCAACAGCATCGGGCGGGCCATGGCGTCGACGCTGGATGAGGCGAGCGTCCTGACGGGTCTTCACGCAACGCTTCGAGAGCTGCTGCCCGTCGACGCTCTCGAGATGGTCGCGATGCAGGACGAGAACGCGGACCGGGTCCGGCTGATGCATGTCGAGGCCGACTCCGCCCCGACGATGCGGTGGCTTCCATCGCGATCCCCGGCGCTCGCCGCGGCGCGCACCGTCTTCCGCGACGCGAAGCCGGTCCTCGTGCATCAACCGTCCTCGTCGCTCTGGGTGCCGATCAAAGAAGGCGGCGTGGTGCGAGGAGCGCTCGGGATCCGGACATCTCGGCCCTTCGCTTACGAGGATTCGACCGCGGCCTTCCTCGAGCTCGTGTCAGACGAGGCGACGCTCGCGCTGCGCAACGCTCGCAGCTACGAGGCGCTCGAGGACCAGAGGCGGAGGCTCGAGCTCGTCAACTCGATCGGGCGCCGCCTCGCGTCGAGCCTCGACCGCTGGTCGATCATGCGCACCCTGCGTGAGGAGCTCGCCACCTTCTTGAAGTTCGATGGGTTCATCCTCGCCACCATCACGCATACCTCGGACGGGCCGGTCGCCGAGGGCTATCAATACGTAGCGGGGGTCGAGGAGGTCGTACCGCCCGTGGCGCTCGCCGTGACAGGACCGTCCCGGGAGGCCTACGAATCGGGCAAGCCGGTCCTCGTTCGCCGCTCGCCCTGGGCACGCACGTTTCAGCGCAAGGATCTCGAACGCGAGGGATGGACCGTCGGGCGTGGCGCGGCCGTCTTCGTCTCGGGACCCAGCACCGATCGGCGGATAGTGTCCCGCTCGTTCGTGTGGGTGCCGGTGCTCAGCGGCGACCGCATCACGGCCCTGCTGTCGCTCCAGTCGTATCGCGAGGGGGCATTCGACGACTGGCACGTCAAGCTACTCGAGGACGTGGCGGCGCACGTGAGCCTGGCGCTTGCCAACGCCGACCACTTCGCGCAAGCGCAGGCGGAACGGGCGCGACTGGAAGCGCTTCACGTCCTCGAGATGGGCGTCGCGGGAGCATCCGACGAGCATCAGATAGCGGATGCGATCTTCTCGGTCGTGAGCGACTACCTCGATGCGTCGCACATGGTGCTGGCGTACCTCGACGTGGCCGGCGACATGGCCGGATTCACCGGCGAGCGGGGCGGCCAGGTGGACGCCGTCGGACCGGCGCCGATGGCGGATGCACCGTTCTTCCGCAGGATGATCGAGCACGGCGAGATGGTGCTGGACGTCGCGCACGAGCCGTCTGACCTCGACGGCCCGATCGGCAGCTACATCTTCAGCCGGTCACCGAGCCACGTGGTGTGGGTCCCGATCACCCAGTCCGACCGCGTGGTCGCTGGAATCGTGGCCATGCGAAACGACGGCGGCCGCTTCCAGCCCGCCCACCTCAAGCTGCTCGAGACCGCGGCGCCGGTGGTCGGCATCGCGCTGCGCACCATGCGGCTGCACCACGCCAACGAGCTGGCGCTCGCCCAGTCGGTCCGCATCCAGGAGCTGGCGGCCCTCGCCGGTCACGAGCTCATCAGCGTCGTGACGAACATCGCCGAACAGGCGCGGACGATGCTCGAGTGCGCGGGCGCCGTGTGCTGGGCGTTCGACATCGAAGGTCGCATCAGCGCCACGCGCAGCAGCGGCGACGCTGCCGCGGAGCAGGTGCTCTCATGGGCCGGGCTCAGCTCCGAGGAGAGCTGGCGCGACGCCCCGGCCGGGTTGGTCAGCGGCACGACGCACCGACAGGCCTGGAGCCTCATCCCGCTTTGGTACGGCGATCGCCTCGTCGGAGCCATCGGCTCGGTGCACGCCTCCACCCACCTCGCCGAACCGACGTCTGCGGCCCTCGACTTCGCGCGCCACGCGGCGGTCGCAATCGAGAACTCGCGCCTCGTGGCGGAGACCCGAGGCCGCATCCGCACCCTGGAGGCGGTCGCCGCGTTCGCCAAGCTGAACCCGACCGAGCCGGAGCGCGCCCGATCTGAGATGGGAAGGCTCGTCAGCGACGCCCTGGCAGGATCGCAGGGCGAGCTGTGGCTGCTCGAAGACGGACAGCTGGTCCGCCGCTCAGACGATGGCGAGCAAACGCCGAAGGTCCCGGTGAACGACAGCACGCAGCTGCTGCGCGCTCTCTCGTCGCCCGCCGGAAGCCGCCGCCTGCGCGCCCTGCTCGACCTGCTCGGCGCTCCGGCCGATGCATTCGCGATCCCGATCCAGGTCGAGGGCGGTCTTGCCGGGCTGCTCGTCGCGCGGATGACCGGCGGCGGGGCCGAGACGCGACGCCTCGGTGCGGTTCTCGCCGGCCAGGCGGCGGTCCTGATCGGCCAGCTGGAGCTCGTCGATGCGCTGGATCGCGAGCGCCGGATGATGAACGCGATCCTGCGCCACTCGCCAGTCGGCGTGATGCTGGAGGACGCGGATGGTCGCATCGTGTACGCGAACCCCGAGGTCGAATCGATCTACAACCTGCAGGCGTCCGAGATGCCGGGCCGCATACCCGCCGAGATCTATTCGGCGGCCGGCGCGATCCTCGGCGAAAACGGTGACGCGGACGGAACGCTCGAGCTGCGCATGCACGACCCGGACCGAACGGTGCACGTGCGCCGGGTCATCATCCCGGGTCTCGAAGGTGAGCCCGCGGGCATCCTCACTCTGCACGAGGACGTGACCGCGCAGCGCATCGCGCTGGAGGCAAAGGACCTGATGCTGCGGGCGATCGGACACGAGGTGCGCAGCCCGGCGGCCGCGATGAAGAACACCCTGGCCGGGATCATGCAGTGGGACGACACGATCGACGCGACCGGCCGGCGCGAGCTGCTGCAGGAGGCTTACGAGTCGTCGGACCGCCTGCTCAGCCTGGTGGAAAGCCAGCTCATCATCGCGAAGCTCGAGACGAGGCACTTCGAGCCGACCCCCGAATCGGTGGAGGTCGGGCCGGCCCTCGATGGCGTCATGGGCGTGTTGATGCATCGATACCAGGAGCGCTCGGCTGCCGTCCAGGTCAGCCTGCCCGCGGGTTTGCCGCCGGCCTACTGCGAGCCCACTCACCTGGGCCAGGTGCTCACCAACCTGATCGGGAACGCGCTGGAGTACACCACGGCGCCCGTGCGGGTCGAGGCCCGGCAGCTGAACCGCGGCTGGCTCGAGATAACGGTTATCGATCACGGATCGGGCTTGCCCGCCGCGAGCCAGGAGTCGCTGTTCGAGAAGACAGGGCCGGCCGGTCGCAACCGATCGCAGGGAGGGCTCGGACTCGGACTCTATCTCTGCCGGCTCGTCGTGGAGCGGTCGTTCGGCGGTCGGATCTGGGTCGCCTCGAGCGACCGCAACGGCACGACTTTCAAGTTCACAGTGCCCGCCCGCCCTGTGCGCTGATCGCGGGATCGCGTCTGCACTACCGTTAACCAATCAATGAACGCCCCTGCGCCGATGTGGGTGAGAGTGGGCGGCGGGATGGAATCGATCCCCGACCACCGCCGCCACGGACCGGCCGATCCCGACTTCCCGCCCCCCGGCGGGCCGTGGACGCCACTCAACCTCGGCGGGCGGCTGGTCGGTTGGGCCGGCGACGGCGGGCTGGGGCTGGCGCGTAAGTGCGCCGAGCTCGGCGAGGTCATCGTCGACGAGCATCGCGATTACCTGCTGGGAAGGCTCGGCCACAAGCTTCGATCCGCGGTCCTGGCGCTGCAGGAGTCGGCCCGCCAGGCGGCCTTCGGCCGGCCGGAGATGCTGGAGGCGGTCTACGAGCAGGCGCTCGAGGTCGGACGCCGGTCCGCCGCACTGGAAGCGGCCGCGGTGCAGTCGAAGGACGGCGCGCGTGGCGTGGTGCTGGGTGCGGTGCTGAACCTCGCGACGCCCTCGGCCGCGCGCGACCTACCCGCGGACGCTGTCGTCCTCGGCTCTGAGCCGGCGCTGGTCGAAGCCTTCACCCGCGCGCAGGACTGGCTCGGTCCGGAAGGTCTCAGCATCGCCGCGGAGCACTTCGGCTCGTGGTGGAAGGTGCGCATCGACGCGTCGCAGCCGCGGCGCACGATGGCGGTGCCCGAGATGGGCGAACCGCTCCTGCGCCTGATCGTCGACACCCACCTGGACGGGTGGCTCGACGCCGGGAGGCGCGACGGCGCCGACATCTATCTCCCAGCTCAGCGACCCCGCTGATGGTGGAGCCACGGCCGTGGCTCTAGTTCACCGCGTGATTGCGCCCAACCCGGGCCCGTACACCGGGCCGGGAACCAACACCTGGGTCGTCGAGGCAGGGCCCGTCGTGGCGGTGATCGACCCCGGGCCCGATGACGAAAGCCACCTGGCTGCTATCAACTCGCGGATTGGAGGCGCAACCGTTGGGGTGGTGCTGGTCACCCACTCGCATCCCGATCACCTGCCACTGGCCGAGCGACTTGCGTCCGCGCACCACGCGTCGGTCAGGCGTTATCCCGATCTGGGCGACGGCGACGTGGTTCGCGTCGGAACGCTCAACGTGACCGCCGTCTACACGCCCGGGCACAGCGACGATCACCTCTGCTTCTGGCTTGACGGCGACCGCGCCCTTTTCACCGGCGACCTGATCCTAGGCAGCGGGAGCTCGATGGTCACCTACCCGGAGGGAGACGTGGCCGCGTACCTGCGCTCGCTGGAGCGGGTGGCTGCGCTGCGCCCGCGGCTCCTCTTTCCGGGGCACTGGGACCCTGTCGAGGATGCGATGGGGAAGATCGACGAGTACCGCGCGCACCGCCTGGCGCGCGAAGCACAGGTGCTGGCCGAGGTGAGGAGAGGCGCCGGCACCGCGCGGGAACTGACCCAGCGCGTGTACGGAAATCTCGACGACCAGCTGATGGTCGCCGCCGAGATGACGATGCGGGCGCACCTGCGCAAGCTCGTCGACGACGGCGCGGTGCGCACCAGCGGCGACGGCGATCGAGAAGTTTTCGACTAAACGCGGGGAGATCTGCGATCTCGCCGCGGGTTTCTCCTCGCCACGCTGGGAGCCGTTTGGAAGTGGATTGTCGGAGACGGCCGGGCGGAGCCCGGCCTACTGGCGACGCATTGTCTGACGTAGCCTGCTCTCTGTGATCGACACGAAGCCGCCGATTCTCTCGTTGTCACCCTCCGAGCTCGCCGCGTGGCTGGCGGCCAACGAGATCCCGGTGTATCGCGGCAAGCAGATCTGGGGATGGCTCGCGCGCGGGGTCGCCTCGTTCGAAGCGATGCACGATCTGCCGAAGGCTTTGCGCGCGGCGCTCGAGCGGGACTTCAGGATCACCTCGCTGCGACCGGTCGCGGTCAGCCAGGCGGACCGCTCGCTCACGAGCAAGACGCTGTTCGAGCTCGACGGCGGCCATTCGGTGGAGGCGGTCGTCATGCGCTACACCGACCGCACCACGCTCTGCATCTCGTCGCAGGCGGGGTGCCCGATCGGCTGTCCGTTCTGCGCAACAGGCAAGTTTCCGTTCGGCCGCAACCTGAAAGCGCACGAGATAGTCGAGCAGGCGGTCGATGCCGTCCATTTACTTGCGGACGAAGACCGCCGCCTTTCCCACATCGTCTTCATGGGGATGGGCGAGCCGATGGCCAACTACGCGGCGGTGGTCGAGTCGGTCCGCCGCATGTCCGACCCCGAGCTGCTGGGGATCAGCCCTCGGCGGATCGTCGTGTCGACCAGCGGCCTGATCCCGCGGATCCAGCAGCTCGCCGACGAGCAGCTCCCGGTCACTCTGGCCATCTCGCTTCACGCCGCTCGCGATGAGCTGCGTGACGTGCTGGTGCCGATCAACAAGAAGTACCCGGTGCGCGACCTCATCGGCGCGGCCCAGGGCTACGCGTCGAGGACCGGCCGGCGCGTGAGCTACGAATGGGTCCTCCTGGCGGGCGTCAACGACACGGAGCGCGATGCCAGAGAGCTCGGCACGCTGCTGCGCCGAAAGCTGGCGCACGTGAACCTGATCCCATTCAATCCCGTCGAGGACACTCCCTATCGCGCGCCCGAGCGAACCGCCATCAAGGCTTTCAAGGAGATGGTCGAGGCCCAGGGTCTCAACGTCACGGTGCGCGACACGCGGGGACGCGAGGCGGACGCGGCGTGCGGCCAGCTGCACGAACGGGTGATGCGCGGCAAGGTCGCGGTTTCTTGATCTACGCCGGGACGTCCGGCTTCAGCTACCCGGGTTGGAAGGGGAAGTTCTATCCCGCCACGCTCCCCGGCTCTCGGATGCTCGCCTACTACGCGGAACGGCTGAACGGGGTCGAGCTCAACGGCAGCTTCTATCGCACGCCGCCCGCGAACGCCATGTTGAGCTGGGCGGCCGCCACGCCGCCCGGTTTTCGGTTCTGCATGAAGGCCGCTCGAGGCCTGACCTACTCGGCGGAGGGATTCGATCGGGTCGGGCTCGCTCGCATCTTCGGCGAGCGTGTCGCGCCGCTCGCCGAGCGCCTCGGCCCGATCCTCTTGCAGTTTCCACCGACACGCCGGCTGAACATCGACCTTCTCGACTCGCTGCTTGGCGCGCTCGGCCGTCGTGCGGCGGTGGAGTTCCGGCATGAATCCTGGTTCAACGAGGAGACTTATCGCGTGGTTCGCGCACACGAAGGTGCGCTGGTCGTCACCGACGAGGAGAAGTGGCCGCGCGCGCCTTCGATCGACCTCGGGCCGGTGGCGTACTTCCGCCTCCGGCGTGGCTACACGGCCGCGTCGTTCAGGTCGTGGATTGCTGAGGTGGCTTCCGCGGCGGCCTCGCACGACGAGGTCCACGTGTATTTGAAGCACGACCCGGAGTCTCCGGGCCTGGCGCAGCGACTTCTGAAATCTGTGAGTCGACCGCAGACGGCTCCACCGTAGGTTCGCTCGTCGTTTCTGGCTCGGTGATTGCTGAAATCGATGGCTCGACCGCGACCGGCTCCGCGAACGTAGCATTGCCGCCGGCGCGAGCCCGGCGGTACAGAATTAGGATGGCGACGATGGCGATCGCCACCATCAGCAGTGACGCGAGCTGTGCCTGCCGCAAGCCGGCGAACACAGCAGGATCGGTGCGGTAGAAGCTCAGGAAGAACCGGCCGGCCGCGTAGAGGCCGAGGTAGATCAGCCCCAGCACGCCGTCGGGCAGCCGTGCCTTCAGCCGCTGGTGGAACGGAAGCAGGGCCGTCAGCAGCGCAAGCGTGAGCACCATCTCGTACGCGACCTCGGGATGCACCACCACCCCAGGGTCGCCGAGCGTGGCGGGGTTCACGTACTCGACTCCCCAGGGCGCGGTGGTCGTTGTGCCGTGGTGCTCGCCGTTGATGACGTCGCCGATCCGGCCGACGGCCAGTCCGATCATCGTGGCGGCGCCGCTCGCGTCGATGAGCTTCCAGTACGAGAACTTCGCGCGGCGGGCCCACACGTAAGCCCCGACCGCGGCGCCAAACAGGCCGCCCCACTGGCTGATGCCACCCTCCGTGAGCGCGAACACCCGCAGGAGCTGGCCACCGGCGAAGAGCCTGAAGTTCTCCCAGACGTAGAGGAGGCGCGCGCCGATGAGACCGATGACGACCATCCAGGCCACGCCATCCGCGCTGCGCGAGGTGTCGACTCCGTCCTTCTCCAGCAGCCACAGGCCAAGTCGCGCCCCGGCCAGGATGCCCAGCACCGCGAACACTCCGTGCCAAGTGACGAGGAACGGCCCTATCCGGAAGAGGTTCGGGTTGAGGTCGATGACGATGGTGAGCGGCATTTACGCGGGTACTCCGGCGGCGCGCTGCAGGCGCGACAGCGCCACATCCTTCGGCAGCAGCGCGAGGGTGTGGTCGATGGGCGGTGAGATCTTCTTGCCGGTCACGGCGAGCCTGATCGGCATGAAGGTCTTGTTCGGCCCAAGCCCCGTCTTCTCGACCAGGGCCATCAGGGCGCCATGAATCGACTCCGGGTCCCACGGCACGTCGTTCAACACCGCGATGGCGGCTCTGACACGCTCGGCGGCGTCAGGTTCGAGGGAAGGGGCCTGAGGATCGGTCCACAGGTATTCGAGCAGCTCGGCCGCCGCCTTCAGCTTGGGCAGCCGCGTCTTCAACGCGGGAACAGCGCGACGGATCGTCGTCCTGTCCAGCTCGGGCAGGAACGGCTCGAGCCTGCGCGTCAGCTCCTCGTCGTCGAGCCTGCGGATGTATTCGCCGTTGATCCAGTTCAGCTTCTCCCAGTCGAAGCGCGCGCCGCCGTGCTGCACGCGGTCGAAAGAGAAGGCGCCGACGAGCTCGTCGAAGGTGAAGATCTCCTGCGAAGTGCCGGGGTTCCACCCGAGCAACGCCAGGTAGTTGAGGACGGCCTCGGGAAGGTAACCCTCCTCCCGATAGAGCATGAGGTTCGACTCCGGATGCTTGCGTTTCGAAAGCTTGCTGCCGTCCTTGGCGAGGATCAGCGGCATGTGCGCGTAGGCGAGAGGTCGCTCGTAGCCGAGCGCGTCGACGATCATCAGCTGAGATGGCGTGTTCGAGAGGTGCTCTTCGCCGCGGATCACGTGCGAGATCCTCATCGCGGCATCGTCGACGGGGCTCGCGAAGTTGTAGGTCGGATACCCGTCCGACTTCACGATGATGAAGTCGCCGATCAGGTCTGAGTCAAAGCTCATTTCGCCGCGGATCATGTCCTTGAACTTCACCTCGCCGCCCGGAACCTTGAAGCGTACCGTGAACACGCTGCGGTCCTTCGGGACGTCGGGCCCAAGGCAGCGTCGCGAGTACTTGTACGGGCGCTTCTCCGCCTGGGCCTGCTTGCGCTCAGCGTCCAGCTCCTCCGGCGTGCAGTAGCAGCGATACGCCTTGCCTTCGGTGAGCAGGCGCGCCGCGTGCTGCTTGTACAGGTCGAGGCGCTCCGACTGGCGGTACGGTCCATCCGGGCCGTCTTTGTCCGGGCCCTCATCCCATTCCAGCCCGAGCCAGTGCAGCGATTCGTAGATCACGACCTCGTATTCGGGACGGTTGCGCTCAACGTCGGTGTCGTCGATCCGCAGCACGAAAGTCCCGCCGTTGGCGCGGGCGAAGAGCACGTTGTAGAGGGTGGTGCTGGCCGTGCCCAGGTGAGCGAAGCCGGTGGGGCTGGGCGCGATTCGCACCCGAACCTTGGATGCGTCGGGCACGGCCATATGCTACGGATCATGGCGGGAGCGCTAGCTCTGGTGGGGGGTGATGAGTTCAATCCCGGCAACGAAGAGCAGGACCGCATGCTCGCCGCGGCGGCCGGGCCTGGACCCGCCTACGTCGTGCCCACCGCCGCGGCGCGCCAGGAGCCGCAGCGCTCGGTGCAGCATGCGATCGCCTGGTTCGCGAAGCTTGGGGTCGAGCTCGAAGAGCTGCCGGTGCTCAAGCGAAAGGACGCTGAATCCGTTGCGCTGGCCGAGAAGGCGCGCGCGGGCGGGTTCTTCTACCTGGTCGGCGGCGACCCGGGCCTGGTGGCCCAGGTCCTGCGCGGCTCGGCCGTCTGGCGATCCATCTTCCACGCGTGGCGGGACGGAGCCGCCCTCGCCGGCTCGTCGGCAGGCGCGATGGCACTGTGCAGCCACACGCTGGTCCGTGCGAGCTGGCCGAACCGGTTCAACCGGAGGGCGATCGACGCCCTGGGTCTCGTGCCCAAGACAGCGGTGCTGCCTCATTTCGAGACCTTCGGCCACCGCTGGATCGAGTCTGCTCAGGCTGCGGTACCCGGGCTCACCCTGCTGGGCGTGGACGAGCGCAGCGCGGCGGTATGGACAGAGGCCGAGTGGCGGGCTGTGGGTCCTGGCGTCGTGACGGTGATCAAGGGCACGAAGACCGCGACCTTCCCCTCCGGTTCCAGGATCACGGGACTGCAGGCGCCGCTCCGTATCCTTCCCAAGCGGTGATCGAGTCCAAGGCGCGCGGATCGCGGAAGACGCTCCACTCCGGCTTTACGGAGGTTGGCTCGCTGCGCATCCACCACACGCAAGGAGGCCGCGGATCGCCTGTGCTGTTCATCCACGGACTTGGCTCCTCGGGCTACATCGAGTGGCGCTTCAACCTGGACGCTGCAGCGGAGCGGCACCGCGTCTTCGCCCCGGACCTCCCAGGCTTCGGTCGCAGCGAGAAGCCTCGCGCGCGCTACGGCGTCCCGTACTTCACGCGATTCATCGAGCGCTACATGCAGGCCCGCGGCTTGCGTACGGCCGCGGTGGTGGGCACGTCTCTGGGCGGCCGGATCGCGCTCGAGCTGGCGCTCGACAAGCCTGAACGAGTGAGCAAGCTGGTGCTCGTGAACGCGCTGGGCTTCGGACGCCCCAAAGTTCATGTGTCCTACGGTCTGGTCACCATTCCGCGTCTGGGCGAAGCGGTGATGAACGTGGCGCGCGATGCTCTGCACTGGGCGCCTTCTCAGATGATCCGGCGGGTGGCCGGCCGGCTTTCCGGCGCCAGCCACGACCTCAAGCGGACCATGGACGACGCGTACCTGGAGAATCTGCGGGAGCTCTATGCGGCCGAGGGGTATCACGACGCGTACCTCGCCACAGTGCGGTCACTGGTGACGCCGAAAGCGCTGTTTGGTGGACCGCACGACGTCACAGACCGGTTGAGCGAGCTCAAGATGCCGGTTCAGCTGATCTGGGGCGCGGACGATCCGCTGTTCCCGGTTGCCCATGCCACGCGGGCGCATTCGATGATCAAGGGCTCTAAGCTCGCCGTGATCGGAGGCGCCGGGCACACGCCCCAGGCCGAACGGCCAGAGGAGTTCAACCGCGTCCTGCGCAGATTCCTCGCCACCTGAGAGGATCCCCACGAATTCCCGAGTGTTCCCGCCGTGAGCTCGCGGGGACCCCTTGATGAAACACGGGATCGGGCACAGTACACGAGCCCCGAATACCGGGAGCTTGTAGCAGGCCCGTTCGACCCGATCGTCCACCCGTACCCGATGCGGCCTGCCCGGCTCTACCGCCTGGTGCGCCGCGTCGTGAGGTGGCTCGTGCTGAGGCTGTTTCGCGTCCACGTGACCGGTCTCGAGAACATCCCGGTCCCGCCCTACATCATCGCGGCGAACCACCAGGCGTGGTTCGACCCGGCTTTCATCATCCCGTTCTTTCCTGAGGCGCCGGTGATCTACACCATGGCGAAGCGGGAGTCGGTCTTCAACCGGGAATGGAAGCGGCGCCTGCTGCCCTTGATCGGGGTCTTCCCGATCTCCCCGCATCGCGGCGAGCTCGACGAGGTTGGGCTGCGCACCGTCTACCAGGTGCTCGACCGCCACGGCGTGGTGCTGATGTTTCCCGAAGGCCGCTACTCGCGTGGCCGGGCCCTGCGGCCGTTGAAGGCGGGCATCGGGTTTTTCGCGCTGCACGCCGGCGTGCCGATCGTTCCGGTCGCCGTCCAAGGCACCGACGTGCTGCGTCCCTTCAGCCGGATCGACGTCGCGATCGGCCCGCCGATTCTGCCCGACGTCCCCGCCTGGTGGGAGCTCAGCCGCCGCGTCTCGCGCATCGTCGAGAACGTGCGAGCTGCGTTGACCAAGGGCTTGAGGGGCCGCCGCTCTTGATCAGAAAAGACAAAATCGTGGCCTATAGGCCGGATTACTCCGGCCGTCTCCTCCGCCTGCCACTACCAAACGACTCCCCTCAATTCTTTGCTTCGGAGGGGGTTTCACGGGGGAGGCCTGCCTCCCCCGTGCTTTAATCGCTGGCGCGTTGCAACTGGTCATCGGCGCGGGCGAATTTCTGGGCGATCAGGTTTCGCGTGCGCTCGCGGCCGACGTGCCGGTCATCGAGCTCAACGCGGATGCGGACGACGAGACCCTGTCGGACGCGATCGGCGCGGTCGAGGTCGTCATCAACTGCGCCCAGAGTTGGTCGCCGGCCCGCCGGCTCCGTTTCCGCAAGAGTCCACCGCCACTGCTCCAACGCGTCGTTGCGGCGGCCCGGCGCGCGGGAGTCCGCCGCATCGTGCACGTGTCGACGGCGGACGTCTACGGCCCCGCGCAGCCCGGCCAGGCAAATGAGAGGTCGCCTGTACATCCCGTCCACGCTTTCGAGCGGCTGAAGTTTTACGAGGAGCAATGGCTGATGCAATCGGCCGCAGACCTCGAGGTCGTCGTCGTGCGGCCGGCGCGCATTTTCGGTGCGGGAGAAGACTGGATTCTTCCCCGCCTCATGAGCTCCCTCGCGAAGGGTCGCGTCTGGCTCCCCGCCGGGGGGCGCGCAAGGCAGACGTTCGTGTCGGCGGCTGATGTCGGACGTGCGTGCCTGGCCGCGGCCGACCGTGGCAGACCTGGGCACAGCTACCTTGTGGGAGGTTTCGACTCCAGCTGGCGGGAGCTGCTGGAATCCGCGAGCAGAGCAGTCGGCCTGGGAGGCACCATCGTCAACCTGCCGTACGACTTCATGTACCTGCGGGCGCTTGCGATCGAGACGGCCACGGCGTCAGGTGCGGTGGTCTGGCCCGGGACTTATGCCGTGGACGTCCTCGGCCGGCATCGTTTCTACGACGACTCTTTTTCCAGGCGCGAGCTCACGTGGTCGCCGTCTGTCGGCAGCTTTGAGCAGGAGATGCCACGCATGACCGCCTGGCTCTCGGGGCTGCCGGAAGTGGCGGCCGCCGTCGCCCGGGACCAGCTGGGAGCTACTTCACCGCCAGGATAAACGCGCTGCTGCTAGGCCGGATTTACTCCGGCCGTCCCCCAAACGTTCTGCTTCCATGCGCCTCCAGCGTTCTCGGGGAGAGGAGGGGGTACCGCGGGGGAGGACAACTGTCCTCACCCGCGCTATTTCACCGCCAGACAGGTGATCGTCTTGAAGACGCCGTCGATCTTCTGGATCTTGTCGACGATCAGCGAGCCGATCGAGTTGACGTCTGGCGCCTCACAAACCGCGATCACGTCGTACTCGCCGGTGATCGCATCCGCGGCCGTGATGCCGCTGGTTCCTTCCATCTTCTTGGCCACCTCGAGAGCTCGCCCCGGTGACGCGTTGATGAGGACGTAAGCCTTCATCGTCTGATCCCCTCCACCAGCAGTTCGATCTGGAACCGCTTCAGGGTACTCGCGTTAACGGGTTTTGAGCGCCCTCAACATGACCTCGTCGGTCACGTTGCCGCCCGACAGGATGACGACCACCCTTTCGTTCGGCGTGGGCCGGTGGTGGTAGAGCAGGGCCGCGAGGGCGGCGGCGCCGGCGGGCTCCGCCAGGAGGTGCTCCCATTCGAACAGCAGGCGGATCGCGCGGAGCATCTCGGTTTCCTCGACCACGATCACGTCGTCGACATATCGCCGCGCCAGCTCAAAGGTCAGCTTGCCGGGCGCCGATGCCGCGAGCCCGTCGGCGATCGTGCTCACACGGTCCAATGTCACGATGCTGCCCGCGCGGAGCGAGCGGGACATCGCGTCCGCTCCTGACGGCTCGACGCCGATGATCTTGATCCCCGGCTGTCTCGACTTCAGGTACAGCGCGATACCGCCGATCAGCCCGCCGCCGCCGATGGGCACCAGGACGGTGTCGAAGTTGGAGACGCCCTGCGCGCTCCCCGCGCCTTCCGCGAGGTCGGAAAGCAGCTCAGTGGCGATGGTCCCCTGCCCGGCAACCACGTCCGGGTCGTCATACGCGTGGACGAAGGTCGCGCCACTGTCTTTTTGCGCGGCCAACGCTTCGAGATACGCGCCGTTGTAGTTGCGTCCGGCCGGTACGACGCGGGCACCCAGGCGGCGGATGGCTTCGACCTTGAAAGGGTTGGCCGACTCCGGGACGTAGACCGTCGCGGGGGCCTTGAAGGCGGCGGCCGCGTAAGCCACGCCCAACCCGTGGTTGCCCGCCGATGCGGTGATCACCCCCGCTCCGCGCTGCTCCTGTGTCATGCGGATGAGCTTGGTGAGCGCTCCGCGAACCTTGAAGGCGCGGATCGGCTGGATCGATTCGATCTTCAGATGCACGTGACACCGCGCCTTGTCGGTGAAAGCGCGCGAGTACTGCAGCGGGGTGGGGGACAGGTACGGGCGCAGGTCGCGCGCCGCGCGCTCGACGTCAGCGGGGGTGACGCCCGAAGTTAGGATCACGGTGTGAGCGACGAGCTGGAACGCGTCTCGCCCAGCGAGAGCGCGCACGTCAAGGCGCGCGACAAGAAGGTCAGGGGGCCGAAGGTGATCGCGGTCAACCCTGGTTTGAAGAAGCTCGCCCAGCACCTGGCTGACAGGAGTCGCAAGACAAAGCGTTCCAACTAGAAATTGGCAGGAACTATTGCCCGCTTGTGCCGGCCGGAGCCGATAAGCGTTTCGGCCTGCCTGCACTCGACGTCGAAATACAGCTTGTTGCCTTTGACCTCGGTCAACCTCGTGGTGATGACCACGGTGCTGCCCGGAGCCGTCGGCGCGAGGTGGCGGACGTGCACCTCATAGCCGACGGTCGTGTGTCCTTCAGGGAGCAGACGCTCGACCGAGCGGTGGCTCGTGATCTCCATCAGTCCGATCATCGCGGGCGTCGCGAACGTGCCCGCGCCCCCGACGTGCCGGGTAAGCAGCTCGCCCTCGACCACTCGCTCGAGGCGCCCCTCGAGTCCCGGCCGGATGCCGTCAAGTGTTGCCAACCGATAGATTGTCGCTAATGACCGCATGCTCCCACTCGGAGATCCCCGGCGGATCTTTGGCGTCTAGGCCGCCCATCTGCGTCGTCGCCTCCTGCGCGCGCTCGGTCGCGCATGCCCGATGCGCTCGCTCACGTGCTCGTCGGCTCCTAGCATCTGGGCAGCCGATCCGCCAAATCTCTCGCCGGGGCCTCCGACCGTGACCATGCCCCCGGTTCGCAAAGCGATCTTCCCAGCAGCTGGTCTTGGCACGCGATTCCTTCCCGTCACCAAGGCCCAGCCCAAGGAGATGCTTCCGCTCGTCGACAAGCCGACCATCCAGTACGGCGTCGAGGAGGCGATCGCCAGCGGGATCGAGCAGGTGATCATGGTCACCGGTGGAGGCAAGCGCGCCATCGTCGATCACTTCGACCGTTCGCTCGAGCTGGAGCATTACCTCAGGCAGCGCGGCAAGAGCGACCTGCTCCACATCCTGAGCGAGGTCGACGAGCTGAGCGACCAGGTCGACATCACCTACTTGCAGCAGAAGGAGCCGCTCGGGCTGGGGCACGCGGTGTGGACCGCGCGCAGGCTGGTGGAGGGCGAGGCCTGCGCGGTCCTGCTCGCCGACGACGTGATCCTCGGCGACGCGGAACCCTGCCTGAAGCAGCTCATCGATGCGCATCTCAAAACTGGCGCGACCGTGCTCGCGGTGCGCAGGTTCCCGCGCAGCCAGGTTGGTCGCTACGGTGTCGTGGCGATCGACGGCAGCGAGGGCCGGCTGCACAACGTGATCGACATGGTCGAGAAGCCTGAGCCTGGATCCGAGCCTTCAGACCTCGCGATCATCGGCCGCTACGTGCTCACCCCAGCCGTTTTCGCCGAGCTCAACCGTTCGGAGCCGGGCGCCGGGCAGGAGATCCAGCTGACCGACGCGGTCAAGCGGACGCTGGGAACCCACCCCGTCGTGGCGCTCGAGTTCGAGGGCGACTATTACGACACGGGCACGGTGCCCGGCTACCTGCGCGCGAACCTGACGCTGGCCATGAAGCGGGAGGGCCTCCGCGAGGAGCTGGCGCCACTCCTGCGGGAGCTCCTGGACGGGATTTGAGGCAGGGTCCTCCAGAGCAGCGGGGCTATAATCAGGTAGCTCAATGAGCCGAATGCCCACCCGAGTGAATTACCTATGGCTGTATCAGGACGAAGAAGATTCGACGACGACAAAGTTGTCAAGTATGAGACCGCGGAGAAGGACTTCGAGGTCGAGGTTTCGCGCACCCTCCAGAAATGGTGCGTCACCGTATATCAGCTGCCGGACCGGCAGATCCTGGTCCAGGACTTTTTCCCGGAGCGCTGGAAGGCCCTCGCGCGGGCGCAGGACTTCATCCGCCTTCTGAACCAGCGCAAGAAGAAGGAAGAGGAAGGCCTCTCAGGACGCTCGGCTGACAGCGACGACTATTAGTCACTTCGTCTGGGTCGGTAGAATTCTGCGCTCGTGAACTGGTCTGTTCTGCGAAAGGAGTGGGGGGCGGTCACGTTCGTCGTGACAGTGCTCGTGGGCATCATCATCGTGCCGCTCGCTCTGTACTTCACCCAGCAGGGGCCGGCGGCGATCGCCGCTCCGCCCGTCGCGACGGCAAGCGCGGCACGAGCCAGCTCCGCCGAGGTCGCGAGCCCGGCGAGGGTCTCACCGACTCCCTAGCCCCAGAGCAGCCGCTCCCCGTTCGGCTGCACGATGTCTTCGAGCGGCAGCGAGAGCTCGGCGACTGATTTCTGCTCGGCGCTGACGCGCATCTCGATCACCTCGGACAGGCGGAGATGGGCGACCATCGCGCAGTCGCGCAGAAAGGTGAACACCACCGGGCACACGAGGTTCATCGCGTATTCGGCGGCCCGTGCGCCATCCGAGAGCATGCCGCCCCTGGCGACGCGGTCGCGAAACGCGAGCACCACGACCTCGTCGCTCAGCATCACCGGGTCGCTCCACTCGTAGGCCCGAGACCCGCTTCCCGTGAGCAGCTGCAGCAGCTCGGCGAGTCTTTGCATAGGCGGCCGCGGGCCTTCGATGAGGAACGGCACGTCGAGCTGAGGCTCGTTGAACTGCTGGGCGCGGTACTGGGCCGTGAAGCCAAGGTCGGAGATCCCGGCGAACGGGGCCGGGACCTTGATCGTCATCTCGCCGAGCCGTGGGTTGGTGGAGCGCATCCTGGGACGTGGGCCTTTCATGCGGTATTAACGCACGGGGGCCCGGATTTGTCGTCTCTGGAACCGGGATGGCTGCTTAAGCCCCGCACCCTGGGCCCTATCCCCGAGGGGGAGAGGGGAGAATTACACCGTGCCTCTCACGGGGATTCGCGTCCTTGACCTGACCCGGCTCCTGCCCGGCGCCTTCTGCACGATGCTCCTGGCCGACATGGGCGCCGACGTTGTGAAGGTCGAGGAGCCCGGCGCCGGCGACTACATGCGCTGGACGCCCCCGTTGGTGCAAGGCCAGAGCACCCTCTTCAACGCCATCAACCGCAACAAGCGGAGCCTCACGCTCAACCTGAAATCCGAGGCGGGGCGTGACCTTTTGCTCGGGCTGGTGGAGCGCGCCGACATCCTCGTAGAGGGAAATCGGCCTGGCGTGATGGCGCGCCTCGGTCTTGGTTGGGACGTGGTGCACGCGCGCAACCCGCGCCTGGTCATGTGCTCGATCACCGGCTACGGCCAGGACGGCCCGTTTGCCTCTCGCGCCGGGCACGACCTCAACTACATGGCGACCGCCGGCGCGCTCGGCCTCAACGGAGCGAAGGGTGGGCCGCCGGTGCCTTTGTCAGTGCAGGTCGCGGATGTCGGCGGCGGCGGACTTCAACCGGCGGTGGCGATCCTCGGTGCGTTGGTGGCGGTCCAGCGTGGTGGGGAGGGGCGGTGGATCGACGCCTCGATGACCGACGGCGCAGTCACCTGGCTTGCGCTTGCCTTCGCCGCTCGCGCGGGCGGAGAGGTGGTGAGCCGAGGAGACCAGCGCCTGACCGGCCGGTACGCCTGCTACCGGGTCTACGCCTGCAAGGGCGGCGGCTTCTACAGCGTCGCGGCCCTCGAGCCGAAGTTCTGGGCCACCCTGTGCAATGCGGTCGGCCGTCCCGAGCTCATCGATCAGCAGCTTGCGGAAGGAAAGGAGGGCGAGCGGGTGCACCGGGCATTCGAGGAGCTGTTCGCATCGCGGACTCGATCCGAGTGGGAGAAGGAGCTCGCGGACTGCGACGCGTGCTGCGAACCGGTGCTGGAGCTGGACGAGGTGGCCGCCCATCCACAGGTCGTCGCTCGCCGGGTACTTGAGCGCGTCGATGCGGAGGCGCCCCGCCTGGGTGAGCACACCGCGCTGGTGCTGAACGAGCTCGGGGTCGATTCAGCGCGCTACGAAGAGCTGCAGCGCCAGGGCGTCATCTAGACGCGAGCGAGTCGCTCCAAAGCCGCTCGACCTGCGTGCGGGTTGCCTCGCGGCTCCCGCTGTTGTCGATGACATGCGGCGCGAGCGTTCGCTTTTCCTCGATGGGCATCTGCGCGGCGATCATCGCGCGAGCCCTCTCCTGGCTCAAGCCGCGCCCTTCGACCAGCCGCTGAAGCTGCAGGCGCTCGGGCACGTACACGAGCACGACCGTCGAGTAGAGCCGTTCGAGCCCGTTCTCGTAAAGCAGCGGCACGTCCTGCACGACGACCTCGGCGCCGCCTTCAGCCGCTTCAAGGGTGCGGGCCGCCATCCACTCCCGGACGAGGGGATGGACGATCGCGTTGAGGCGGCGGAGGGCGTCCTTGTCGTTGAACACGAGCTCGCCCAGGCGGGCGCGGTCGATGTGGCCGTCGCGCACGAATTCCGGGCCGAATTCGCTAACCACCGCCTCGAACCCGGGACTGCCTGGCTCGTAGGCCGCATGGGCGGCTTCGTCCGCGTCGATGACGGCCGCGCCGTGCTCTTTGAGCAGTGCCGACACCGTCGACTTGCCGGAGCCGGCGCCGCCCGTCAGCCCAATGAGTTTCAATTTGCGTGAATGGCTGACGAGGAGAAGTTCGACGCCGTGGTCGTCGGCGCCGGTCCGGCCGGTTCGGCCGCCGCAATCACGATGGCCAAAGCCGGACTACAGGTCGCGCTGCTCGAGCGGGGCGTGAGGCCGGGCTCCAAGAACGTGATGGGCGGCATCCTGTACAACCACTACCTCGAAGAGATCGTAGGCGACGCGTGGAAGGAAGCGCCGCTGGAGCGTCCGATCATCGAAGAGCGGCGCTGGCTGATGACGCCGGATGCCGCGATCGGTCTGGACTACAAGAACCTGCGCAACAAGACGAAGCCGCACTCCTACTCGGTGCTGCGAGCTCGGTTCGATGGGTGGTTCGCCGAGCAGGCGGAGAAGGCGGGGGCGGTGGTCGTGCCGGAGACGGTGGTGGACCGGCTGATCGTCAAGAACGGACGCGTCGTCGGTGCGGGAACCGGCCGGGGCGACGATGTATATGCCGACGTCACGATCGTTTGCGAGGGGATTGGCCTGGGGACCGGGCTGCTGGAGAAGACCGTGATCGACGGCAAGCCGCTGCGGCGCAAGCTGCGCCCGAACGAGGTTGCGATGGCGGTCAAGGAGATCATGCAGCTGGACTCCAAGCTGATCGAGGAGCGATTCAACTGCGATCCGGGTGAGGGATGCACGATCGAGTGCTTCGGCGACTCGACGATGGGAATGTCCGGGTTCATGTTCATCTACACGAACAAGGACACGCTGTCCGTCGGCGGCGGCGCGCTGCTGAGCGAGTTCAACCAGACGCTGCGGAACCCAAACGACCTGATGGAGCATTTCAAGAAGCACCCGGCGGTGAAGCCGCTGCTGCGCGGTGCCGAGACGGTGGAGTACCTGGCGCACCTGATCCCGGAGGGGGGGTACCGCGGGATCCCGAAGGTGTACGGCCCGGGCTATCTGGTGTGCGGCGACGCGGCGATGCTCTCCAACCCCGTCCACCGCGAAGGTTCGAACCTCGCCATGGAGTCAGGCCGGTTGGCGGGCCAGACGGTGGTGCGCTGCAAAGAGCTCGGGGACTTTTCGGAGCGCCGTCTGGAAGAGTACAAGGGCAGGCTGGACCACTCGTGGATCATGGCCGACATGCGCAAGTACGACAAGGCGGTGCCGCTGCTCGAGCACAACCCGCAGATGCTGACCAAATATCCGCAGGTCATGGATCGGGCACTTGATGAGTTCTTCCGTGTCGACGGGCTATCCAAGTGGCAGAAGCAGTCCAACATCCTGAAGATGGTCCGCAAGGAAGGGCTGTTCCGGATGGGTTGGGACTCGCTGAAAGCTTTGTGGACGATGAAGTAACGGCGGGCTAAGCCGCCCAGCGCATCCCTGGTCCACGCGCCCGCCGCATGACAAATCGCTCGGGCGGCAGGAACTTGAACTCTCGAACAACTTTGATCACCTGCCATCCACCTTCGTGCACCAGCCTGTGATGGAAATAGCACAGAAGGATCAGGTTGGGCAGCTTGCCCGGTCCCCCTCGCGACCAGTAAACGATGTGGTGCGGACTCGACCAGTTGACCTGGCGGTCGCAACCTGGGAACCGGCAACCCTTGTCTCTCACTCGCAGCGCCCGCATGGTCGGCGCCGACACCGTGCGCGTCGCTCGCCCAACATCTATCACCGTCGAATCCGCCAGGACCACTCGCGACATCGTGCAATCGCAAGCGATCCGCTCCGCGGTCCGGATTGAGATGGGGAGGGAGAGCTCGAGGTCCGCAGGCGGCACGCCGAGCTCGCCTTTCAGGCCGTCCAGGGTCATGGTCAGGTTGATGTGCGGCTTCACGCCATGGCGGTGAGGCAATGTGCCTTGTTCCATCGCGTGCAGCGCAAGCTCACCCAGGGCGTCGGCTCTGCGCTGCTTGGGGGTCCGCTCGTCTTCCGGTCCCTTGGGTTTGGCGAGCACATCTACCGCCGTCTTGAAAGCAGCACCCGCAACCGGGTCGAGCACCCCATCGACCGCAAAGAGGCCATCAGACATCTGACTGATGTGCAACCGTCGCCGGATGAAGTTCTCCTCGGCGTCGTTGAAGAAGCCGTCCGGGTCGGCGACATGGCGCGCGGCGTTGCAGAGCTTGCGCAGCTCGTACACCGAATAGTCGCCGGCGTACTCGAGCATCTCGTCTTCGTCGAACAGCTGCGCCTTCTCGCCAAGCTGCTCTCGCAGGTGGCAGAGGACGGAGGTGGATTGGTACGAGATCTCGCCTGAGCCGAGCGCCGCCGCCACCTTGGGCAGCGACTCCAGCTGCTCACCAACGCAAAGGCGGTCGGCCGCCGAGGTGATCGACATGCCGCAGGTCCTGGCGATCCAGGAGGCGGCGGTGATGTTGCCGGCGACCAGATGCTCGCCAGCCTGTTGGGATCGCCTGGCGTTCGATGAGAACACACCCTCGAGTGCGTCTATGGCGACACGTAGCTCCTTGACATCTACGCGTTCATCCGACGCTTGAAGCTCGCGAACCGCCCTCTGAAGCGTAGAGAGGGGTGTGCCCCCTTCCCCCAACATACGAATAGCCTACCAAACGAATGTTCGTATGTCAAGGCCTAATTTACAAATCACCGCCCGCCCAATCGTCCAATAAAGCCACCCAGGCCCTGCCACGACTCCTTCTTCCCAGTCCTTCCCACCGCCCACCCAATCGTCCAATAGAGCCATCCAGACCCCGCCCCGACGCCCTCTTCCCAGTCCTTCCCGCCGCCCACCCAAGCGTTGCCTAACCACCACCCAGGCCCCGCCAGACTCCCTGTTCCCAGTCCTTCCCGTCGCCTCTACTTACTGATATCGACGTGGATGGTGTGATACCCACTGGCGCCGCTCGGGTAGCTGGCCGCGCTGCGCGAATCCTGCAGCGCGCCCGTCCCGTCGGTGGCCCGGGCCAGGATCCGATAAGCCCCTTCTGCAGCCGGCGTCCAATCCGCCGACCACAACACCCAGGTCAACGTCGAAAGCGGCGCCTTGAACGGCGCCTCGCTCCAGCTCGCCCCGCCGTCGGTGCTGTACTCAACCTTCTTGATCCCCCGCGTCCCGGCAAACGCCACCCCCGCGATCGTCACCGGACCCAGCTTCACCACGCCACCGTCCGCCGGCGCGTCGATCCGCGAGGTGGTCTTGACGATGGGGTTGTGGTCCCAGCCCTGCTGCTCCCAGTAGCCACCGCTCTCGTGGTTGACGAGATCGATGCTGGTCAGCCACTTCGGTCCCTTCATGCCATACAGGCCCGGGATCACCATGCGTGCCGGAAACCCATGGCCCACGGGCAGGGCCGCACCATCGAGGTCGTAGGCGACGAGGATTTCCGGTGAGGCCCGGACGAGGCTGACTGGGATGCTCTCCGTGTACCCATCGACAGCCGTGAACGCGACCCATGTGCCCGACGCCTTGGCTCCGGCCATGGTGAGGAGGTCGTTCAGCCGGACCCCGGTGAAGCTGCCGGTGCTCATCAACCCGCCGCCAACGTTATTGCTGACGCACTCCAGGGTCACGTACTCGCTGACCCCAGGCAGCGCCCGGAGGTCGGCAATCGACAGCTTGAGCGGCTGGTCGACCAACCCGCCCACGCTGAGGCTCCAACCCTGTGCGTCGACCACAGGGTCGCTGAAATTCTTCGAGACGACGTAGAAGTTGTCGATCGGGGTGATCTCCGGCGCCGGACCGCGGAGGCCGGCTTCCGGCGGATTGAAGATGGCCTGGGACCAGTCGGGCAGCAGCTTGAAGGCGAGCACTCCGAGGCTGACCGCCCCGATCGTGACCGGCAGCGCGCCCAGCATTCGCCGCCGGCCGGGGTCCACCGCACGTGCATCGGTCGCGCCGCGACCGAGCTGCAGAACGACGCTGTAAACGGCAAACAGCGCGGCCCAGATCAGGGCGGTGGTCGGTCCGTCGTTCAAGCCCAGGAAGCCGGCCCCGCCGAGCGGCAGCAGGACGGCCACCACAACGAGCCAGCCGATGCCGGCGAACATGAGCGCGAGGTACTGGGTCTGCCAGCGGAGCGCGGCCACAGCCCAGGCGGCGCCCAGGACTCCCAACCCCACCAACATCGCCACGATCAAGCCGAACTCTTCGACGACCTTGCCGGCGTGCTGGAGGGTGTCGATCAGGAACCCGAAGACAAAGCCGGGCATCAGCGAAAGGATCGGCTGGTTCAGCAGCGCGGGCAGCGTACGAAGGCCGAGAAGGAGGTTCGCCAGGTACATGAGGGCGACCAGCGCGAGCCCCGCGATCGCGCCCCAGCCGAACCCGCGAATCGCCGCCTGCCGGTTGCCGATTCCAGTCATCACAGTTGCAATACACGCAGACGATACGGGTCCGAGGTTAAGTAGGCCCTTACCGAAAGGACGTTGCCTGCTGATAGCATCGATGCACCGAAGTGCCCGCCCCAATTGGCGCTGAAGACATTTATCGATTTCGCTGGATCGATCACATCCGGCTGAGTCGCGATGGCGAACGCGTCGCCTATCAGCTCGGCTGGGCGGATGCCGAGTCGCGGCAGAACCGAAGCCGAGTGGTTGTGCGCAGGCTGCTCGAGCCCGAGCCGATCGAGCCCACCGGAGCTGCGCGCCGGGATCACTCGCCCGAGTGGTCGCCCGACGGGCGCCACCTTGCTTTCATGAGCCGGGTCGGCCCGGTGGATCAGCTTTTCGTAATGGACCTCGCCGGAGGCGAGACGCGGCAGCTGAGCTCGCTCGCAGAGGGCGTGGCGAGCGCGCTGTGGTCTCCGGACGGACGCCGCATCGCCTTCATCGGAACGGTGCTCTCCGACCCTGACGCGGTGGTGGACGACCCTCGGCCGCCTGAAACGAGAGACCAGCTGCGACGCCCGCCGGTCGCCCGAATCGCCCGCCGCCTCGACTACAAGCACGACGGCCAGGGTTTCGTCGACGGCAGGTACCACCACCTCTTCGTAGTGTCGGCGCTGGGCGGGAACGTTACTCAGCTCACGGCCGGCGCCTGGGACGTCAACGGGTTCGACTGGTCGCCCGACGGCGCCCGGCTGGTGGTGTCCGGAAACGCTGAGCCTGGCGCCGACCTGCAGCGCGAGCAGAACCTGTACGTGGTCGACCTCGCGGGCAATCGACACAGGTTTGGCGGAGGCCTTTACCTTGGGACCCCGTCCTGGTCGCCGCGCGGCGACCTCATCGCGTTCATCGCCCCCAACGGGCTCGATGCGGGTCTTCTGGAACGGCTGTGGGTCGTTCCGCTCAGTGGCGAAGGCGGACCGCGCTGTCTGACCGCCGGCTTCGACCAGGCGGTCACCGACAGCATCATCACGGACATGCGAGCCGGCCACGGCAGCCGGCTCACCTGGTCGGCGGAGGGAGACCGCGTCTACTTCCTGGCGAGCGGCCCAGGCGTCACCACTCTCTACTCGAGCGACCTCGAGGGCAAGGTCCGGCAGGAGGCCGGCGGCCAGCGCCGCATCTACGATTTCGACCTCGCGCACGGCGTGCTCGCCTTCGCCGTCTCCGACACACACCATCCCGGAGAGCTTCACATCCTCACCCAGGGCGCCGAGGCGCGGCTGACCGACCTGAACCCCTGGCTGCACGACCGCTACGTCGCACAGCCGGAGCGCCTTCAGTTCACGGCGCCGGACGGCTGGGGGATCGAGGGCTGGGTGCTCAAGCCGGATGGCATGGACCCGCACAAGCGGCACCCGCTCGTGCTGGAGGTCCATGGCGGGCCGCATGGCCAGTACGGCTGGGCTTTCTTCCACGAGCTGCAGGTCCTGGCCGGCATGGGGTACGTCGTCCTGTTCCTGAATCCGCGCGGATCGGACGGCTACGGCGAACGGTTCCGCTGCGAGGTGGTCCGCGACTGGGGCGGCAAAGACTATCTCGACCTGATGAGCGCGCTCGACCAGGTGATCGAACGCACCGGCTACGTCGACACGAGCCGGATGGGAATCGGCGGCGGGTCGTATGGCGGCTACATGACCAACTGGGCGATTGGCCAGACCGACCGGTTCTCGGCAGCGGTCTCCATGCGATCCATCTCGAACCTGGTCAGCGAATACTCCCAGCACGACATCGTGCTCTGGGGCGCCCTCGAGCTCGGGCCTCCGCCGTGGCCCGACCTCGACGAGCTCTGGCGGCGCTCGCCGATCCGTTACGTCAAGAACATCAAGACTCCGCTCCTGCTCACGTGTGGCGAGATGGACCTTCGCTGCGCGATCTCACAATCGGAAGAGCTTTTCGGGGCCATGCGCCTGCTGGGCAAGACGGTCGAGCTGGTCCGCTTTCCCGACGAGTCTCACGACATCTCGCGCAACGGTCGGCCCGACCGGCGCGTGGAGCGTCTGCGCCGCATCGCCGGCTGGTACGAGCGCTTCCTCGGCACGGCCGCCGTGGATCACGTCAGCGAGGCCGCAACGCAGGTCCTTCCGGTACCTGACTTTGCAACCCGCGAGCAGCCCGTCGGTGAACCGCCGCCGGCTCCAGTCCTGGAGACCGAAACGCTGGCCCTCGAGACATTGGAGCCGGAGGCTGAGGCGGTCGCGGAGACCGTGGACGCCGCTCCCGCGTTCGCCGAGCCGGAGGCGCTTCCCGACCTGCCCGAGCCGCATGCGGTGGCGGCGGAAGAGCCGTCCGGCGGGTCCGATTCGCTCCTTGCCCCAGCCCTGCCGATGGCGGGCGAGGGCATGCCGAGCGAGCCGGAGCTCGAAGCCGAGCCCGAGCCAGTCGCCGAAGCCGAGCCCGGACCCGTCATGGAAGCCCAGCCGGAACCCGAATCGGAGCCGGTCGTCGCGGCCGAACCGGAACCTGAACCCGAGCCGGTCGTCACCGCCGAGCCGGAACCCGAACCCGAGCCGGTCGTCGCGGCCGAACCGGAACCCGAACCCGAGCCGGTCGTCGCGGCTGAGCCTGAGCCCAGCGCGGCCACCGAGCCCTGGCTGCAGGCTGAGCAGGATTCCGATCCAGGCCGCGCGCCGGAGCCGGTGGTCGAAGACGCGCCGCAGCCCGATGCGGTCGCGGTCGAGTCGGAGCAAGAACCCGAACCGGCGCCGGAACCGGTGGCCGCCGTCGACAAGTCGTGGCAGGAAACAATTCCAGATACTTCCCCGGAACCGGAGCCACAGCCGGCTGTCATGGCAGCGGAACCTGAGCCGTCAATGCCGGCCGCGGCCTCCGTCACCTCGACCATGGTGCGGTGGCCCGGGAGCACGTCTCCCGGCAACGGATCGCCGGCCGCCGCCCAAGCTGAGACATTCGAAGAGGCGACCTCGATCATCCCGGCGTGGCAGCACTCGGACGCACCGTCCGACTCGCGACGAACCGTGTCCATGGAGGCGGTGCCCGTCGAGCAGGTCGCTGCGGGCGCGGGCTTTGCCGCGCTGCTCACATTCGAGTCAGGGCCGTTCGCCGGCCGGATCGTCGCTCTCCCCAGCCAGATGGTGAGCGTCGGCAGAGCACCTGACAACGACGTCGTGGTCGGCGACCCGGCGACCTCCGGTCACCACGGCCGGATCGAGGTGCGGAACGGCTCTTTCTGGATCAGCGACCTGGGGAGCACCAACGGCACGCTGGTCAACGGCGAGCCGGTGATCGAAAAAGAGCTGACTGACGGCGACATGATCGCGATCGGCCAGAACACGATGCGCTTCGCGCTGGAAAGCTAGAGATATAGGGGAAAACCCGGATGGTTTTCCCTGCGCGCAAAGCGGCGATCAGGATGGGACTTACTGATTGCATCGCCAGGCGCCACGCGCGCGTGGCTGCTCTCATTCCGGTATATGGATGGGACTTGACTTAGTAGTTACTCCGCGCGACGCGTGGTGGCCGTCATGCGCGCCGGGGACGGCCGGAGTAAATCCGGCCTACTAGCCACGAATTCGGAGTTAGGACCTGGCGGCCAGCTCCCTGCACTGCGCTGCGGCCTCTTCGAGCCGCGCGGTGAACTCCTCCACGTCGGGCACGATGCCGGGGTCGGCCGTGAGCCCGAAGTACGCATAGCCGTTGTAGGAGACGATCGCGACGCCCAGACCCATCGACGGATAAAGCGGCGCAAAAGGCCACACCTCCAGCAGCTCGGCGCCGCCCGAGTAAAGCGGGAACTGAGGACCTGGAACGTTTGTGACGTTGATGTTGGCTCCCGCCTGAGGGTTCGACATCAGGCGGCCGGCCAACACAAGCAACGATGGTGGAGCCCAGTCGGCAAGGCCCGCGAGCGCGTCCGCGGCGACCGCTTGTCGTGTCCGCTTCAGGTCCCCGGTGGTGACCTTGATCTGGCGCAAGCGCTCCTCGATGGTCAGGTCGCCGGTGGGCAGCTCGAGCACCATGCCGCTGATCTGATTGCCGAGGCGGCCACGGCCGTCTTCGCTGCGCACGCTCACCGGGCAGAAGACGCGTACCTTTGCGGGCACGCTTTCGCCGCGCCCTTTGAACCAGCGGTAGAGTCCCTCCGAGACGACGGCGAGCACGGCGTCGTTGACGGTGCATCCGAAACGGTCCTTGAGCGCCTTGAATGCCGCGATCGGAACCTTCAGCCCCCGGCCTGTGCGTTGGGTTCCGATCTTGCGGTTGAAGAAGAGGTCGGGGCGGCGCGTGACGAATTTGCCGCTCAGCTTGAGCATCCCGGTCCACGGCATACGCCACGTGCTCCAGACGGCGGGAAGCCTGGTCCGCTCCGACTGCTGCGTCGCGCGAAGGTTCCAGAGCATCGGCCTGATCAGCTGCCAGTTCGAGGGTGCCGGACGCGGATGCCAGCCGTCCTCCGGCGGGTCGGGCGTGTAGCCCTCGGGATTTGGGTCGAGCAGCAGCGACAGGATGTCGACCGATGACGCGCCGTCGACCATCGCGTGGTGCGCGCGGTTCACGAGCACCACGCGGCCGCCGCGCAGGCCGGTGACGATCGTCATCTCCCAGAGCGGCCGGCGCATGTCGAGCGGCCGCGCCAGGATCCGCATCACCAGGCGCCTCAACGACGCGCCGTCTCCCGGCGGCGGGAGCACCTCGCGGCGGATGTGCGCGCCGAGGTCGAAATGCGGATCGTCGACCCAGACCGGGTGCGTGAGGTTCCACGGCACGCGGTGGATCCGCTGCCGGTAGCGCGGGACCAGGTGGATCCGCTCCTTGATCGTCTCCTCGACCCCGAGAGCGCCGCGGCCGCCCGGAATGCGAGAACCTCCCTCGAACACGTACACGGTGCCGAGGTCCAGTGGCGTCTCCGCGCGCTCGGCGTAGAGAAACCAGGCGTCGCGGGCCGAAAGCGGCTCATGGAAGGGAGCGGTGGTTGCCCCAGACGGCACGGCGCCATCGTAAGGGGGATAGCCTCGACTGCCGTAGGCTTGTCGCCGGCGGCTGCTGTTTATGAACCAGGAGGAAAACATGGCGGTCGATGCGTTCTCAGACGAATGGGCGGCGCAGTTCAAGGACGAGGTCAACAAGTCCAGCGGTTACAAGGCGGCGGGGAAGGGATGGAAGTGGACCGTGGGGCTGGTCGTCGAAGCCGAGCCGGACAAGCATTTCCCGGAGTCGCGCGGCCTGGTGATGGACCTGTTCGATGGTGACGCTCGCGACATCAGGGTCGGGTCTGCCGGTGACGCGCAGAAATGCGACTTCGTGATCACGGCTCCTTACACGCGCTGGAAGCAGGTCGCGACCAAGGAGCTCGACGCGACCAAAGGAATGCTCCAGGGCAAGCTGAAGCTGAAGGGCGACCTGCCCACCATCGTGCGCTACACGAAGGCATCCCAGGAGCTGACAGAGTGCACGACCCGGGTATCGACCCAATGGCCCGACGAACAGTAAAGCCCTCAGGCAAGAAAACCACGTTGGTCACTTACGCGAGCACGGAACCGAGCGCCTTCGCCGAGATGCTCGGGGGATTGATCGATGCCAACGTAAAGTCGAACCCGAAGAAGCGGCAGGACTTCGATGCGCTCACGGCGCGCGTGGGCATCTGGGTCACCGACATCGACGAGGGCGTGACGCTGGTGTTCGAATCGGGCCGTCTGGCGGTTTACAACGGCCTCGAACCCCGGCGCACGATCACCATCCGCGCCCAGGCCGACACTGTCATGAGCCTGAGCAATCTCAAGATCGGGCTGTTCGGCCTTCCGATCTACTACGACGAAGTGGGCCGAGGGATTGCGCTCAAGCTGCTGCAGGGCAAGCTGAAGATCGACGGGCTGCTTCCGAACATCGCGACCCTGAACCGGGTCACCCGGATCTTTTCGGTGCAGTGATGCGCCTGACGGTGGTCGGGGCTGGAAGCATGGGCGCGCAGATCGCACAGCAAGCAGCCCTGCACGGTGTTGATGTCCTTCTCCAGGACCAGAGCGTCGAGCAGCTGCAGAAGGCGGAGGACTCGAACCGCGGTCATGTGATGCGGCGCGTCGAGAAGGGAAAGCTCGACGCGGCCGAAGCCGAGAAGGCGCTGTCGCGCGTGCACACGACCACCCACCTTTCCGAGGCGGTCTCGCGCGCCGATTTCGTCATCGAGGCGGTCTTCGAGGATCTTCAACTGAAGCGATCGGTGTTTGCGGAGCTCGATCGCGCAGCGCCGAACTACGCCGTGCTGGCGAGCAACTCGTCGACGATGGGAATCAGCAAGATCGCAGACGCGACCTCGCGGCCCGAGCTCTGCGTGAACATGCACTTCTTCTACCCGGTGCTGGTGATGGACCTTGTGGAAGTTGTGCGCGGACCTCTGACCTCGGATGAAACGGTGGCTCGCGCGATGTCGGTGGCGCGCGAGATCGGTCGCACGCCGGTGCTCATCAACAAGGAGATCGACGGCTTCATCGTCAACCGCATTCTCCACGCCGCGACGCAGGAGGCCTACCGGCTCCTCGACGGCGGCGTGGCCGGCTTCGAAGACATCGACCTGGCGGTCGAGAAGGGTCTCAACTGGCCGATGGGTCCGTTTCGCCTGGGGGACTTCAGCGGTCTCGACGTCACCTACAAGGCGAGGCTGCACATGTACACGACGACCGGAGACGAGCGGTTCCGGCCGTCTCCGCAGCTGGAGGCCAAGGTCAAAGCCGGGAAGCTCGGCCGCAAAACCGGGGAAGGCTGGTATCGATACGACAAGTAGAAAGCCGATTTCAGTGGGCTTGGGGGGTCCCCGCGAAGTCGAAGACTTCGTGGGGTCCACAGGAGAGGGCTGGTACCGGTATTGAGCGCGCCGGATCGCATCCACCACATCGGCGTCGCCGTCGCCGACCTCGACGAATCGATCCGGCTCTATCAAAACGCCCTGGGCGCGGAGCTTGTCCATCGCGCGGCGAGCGAGACGGAAGGTCTCGAGGCCGCTCTGCTGCGCATTGGCGATGGTGAGATCGAGCTCATGGCCCCGCTGCGCGAGGATTCGCCGGTGGGGAAGTTCGTGGCCAAGCGCGGCCCTGGTCTGCACCACGTCGCGTACGGCGTGGACGACATCGACGTGGCACTCGCCCGCGCCCGAGATGCCGGCCTGGAGCTCATCGACGCCGAGCCGCGGCTCGGCCTGCACGGCAGGCGCATCGCCTTCGTGCATCCGAAGAGCATGGGCGGCGTGCTGACGGAGTTCGTAGAAACATGACGGACGTGAAGCAGGGCGACAGGGGGGAGTCCCCCCTTAAGAACGACGGCGGCCTGCCGATCAAGCCTGTGTACTCGGTCGAGGACCGGCGCTCGGAGGAGCCGCTTCCGGGTCAGTTCCCGTTCACGCGTGGAATTCACAAGGACATGTACCGCGGCCGCCTGTGGACGATGCGCCAGTACGCCGGGTTCGGCTCGGCGGCGGAATCGAACGAGCGCTACAGGTTCCTGCTCAAGCAGGGCCAGACCGGCCTGTCCGTCGCCTTCGACCTGCCGACGCAGATCGGCTATGACTCGGACGACCCGATGGCGAACGGCGAGGTGGGCAAGGTCGGCGTCGCGATCGACTCGCTCGAGGACATGGAGATCCTGCTCAAGGACATCCCGCTCGAGAAGGTGTCGACCTCGATGACGATCAACGCCACCGCCGCGATGCTGCTCCTGCTCTATCAGCTGGTGGCCGAGCAGCAGGGCTGCCCCCCGGAAAAGATCACGGGCACCGTGCAGAACGACATCCTCAAGGAGTACGCGGCGCGGGGGACGTACATCTTTCCGCCGCAGCCTTCGATGCGACTCGTGACGGATCTCTTCGCCTACTGCGACCGGTCGCTTCCGAGCTGGAACACGATCTCGATCTCCGGCTATCACATCCGGGAGGCAGGCTCGACCGCGGCCGAGGAGATCGCGCTCACGCTCAGCCACGCGATCGCCTATGTCGAGGCGGCGCAGGCTGCAGGCCTTTCGGTGGACGAGTTCGGCCCGCACCTCTCGTTCTTCTTCGCCGCGCACATGGACTTCTTCGAGGAGGTGGCGAAATTCCGCGCGGCGAGGCGAATGTGGGCGCGCATCATGCGGGACCGATTCCACGCCGCCGACGAACGATCGCTCGCGCTTCGCTTTCACACCCAGACCGGCGGCGTCACGCTGACAGCGCAGCAGCCGTTGAACAACGTCGTGCGTACGGCGCTCGAGGCGCTGAGCGCCGTGCTGGGCGGCACGCAGTCGTTGCACACGAACGGTTACGACGAGGCTTTGGGGCTCCCGTCGCAGAGCGCGGCTGAGCTTGCGCTGCGCACGCAGCAGGTGATCGGGTACGAGACGGCCGTCCCGCTCGTCGCCGACCCGCTCGGCGGGTCCTATTACGTCGAGAACCTGACGGACAGGGTCGAGGAGGAGGCGCAGTCGATCATGGCCGAGGTGGACGAGCTGGGTGGCGCGGTGGCGTGCATCGAGAGCGGCTGGACGCAGCGGCGCATCGGGGACAGCGCGTACCGCCTGCAGCGGCGGGTCGAATCCGGCGAGCGCGTGGTGGTCGGCGTCAACCGCTACACGGAGACCGGCGCCGAGGCGGTGGAGATCATGAAGGTCAGCCCGCGACACCAGGCCGCGCAGACCCGAGCCCTCAAACGCTTGCGGGCGCGCCGGCCGAAAGGGGTGGTCGAAAAGCACCTTGCGCAGCTCGAGCTTGCAGCACGCGGAACGGACAACCTGATGGTTCCGCTCAAGGCGGCCCTCGCGGACTACGTGACCATCGGCGAGTGCTGCTCGGTTCTGCGCCGCGTATTCGGCGAGTACCGGCCCGGGGAGGCGGCCTGATGGCGTCGCCGCCCAAGAAGCGAAAGGTCGATCCGCTCAACGAGCTGCGCCAGCGCAGGTACGACGCGGGGCACGGCGACGCCGAGGCCTTCAACCGCCAGCACGCCAAGGGCAAGCTGACCGCGCGCGAGCGGATCAATCGCCTGGTCGACCGCAACTCGTTCGAGGAGATCGACATCTTCGCCAAGCACCGCGCGTCGGGTTTCGGCCTCGAGAGCAGGCGGGTGCCTGGCGACGGAGTGGTCACCGGGATGGGGAAGATCGACGGGAGGGACGTGGTCCTCTTCAGTCACGACGCCTCGGTTTTCGGAGGGTCGCTGGGCGAGGTGTTCGCAGAGAAGGTCATCAAGGTGATGGACCTCGCTCTGCGCAACAGGATCCCGATCATCGGGATCAACGACTCGGGCGGAGCGCGCATCCAGGAGGGCGTCGTGTCGCTGGCGGGCTACGCAGAGATCTTCTGGCGCAACGTCGAAGCCAGCGGCGTCATCCCCCAGTTGAGCCTGATCCTCGGCCCGTGCACCGGTGGCGCGGTCTACTCTCCCGCGATCACCGATTTCACCTTCATGGTCCACGAGGTCGGTTACATGTTCATCACGGGGCCTGAGGTGATTCGCGTCACGACGGGGGAGCAGGTGACGTTCGATTCTCTCGGAGGGGCCGAGGTGCACAACGTCAAGTCAGGCGTTGCGCATTTCCTCGCAGAATCGGAGGACGAGTGCTTCGCCCAGGTGCGGCGGTTGTTCAAGTACATTCCGCAGAGCTTCGACCAGCAGCCGCCCATGGCCGCGGTGACCGACGATCCGCAGCGCGCGGCGCCCGGCCTGGCCACGGTCATCCCCGACAACCCCAAAGAGCCTTACGACATCAAAGAGGTCATCGGGATGGTCGTGGACAACGGCGATTTCCTCGAGGTGCAGCCGTACTTCGCGATGAACATCGTGATCGGGTTCGCGCACCTGGATGGTCATCCCGTTGGCGTGGTGGCGAACCAGCCCAAGGTGATGGCGGGGGCGCTCGACATCAACGCGTCGGTGAAGGCGGCGCGGTTTGTCCGCTATTGCGACGCGTTCAACATCCCACTGGTGACGTTCGTCGATGTGCCTGGATTCCTGCCCGGCACGGCCCAGGAGTACGGCGGAATCATCCGCCACGGCTCCAAGCTGCTCTATGCGTACAGCGAGGCGACCGTGCCAAAGCTCACGGTGATCACGCGCAAGGCTTACGGAGGCGCCTACTGCGTCATGTGCTCCAAGCACATCCGGGCGGACTTCAATGTTGCGTGGCCCACGGCGGAGATCGCGGTGATGGGTCCGGAGGGGGCGGTCAACATCATCTTTCATCGCGAGCTGGAGGCCGCGGAGGATCCGGTGGGGCGGCGGCGCGAGCTCGTGAGCGATTACACGGAGCGATTTGCGAATCCTTATATCGCTGCCGAGCGGGGGTACATCGATGACGTCATCGAGCCGGGCCGTACGCGGTGGGAGCTGATCCAGGCGTTGAGGATGGCGTTGCGGAAGGAGCGGCGGCGAAGCCCGAGGTGGCACGGGAACATCCCGCTCTAGGGGTGCGGGGTGGTGCCGGCGACCCTTCACGCCTTTCCGTTTGTGGACAACCCACCATCCAATGCCATCTGCCGCAAGACCGGCCTCACGCTGCTCGGCGAGGTGCGCTTCGAGTACCCGAAAGGACTGGATGCAGTGCAACGACTGGAGGGTTTCGCTGGGGTAATAGAAAGACTGGGAAGAGGTTGTGGGTGGCGGGGCCTGGGAGGCGAAAAGGGCGCTCGGATAAGGACTGCGAAAAGGGTCTGGGGGCCGGGGTTGGGTGGTCAAGCGAAGGCTGGGAGAGGTGCGCATTTTGCGCAACTTTTTGAGTCAAACCCCTTGACAAGCGAACGGATGTTTGGTAGTCTCTTTTCATGCTCGCGACGCAAGACCTGCAGCCTTCGGCCGGCGTTCAGTTGGCTTTTGAGGTGCGCTTCGATCCCGATGCAGTGGTCGCGGAAGAGCTCAAGCAACTGCTCCAACAGAGACATCTGTTGGACATCCGGATCTCCAAGCATGCCGCTCGCTTTGCGGCCACCAAGTACTACGACCGGGCGGGCTTCGCCTCGCCGATCGACTGGATGCGCTTCAACTGCCATGTGACCAGCGTTGCCGCCGCCGACCTGATCATGGTCGGCGAGAACCTCGAGCGCTTACCGCAAAGCGTGCAAGCAGTGACCCAGCGCGAGATCGGTTTTCCGCACCTTAAGACGATGGCCAGGACGGCCGAGGCCGTGGGGGACGGGTTCGACGAGACCGTGCTGCTGCCCAAGGCGCGCGATAACTCGGCGGGCAAGTTCTATTACATCTGCGACCACTACCGGCATTCGGTCGACCCCAAGGCTTACGAGGCGGAGCAGACCGAGCGGGTGGAGAACCGCAAGCTCACGATCACCACCTGCGATGACGGAGCGGTGCTGATCAAGGGAGTCTTCGATCCCGAGGGCGGGGCTGCCCTGCGGACGGCTTTCGAGCCCCTGGCGCGCCGCTCAGGCGCTCATGACGACCGCAGCCGCGAGAAGCGGCTGGCGGATGCCGCCGTCGAGCTCGCCGTGCATGCACTCGACATTGGCCTGGTTCCCCAGCAGGCAACCCAGCGCACTCACCTCCAGGTCACCACCTCGCTCGAGACGCTGCTCGGACTGCCCGGCGCGGCGGCGGCGGACATGGAGTTTTCTCCTCTGCCTATCTCCTCCAGGACGGTCGAGCGGCTCGCTTGCGATGCCTCGGTCACGCGCATCCTGCTCGACTCCGACTCGATGGTCATCGATGTGGGGCGAGCCAAGCGGACGATCTCGGGACCGGCACGCAAGGCGCTGAACGTGCGCGACCGGGGCTGCACCTGGCCGGGCTGCGAGCGGCCGGCCAGCTGGACCTCGGGGCATCACATCCGGCACTGGCTGCATGGCGGCACCAATGAGCCGCCCAACCTGACCTTGCTCTGCTACCGGCATCACTGGATGGTGCACGAGGGCGGCTGGCAGGTCGTTCGTGGCGATGACGGGCGGATGCTGACGATTCCGCCGGTGGTCGACTTTGGTGCTGCCGCGCGCGGGCCGGACTAGCCCGTTCGAGGCTCCCTCTCATAATTAGTCGGTGCCGAGCCTGGATGAACCCCTGAGTTGAAGCTTCTCGAGTACCAGGCCAAGGAGGTTCTTGCCTCCCTTGGCATAGCAATCCCGCCGGGCAAGGTTGCACGCACTCCCGACGAGGCGGCGGCCGCCTGCGCGGAGCTTGGGCCCGTTGCGGTCAAGGCGCAGGTTCCTGTCGGCGGGCGTGGGAAGGCCGGTGGGATCAAGCTCGCGAAGACTCCGGACGAGGCGCGCGCCGCCGCGGCGCAGATCATCGGGATGGACATCAAGGGTTTCAAGGTGCCGCTCGTTTATTGCGAGACGGCGCTGGAGATCGAGCGCGAGATCTATCTCGGCTTCACGGTGGATCGCGACGCGCGCGCCAACATCCTGATGCTCTCGGCGAAAGGTGGCATGGAGATCGAGCAGGTGGCCGAGGAGTCGCCTGAGTCGATCGCGCGGCTGTATCCGAATCCATGGCGCGGGCCGCTCGACTTCGAGCTCAACCGTCTCGTGTTCGAGGCAGAGCTGGGTGAGCTGGTCCGGCCTCTGACCGCGCTGATCAAGAAGCTGTATCGCGCGATCCCGGAGCTCGATGCCGTGACGGCGGAGATCAATCCGCTGGTCGTGACCAAGAAGGGCGAGGTGATCGCGGGGGACGCCAAGCTCGAGATCGATGACAACGCGGTGTGGCGGCACAAGGATCTCGAGGAGCGTTACGGCAACGTCGTCGAGGGCGACCCCTACGAGGTCGAGGCCAAGAAACGCGGCCTCACCTATGTGTCGCTCGACGGCGACATAGGGATCATCGGCAACGGCGCCGGGCTCTGCATGAGCACGCTCGACCTGGTTCAGCGTGCCGGCGGCAAGGCCGCGAACTTCTGCGACATCGGCGGCGGCGCGAAAGCCGAGGTGGTGCAGAACGCGCTGGCCGTCATCCTCATGAATCCGCGGGTGAAGGGCATCCTCATCAACGTGTTCGGTGGCATCACGCGTGGAGATGAGGTGGCCAAGGGCCTTGTCACGGCGCGTGACAACCTGAAGTTGAAGCTCCCGCTGGTCGTGCGCCTGAGCGGCACTCGCGAAGCCGAGGGCCGCAAGATCCTGAAAGAGAACGGAATCGAGCCGGGCGCGAACGCATGGGAAGCGGCGCAGAAGATCGTCGAGCTGACGAGAGTGCGCGCATGAGCATCCTGCTCGACGCCTCCACTCGCGTGATCGTGCAGGGCATCACCGGAAGGGAAGGCACCTTCCATGCGGAGCAGATGCAGGCGATGGGCACCAAGCTCGTGGGTGGAACCAGCCCCGGAAAGGGAGGCACGACCCACCTCGGCGTGCCCGTCTTCAACACTGTGGCGGATGCGGTGAAGGCCACCGGCGCCACCGCGTCCGGCATTTTCGTTCCACCTCCATTTGCCGCAGACGCGATCATGGAGGCGGCCGCTTCGGGCATCACCCTGATCGTGTGCATCACCGAGGGCATTCCGATCCAGGAAATGATCCAGGTGAAGGATTTCCTGCGAGGCCATCCCGCGGCGCGTCTCGTCGGAGCCAACTGTCCGGGCCTGATCACTCCCGGTGCCGCGAAGATCGGGATCATCCCGCAGAACATCACCTCATCGGGCCATGTCGGGCTCGTCTCGCGGAGCGGCACGCTCACCTATGAGGTCGCGTCCGCGCTCACCGCATCGGGAATGGGCCAGTCCACCATCGTCGGCATCGGCGGAGACCCTGTGTTGGGGCTCACCTTTCGGGACGTCATCGAGCTCTTCGAAAATGATCCCGCCACGACGCACCTGGTCGTGATCGGGGAGATCGGCGGAAGCGACGAGGAGCACGCGGCTGAATTGCTCGCGCGCGGCAGCCGGCTCAAGACCGTCGCGTTCATCTCCGGGCGCACGGCGCCGGAAGGCAAGCGGATGGGTCATGCAGGCGCGATCATCTCGGGCAACCGGGGGACGGCCAAGAGCAAAGAGGAAGCTTTCCGGAAGGCCGGGGTCGCGGTCGCGGAGACCACCGACGAAATCGTGGGCCTGCTCAAATGACCGCGCTCCCGATCAGCCTCCAGCGCGCTGTGCCGGCGGACCGGATGCGCGACCTCGGCCTGCTCGCAGCCCTGCTGGTCTGGCTCCTCTACACGCGCATGTACTTCCTGCTGCAGGCTGCCCACCTGGCGGCCCCGCCCTGCCCTTTCTTCTACCTCACCGGGCATCCGTGCCCGTTCTGCGGCGGCACTCGGTCGTTCGCGTACATGTGGCAAGGCGACTTCTCAAACGCCGTCAGGCTGTTTCCGCTGGGGCCGCTGTTCTTCGCCGGCGCTTTCGCCGGCGTGGCCGGGCTTGCCATGGGAGCGGTCACCGGCCGCACGTGGTCGCCGCGCCTCACTGGGATGCAGTGGAGGCTGCTGTTCATCGGGGCGGCCAGCGCTGTGGCCGTGAGCTGGGCGCTGAAGGTCTTCATCCTCGGCAACTGAGATCCGCCGTCTTGGGATTGAGGATTGGCAGCTTTTCCGTACGGTTCGGTTGGCGGCGCTAAAAGAGGCTCCCTACGCATTTGGGTCCACCTGGGAAGGCGAGAAGGACCGCGGCGATGAAGAGTGGAGGGAGGCTGTCACGTCCAGGATGCGATTCGTCGCGGTTTTCAACGACCAGGTCGTTGGAATGGCTGCCGGTGGCGCGTCGAACGACACCGGGACGGCTTCATTGACTTCCCTGTGGGTTGACCCGAGCACGCGCGGCCAGGGAGTTGGCGACCAACTTGTGAACGCGGTCCTGAAATGGGCGAAGGCTGAGGGTTTCAGCCAGGTGCTCCTGTGGGTGACTGAAGGCAATTCGAAGGCCGCATCGCTCTACGAGCGGAACGGCTTCACCCGCACCGGCGACGTGATCACCGAGCCTCTCCGGGAATTCGAGATGTCGATTCGGTTCTAGCGACGTGCCAGGATTGGTGACGTGGACTTCGAGCTGACCAGCGAGCAGCAGGCGATTCGCGACACATGCCGGGATTTCGCGCGGGAGGTGGTGGCTCCGGCAGCAGAGGAGCTCGACCGCGAGTCGAAGTTCGGGTACGACGTCGTCCGGCAGATGGGCGAGCTCGGCCTCTTCGGCCTTCCGTTCTCCGAGGAGTACGGCGGCGCGGGCGGCGATTTTCTCTCGCTGTGCCTTGCGATCGAAGAGATCTCGCGTGCGGACACCGGGATCGGCATCACCCTCGAAGCGGCGGTCTGCCTGGGAGCGGCGCCCATCTACGACTTCGGCACCAAGGAGCAGAAGGAGCGCTGGCTCCCCGACCTGCTCGCGGGACGCAAGCTGTGGGCGTTCGGCCTCACCGAGCCCGAGGCGGGATCCGACGCGGGAGCGACCAAGACGCGGGCGGAGATTCGCGACGGGAAGTGGGTGATCAACGGAGCCAAGCAGTTCATCACCAACTCCGGGACCGACGTCTCCGCCGGAGTCACGGTGACCGCAGTGACCGGAAAGTCGAATGGCGACCGTCCGGAGATAAGCGCGATCATGATCCCGACCGGCACGCCGGGCTATCAGGTGCTCGCCTCGTACCGGAAGCTCGGCTGGCATTCGTCGGACACGCACCCGCTGAGCTTCGAGGACTGCGCCGTGCCGAAGGAGAACTTGCTCGGCGCGCAGGGCGGCGGCTACCGGCAATTTCTTCACACGCTCTTGGGCGGGCGGATCGCCATCGCCGCCCTGTCGGTCGGCCTCGCGCAGGCGTGCCTGGACGCTTCGCTCGCCTACGCCAAAGAGCGGCGCGCCTTTGGCGTGCCGATCTCCAAGCACCAGGCCGTTCAGTTCAAGCTGGCCGACATGGCGATGGAGACCGAGCTCGCGCGAACGATGGTCTATCGCGCGGCGGCCACGTACATGAAGTCCGGCAAGGAGACGACGGACGAGGCGCGGATGCTCGCGGCGATGGCCAAGCTCTACGCCTCAGAGACGTCCAAGCGGGCGGCCGACCAGGCGGTGCAGATCCACGGCGGCTACGGCTTCATGGAGGACTATCCCGTCGCGCGTTACTGGCGCGACGTGAAGATCAACGAGATCGGGGAAGGTACCTCAGAGGTGCAGCGAATGCTGATCGCGCGCCTCTTAGGTTGCTAGCGTCGCAGCAAGGCCGGATTTACTCCGGCCGTCCCCAGCACCCTTGGATGTCGCCGACATCGCCAGGAGTGACTATTAAGACAATCCGATCCCGGGGAAGGTGAGCAGCCCCGTCGGCGGAGCCGACCGGGCGATGCAATCAGTAAGTCCCATCCTCATCGCCGCTCTGCGCGCAGCGGAAACCGCCCAGGTTTCCGCTCATAACCGCGTTAGCGGTACACCCCGTTGTGGCCCAGGCTGTGGAGGCCTACGTTCGGGAAGTAGGTCAGCCCATGGTCCTGTGATCCGACGGGGATCTCGGCCAGGAGCTGTCCGGTCACCGTCGACATCACGTAGACCGTGCGGTTGTACCGGCCTGAGGCCCACAGCTGCGTGCCCTCGGGGTTCAGCTGGAGCATGTCTGGGGATCCGCCGCCCGGGATCTGCCACTTCGCCGTCACGGTGCGCGATGCGAAATCGATGACCGAGACCGAACCCTCGAGCCGGTTGGAGACGTAAAGAGACCTGGTGTCGCGAGAGATCTGCAGTCCGTGCGCGCCGCGACCGGTGGGGATGAACTGGATCTCCTTCATCGCGACCGGGTCGATGACGGAGACTCCCATCTTTCCCTGGTTGGTGACGAAGAAATACCGCCCGTCGGGCGAAAGCTTGACGTCGATCGGAAGGCCGCCGACACGGACGAAGCCGTCCAGTTTCATGTTCACGACGTCCACCCTGGCGACCACTCCCGAGAACTCGGCCGAGATCATCAGATAGCTGCCGTCCGCGCTGAAGTCCAGGTGGTCGGCGCCGGGCCACGGGATGCCGACGGAACCCATGAGGCGCCATCCGTTGTGCGGGTCCCGAAACTCGATCCGCTGGAGCCGTTCGACGACGTCGATCGCCTTCGTGCCGTCAGGCGTGAAGTAGAGGTTGTAGGGAAAAGGCATCGGGATCGTCTGGCCGGTAGGCCTTCCCGTGTGAATGTCCAGCACGGTCAGGCTGCTCGATCCCTCGTTGTCGACATAGAGAGCGCTCATGTCCCAGGCAGGCGCGATGTGATGGGGGATGGCGCCGACCGCGTAGTGGTCGATCAACTTGAACGTCAGCGGGTCGATGACGTCAACGGTTCCCGCCATGCTGTTGGGCACGTACACGCGAGGCGGCAGCTCGCACAGCGGGCAGGGCACGACTCCCGAAAGAGTGTTCGCGTACACGTTGAAGGCGGCGGGCGGCAGGCTTGCCGTCTGAACGTCAGGCGCGGGGAGCATCCGGACCGGTTGCGCCTCGGCCGCCGGAAGAGCCTGGTTCGCCACGGTGGCGACCGGCGGCGCCGTCCACACCACGGCAAAAACGATTCCGGCCGGGCTCACGACCGCGATCCCGAACACGAACGCGAAGAGCAATCGGACGGGACGCGAGCGCAGCGCTCTGCCGATCCGGAATCCCGCCAGGGGGTTACTCGTCAGGGAGGTCTTCAAGCTTGGGAGCCAGCTCGCACACCCAACGCCCGTCGTCCAGGCGCCGGATGAAACGGCTGTAGCCCTGGTTGCGAGCCACGTTCAGGAACTGCTCCTGGTTGATCAGCGTGCGGAGGCGGGCAAGGTCTGCGTACGTGCTGTCGCGCATGATGCCGCCGACGACTCCGGCAAGCTCGCGCCACTGACCTTCGGACAACGGCTCGCCGTAGCCGGCGATCGTCACGAGGAGCGCCGCGGTGGCGCCGGTGATCGTGTCAGGCAAGAGCTTGTCCGACTTCGCGCGCGCGATGATCTCGCGCCCTGTTCCGATGATGTCGGCGATTCGATCACGGCGCACGCCGATGATGTCGCGCCCACTGCCGACGGTGGTGCCTTCGAGGTAGCGAGGACCAGCTTCCATCACCAGACCCCTATTCTAGTTAACGCCTCACTTGGATCTCGAAATCGCGCCGGCCCTGGCGACCTTCCGGGCTGCGGTGCGCGAACTTGCGCAAGGCGTGGTCGCGCCTCTCGCGGCAGAGGTCGATCGCGACCACAGGTTCCCCGAGGAGGCTGTGCGGGCGGCTGCGGAGGCGGGGCTGCTGGGCGTCCTGATTCCCCGCGAATACGGCGGGGCGGGACTTGACGCGCTCGCGTTTGCGATCTGCATCGAAGAGCTCGCCCAGGCATGCGCGTCCACCTCGGTCATCGTCGACGTCCACACCAGCGTCGGAAGCGAGCCCATCCTGCTGTTCGGCAACGAGGAGCAGAAGCGCACATGGCTGCCGAGGCTGGCCTCAGGCGAGCTGCTCGGCGCGTTCGCGCTGACCGAGCCGGCCGCAGGCTCAGACGCCGCATCCTTGCAGGCCACCGCGAGGCCCACCGGTGATGGTTACGTCCTCAACGGCACCAAGATCTTCATCACGAATGTCGGCCATGCCGGCCTGTACGTCGTTTTCGCGCGTACCGGGCCTGACCAGAGGGCGGCTGGAGTGACTGCGTTCCTGGTGCCGGCCGGCACCCCTGGGGTTCGGGTGGGGCAGGTGTTCAAGAAGATGGGATTGAACGGTTCCCCGACGGGCGAGCTCGTCCTCGAGGATGTCGCGGTGCCCGCCGGGAATCGCCTGGGCGCCGAGGGCCAGGGTTTCACGGTCGCGATGCGCGCCCTCGATTCGGGGCGGATCGGGATCTCGGGCCAGGCGTTGGGCATCGCGCAGGCAGCGGTTGACGAATCGCGCGCCCTCCTCGCGCAGCGCGCAAGAGAACAGACAAGAGAACAGACAAGAGAACAGGGTGGACAACAGGGTGACGAGTTCCTGCTCGCCGACATGGCGACCCGGCTCGAATCGGCTCGCCTGCTCGCCTACCACGCAGCCTGGCTCTGCAGCCTCGGGCGGCCGTTCACGCGCCAGGCGTCGATGGCCAAGCTCCACTGCACAGACACGGCGATGCAGCTGGCGCTGGACGCGCTGCAGCTGGCGGGCGAGGAGGGGGCTGTCTCGGGGAGCCCGTTCGAGCGGCACGTCCGCGACGCGAAGGCGCTCCAGATCTACGAAGGCTCAAACCAGGTGCAGCGGATGGTTATCGCTCGCGAGGTCCTCCGCTAAGCTCACCCCATGGATTTCGAGCTCACGGACGAGCAGATCGCGATCCGCAACACGATCCGGGAGCTCGTCCAGGACCGCGTGGCGCCGCGCGCGGCCGAGATCGACGAGAAGGCGGAGTACCCGAAGGACATCGAGAAGCTCTTCGCCGAGAACGGCATCCTCGGCATCCCATTCCCCGAGCAGTACGGCGGGATCTCAGGCTCGAGCGTGATGATCTGCATGGGAATCGAAGAGATCGCGAAGGCCTGCGCGAGCTCGTCTCTGATCCTCGCGGTGCAGGCGCTCGGCTCCTACCCGATCCTCGTGGCCGGCTCGGAGGAGCAGAAGAAGCGGCTCTGCCCACCGCTCGCGGCGGGGGAGAAGGTCGCCGCCTACGCGCTGTCGGAAACCGGTTCCGGCTCGGATGCGGCGGCGATGAAGACCCGCGCCAAGCGTTATGGCAACGAGTACGTGCTCAACGGCGCGAAGCAGTTCATCACTGCGGGAAGCGTGGCGGGCACGCTGGTCGTCTTCGCGCAGACCGACACCGAAGCCGATCACCGCGGCATCTCGGCGTTTGTGCTCGAGCGAGAGACGAGCCCCTGGCAGGCGACCAAGCTCGAGCACAAGCTGGGCATTCGCGGGTCGCCCACCGCGCAGCTCGTATTCGAAGACGTCAAGGTTCCCGCGGCCAACCGGCTGGGCGAGGAGGGCGCGGGCTTCAAGCTGGCGCTGGCCGTCCTCGACCGGTCGCGGCCCGGCATCGGGGCGCAGGCCCTCGGCATCGCCGAGGGCGCATTCGACTACGCCCTCAACTACGTCAAGGACCGGCAGCAGTTCGGCCAGCCGATCGCGGCCTTCCAGGGCATCCAGTTCATGCTGGCCGACATCGCGACCCAGATCGAAGCCGCGCGCCACCTCGTGTACCGCGCGGCGACCAAGGTGGACTCAAAGGCCCCGGATTTGACCAAGATCGCGGCGATGGCGAAGCTGTTCGCCTCGGACATGGCGATGAAGGTGACCACCGATTGCGTTCAGCTCCTTGGCGGCTACGGGTACATCTCCGACTACCCCGTCGAACGCATGATGCGAGACGCCAAGATCACGCAGATCTACGAGGGCACGAACCAGATCCAGCGCGTGGTGATCGCAAGGGCGCTCCTCAGGTGAGGTTCGCGGGGTCCTCTGAAATCGATACGGGCCTAACGGACGTCGCGCCGTCGCTGGCGCCCTGGTATCCGCCGCCAAACCATCCACCGCCACGCGTCAAAGCCGCGGGGTCGAATGACGGGCGAGCGACCGCATCGCTGGTCACCGCGATCGTGGGCATCGTGCTCGGGTTGCCGGCGGGAATTCCCGGCATGGTCCTGGGCACGCTCGCTTATTTTCTTGGCAGGTCGGCCGTGAGCCGGATCGACAGCTCGCAAGGCACGCTGGGCGGCCGGGGCGTCGCGGTCGCGGGTTGGGTGTTCGGCGTGGTGGCGATGGCGATCGGATCGGCGGTCACGCTGGCCTGGATCGTCGTGCTGCTCGTGGCGACCTCGCAACCGGCAACCGGCTGACCCTCTCCCTTGGACCGCATCACCGATGCGTTCGCCTGGCCCGCCAGAGACCCGGAATGGCTGACCAAGCTCCTGATCATCGGCCTCACGTTGCTGATTCCCGTCGTTGGCGCGATCAACGGCCTGGGCTGGATGCTTGCATCGCTGGACCGGCTGCGCGCCGGTGAGGAAAGGCTCGCACCCGCGAACCTGAGCCACATCGCCAGAGGCTTCCCTCTCTTCGTGGTCAATCTCGTCTACGGACTCGCGATCGCGATCGTCGCGGCCGCGATCTACGTGCCGGCTTTGATGGTGGCCTCCAACCAGTCACACAGCTCCGCCAACCCGGCGATGATCTCGCTGGCCATCGCACTCAGCCTGCTGGCGTTCAGCTTCGCCACGCTGGGCAGCCTGGCTCTCAACTTCGTCATGCCATCGATCGTTCTCGCCACCGATCACGGCGGGGTCGGTGGAGGCCTCAACGCCGGCGTGGTGCTGCGGCAGGCCCGCGCAAACATCGCCAACACCCTGATCGCCGGGCTTATGCTGATCGCCGCAGGCTTCATCGGCTCGATCGGTGTCGTCGCTTGCGGTATCGGAGTCCTCTTCACGACGGCGTATGCCCTCGCGATGCAGGCATGGGTCGTCCGGAGTTTCGAGATCGGGTCCCCTGCCGCGACAGCGGCATAAGGAGGTCGTCAGATGTCGGACGTACCGCCGCCGCCACCGCCGCCGAGCGGAGGTGGGATGACGCCACCGCCGCCACCGCCGCCACCCGGCGGGGGTGGAATGGCGCCGCCGCCACCCCCACCGCCTCCGATGGGCGGCGGTTACGTGCCGCCTCCGCCGGCGGGCGGCTACGCACCGATGTCGGCCGGGTATGCCGCGCCCAGAACCGACGGGCTGGCGGTCGCGGCTCTGATCGTCGGCATCCTCTCTCTCGTCTGCTCCTTCGTCTGCCTGGGCGTCGTGCTCGGCCCGACCGCGGCCATCATGGGGTTCATCTCGCGCCAGCGGATCGCCACCAGCGGTGGGGCGTTGGGCGGAGGGGCCATGGCGATGATCGGGCTCGTGTTGGGGATCATCGGATTTGTCGCCAGCGTCGGCTGGTTCTTCCTCTTTGTCGGAGGAATCATCAGCTCGGCGACGCACAGCACGCCTTCGCCGTGACGTAACCTCTCGCCCTCCTCCACCGTATTACGGGGGGTGAACGGTAAGATCTCCGTGCGCATGCAGAGGGCCAGGCCTAGGGCCAGGCGATCCCGCTACCACGTCTCCTACCGCCTGACCCGGTCGGTCCCCGCGGCGTTCGTGGCCGTCCTGCTGCTGGTCGTGATCGTCGCGGCGACTCTCACCTACAAGCGCCTGGACGATTTCATCACCGCTACGACCGGTCATCACATCAACCCGATCGGCGAGGTCGTGCAGGCCGTCGAGCCGGCGCAGGGCACGATCGCATACAAGCTCAAGCACGGACAGCAGGTCAACATCCTGCTGCTCGGAATGGGCGGCGAGCAGAACGACGCCCCTTACCTGACGGACTCGATCATGGCCGTCACGATCGACCCGACGTCCAACCGCGTGATGCTCGCGTCGATCCCGCGCGACCTGACCGTCCCCATGAACCTGCAGAACCCGCCAAGCAGGATCTGGCCGCAGAAGATCAACGCCGCGTATGAGGTTCCGTACACCAACATCATCTGCTGCGTCGCCTCGCAGTACACAGGCCGCACAGGCGGCGGGTATGCAGCGGAGCACGAGGTCGGCAAGGTGACGGGTCTTACGTTCGACAGGTACATCGCGGTCGACTTCACAGCTTTTCGCGATATGGTCAACGCGCTCGGGGGAGTCGATGTATGCCTGCGCACCAACCTTGACGACAATGAGTACCCGGACTACTTCAACGGGTACATCCGCGGCGGCATTCACTACAAGGCAGGCTGCCAGCACCTCAACGGCGAGCAGGCGCTGCAGGTCGCGCGGTCGCGCCACGCCACCGAGCCGCAGCAGTCATCCGACTTCGGCCGCGCCCAACGGCAGCAGGACATCATGCAGGCGATCAAGAAGAAGGCGACGACCGTCAACGGCTTTTCGAAAGCGCCCCAGCTCCTCGACGCGCTGCAGAAGAACATCAACACGGACATGTCGCTGTCCGACATGAAGGCGATCTACGACTGGGGCAAGAATCTGCCTGACACGTCGATCGTCCGGGTCGCGCTCACGGCGAACTCCAGTGCTGCGCCCGGAAACCTGCTCGACTATGGAAACTGCGGTCTCGGCCCGTACGTCTCGCAGCTTTGCGCCGACGACCCGAGCTTCAACATGATCCACAAGTACCTCGCCTCGGTCCTGATCGATCCCAAGACCCTCGCAGAGAAGGCGCCGGTGCAGTTTGTCAATGCGTCGACCAGCTTCACGGGCCTGGACTCGCTCGTCACGACGATGTTCGACCCGACCGGACTCCAGCTGGCCGATCCAGTGGGCCACCGCGCGTCTGCCACGACGGTGATCCTCGATTACTCGAACGGCCAGTTCCCGCTGACCGCCAAGTATCTCCAGGACTTTTTCGGGGGCACGGTGGTGCCGGCGACCCCGGCCAGCGCGCCCCCTGCAGCCGGCCAGCAGACCTACGGTCTGGTGGTGGTGCTGGGGCACGACTTCGCCCTACGCTTCCTGGGTCGGTAGTGAGCTGAACGACCACGAGGATCAAGACCTAGCGAATCGGTTCCGGTCCGGCGACGTCCGCGCCCTCGCGAGGGCGATCAGCCTGGTCGAGCGGCGGGATGCATCCGCGCGCGACCTCGAAGCGTCCGTACGAACGCGGGGACGACCTCCTGGAGTCGTCGGCTTCACGGGTGCGCCGGGCACCGGCAAGTCGACGCTGGTCGACGGCCTGGTGGCGCTGCTGCGGAGGAAGGAGAGCTCGGTCGCAGTGCTCGCCACCGACCCGAACTCTCCGTTCACGGGGGGCGCGATCCTCGGCGACCGGATTCGCATGCAGCGGCACGCGCTCGACCCGAAGGTGTTCATTCGCAGCATGGGGGCGCGGGGACACCTGGGCGGTCTGTCGCTGGCGACCCGGGAAGCGATCCGGCTGCTGGGGGCGTTCGGTTTTGACGAAGTGATCCTGGAGACGGTTGGAGTCGGCCAGTCCGAGCTCGAGGTGGCCGCCGTGGCCGACACCACCGTCGTCGTGCTGACCCCGAACCTCGGGGATGGCGTGCAGATGATCAAAGCCGGAATCCTGGAGATCGCGGACATTTTCGTCGTCAACAAGGCGGACCTCGAAGGCCATGGCCGCGTCGTTACGGAGCTGCGATCCATGCTCAGCCTGGCGCCCAAGGGAACCTGGAAACCCCCGATCCTCGCCACGGTCGCCGCGAAGCAGGAGGGCATCGAAGAGCTGTGGGCTGCGGTGCTGGCCCACCGGGAGCACCTGGAGTCGAGCGGGCGGGCCCGCGAGCTCGCCCAGCAGAGGCTCAAGGACGAGACGGCCGAGGTGGCGGCCGAGATCGCGCGCAACCGGGTTCGGCGGGCCCTGGACGAAGACTCGGAGCTCGCGGGACGGCTGCTCGATGAAGGGACGCCCTACGACACGGCAGAGGAGATCCTGGACCGAGGGCCCCAAAGGTAGCGCGGCTTCCGTCTGGCGCTTTGCCGGCGCTTTGCGCCACCTCCCCATAAGATGGGGAGGTCCATGAAAGTGCGCGCCCGCGATCCCAAACAGGCCTGGAAGGAGGATTTCGAAACCAGCCCCGTGCGGGACGACGGCATCGAGACCTCGACGATCTCCGGGATCCCGCTCAAGCCGCTGTACACATCCGACGATCTCCCGCGCAGGCCGGAAGAGCTTCCCGGCCAGTTTCCGTACACGCGCGGGATTCACCCGAGCGGATACCGCGGACGCCTCTGGACCATGCGCCAGTTCTCCGGCTTTGCCACGGCGGAGGAGACCAACCGCCGCTACAAGTACCTGCTGGCCAACGGCCAGACCGGTCTATCGGTGGCTTTTGACATGCCCACCTTGATGGGGCAGGACTCGGACGCGCCCACAAGTCGCGGAGAGATCGGACACTGCGGGGTCGCGATCGACTCTCTGGCCGACATGGAGACGCTGTTCAGCGGTATTCCGCTGGCCGATATCACGACGTCGATGACGATCAACTCGCCGGCCGCAATCCTGTTGTGCATGTACATCGCGGTCGCCGAAGAGCAGGGAGTCCCGGCGTCGAAGCTCGGCGGCACATTGCAGAACGACATCCTCAAAGAGTTCATCGCGCAGAAGGAGTTCATCTTTCCGCCGGGACCCTCGATGAGGCTGGTCGTCGATTCGATCGAGTACTGCGCCAAAGAGGTGCCGCAGTGGAACACGATCTCCATCTCCGGTTATCACATCCGCGAGGCGGGCTCGACCGCCGCGCAGGAGCTCGCGTTCACGCTGGCCGACGGTATGGCATACGTCGATGCCTGCATCGAGAGGGGCATGCGCATAGACGATTTCGCGCCGCGCCTGTCGTTCTTCTTCGATGCGCATATCGACTTCTTCGAAGAGATCGCAAAGTTCCGCGCAGCGCGCCGCATCTGGGCGCGATGGATGCGCGAGCGCTACGGCGCGCAGGACGAGCGCTCGCTGAAGCTTCGCTTTCACACCCAGACCGCGGGCGTGTCGCTGACTGCGCAGCAGCCGGAGCTGAACATCGCGCGCACGGCCATCGAGGCGCTGGCGGCGGTCCTCGGCGGCACCCAATCGCTTCACACCAACGCGATGGACGAGGTGCTTGCTCTACCGACCGACAAATCCGCTCGCATCGCGCTGCGCACGCAGCAGCTGCTCGCCTACGAAAGCGGCGCGGCCAACACGATCGACCCGCTTGGTGGCAGCTATTTCATCGAGGCCCTGACCGACGAGATGGAACGGCAGGCGGAGGTCTATTTCAAGCGGATCGAAGAGCTCGGCGGCGTGATCCCCGCGATCGAAGCAAGCTTCTTCCAGAAGGAGATCGCCGATGCGGCGTTTCAATACCAGCGGGAGCTGGAGCAGAAGCAAAGAATCATGATCGGGGTCAACGACTTCAAGGTGGATGAGGAGGCGCCGATCGAGATCCTGCGCATCGACCCGCGGCTCGAGGCCGAGCAGGTCGCCCGCGTGCGCGCGGTGCGCAGGAAGCGCGACCAGGCGCGATGCTCCAACGCGCTGAGCGCGCTGCGGAAGGCGGCCGCCGGCGCCGACAACCTGATGCCGTACATCCTCGAATCGGTCCGGGCCTACGCGACGGAGGGCGAGATCATGAACACGCTGATCGAGGTGTTCGGCATCTACACGGAGCAGGCGGTCGTATGAGCCCGACAGCCGTTCGACCCGTGCGGATCATCGTGGCCAAGGTCGGGCTGGACGGCCACGACCGAGGCGTCAAGGTGGTGGCGCGCGCGCTGCGCGATGCCGGCTACGAGGTGATCTACACCGGGCTGCGGCAGACCCCTGAGATGGTCGTGGACGCCGCGCTGCAGGAGGACGCTCAGGTGATCGGGTTGTCGATCCACTCCGGCGCGCATATGACGCTCTTCCCGGCGGTCGTCCAGGAGCTCAAACGCAGGAAGGCCACGGACATCGTGGTGTTCGGCGGCGGGATCATCCCGGACGACGACATCGCGACACTGAAGAAGCAGGGCGTCGAGAAGCTCTTCACGCCGGGCACCCCGCTGCAGGAGATCGTCGACTGGCTGCGCCACCGCTTTCCGGAAGGTGCGCCCTAGAGGCGCCGTACGGCTAGTCCTGGAGCACGACCGTGCCGGCGATCTTGTCGTGCCATCCCTGCTTACGTGAATCGAACGCCGCCCAGATCAAGCCGATGTAGCAGACGATCGCGCTGAGCAGGTATCCCAAGTACCGGAGCGCCGCCCGGCCGTAGCCGATAGGTAGACCTGTGGTCGCGTCGGCTACGCGGAGATGGAATAGGCGCATGCCCAACGTTTGGCCTTTGCCCCAGAAGTAGATGAAATAACCGATTTCGAGTACCAGGCCGATCAGGTCAACCAGCAGCTGGATGCCGGTGAACGCCGCGCCGGCCGCCTGGCTGTTGTTACTGGATCCTGCGACAACGGCACTGACGATCCCTGACACGATGCCGACAGGGATACCCACAATCAGGCCGTCGATGAATATGGCCACGAAACGGATCCAGAATCCGCCAAAGCGCACCTGTTGCGCACCGTATGCCGGCACCGGCGCGGGAGCGTACCCGCCGGGCAGCGGAGGAGGAGGCGGGTAGCCGCCGCCGGGCGGAGGAGGAGGGGGGTAGCCGCCGCCGGGCGGAGGTGGAGGCGGGTAGGCGCCGCCAGGCGGCGGCGGAGGAGGATAGCCGCCACCGGGAGGAGGAGGCGGAAAGTCGCCGGGCGGTGGAGGTGGTGGATTTTGCATGGGGGGATCCCTCCTGTCAGGACGTGGTGACGATGGTGCCGGCGATCTTGTCGTGAACGGCCTGCTTCCGCGGGTCCCACAACTGCCACAGCCAGCCGAGGGCCCCGAAGATGCAGAACGTGAGGATGACTTCGAGGACCCAGATGAGCCCGCGCAGCGCGGCCTTGCCCATCGTGGGGTACTGACCGGTGGCCATGTCGCGCACCTTGAAGCCGAAGGGCATCATGCCGATGGAGGCGCCCTGCGAGCTCCACATGTAGGCGAAGTAGCCAACGTCGAGCACCAGGTTGATGACGCCCGCCAGGCCGGTGACCCTCTGGAGGATCGTCCCGATGATGCCGTTGATCACGATCAGGATGACGAGGTCGATCACACCGCCGACGATCCGCAGGCCAGGACTTGCCAGGTTGCCGGGAGCCGCCATCGCACCGCCACCACCCGGGGGCATCATCGGAGGCATACCTCCACCGGGCGGCGGCGGCGGCATCATCGGAGGAGGGTTGCCGCTAGGCGGTGGGGGAGGCGGTGGGCTCTGCATGCCTTGGGACCCTCCTGGTATTCGGTTTGGACGCGCCGGCGGGGTGGCCGCTCGGCTTTGCCGTATCATAACCAGCGCCTCTCAACCCGAGGCCGAACCATGGCGCGCAAAGCGGCGATAAGGACCTAAGGACTTACTGATTGCAACTCAAAGCCTCCACCCGCGAACTACTCGGTAAGCGCGCCCGCCGCCTCCACGGCCAGGGCAAGCTGGCGGCTGTCGTCTACGGCCACAACGCCACGCCAACCCCGCTGGTGCTCGACCGCCTCGAGTTTCAGAAGGTGTTCGTGAAGTCGGGGCGCACGCACCTCGTCGATCTCGTCGTGGACGGCAAGACCGAGAAGGTGCTGGTCCGCGAGATCCAGACCCATCCCCGCCGCCTGGGCCCCATCCACGTCGACTTCTACCAGGTGAACCTGGAAGAGAAGATCACGGTCGAGGTCCCGGTCCACCTGGTGGGCGAATCCGCGGCGGTCAAGCGCGGCGACGCCGACGTGCTTCAGCCGATCCACGCGCTGCGGGTCGAGTGCCTCCCGTCCGACATCCCCGCTGAGTTCGAGGTCGACCTGGCTCCCCTGGAAGAGATCGAGTCCGAGTTTCGCGTCGCGGACCTCAACCTCCCCAAGGGCGTGACCGTTCTCCTCGACCCTGAAGAGCTGATCGTCAAGATCGTGCACAAGCGCGAGATGAAGGTCGAAGAGGAAGTCCCGACGGCCGAAGCCGTGGTCGGCGCCGAGGGCGAGGCCGCGGCCGAGGGCGAAGAAGGCGCGGAGGAAGCCGCCGAAACCAAGGAGTGAGCGCGCCGCCGCTGTCGCTGTTTCCCTTCGTCTCGGACACCAACCTCGAATACTTCGGCGTCGGCCTCGCCGTCCTCGTGCTCTTCGTCATCGGCTCGCGGTTCGTCTCCAACCGCGTGGTCGCGGCTCTGCACAGGCGGAACATGCGCGCGGACGTGGTCCAGATCGGAGGCCGCGTCGTCACCGTCGTCCTGATCGGGCTCGGCGTCTGGCTCGCGATCGGCCTGGCGTTCCAGAGCCAGAACTTCACGCTCGCGGGCATCCTGCTCGCCACGATCGTCGCCAGCTTCGGTGTGCAGGACGTGCTCAAGGACTACGTGTCCGGCTACTACGTGCTCCTTGAGCGGCACATGAGGGTGGGCGACCGCATTTCCATGGAGGGAGTGGTCTCGGGCACGGTGGAGCAGATCAAGCTCCGGGTGACCTTGTTGAAGAACGAACAAGGTGACCTCGTGGTGGTGCCGAACTCAGAGCTGTTCAACAAGGCGGTGTTGGTCCACGTGCACGCCGCCGAGCGAGTCGCCGAAACCTCTGGAGACTCGGGCGGAAACCCTCGGTGAGAGATTCGGTGATCCAGGTGGCCCAGATCCGGGTGAAGCGCCGAGCAGCGGAGTGCGCGCATCGGGCATTCGCAAGCGAGCAGCGCAGGGGCTGAACCCGGAGATGGGCCGCATGGGCGCCGAAGCTCCGCCGACGGCTTTCCGCCTGAGTCTCCTAGTCCAGCGCCCCCCGAATGACCCGGTAGAGCGCCTCGAGCTGCTCGCCTTCGATCTCCGATTCCTCCGCCAGCAGGTCGTGAATGGCCTGCGACGCGAGATCGACGTGGATGCCGGCGGCCACCTGGGTCGCAAGCGACCGCAGGTGGTAGGTGTGGTCCGGGCGGTGCGCCCTGGTGCCCAGCTCGACCGCAACTTTGTCCAGCTGCACGACCTTCGACCAGTTCTCGACCTCGGCGGCTCCAGATTCCGGCGCGTCCGAAAGGTGAAGGCAGTTGAGGCCTCCGAAGACGCCGTACAGCTCGCGCAGAGAACCTGGGCGCGACTGCGCGATTCTCGTCTCGCCAAGGTCATGGCGCATCTGCGTCAGCGCATCCGCCGACGCGGTGACGCGTCCGACCACCAGGGGCAGGGCGGTCATGAAATCGACGAGCCATGGAAAGAAAGGACGTCCCTGCAAGAAGTCGTAGTGGCTTTCGATCAGCGACACCGAAGGCTGGAACCAGGCGAGGGATTTGACCTTCCAGTCACGCTCCGATGAGAGCCAGCTCCACATGCCGGCGCGGGCGGCAAGGCGGTAGGTGGCGTCGGGCTTGAAGATCACCAGCGCGTCGGCCACGAGGCGAAATGCTACTTGGGTTGGGAATCAGGCCTTCTTGTCGCGCGGGTTGGGCCTGTAGACCTTGCGGCCCTTCAGCCGCTCCGGCATGTGCACCTGTTCGCGCGCCACGCCACCTTGTATGTCATGCGCGTACTGGTAACCCTTGCCGTAGCCCATCGACTTCATCAAGCCGGTCGGCGCGTTGCGCAGGTGCATCGGAACGGGTTCGTTGCCGGTTTCCTGGATGAGCTCGCGCGCGGCGCCGTACGACGTCAGCGCGGAGTTCGACTTCGGCGCCAGCGCCAGGTAGAGCGCCGCCTCGGTCAGCGGGAGCACCGCCTCCGGCATGCCGACGAAGTGGGCCGCCTGCTGCGCGGCCATCGCGACGGAGAGCGCCTGCGGGTCGGCCAGCCCGATGTCCTCGGCCGCGAGGATCACGAGCCGGCGGGCGACGAACATCACGTCCTCGCCCGCCTCGAGCATCCTCGCCATCCAGTACACGGCCGCGTCGGGGTCGCTGCCGCGGACGCTTTTGATCAGCGCCGAGACGATGTCGTAGTGCTGGTCGCCCGCGCGGTCGTACAGGAGGTGGCTCTGCTGCAGCGCCTGCTCGACGTGTTCGAGCGAGATCGCCCCCTCTCCGGCCAGCGCCGCCGCGGCCTCCAGCCCGTTGAGCGCCACCCTCGCGTCGCCGCGCGAGCCCTCGAGCAGGGCATCCACCGCCTCATCGGAGATCCGTGCGGCCAGCTCGGCGAGGCCGCGCTCGACCACCTGCTTCAGCTCGCCTCGCTCGAGCTGCTCTAGCCGGAAGACACGGCTGCGTGAGAGCAGCGGAGCGATGACCTCGAACGACGGGTTCTCCGTCGTGGCCCCGATCAGGGTCACCGTGCCTTCTTCGACGTGCGGCAGGATCGCGTCCTGCTGGGCCTTGTTGAAACGGTGGATCTCGTCGATGAACAGCACGGTCCGGAGGCCCGCCCGGCGGTGGACCTTCGCCTCGGCCACGACCTTGCGGAGGTCGGCCACCCCGGCCGTCACCGCGGACATCGACACCATCCGCGCGCTCGTCTCGGTGGCGAGGAGACCCGCCAGCGTGGTCTTGCCGCTCCCGGGAGGTCCCCAGAGCACGATGCTCGGCAGGTGGCCCGAGCGGGTCAGCTGCCTCAAGACCTCGACCACCTTGCGCTGCCCCACGAGGTCGTCGAAGGTCTTCGGCCGCAGCCTTGTCGCCAGGGGCGCATCCGGCTCAGGCGCCGCCGGCAACCCAAAAAGCTCCCCCTGGTCGGCCACATTCGGAATTCTGACCCCAGCGTGGCCCCTAGGCCGGATTCACTCCGGCCGTCCCCCGGCGTGCCTGAATGTCTCCGAGCGTAGCGAGGAGTGATCATTCAGAAGATCCCATCCCGGGGAATGGGAGCAGGCCCGCCGGCGGAGCCGGCCGGCCGATGCATTCAGCAGGTCCCATCCTGGTCGCGCTTGCGCGCAGGGAAAACCGCCCAGGTTTTCCCTCATATCTTCCCGATGCCTAGAATGCCCGCCATGACCACCTGCTGGTACTGCAACGCGGAGCTGGCGGAGACCGCGCAGTACTGCCCGAGCTGTGGCCACAGCCAGGCCGATCGCTCGTCCAGCCCTCTTTTCGGGGTCGTCGACCCCGTCACAGGCATCTGGAACTCGAAATTCATCAACGCCCTGATCGGTCAGGAGGCCAACCGGGCGATTCGCTATCACCGCCCGCTGTCGGTCCTCGTGGTCGAGCTGGATCATGCCGAGCACATCCACAAGGAGCTGGCGCCGATCCAGATCGAGGCCCTGCTGCGGGAGATGTCAGAACGCCTGGGCCATGCGATCCGAGATACGGACACGGTCGCCTTTCTGGACGTTGACGGACCGCCGCATTTCGCGATCGTGCTGCCCGAAACCGACGACCGGGGCGCGACGCTCGCGGCCGACAAGATCCGGCGCTCGATCGCGACCCACGACTTCTCGACGGCTGGGAACTGGCAGCGAATCACGGTCAGCTGCGGCGCGGCGACGATAGCCATCTTCAACCGCAGCGATGAGGAGGCGGGCCTCATGAACCGGCGCGAGTACACCGGCAACCTCCTGCGCGAGGCCTACCAGGCGCTCGAGCTCGGCCGCTCCGGGGGAACCAACCGCACCTCGGTCGGCGCGTTGCGCAACCAGTAGGACGAAAGTCCAGCAGTGACCACCGGGCGCGCCCAGGGCGCATTGAACAAGACCCGGCTCTACCTGATCCGCCACGCCGACGTGGAGAACCCGCACCGGCTGCTGTACGGGCACCTCGACGGGTTTCAGCTCAGCGCGCTGGGACGCGTGCAGGCTGCCGCCGTGGGTGAGCGGCTCCGCGACGAAGACATCCGCCGGATCGTGCACAGCCCGCTGGCGCGTGCCGCCGAGACGGCCCGCCTGATGAACGAGCAGCTCGAGCGCACGGCGGTCCTGGAGAGCGACCCCGACCTCAGAGAGGCGGAGTTCAGCCGCTACCTGCAGGGATTGCCCTACTGGCAGATCCCGCTGCGCCGCCCCCTGTGGTTCGTCCACAAGGCAAAGCGAGGGCTGCTTCCGGGCGATGAGCCGGTCGACCGGCTGGGCGGGCGCATCCTCGCCGTGGCGCGGCGTCTCGCGCGCGAGCGCCCAGGCGAGACGCAGGCGCTTGTCAGCCACGCCGACCCGCTGAACGCAGCCTGGATCCTTCTCGACGGGCGCGCCCACAACGAGCGCGAGATGTATCGCAAGAACGTCGACAAGGCGGGCATGCTGCGGGTCGACATGGAGGGCGAGACACCGACCGCATGGGAGTACATCCCGCCGCCGGTGGTGACAAGCCCGACGATCGCCGCCGCCTGACCGTGGCCGGGAATACCTTCCCCGACGGCTTTCTCTGGGGAACGTCGAGCGCCGCCCACCAGGTCGAGGGCGACAACCGCAACTGCGAATGGTGGGAGTTCGAGCAGGAGCCGGGCCGCATCGCAAACGGTGATACCTCCGCGATCGCGTGCGACCACTATCACCGGTACCGGGAGGATTTCTCGCTCCTCAGGGAGTTGAGCCAGGGCGCGCATCGCCTCTCGATCGAGTGGTCGCGCATCGAGCCGTCAGAGGGTGAGTTCGATTCGCGCCAGATCCGGCACTACCGCGACGTGCTCGGAGAGCTCCGCGAGCAGGGCATGCAGCCTATGGTCACCCTCCACCACTTCACGAATCCGCTCTGGTTCATCCGCAAGGGTGGATGGGGCGCGGCGGGATCGGCCCACGCCTTCCTCCCTTTCGTGCATCGGATGGTCGACGAGCTGGGTGACCTGGTCACGCTCTGGTGCACCATCAACGAGCCCAACATCTATGCGGCCAACGGATGGATCACAGGTGAGTTTCCGCCCGGGCGTCGCGGCGATCTCGCTTCCTTCTATCGGGTCCTCGCCAACATGCGGCGTGCGCACGAGCTCGCCTACGTCGCGATCAAGCGCCGCTGGCCGGACTCGCCGGTGGGGCTGTCCCATCACAAGTTTCTCTTCCTTCCGGCAAGCACCCGGCGTGCTGACAGGCTCGCCGCACGGACCGCTCAGCTGGCGGTCGACCGCTGGCCGGTGGCTCCGGGCCGGCTGCGCAGGGTGGTCGAGGCGACGTCCGACTTCGTCGGCATCGCGCACTACCACGGGCAGTGCTGCGCCTTCGACGCCCACCTGCCGCGGGACCAGTTCATCCGTCGCTTCAACGTACCGGGCGCCGCGGTGACGGAGATGGGGTGGAGCGCGGACCCGCGCTGGATGCGCGACGTTCTCGGCGAGCTCAAAGGCCTCGGCAAGCCGATCTACATCACCGAGAATGGGATCGCCACCATCGACGACCGCGAGCGTGAGCGCTATCTCATCGACGTCCTCGCGAACGTTCGCCTGGCGATCCAGGACGGCGTCGACGTGAGGGGGTACTTTCACTGGACGAACATGGACAACTTCGAATGGGCGCGCGGCTACCAGGCGCACTTCGGCCTGATCGCGGTCGACCGCAGGACGCTCGAGCGGACGGTCAAGCCCTCAGGCCGCCTGTACTCCCGGATCGCGAAGGCAAACGGCCAACTGAAGCCCCTAGACTCAGGCGCGTGAACCGCAGCTCTGGGACCTTTGCGGTGATTGCGGTCGTCCTCGGTTCGGTGGTCATGCTCTCGCTCGCGTGGGGCCTGCAGCACGCCGCGCTCGCCAACCCGTCCCTGCTGGGCAAGACCGCGCCGCGGCTGGCCATCAAAACCCAGGGTGGAGAGCAGGTGCGTGTCTGGCAGCTGCAGGGAAAGCCCGTCGTGGTGAACTTCTGGGCTTCCTGGTGCGCGCCGTGCCTGCAGGAGCTGCCCGTCCTTTCGAACGGGTCCACCGCGCATCCCGACATCGCCTTCGTGGGAGCCGACAACCAGGACACCACCGGAGGTTTCGAGAGCTTCGAGCGTCAGCACGCCCATCCCTACCCGGCCGGGCCGATCGTGGAGGGCAGCTACCAGTCATACGGGGTCGGAGGACTGCCTGCGACGTTCTTCATCGATGCCCAGGGTCTGGTGACAGCGTCATTCACGGGACCGCTTGACGCGCGGACCCTCGACCGGTACCTCACGCTGATCACGACGACATGATCAGATGGTCGATTCCCGCCCTTGTCGTCGCCGCCTGCGTCGGCTACCTGATTTACTCGGCCTCCGGAGGCTCCGCGGAGTACTACCTCACGGTCAGCCAGCTCCGCTCGCACCCGGTCAACGGTGAGGTGCGCGTTGCGGGGGTGGTCCAGACCGATGTTCAGAAGAGCAACGGCGGGCTGCACGTGACGTTCACGGAGAAGGATGGGACGGCCTCCGTGCCGGTCGAGTACAGCGGCACGCTCCCGGACATCTTCAAACCCGGCATCACCGTGGTCGCCGAGGGCAGGCTGGGCGCGGACGGCGTCTTTCACGCGACGACGCTGCTGGCCAAGTGCCCGTCGCGTTTCTCCACGACCCCCTACACGCAGTGATACTCGGGTACCTCGGCGGCGGCGCCCTGCTGGCCGGCCTTGTCATGGCCGGCTTTTCCGCGGTGCTCTCCTTTTGGGCCGGCCTCCAGGAGAACGCGGTGATGGTGCAGGTTGGCCGCCGCGCCTTCTTCGCAGCCGCGGCCATGGTCGCCGTCGCCGGTGGGTTGCTGGAGTGGGCCCTGCTCAGCCATGACTTCTCGCTCGCCTACGTCGCCGAGCACACCGACCTGTCGACCCCGACGGCGCTGGTTGCGGCCGGCTTCTACGGCGGGCAGGAGGGCTCGCTGCTCTACTGGGCGCTGGTGCTCGCACTGCTCGGCAGCGTGTCGCTCGTCGCGAGCGCGTCCCTCGGGTTGAAGATGGCCGGCTACGCCGCGGGTCTCATGGCCGCGATCCTCAGCTTTCTCCTCGTCGTCCTCGTCCTGGTCGCGAGCCCGTTCGGCCTGCTGTCCATCACCCCTCCCGACGGCCTCGGGCTCAACCCCGTCCTGCGCGACGGCGGGATGCTGATCCACCCACCGATCATTCTGGCGGGCTTCGCATCCTTCGCCATCCCGTTCTGCTTCGCCTCGGCGGCGCTGCTCGCCGGCAGGCCCGACGCCGCCTGGATTGCGCACACGCGCCGCTTTGCGCTGATCGCCTGGAGCCTGCAGACGACCGGGCTCGTGCTCGGCATGTGGTGGGCGTACCACGTGCTCGGATGGGGTGGTTATTGGGGCTGGGACCCGGTTGAGAACGTCGCCTTGATGCCCTGGCTGGCGACGACGGCGTACCTCCACTCGTCGATGGTCCAGGAGACACGCGGCCGCCTGCGAGCGTGGAACTTCGGCCTGGTCATGCTCGCCTTCCTGCTCGTGGTGTTCGGCACCTTCATCGTGCGAAGCGGAGTCGTTCCGTCGGTGCACACCTTTGCGATCAGCGCGATCGGGCCATGGTTCCTGGGTTTCCTGTTCGTTTGCATCGCGTTCTCGGTCGTGCTGCTTGCCGCTCGAGCCGGGGTCGCAGCCGGCGGCGGGCAACCCGTGGCGCCGGTTTCTCGAGAAGGAGCCTTCGTGCTCCAGAACCTGCTCCTGATCGGAGTCGTCGCCGTCGTCTTCTGGGGCACCGTGCTGCCGCTCGTGTCGGGCATGTTCGGCCAGCAGCGCGTGGTCGGCGCCTCGTACTACGAGCGGGCGGCAGGCCCACTGCTGGTGGTCATCCTCGCGTTGATGGCGGCCGGGCCGCTGCTGCCGTGGCGCCGCGCCGCCAGGCTGCCGTCCCTGCGAGCGCTGGTCTGGCCGGGGGCCACCGTCCTCGTGGCGCTGGCGGCGCTCCTGGTCGCCGGCGTGCGTTCCATCCCGGCGCTGATCGCGCTTCCGCTGGTCGCGGCCGTCGTGGCGACCTGCCTGATCCAGTACGCGCGGCTGGGCCGCGGCTGGTCACGGCTGCCTTCGGTGTTCGGTCGCAGGCGGCGGCGTTACGGCGCCTACCTTGCGCACCTCGGCCTGGCCGTGCTCGTGACGGGGATCGGGGCATCTCATTTCTGGCAGCAGGAAAGGGACGTGACGCTCGCGCCCGGCCAGCAGGTGACCGTCGCGGGCTACACGTTGACCTACACCGGGTCCGAGCAGCGCACGCTGACCGATCACACCGAGCTCGTCGCCTCTATGAGATTCGGTGACGCGACTCTCGAACCGGCACTTGCCACGTACGCGGGCCTGGGAGGGCAGGCCCTGACCCACGTGTCGATCAACACGACGCCGCTGGCCGACGTCTACGTTGTGCTCGCGGGCTCGGGCGCCGACGGCACTGCGTCTTTTCGCATCTTCGTCAATCCGCTGGTGAGCTGGATCTGGGCCGGCGGGGCGATCATCATCTTCGGCGTGCTGTTGGGCAACCTCGGAGAACGGGCGCCGGCGACTGAGGCGGTCAGGCGGCGCGTTCCCGCTTCGGTGCCGGGTTAGATGGCGCTCATCGTCGCGACGCTGCTCCTGTTCGCGGCCGGCCCCTTCGTGCTGTGGCCCCTGATCAAAACCCCGCCGGATCCGGACAGATGAGCATCCTGGTGGCCAACGGCCTCACCCACTGGTTCGGTCACGAGGTGGCGCTGGAATCCGTCGACCTCGCCATCGATGCCGGCGAGCACATGGCCGTGCTTGGCGAGAATGGAGCGGGCAAGACAACGCTGCTCCGCATCCTCGCCACCGCCGCCCGCCCGACCTCGGGCCGGCTCCAGATCATGGGGCTCGACGCCCTCAAGGAGCGCCGGCGCCTCCGCCAGCGGATCGGCTACGTGGCGCACAGCCCCGGTCTTTACCCGGCGCTGTCGGCCGTCGAAAACCTGGAATTCTTCTGCACCCTCCAGGGCGTCAGCCGGACGCGTGCGACGGAGACGCTTGACGCGGTCGGCCTCGGCTCGGTCGCGAACCGGCCGGCCGGCCTTCTGTCACGCGGTATGCAGCAGCGACTCGCCATCGGCCGCGCGATCCTCCACGACCCCAAGCTCCTCGTCCTCGACGAGCCGGACGCCAGCCTCGGTTCGGACGCGGCGGACCTGCTCGCCAGGGTGATGAGCGAGCGGACGGTCGTGCTCGCCACTCACGACCATGCGCTGGCAAACCGCCTGTGCCAGCGGACCTTGATGCTGCGGCACGGCCGCTCGGTGGGCACGGCCACGCGGCTGCACGTCGTGCGATGACCAACTCTTTCGCCGTCGCGCTCGCCGTCGCGCGCAAGGACCTGCGGGCTGAGTGGCGTACCCGCGAGCTCGTGCCGGCCCTGGCCCAGTTCGTGATCCTCGCGCTCGTGATCGCCAACTTCGGCTTTCAGATCGACGCTCGCAATGCACCATCCATCGCGCCCGGAATCCTGTGGCTCGCCCTCGTGTTCGCCGGGCTCGTCGCTTTCGGCCGTGCCTTTGCGGCGGAACGGGAGCAGGCCTCGCTCGAGGCGCTGCTCATGACCCCGGCCTCGCCAGTGGCGATCTTTGCGGGCAAGGCGATGGCCGCCACGCTCCTGCTCGTCGGCTGCGAGGCCGTGCTGCTGCCGGCGCTGACGCTGTTCTTCGGGACGCCGCTTTCGGTGCAGGTCGTCGCCGCCGTTTTCGTCGCGACGATCGGGATGGCTTCGCTCGGATGCCTGTTCGCCGCGATGGTCGCCCGCGTCCGCGCGCGCGAGCTGCTGCTTCCACTGCTCACCCTGCCCCTGTGGATTCCGTTCATCGTCGCCGGAGGGCAGGCGGTGCAGGTGGCGATGGGCGCCAGTGGGAGCTACGACCAGGCCATGGCTCTGCTCGTGGACTTCGACATACTGTTCCTCGTGCTGACGTCGCTCGCGGCGAGGTTCGTACTGGATGAATAGGTACGACAAAGCGGCTGCCGCCGCCGTCATCCTGATGCTCGTCGCGGCCGCCACCATCTTCCTGTACGCGCCGACCGACGCGCTGCAGGGATCCGTCCAGCGCATCTTCTACCTGCACGTGAGCGCGGCCATCGCCGCCTACGGGGCTTTCGCTGTGGTGCTCGTGGGCGGGGCGATCTATCTGCGCAACGGGAGCCTGGTGGCGGATCGATTCGCGCGGGCGGGCGCCCTCGTCGGACTTGTGTTCACCACCGTCACGCTGGTGATGGGCATGCTGTGGGCCAAGCCGATCTGGGGCACCTACTGGACCTGGGACGCGCGCCTGACGTCGACCCTCGTGCTCTGGATCATCTATGCCGGGTACCTGCTCGTGCGGCGGCTCGCCGAGCCGGGCCGGCAGGCAGCGCGCTTTGCGGCGGTGGTCGGCATCTTCGGGTTCATCGACGTTCCGATCGTGCACTTCAGCGTCACCTGGTGGCAGACCCAGCACCCGGGACCGATCATCGTCAACGACGCGCTCCCGCCTGAGATGCTCGCGACCTTCTTCCTGACGATGGCGTGCACGCTCGTGCTGGCCGCCGTGATGGTGGTGATCCGCTACCGGATCGAGACGCTGGCCGACGGAGCCGTGCAGGCGGTGGCGGATCGCGTGCCCATCGTCACGGCGCGCGAGCCGGAGGCGGAGCCGGTCAATTGAGCTATCTCGTCATCGCGTACGCGTTCGCGGTGCTGGTGCTGGGCGGCTACCTGGCCTGGTCGCTGCGCCGCCTGCGCCAGCTGGAGAACGGAACCAGGTCCGAGCGCTGATCGCGCACGCAGTCTCGGCCGTGCGAGTCACTCGGGACCAACCGGCGGATCCTGGCTTCGATTGTCGCCAAGCGCTTGCCTGAGCTTCGGCGCGAGGCCGGCGACGATCCGCTCGGTCAGGCCCCAGACCACGTTCTCCTCGTGTGCGAGGTAGCGGAAGCGCCACGGATCGTCCGACTCGAGCCAGGCGCTGTCGTCCAGCAGCCGGTCGAGCGGGATCGCGAGCACGCCGTCGAGTTCGTTTTCGTCGTGCACGAACGGCACGACGGGGTCGGGCAGGTGGGCCACGAACGGCACGACCGAGAAGTTCGAGACCGAGGCATAGATCGGGTCACCGGCCCCCAGGGGAGCCAGGCTCTCGGGAGGCACGCCGATCTCCTCGTGGACCTCGCGCCGGGCCGCCTCCCAGGCCGATTCGCCGGCCTTCACTCCCCCGCCGGGCAGCGCGACCTGCCCGGGATGGTCCCTCAGGTCGGCCCGGCGCCTGACGAAGGGCACCATCCATCGCCCTCCGTGGGGGTACAGGATGAAGACGACCGCGGCCGGGCGGGCGCCCTTCCTGAACTCGCCCCAGGAGTCGATCGGGCGGAACAGCTGTTCGAGCCGGCGGGGAAAATCGGTCAAGTCGCCCCTTCTGTGAACTCGCGGGAGGCCGTAAGCTAAGAAAGGTAGCTGAGCATGATCGACCATACGAGCAGCCGAATCGAGCAGCAAGAGACCGCTCTGCGCCGGCAGATGCGGCGCCGGTACGCCTTCCAGCGCATGCTGGAGGCCACCGACCGCGTGCTCTGGCGGCTCGAGGAGATGAACCGGGACGGGGTCAAGACGGTGCCCGCGCCGGTGCGGGCCGAGATCCGCGAGGTGGTCGAGACCATGCCCAACCACGTCCGGGAACCCCTGCGCGACGGCGGGCAGGTGCAGGACACCCTGGACAGCCTCTTCGAGATCCAGGAGCGGCTGTTCCGGTGGCGCTTCCCCGACTGGCAGGACATCGAGCCTGACGGGGACGGCACGCCCGACTTCGACTACGCCAGCTAGGTCCCCGACCTAGCTACGCTCCGCTCGTCGCCGTGAGAAACAGGTCCGTCGCGTAGGCGGTGAGAAAGCCGAGCAGCAGACCCCACGCAAACGCGGGCGGGGAGTTGAGCTTGCGGCCGAGGTTGAACAGCTCGTTCAGCACGTAGAGCAGGGCGCCCGCCGCGACGGCCAGGAAAGCGATCGAGAAGTAAGTCGAGCTCGCGAGATAGCCGATCCACGTACCGACGAAGGTGGGTCCGCCGCCAATCAGGCCAACGAGTCCAAGAAAGCGCCACGAGGCCTGCTTCGTTTCGGTGGTCATCGGAGCCGCGATGCCGAACCCCTCGGTGATGTTGTGCAGCGCGAACCCGACCGCGAGCACGCCTGTGAACGCGATCGCGCCGACGTGGGCGGACTCGCCGATCGCGAGCCCTTCCGAGAGGTTGTGAAGACCCAACCCGGTCGCGATGGCCAGCGACAGCGATCTTGCGCTCGGGTTCGGGGTGCCCTGTCGGAGATGGCTGAAGACGGTGCGGTTGAAGTACACGAGGCCGAGCAGTCCCGCCCCGACACCCACGGCGAAGATGATCGCCATGCCCGTAAACGTTCCGCTCCGGCCTTGCTCGAGGGCTGCGCTGACCGGCCCGCCGGCGTGGTCGAGGATGTCCCAGAGAAGGAAGACGAGGATGCCGGTCGCGAAGGCGTTCAGGAAGCCCTGGATGCTCTTCGGCAGGCCCTTCATCCTCGCCACGGGGAGGCCGATGAACACGGTGGCCCCGGCAATCGCGCCCAACCCGATGGCGGCCGCCTGGTTCATAGTGGATTAGCACATGCAAAAGGCACGATTAGGTAAGTCTAATTACGCCGCGAGCTCGGGGCCTTCAGAGGTGGTCTCGCACTACCTCGAGGCGATTTACTACATCTGGAACGAGGGCGAGCCGGTGCGCAGCGCGCGCCTGGCGGACTGGCTGAGCGTCAGCCGGCCCACCGTCACCGTGGCGGTCCGCCGGATGTCGCGCGACGGCCTGGCGCGGCTCAACTCACGCAAGGAGATCGAGCTCAGCGCCAAGGGTCGCAGGATGGCGGAGTCGATCGTCCGCAGGCACCGGATCATGGAGCGCTGGCTCACCGACGGCCTGGGCCTGGACTGGGTGACCGCGGACGAGGAGGCCGCCCGGATGGAGCACGCCGTCTCCGACGTGGTGGAGAAGCGCCTCTACGAGGTGCTGGGACGTCCGTCCACGTGCCCGCACGGCAACCCGATCCCAGGCCACTCGGAGGCGGCGCCCAACGAGACCAGGCTCACGACCGTCAAGGCGGGGTCCCGGGCGTCGATCACGCGCGTGTCGGAGGTTGCAGAGCGCGAGGCCCCGTTGCTGCTCGCCTACCTGCACGAGCGCAAGCTCGTCCCCGGCCAGTTGATCTCCGTCGTCGAGGTCGATGGCGTCGGCCGCACGGTGCGTGTCAAAGCCGGCGCGCGCGAGGTGACGCTGAGCCGGGAGACGGCAGCCAAACTCTGGGTGGTACCCGCCTAAGCCGCGCATACTGCGCTCGAGACCGAGCGATGTCGTTTCCGCTGTTTGACCTCTACAAGGATCTCGCTGTGGCCCAATCCAGTCCGGGCCCGCCTGACGATCCCACCAAGGCAGATGAAGTCGAGGCGCGTACGCTCCGACGTCGAGTCGCCGCCATCATGTGGATCCCAGGCGCAGCCGGTGCGCTCGCGCTGGGAGGCTGGTCCGGCAGCGCGGTCGTCGGGGTCGCCGCGTTCGCGGTGCTGATATCCGGCCTCTGGATGTTCGCCGAGCGCGGCGACCGGATTGCTGCCTGGATTCGGAGAACGCCTCTGAGTTAGACCGGCTGCGGAGACGTGCAGAACGCGCAGCGCTTTGCGCCGATCGGGATCTCGCTCAGGCACTCGGTGCACTTTTTCGTCGTCGGGTCGGCGGCCGGCTCTTTCTGGAAGCGCGCGATCAGCGCGGTGAAAGGCAGGACCACGAAGAAGTAGATGACGATCGCGACAAGCACGAACGCGATCACGACGTTGATGAAGTCTCCATACAGGAACCTGCTGTTGTTGATCTTGAAGGTGAGGCTTGCGAAGTCAGGCTTGGCGAACAACGCGGCGATCAGGGGTGTCATCAGGTCTTTGACAAAGGCGGTCACCACCGAACCGAAAGCGACGCCGATCACCACGCCGACAGCCAGGTCTACGACGTTGCCCCTTAGCAGGAATGCCCTGAAGCCTCTCATTGCCGATCCCTCTCCTTACAAATCGTCCGCAATCGACAGCACGACCTTGCCGAACTGCTCCGCGTCATCGAGTCGCGTCAGGGCGGCCTCCACGTCCGCCAACGGATAGGTGCTGTCGACGACCGGCCTGAGCCCGCCGTCGATCGCTTTGAGCACGGCCTCGAACTCGCTCGCGTTGCCCATCGTGGATCCGAGAAGGCCCGCATGCCGGAAGAACAGTCGCGGCATGCTGATCTCGGCTTTGACTCCGGAGGTGGAGCCGCAGGTCACCACGCGACCGCCGATGGCAACCGAGCGCATCGATTCCTCGAGGGTGGCCGGACCGACGTGCTCGAACACGACGTCCACACCATCGCCGGTGGCGCGACGCACGGCCTTGCTGAAATCCGCGGACTCGAAAGCAGCCTCCGCGCCGAGCTCCAGCGCCCGCTGCCGTTTTGCCTCCGACCGGCTGGTCGCGAAGACGCGCGCGCCAAGGTGCTTCGCGATGCGAATCGCGGCGACGGCGACGCCGGCGCCGGCGCCGACCACGAGCACCGTCTCGTCCGCTCGCAGTTGCGCGCGCGTGGTGAGCATCCGCCAGGCGGTGAGGAATGTGAGGGGAAATGCCGCAGCCTCGGTCCATGAAAGGCCGGCCGGCTTGCGGAAGACGTTGCGCGCGTCGATGTGGATCAGCTCGCACGCGGCCCCGTCGGAATGCTCTCCGAGGACGCCAAACTGCGCGCACTTGATGTTCTGCCCGGCCTTGCACCATTCGCACTCCCAACAGCAGAGGGTGGGGAAGATGACGACCTCGTCGCCGGGACGCCAGGACGGATCGCCGCTGGACTGAACGACGCCGGCGCCGTCCGCGGCGATGACGCGTGGAGGGGTGATGCGCTGGGCGCCGTGTGCCAGCCACAGGTCCAGATGGTTGATCGAGGCGGCTTTGATCGCGATCGCCACGGAGCCGGATGCGACTTCGGTTTTCGGACGTTCGCGAACCCGGACGCCGGCGGGGCCGATCGGCTCCTCATACACGGCGGCCCGCCCCTGGCTCAAGATGTTGCCGCTCGAAGCCGGGCCGGGGGTCATTTGCGAAACTTAACCAAATCCGCGCTGCGCCGCACGCGACCGCAACCTAAACTCGGAATCTCCGTTTCAAGGGCTATGCGGGTATTGGTTTTTGCCGTCACCTTTCTCTCCCTGTTCCTGTGGGGCACGCCCGCGCAGGCTTCCCAGGCGCAGCCTCCCGGCCAGAAGGCGGGAAAGTACGTGCGCTGGTACTACCCGGGCCAGACGAGCTACGGCCCGGTCGAGGACGGCTCCGGCAACACCGGGGCTTCACCCGCGCCGGGCGCTTTCCTGACGCTCCCGTTCATGGGGCCGCATATCGTGACCTCTCTGTTCGATCACTGCTACCCCGACTACGGGACGGATGGGACGATCTGCCGTTACGACGGCACCCAGGCCTCGGCCAAGGTCGGAGGCCCCGACCCGTCGTTTGACGCGGGCTACGCGCAGACGCCGGCCGGCCACGACTACCTCTATTACGACGGGCACGATGGATACGACTACGCCCTCACGTATGAGCCGGTGGCGGCTGCCGCGCCGGGGGTCGTCATTCTCGCGGACTGGTACGTCCCCAGCTGCCACACGTGCTTGAGCGGCCTGACGATCGAGATCAACCACGGCAACGGGCTGCTCACTTACTACGGCCACCTGTCCAAGATCAACGTGACCAAAGGCCAGTACGTCGCGCGCGGGCAGGTGATCGGGATCTCTGGCATGACGGGTACGGCGACCGGACCCCATCTGCATTTTGGCGTCTACAACATCCACCGAAGCCAGACTCCGGTGGATCCGTACGGATGGTCGGGGACCTACCCCGACCCCTATGCGTGGGACCAGGGCGACCTCTGGCTGACCGGCTCGCCTCGCTTCGCGAGCATCGCGATGCCGAACGTGACCGTCACCGCCGCCCAGGAGGCCGACGACCCCACGGCGATCGACGTTTCGTGGTCGAGCCCGGGCGCCGGCAACCGCTACAACGTGTACGTGGGCTTCCAGGACGGCACGATGAAGCTCTGGAGCTCGAACGCCGGCGCCGGGTCTGCGGTCTTCCACGGAAAGCATGGACAGAGCTACTGGTTCTGGACTTCGGTGACGACAGGTCTTGGCTGGACCGCCGCGAGCGGATCGCCGGTGGTGGCCGTGCCGGTACTCAATCACGGCGAGGAGGTGTCGTAGCCACTCGCTCGTCCGGCTGATACAGCGGGCCTGGACCGCCCCCCACCGGACCTCTCTCTGCGGGGAGGGCATAATCAACCGGTCTTGATCGCCGAGGCCTTGAAGGGCAAGACCATCCTGGTCACCGGCAGCACCGGCTTCCTCGGCAAGTCGATCGTCGAGAAATGCCTGCGCTCGATCCCCGAGATCGGGCGGATCAACCTGGCGATTCGCTCCAGCGCCCGCCGGCCCGCGTCCGAGCGCCTGGAGCGTGAGGTCCTCTCGAGCCCCGCCTTCAAGCGCCTCAAGGAAGAGATCGGCGAGGCGGCCTTCGCGAAGCTTGTCAAGGACAAGCTCGCGGTGGTCGAGATCGACCTGGGGCGTGACGGCCTGGGCTTGAGCGACGCGGGCCGCGCGCAGGTGCGGGAGTGCGAGATCGTGATCCACTCCGCGGCCGCGGTCGAGTTCGACAACCCGGCCGACCTCTCGGCGCAGACCAACCTCCTGGGAGCGGCTCGCATGGTGGAGGCATTGAAGGCGACAGGCGCCCGGCCGCACCTGGTCCACGTGTCGACCGCCTACGTGGGCGGAATGCTCCGCGGACTCGTTCGCGAAGAGGCGCCCCTCGACCCGGGGCTCAACTGGCGGCACGAGGCGGCGGTGCTCGCGAACCTTCGAGGCCCGGTCGAGGAGGAGTCGCGGCAGCCCGAGCTGCTCAAGAAGCTGGGGCGCGAGGCACGCGCCCGCATGGGACCCGCCGGCACACCGGCTGTCGCGAGGACGACCGAGCGCCTGCGCGATCGATGGGTCAAGGACCGCTTGATCGAGCGTGGTCGCGTACACGCCAACGCGATGGGCTTCGCCGACATCTACTCCTTTACGAAAGCGATGGCGGAGCACGCGGTGGTCGAGCTGCACGGGGACATCCCGCTTTCGATCGTGCGGCCGTCCATCATCGAGAGCGCCCTCGCGGAGCCGTTTCCGGGATGGCTCGAGGGATTCCGCATGGCGGAGCCGCTCATCCTCGCGTTCGGGCGCGGCATCCTGCGCGATTTCTCGGGGCTGCCCGATTCGGTTCTCGACATCATCCCGGCTGATTTCGTCGTGAACACCGTGCTCGCGGTCGCCGCGAATCCACCCGCCGACTCAAAGCCTCGGGTGTACCACGCGGCGTCGGGGAGCCGGAACCCGCTGCGCTTCAGGGGCATGGAGGAGTCCGCGGCCCGGTACTTCGCCGCGCATCCTCTGCGCGACCGCTACGGCCAGGCGATCGGCACCCCGACCTGGACGTATCCGACGCGCGAGGAGCTCGCGACGCGCGCCCGAACCGCGCTGCGCTTTGTCGAAGCGGCGCAGTGGGTGATCGAGCGGCTGCCCCTGGGCGCCAGCGTCGCCGACCTGTCGGACGACCTGAACGCGGAGCGTGAGCGCCTGGACCGCGGGCTGAACCTGATCCAGCTCTACGGCGTTTACACCGAGGTCGACTGCGTCTTCGACACGCGCAACCTGATGTCGATCTGGGAGAAGGTGCCGGAGGCCGAGCGAAAGACTTTTCCGTTCGACGCGGCGCTCTACGACTGGGAGCACTACTTCAAGGACGTTCACTTCCCGACCGTGGTCCGCATGTCACGCGCGGAGACTGTGGAGCGCAAGGGAAAGCAGCCGAACGGCAGCACGGCGGTCAAGGCCGAGTCGAGCTCGGTGCGCGCGGCGATCGAGAAGCGCAAGGGCCGCGCCGACGTGCTCGCGGTGTTCGACGTCGACGGCACGCTGGTGGAAACCAACGTGGTCGAGTACTTCTTGTGGATGCGCCTGCGGGCGCAGCCCATCGACGACTGGCCGCGCTTCATGGCGCAGATGCTTCGCGAGGCACCGCGGTGGCTCTACCTCGAGCGCCGCTCGCGGGCCGAGTTTCAGCGCAGCTTCTATCGCGAGTACGACGGTCTTGACTACGAGGTGATGAAGGGGCTCGGTCGCGAGGCGCTCGACGCGGTCACGCTGCGGCGGATCTATCCCGAGGGCATGCGGCGCATTCGCGAGCACAAGCGCGCCGGGCATCGCGTGCTGCTGCTGACGGGCGCGCTGGACGTGGTGGTCGAGCCGCTGGCGGAGCTGCTCGACGTGGAGGTCGACTGCGCGCACCTTTTGACCAAGGACGGCCGTCTCACCGGGGATTTGCAGTCGCCTCCGCCCGCCGGCGAGGCGCGCGGCACGCTGCTCGAGGAGTACGCGGCACGCAATGGGATCGTGCTCTCGGAGAGCTTCGCGTACGCCGACTCGCTGTCCGACCTCGGGATGCTCGAGCTCGTCGGCACGCCGGTGGCGGTGAACCCCGACGCGCGGTTGTCTCAGGTGGCCGGCCAGCGCGGGTGGCGCGTCGAACGCTGGAAGATGGCGCCCGGAAACTGGCGCCTGCCGATGCCCGACCCGCGGTCGCCCGAGTACAGGGAGGCGGTCCGACGCTAGCCCTCCAGTACGTCCGCTCGATTCCGTCGTACGCCATCGTGCGCGCGGCCGGCGGGCGGCCCGACGTCGCGACCAGCGCGCTGTCGATGCTGCACCTGGGCGACGTGGCCGAGCCTGAGCTCCCGGCGGCGAACTGGGTCCGCGTGATGCCGACGCTGAGCGGGATCTGCGGCTCCGACCTTGCCGCGATCGGCGGTCACGCGTCCCTCTATCTCGACCCGCTCACCAGCTACCCGTTCGTGCCAGGGCACGAGGTCGTCGGGACGCTCGACGACGGCTCACGGGTCGTGATCGAGCCCGCGCTCGGGTGTTTGGTGCGCGGCATCGAACCGCTGTGCCCGCGGTGCGCCGAAGGGCGGCCCGGGCTTTGTTACAACGTGACGGAAGGGCCGATCGAGGTCGGGCTGCAGACCGGATACTGCGCCGGCACCGGTGGGGGATGGGGAGAGGTGCTGGTGGCGCATCCGTCGCAGCTGCACGCGGTGCCGGAGAGCCTGTCCGACGAGGCGGCGGTGCTCATCGAGCCGTTTGCGTGCTGCGTCCATGCGGCGCTGCGCGGAGGCGCGGGCAAGGACGACATCGTCGTGGTGTCGGGCGCGGGGACGATCGGGTTGCTGACGATCGCGGCGATCAAGCTCTTCACCCCGCCCCGGCGCCTGATCGCCATCGCCAAGCATCCGACGCAGCGCGACCTCGCGCGAAAGCTGGGCGCGGACCAGGTCATCGCGCCATCGGAGGTGTTCCAGCGGGTCCGCTTCGCGACGGGCGCCAGGCGGCTTGACGGCATGAACCGCGCCCTGCTGCTGGGTGGCGCCGACGTGACCTTCGAGTGCGTCGGCCGCGCCGACAGCCTCAACGACGCGGTGCGGTTCACGCGCGAGGGCGGGACGGTGGTCGTGGTCGGGATGCCGGGCGAGGAAAAGGTCGACTGGGCGCCGATCTGGCAGCGCGAGCTGACCGTGACGGGCGCGTATGCGTACGGCGCGGAGCCCAAAAAGAAGGGCGCGCGCACGTTTGACCTGGCCCTCGAAGCGGCACCCGAGGTGCACCTCGAGACGCTGACCGGTCCACTGTTCGGGCTGGGTGAATACAGGGATGCGATCGCGTACGCGATGAGCGCCGGCAAGTTGGGAGCCGTGAAGGTCGCGTTCGATCTGCGAGGATTGAAAATCTAGTGCCGCGTCCAGGAGCCGTGATCGAAGTCGACCGCAACACTCCTCCCGTGCTCTTTCACTACGGCGAGGGCGTGCGGCTCGAGAAGCTTCCGCTCGGCGCGCGGATCGTCTACCCGCCGGATCCGCTGGAGGCGATCGCGCATCCGGAACGCGCGATCAAGCGTGCCCTCGCCAAGCCGCTGGACGACGATCCGCTGAAGTCGCTGCTGCGGCGAGGGATGAAGCTCACGATTGCGTTCGACGATCTGTCGCTGCCCCTGCCGCCGATGGCCGCGCCGGACGTGCGGCAGCTCGTGATGGAGGAGGTCATCGACATGGCCGCCGAGGCGGGCGTCGAGGACATCCACCTGATCGCGGCGCTCGGCCTGCACCGTCGCATGACGGAGGACGAGATCCGGCACATCGTCGGCGAGAGGATCTTCAGCACGTTCTGGCCGGACCGCCTGTACCAGCACGATGGGGAGGACCCCGAGCTGAACGTCTACATCGGCAAGACCGCGCAGGGAGAGGAGGTCACGCTGCACAAGCGTGCGGCCGAGTCCGACCTGGTCGTGTACGTCAACCTGACCCTGGTGCCGATGGACGGCGGGCACAAATCGATGTCCACCGGCCTCGCGTCATATCGCGGCATTCGCGCCCACCACAACGTCAAGACGCTGCTCGCGTCGCGGTCGTATATGAACCCTCCTGACTCGGCGCTTCATCACTCATGCATCCGGCAGGGGCAGCTGATCGAGGACACGGTTCGCGTCTTCCACATCGAGACGACGGTCAACAACCACGCGTTTCCCGCGATCGCCAACTTCATGCAGAAGCGCGAAACCGATTGGTCGGGTAAGGACCAGGCCATGTTTCTAGCCATGAAGCAGATGACCGACCTCGCACCGCCCGCGTTCAAGCGCAGCGTCTTTCACGCCATGCGCGCGCCTTATGGCATGACGAGCGTGCAGGCGGGGCAGGTGGACGCGGTCCACGACAAGACGCTCGAGGCGGTGCGCAACCAGCTCAGCGTCCGAATCGAGGGACAGACCGACATCGTCACCATCGGCGTGCCGTACCTCGGTCCGTACAACGTGAACTCTCCGATGAATCCTGTGCTCGTGGTTTGCATGGGCGTCGGCTACCTCTTCAACTTCTACCGCAACAAGCCGGTGCTGCGGAAGGGCGGAGTGCTCATCCTCACGCACCCCTGCCGTTACGAGTTCGACGCCGTGCAGCACCCGAGTTACATCGACTTCTACGACGAGGTGCTGGCTGACACGACGGACCCGGCGGAGATCGAAAGCAAGTACGAGCTGCGTTTCGCCGAGGATCCGTGGTTCCGGCAGCTGTACCGCAAATCGCACGCGTATCACGGCGTTCACCCCTTTTATGCGTGGTACTGGGGAGCGCATGCGATGGAGCACGCCGGCGACATCATCGTCGTGGGTGGCCAGCGCGACGTCGTTCATCGCCTCGGGTTCAAGGCTGCGACCACGCTCGAAGATGCTTTCGAGATGGCGGAGCAGACCGTCGGCAGCCACCCGAGCATCACTCACATGCGGATGCCGCCGATGATGCTCGCGGATGTCGAATGAACAGCAGGCGCGCGTTGGACTGATCAGATGGCACGCATCCTCTTGGGTTTGGTGGCGGTGCTGATCTTGGTTGGGTGCGCGCCGGCGGCACAACCGAAGGCGGCGTCCGCCCAGAGCATCGCGCTCCAGCCGGGCGACGTGTCGGGGCTGAAAGGGTGCAACGGTGCCGGCAACATGCAGACGGTGCTCAATGAAGAGAAATCCACTGACAAGTACGGGTATGACCTGAACGCAACGGAGTGGGAGCAGTGGAAGACCCAGGGTGCGACCGAAGGGTATTTCGCGGTGTATGGCCGGACGGCCGCTGACTGCGACGCTTTCACGGCGACGGGCACGGGCGCACCGCGCGGTGGGCTCATGGCCGGATTGGTTGTCAAGTTCAAAGACGCAGCGGTCGCCGCGCGGAACTACCGTGCCGCATCGACTCTGCTTGGGTTCGGCCCCAGGGACATCACGTTCATCAAGCTGGTCGGTGGCAGCATCACGACTGGAACCGACACCGGCCTCGGGCCGGATTCCGTGATCGGCACCGGCTCGGCGGTGGGTTCCACCTACTATTTCGCCTTCTGGCAGAACAAGGCGTTCGACTCGTTCTTCATCGGGTATGACGTGGCGGCTTTCGAGGCGCAGGTCGCGGCCGAGAATGTCAATCAGAGAATGAGCTGACCGGTGCCCTGGTACTCGGGCGAGGGTGGACTGAGCGGGCTGGCCCGCACCGTTTCCGGCATCGCGAATGACGTCACGCGCGTGCGCCGCGCGTGGCACTGGGACACACCGCGTCCTCACACCTGGCCCGAGCAGGGCGCCACCGTTCCCACGCCCGCCACCGACCTTGGCTGGGCGCGCCAGGAGCCGGTTCGTTCGATCCGCTATCTGATCCAACGCGGCCTGCTGCTGCCCTTCACCGAGGCGATGGCGCACCCGAAGGTCGAGGGGCGGGAATGGGTGCGCGAGCTGGAACGGCCGGTGATCTTCGCCGCCAATCACTCCAGCCACGCCGACACGTCGCTCATCCTTCACGCGCTCACCGACCGCGCACGCGACCGGACGGTGGTCGCCGCCGCCGCCGACTACTGGTTCAAGCGCCCGCTGCTCGGCAACATCGTCAGCCTTTTTCTCAACACGTTCCCGTTCTCACGAACAGGTGGCGCGCAGGCTCAGCTGCACAGCTCCAGCCAGCTGCTCAAGGCGGGCTGGAACCTGGTCCTGTTTCCTGAGGGCAGCCGCTCACCAGACGGCCGGATCCATGAGTTCAGGCCGGGGGTCGGCCATCTCGCTCGGGAAACGGGCACCCCCGTCGTGCCGATGCACATCCGGGGCGCGTACCAGATCATGCCGAAGGGCCAGCAGGTCCCGCTGCCGGGCCCGGTGAGGGTGCGCATCGGCAAGCCGATGCTGCTGGAGCCGAAGGAGGGCTCGCGCGAGTTCACGGCCCGCGTCGAGAAGGCCGTTCGCGCCCTGGCGACCGAACCGCGCCAGCCGGGCATCCAGGGTTCCTGGATCGAGCGCTGGAAAGCGTCGAAACCCCGCGAGCTCCGCTACGAGGACTAGCTACCCCTAGTCGGTTGGCTCGACTCGGAAGACTGGATGGTCGGGCGCGATTCGCTTGAGGTCTTCTTGCGGGGAGTCCGCTTTGACACCCTTGAAGAACATCCCGACCTCGAAGCCGAATCGCTTCAAATAAGCGCGCACGATCGGAACCTTCTCAGTGTCAGGGATCTCCGCCGCCTTGAAGCGCTGCACTCTGCTGCCGAGCACGAGCTCACCACCCCCCGACACCCGAATGTTGCGGACCCACTGAGTAAGCCCTCGTGGCGCAACGAGGTACTGCTTGCCTTCGTAGGTCAGCAGGTTCACTGGCTGGCTTCGCCATTCCCCAGATTTGCGGCCGCGCACTCGCAGGATTCTCGAGCCCCAGACGCTGATCCCAGCCCGCGTCATGAGCGCGACGGCCGGGTTGAAGACATGGTTGTTGAACCAGTCCGGCTTCAAGTAGTAGGCCATCGCCGAACTAACATACCTAGGTCGTGACTTACTCCATCGTCGCGCGCGACAAGAAGACCGGCGAGTTCGGGGTGGCGGTGCAGTCGCACTACTTCCAGGTCAGCCCCGCGGTGCCGTGGGCGCTGGCGGGCGTGGGCGCGGTGGCGACGCAATCGCACGTCAACCTCAGCTATGGGCCGCTCGGGCTGGAGCTGCTGCAGGCCGGCTACACCGCCGAGCAGGCGCTCACGGCGCTGACCGCCGGCGACCCGCGCGCCGAGGTCCGCCAGTGCGCCATCGTCGATGCGGCAGGCAACGTCGCCGCGCACACCGGCGCGAAGTGCATCTTGGCCGCGGGCCACACCCTGGGCGACGGCTTCAGCTGCCAGGCCAACCTCATGGAGAAGGACACGGTCTGGGACGCCATGGCCGAAGCCTTCACGACGACCGATGCTCCGCTTGCGGAACGGATGATGGCGGCGCTGGAGGCAGCGGAGGCCGAGGGCGGCGACATCCGGGGCAAGCAGTCGGCGGCAATGGTCGTCGTGGCGGCCACAGGCACCCGGCGTTCGTGGGACGACAGGATCATCGACCTTCGCGTGGACGAAGCGGCCGAGCCGCTGCCCGAGCTCCGCCGGCTGCTCCGCATCAAGCGCGCCTACATGACCGCCGGCGACGCGGACCGCCTGGAGGAGAAGGGCGACATGAGCGGGGCGGTCGCCAAGCTGCACGAGGCGCTGTCCATCGCGCCCGAGATGGTCGAGCTTCGAGTCATGACCGGCATCACCATGGCGAGCGCGGGTGACATCGAAGGCGGATGCGCCCTGATCGCCGAGGCGATGCGCAAGAACAGCCGCTGGCTCGAGACCGTGCGGCGTCTTGCAGCCGCCGGGCTCGTGCGCCCCGAGGTGGCGTCAGCGATCGAGGCGCGCCTCGCCTCCACTTCCCGGCCCCACTAGACTTCACGAGTCTTGGGAAAGTTCAAGAGCCAGCGCAGGGGTCCGAGGCGCCCGCCGAAGGCGGCCAAAGCGGACAAGGACGATGGCGGCCAGAAAGAGCCGGCCGTCGTCATGGACGCGGTCGTCGCCCAGGCGCTGCCGAACGCGATGTTCGAGGTCGAGCTCGAGGGCGGCCATAAGCTGATCGCCTACGCCGCCGGACGCATGCGCCGTTACTTCATCCGCATCACGCCGGGCGACCGCATCCGTGTCGAGCTTTCGCCTTACGACCTGACGCGCGGCCGCATCGTCTACCGCTACCGCGAGTAGTGACCGACCTCCTCAACGCTCTCGCTTCCGCGCGCGTCTTCGACCTCGAGCAACTTCGGTACGCCGGCGCGCCATCGCACCCGGCGCACCTGCCGGGGTTCAACTACTTCCTGCATCGCCATCACGCGCGCGGAGCGGGCGAGGCGCGCACCGGTGCCTCCGGCATCGTCGTCATGCCCGAGCACTCGGGCACGCACATCGATGCCCTGGCCCACCAGGCGGAGAACCTGACCCTGCACGGCGGCGTGCACGTCGACGAGGGCGTCCAGACCTCGGCCGGATTCCGCGTCCTGGGCATCGACACGATGGCGCCGCTGGTGACTCGCGGAGTGCTGCTCGACGTCGCCGGCGCCAAGCGCCTGGCGCCCGAGCACTCGATCACGGTCGAGGAGCTGGAGCGCGCCGCCAACGCCGCACACGTCGAGATCCGGCAAGGCGACGTGGTGCTCGTCCGCACCGGCTACGGAGCTCTGTGGTCGGAGCCGGCGGAATATCTGCTCGGGGCAGGCGTCAGCGCCGCGGGCTCGAGCTGGCTCATCGACAAGAAAGTGAGCGCCGTCGGCGCCGACAACATGGCGTGGGACGTCATGGGGCCCAAAGATCCCGAGCTCGGCGTGACGCTGCCGGGCCACATCCTCCTGCTCGTGCGCGCCGGCATCCCCATCATCGAGAACCTGAACCTCGAGGAGCTCGCCGCCGCCGGAATCCACGAATTCGCATTCGTCTGCCTGCCGCTGAAGATGCGTGGCGCCACCGGCTCGCCCGTCCGCCCGATCGCCCTGGCCTAAAAAAAGAGGGAGCCCGGCGCCGGCTCCCTCTTCCCAGCCTGTTTGCGGACTGCTCTCGCTAGCGGCGGCCCGCCGTCTGAAAGCAGTCAAGACAGTAGACGGGCCGAGCGCCCGTCGGTACGAACGGCACCTGCGTCTGCTTGCCGCAATTCGAGCAGATCACGTCGTGCATGACCCGCGACCGACCGTTGCCCTCAGTCGTCCTGCGGGCCGCCCGGCACTCCGGGCAACGCCGCGGTTCGTTCTGGAGCCCGCGCGACTGGTAGAACTCCTGCTCCCCAGCCGTGAACAGAAATTCCCGACCGCAGTCGCGACACGTCAAGGTACGATCCACGATACTCACCGTCTGGCCTCCCCATGTAATCTCGCTTGAGGCCCGGACGGAAAAGGCCGGTCTGCCCCTCCAGCGTTTCGACGGCGATTCTAGCGCCCCTGACCCGAGTTTGGAGAAGGGGCTTTACGAAGCTAGGCGGTGACCGCGGCCGCCTCCCGCTCTTCCTCGTCCACAATGACCGGCGCCTCGTCGAAGCCGTTGTCGGCCCGCTCCCCGGTCAAAGGCACCTCTTTGAGGAAGACCGTCGAGATCAGAGCGACCACCAGGATGGCCCCCGCGAAGATGTAGATGTCGTGCAGGGTGTCCGAGAGGGCCAGGCGGATGGCGTGCACGAACGCGGGCGGCAGCTTGGCCAGCAGCGTGGGGTCGAGGATCGAATTGGCGCTGCCGCCCTTGGGCAGGCTGCCCGCAACCTGCGCCGGCAGGTTGAGCGCGGCGACTCGCGTGGTCAGGTAGCTGGGTAGGCGGTTGGCGAGCACGGCGCCGAGGATGGCACTTCCGACGGTGCCACCCAGGTTCCGCCAGAACTGGATCTGGCTCGAGGCGACGCCCAGGTACTGACGCGGCAGCGCGACCTGCACCGCGGTCAGGTAAAGCGGGAACGTGGTGCCGATGCCGAGTCCGACCACGATCAGGTCGGCGACAACGTGCCACTCGGCCGAGGCCGGCGTGACCTGCGAGAGCAGCCACATTCCGAAGATCATCACGGCGACGCCAATCGTGCCCAGGAATCGGTAGTACTTGATCCGCCGCATCAGGAAACCCGTGAGGGTGCTCGCACCGATCAGTCCGAACATCATCGGCGTGATCAGAGCGCCGGAGTTGGTGGCGCTGATCCCGAGCACACCCTGGAACACAAGCGGGGTGAAGAGGATCGAGCCGAACATGCCGAACGCGGTCAGGAACCCGACCAGCATGCTGACCGAGAAGGTCGAGTTCTTGAACAGGTGGAGGGGAACGATGGGGTGCTCGACCCGCGACTCGACCAACACGAAGGCGGCGAGCATCACCGCGGCCAGCGCCAGCAGGCCCATGACCTGGGGCGACGTCCACGCGTGGTCGCGCGTGATCGTGAGGGCGATGAGCATCGGCACCACGCCGGCGGACAGGGTGAAGGCGCCCCAGAAGTCGATGTCGCGCCACGACGCTTTGGACTTGACGAAGGGGAGGCCGGCTATCACCACCGCGACGGCGACGATTCCGACGGGGATGTTCACCTCGAACACCCAGCGCCAGCTCCAGTGATCGGTGATGAAGCCACCGGCGGTGGGGCCAACGATGGAGGCCAGGCCGAACACGCCGCCGAACAGGCCCTGTGCGCGGGCCCTCTGGGACGGCGGGAACAGGTCGCCGATGACGGTGAACACGGTCGCGAACAGCACGCCGCCGAAGATGCCCTGGATGCCGCGCGCGACGATCAGCTGCGTCATGTCCTGGGCGAGCCCGCAGAAGGCGGACGCGACCACGAATCCGATCATCCCGGCGAGCAGAAACGGCTTCCGTCCAAACAGGTCGCCGAGCTTGCCGGCGATCGGGGTCACGGTGGTCGAAGTGACCAGGTAGGCGGTGGTCACCCAGGCGAGGCGGTCGAGCCCGTTGAGGTCGGCCACGATCCGGGGGATCGCCGTGCCGACGATGGTCTGGTCGAGGGCGGCCAGCAGCAGCGCCAGCATGGTGCCGGCGGTCGCGAGGATCACGCGGTTGCGTGACAGTCCGTGGGTCAGCGGCGTGGTCATCGTCTGGCTCATTTCCCCAGCTCCTTCCTGGCGTTCTCCACCAGCTGCAGGCACAGGTGTCGCAGCTGCGCCAGGTCTTCCTTGCTCAAATCACCGGCAATCACGTGTTGGTTCTCGATGCCTTCCTTCCAGATCGACTCGATCCGGGTCCGGCCGGCCTCGGTCAGCTTGGCTCGCACAGAGCGCCGGTCGTCCGCGTCGGGCACGCGCTCGACCAGGCCGTCGCGCTCGAGGTGATCGACCAGGCCGGTGATGTTGCGCGGCGTGGTCCCGAGGTCCATCGCGAGGTCCCCGAGAGGGGTCGCCCCGCACCGGTGGAGGCGGAACAGCACGTCGAGCCGGCCCTCGCTGAGGTCGTACTTCTCGGCCCAGCGCTCGTGCAGGTGGGTCATGGCGTGTGAGGCCAGCTTGAGAGCGCTCATCGCCTCGACGACGCTCATGTCGACCTCCAGCGAGCCGAACAGCTCGCGCATGCGGACGCTGTAGAGGCGTCCCGATTCGTCGCGAGCCAGCTCGCGGGCGATTCGGGGTGCTTCGGCGGGCTTCAAGGTGTCGTTATTCATAGTGAATGAATTCATTATTACCAGATACAGGGTTTTGGAGTCAAGTATTCTCCGGGCGATGATCGTCGACGCCCACCTGGACATCGCCTGGAACGCGGTCTCCGCCGGCCGCGGCTTCCTCGGCAAGCCCGCCCCGGGCTACCTGGTCAGCCGCTCGACACTCATAACCAGCGGCGTCGGCCTGATATTCGCGACCCTCTATACGGCGCCGGCCCGCGGGGGCCGCGCCATGCGCACGCGCTTCGTCTACGAGAACGCACACGAGGCGCACCTCATGGCCGTCGCCGAGGCCAACTACTACCGCAGCTGCGGCCTTCAGCTGATAAGCGACAAGGCCGAGCTGAAGACATACGTAGACGGCTGGAAGAAAGGCCGTCTGGCGGCCGTCCTGCTGATGGAGGGCGCCGATCCCATCGAGGACCCGTCGCAGCTCGGCGCCTGGACCGGCATGGGAGTGCGAATCATCGGCCCCGCCTGGGGCGGGACGCGCTACAGCGGCGGCACCGGCGCGCCAGGGGGCCTGACCGAGCTCGGCGTTCAGCTGCTCAAGGCGATGCGCCGTAAGCGCGTGATCCTCGACCTGAGTCACATGGCCGACCAGGCTGTGGCCGACGCGTTCGCCATGTGGCGCGGCCCGATCATGGCCTCGCACAGCAACGCCCGCGCGCTGGTGCCAGGCGACCGGCAGGTGACGGACGAAACGGTGGCGGAGATCGCGCACCGGGGCGGCATCATCGGGGTGAGCTTCTACAGGGACCACCTGCGAAAGTCGGGCCGGGCGACCCTGGACGACGTCGTGAGGCACATCCTCCATCACGCCCGCGCTGCAGGCGGGCCTGAGCACGTCGGCATCGGCACCGATGTGGATGGAGGATTCGATTCGCGCTATGCGCCCTTCGACGACCTGGCCAAGCTGAAGGAGCTGCCGGCGCGGCTGCGCCGCCACTTCAGCAGAACGCAGGTCGAAGGAGTGATGGGCGGTAACTGGATCGAGTTCTTAGGCCGTTCTCTTCCGGACTAGAGGGATTCCACGAGCTGCTTTGCGCTCATGAACGCGAATCCCATCCCGTGCCCGTTGAACCCCGCGCACGTATAGACGTTTCGCATCCCGTCCACTGGCCCGACCAGCGGCAAGCCGGTCTCCGTGAACCCCATGATCCCCGCCCACCGATTCGTCACCTCCGCCCGCCCATCCATCTCCGCCAGCTTGCGGTCGAGGTGCTCCTGGATTTGATCCGTCGGCTGGTCGTCGAACCCGACCTCGGTCTCCATCGACGTATCGCGCCACCCGCCGATCAGCAGCTCGCCGCTCACCAGCTGCCGCCAGTACCGATACCCAAAGTGCGAGTACGTGGGCAGGTCACAGACGACCTTCGACAGCGGCGCCGACGCGAGCATCTGCGCGCGCGTGGGCTGGATCTTGACCTGCGGCAAGAGGCGCGACGTGTACCCGTTGGTCGCCAGCACGACGATGCCCGCCAGGCACTCGCTCTCTCCCGCCCGCACGGAGACCTCCGCACCGGCGGGCACGATCTCCGCCACCTCCACGCCCTCGCGGATGGCGCCGGCCCGCAGCCGCCCCGCGAGAGCACCCACGACCGCCGCCGGGTCGACCTCGCCGTCGCGCGGATTGAAGAGCGTCGTTCCGTCCCAGCGAGCCTCGAACCCGTCGTCGTGCAGAAGCTGCGCCGACTCCTCGAGGCGCGCGCGCTCTTCGTCGCCCGACGCGAACGTCGCGCTGCCCAGCCTGCGGTGGCCCACGTCGGTGCCCGCGACCGCCTCGATCATCCGGTCGTGGTTCTCGTCGGTGATGTGCCACACCTCGCGCGCTTTCGAGCGCCCGAAGATGCGCACCGCCTCCACATAGCAGTCCGCGACGCCCGCGAGCAGGAACCCGGCATTGCGTCCAGAAGCGCCGAACGCCAGGTGCCGCGCCTCGACGAGCACGGCGCCGATGCGCCGCTTCGCGAGGTGGTGCATGAGGCTCGTGCCGGCGATGCCGCCGCCGATGACGAGCACGTCTGCCTTGTCGGGCAGCGAACCCGGATAAGTCTCCGACGGCGGAGTCCAGAAAATCCCAAGCATCGGCGGTCAATTCTCGCGTCCAAATAGAATCAACGGGCAAGTGGAGAGCTACGACGTCCTGGTGATCGGCGGAGGGCTCGCCGGCATCAGGGCGGCGATAGGCGCCGTCGAGGCGAACCCCCGGATCAAGGTGGGGATGGTCTCCAAGGTCTACCCGATGCGCAGCCACACCGTCTCCGCCGAGGGCGGAGCCGCGGCCGTGCTGCGGCCCGAAGACTCGTACGAGACCCACGCCTTCGACACCATCAAGGGCTCGGACTACCTGGCGGACCAGGACGTTGTCGAGGCCTTTGTCAGAGAGGCGCCGATCGAGGTGATCCAGATGGAGCACTGGGGGTGCCCATGGAGCCGCGAGCCTGATGGCAAGATCTCCGTCCGCCCCTTCGGAGGCATGACCACCTGGCGCACCTGCTTCGCCGCCGACAAAAGCGGGTTCCACATGCTTCACACGGTCTTCCAGACCTCGCTCAAGTACGAGCAGATCCACCGCCACGACGAGGCCTTTGTGACCAAGCTGCTCATCGAGGACTCGCGCTGCGTCGGCGTGGTCGCGCTCGACCAGCGAACGGGGCGGTTCGACGCGATCACCGCCAAGGCCGTCATCCTCGCCACCGGCGGGCTGGGTCGCCTCTACGCCTTCACAACCAACGGCAACATCTGCACCGGCGACGGGATGGCGCTCGCGTACCGCGCCGGCGTCGGCCTGAAGGACATGGAGATGGTCCAGTTCCATCCGACCGGCCTTCCGTTCACCGGCATCCTCATCACCGAGGCCGTGCGCGGCGAGGGCGGCTACCTGACGAACAAGGACGGCGACCGGTTCCTCAAGAACTACGTGCCGAACAAGATGGAGCTCGGCCCGCGCGACATCATCTCGCGCGCCATGGTCACCGAGTTCGAGGCCGGTCGCGGCTACGAGGGGCCGCACGGCAAGTACATGAACCTCGACGTGCGGCACCTCGGCGAGGAGGTCATCGACCGCAAGCTGCCGTTCATGCGCGAGCTGGGCCGCGAGTTCGTCGGCATCGACATCGTCAACGAGCCCATTCCCGTTCGCCCGGTGATGCACTACATGATGGGCGGCGTCGACGCGGACATCTCCAGCGCCACACCGATGCTCGGCCTCTACGCCGCCGGCGAGTGCGCCAACGTCGGGCTCAACGGAGGCAACCGCCTTGGCTCCAACTCTCTCTCGGAGTGCCTCGTCTTCGGCGCGGCGGCGGGCCGCGCGGCGGCCGAGTACGCGAGCTCGGCCAAACCCCCAACCACCAACCCCGTCGACGCGATGCTCTGGGATGAGGCGCGCCGCGTCGAGGTGGCCTACCTCGAGAAAACCGGGGGCGACGAAAAGATCGGCACGATTCGCGAGGAGATGCAGCGCGACATGGACGCGGGCGCGGGCGTGTTCAGGACGAAAGAGGGCCTGGAGAAGCTGACCGACCAGCTTGGCGGCTTGCGCGAGCGGTTTGAGCGCATCAAGATCGAGGACTCGAGCCGCACGTTCAACACCGAGCTCACGGCGGTGCTCGAGCTGGACTACATGCTCGAGATCTCGCAGACGATCGTCGCCTCTGCGCTCGCGCGCGAGGAATCTCGCGGCGCTCACGCCCGAAGAGACTTCCCTGAGCGCAACGACGAGAAGTTCCTCAAGCACACGGTCGCGTTCAGCCGCGGACCCGAGGACCCACGGCCAAGGCTGGAATATCGAGACGTTCGCATCACGAACTTCAAGCCGCAACCAAGGACTTACTAGAGGAAGCAGACGAATGGCCGAAAAGAGGATCACCATCCAGGCGACGCGGTTCGACCCCGACAAGGATTCCGCGCCCCGCCTGCAGTCCTACGAAATCCCCTTCCCCGACGAGAGCATGGTCGTGCTGGACGCGCTCAACTACATCAAGGCGCACGTCGACGGCAGCCTCAGCTATCGATGGTCGTGCCGCATGGGCATCTGCGGCAGCTGCGGCATGATGGTGAACGGCACGCCCAAGCTCAGCTGCAGCGCGTTCCTGCGCGACTACTGGCCGCGCGAGGTGATCGTTCAACCGCTCAACAACTTTCCGATCATTCGCGACCTGGTGATCGACATGGACGACTTCATGCACAAGCTGAAGTCGGTCCAGCCCTGGATCATCCGCAAGCAGGAGCTCCCGCTCGGCGCCGGCGAGCATCGCCAGACGACGGCGCAGATCGACGAGTTCAAGCAGTTCAGCCAATGCATCAACTGCATGCTCTGTTACTCGGCCTGCCCCGTCTACGGTCTTAACAACGAATTTCTCGGGCCCGCTGCGATCGCCCTCGCACGCCGCTACAACCTCGACTCCCGCGACCAGGGACTGAGCAAACGGCTCCCCGTGATCGCCGACGACGAGGGCGTCTGGGAGTGCAGCTTCGTGGGCGAATGCTCGGTCGTGTGCCCGAAAGGCGTGGACCCGGCCAAGGCGATCCAGCAGACGAAGCTCGACACAACTCTGAGGTTCACGCTCCCGTACGGAAACCGCGAATAAGTTGAAGGCACCCGCGCAAGCGGCCAGTACGGCGCCCCGCACGTACCGGTGGTCGATGCCCTCGACCTGGTGGACGCGCAAGCGCCACTACGTGCAGTACATGCTTCGAGAGTTCACCGCGGTGCCGATGGCGGCCTGGCTGCTGTGGTTCCTGGTCGAGATCAAGCGCGCGGGTGACGGCCCGGCCCGCTACTCACCACACGAATCGACCGCCTTCGTGATCTTCAGCGTCGTGTGCTTCGCCTTCGCCACGTATCACAGCTACACGTTTCTCAACCTGGCCGGCGTGATCATGCGCGTCAAGCTGATGGGCCGCACGCTGCCGCCAAGAGTCATCGTCCTCACGATGTTCACGCTCTGGGCCGTGGCCTCGATCGTGATCGCAGCGGTGCTGATCGGGTTCGCGCGATGAGCGCGATAAGCACGATAAGCACGGAAACGCAGACGCACCACAAGCCGGCCCTGGCCCACCTCTTCTGGTGGTTCCTGTTCGCCAACGGCGGAGGATTGACAGCTCTCGTGCTCCCCGTGCACATCCTGGTCCAGGGCATCCTGGGACCTCTGAACATCGTCCCGGTGGTGGACCGCCACTACGACACCTGGGTTCGCGTCCTGGGCAACCCGCTGGTCAAGCTCTACCTGCTCGTCCTGATCTCGCTCGCGTTCTTCCACTTCGCGCACCGCCTGCGCTACTTCGTCGTGGACCTGGGATTCCATCAGGCCAAGAGCACGCCGGCGCAGGTGATCTTCTACGGAGGAGCCGTGGCGGTGACTCTCGTCACGTTGTGGATTCTCCTGACGACAGTCCCCATCTCACTGGGCTAGAAACCTCTAGCGCTTACGCGCCCGCCAGATCTCCTCGTTCGGCCAGCGCTTCGCCCACTCGGCCGGAACGTATGAGTAGTGAGGATGGTCGACGGCGTCGTCCGGCGCGAACAGCTCGCGGAAGTCCAGAACGTCGAAGCCTGTCTTGCGCAGGAGCTGGAACATCTCCGATCCGCTGATGTGGAAATCCGTCGAGGGCCCGGACCCATCGTCGTCCTTCCAGTCGAACCGGCGGATCGCCTTCTGGGGCCGGACCAGCCGCTCGGCGACATTCCCTTCATCGGGCGAGCACAGCACCTGTAGGGTGCTGCCGCGTAGGAACAGGAGCTCACCGCCCTGGCGCAGCAGCCGCGCGGCTTCGGGGATCCAGCGGTACGGGTCGCACCAGATCGACGCGCCGTACTCCGAAAACGCCAGGTCGAACGAGGCGTCGGGCAGCGGGACGTTCTCTGCGTTGGCCTCGATGAATTCGAGCCCCAATCCAAATTCGGCGTCCATCTCGCGGGCCGTCGCAAGCTGTGCGGGGGTGACGTCGATGCCGACCACGCGGCGCGCCCCCAGCTTCTTGAGCCACGCACCGAAGTAGGCCGTGCCGCACCCGAGCTCGATGACGTCAAGCCCATGGACATCAGGTAACACGTGGAGCTCGTCCTCGGGCACCTTGAACACTCCCCAGCGGACGCGGTCCTGCGCCCAAGAGTTGTGAGCGCTTGCTGCCGTGTACTGAGCGTTAGAGATGGTCCAGTGAGCCCGGTTGCGGGCCACGTAATCCGGCTGGGTAGCGTCCTCAGGCATCCGCGACGGCCGCTTCGAGCAGCGAGGCGAACTTCCGCCGCGCCGCCTCGCGCCGCGTGGGGATGTGATCGGTCGGAAACATCCCCTTCGGCTCCTTGTAGCCGCCCAGGATCTGCCGCGCCACCGACACGCGGTGCACCTCGTCGGCCCCGTCGTAGATCCGCGCCGCCCGCGCGTGGCGGTACATCTCCTCCAGAGGGAGGTCTGACGAGTAGCCGAGCGCCCCGTTGACCTGGATCGCGCGGTCGATCACGTCGTGCAGCACCTTGGCGCCGAAGAACTTGATCATCGAGATCTCCTTCCGCGCCGCCGCCGCGCCAGCAGTGTCGATGACCCACGCCGCGTGCAGGGTCATCAACCGCGCGGCCTGCATCTCGGCCGCGGAGTCGGCGATCCAGTTCTGAACCGTCTGGTGTCCGGCGAGCTTCTTGCCAAACGCCTCGCGCTGCAGCGCGCGCTCGCACAGCATGTCGAAGGCGCGCCGCGCCTGGCCGAGCCAGCGCATGCAGTGGTGGATGCGCCCGGGCCCGAGCCGAGCCTGCGCAATCAAAAATCCCTGCCCCCGCTCGCCGATGAGATTGGCCGCCGGCACCCGCACGTTCTCGTAGAGGATCTCCGCGTGGCCGTACCCGAAGCGCTCGCTGCCGCCCATCGTCTCGACGTTGCGCAGCTTCTTCAACCCCGGCGTGTCGCCGGGCACGAGGATCATCGACGCGCGCTGGTACTTCCCCGCGTCCGGCTCCGTCACGACCATCGCGATCAGGAAGTCCGCGATCATGCCGTTGGACGAGAACCACTTGTGGCCGTTGATCACCCACTCGTCCCCGTCCAGCACGGCGGTAGCGGCGAGCAGCGTCGGGTCCGAGCCGGCCGTGTTCGGCTCCGTCATCGAGAAGGCGGAGCGCAGGCGACCCGCCAGAAGCGGATGCAGCCAGCGCTTCTTCTGCGCCTCCGTCCCGAAGTGCGCCAGGACCTCGGAGTTGCCGGAGTCCGGCGCCTGGTTGCCGAACACGATCGGACCCCACATCGAGGCGCCCAAGATCTCGTGCATCAGCCCCAGCTTCACCTGGCCGTAGCCCTGCCCGCCCAGGTCGGGCGGAAGGTGCGTAGCCCACAGCTGGTGCGATTTGACCTCCGCCTGCAGCGGACGGATGGCGCGCATGAACCCCTGCTCGTCCGTCTCCAGCACCTCGAGCGGATACACCTCGTCGCGCATGAAGCCCCGCATCCACTCGAGCTTGGCTTCGAACTCCGGCTCAGTCGAGAAATCCCAACTCATCTCACACTCCCCGATCGAGGAGCTGAATGCCCTCGTCGATCATGCCGGTGATGGTAGTCGTCAACCCTTCGTACATGGGGTCGGGCCGCTTGCCGCGCCGGTGCAGCATGAGGTTGTACCCGAAGATCGAGGCGTACTTGTACAGGCTCATCGCGGCGTACCAGCGCATCTCCTCGGGGTCGGCGCCATAGAGGCGGTAGAGATCGTCGATCGTCACATCGATGGCCCCGCCCGGGTTGGGAGCGCCCTGGTACTGGCGGCGGATGGCGACGATGCACAGGCAGCCCAGGTCGAGCAGCGGCTGCCCGAGCTGGGCGATCTCCCAGTCCAGCACGGCCACCACCTCGGGCCCCCGGAACAGCATGTTTCCGTAGTGGTAGTCGCCGTGCACGAGGGTGGGCGCGCGCTCGGCCGGGATCTGGATGGCCAGCAGCCCGCCGAGCTCGCCGGCGCGCACCGTCAGCTCCTCCGGGGCCCGCTGCATGAGCATGGCCCAGCGCATCATCTCGGACTGCAGCCCCACCGACTCCTCGTCGCCGATCCCGGTCTTGTCGAGTGGAAGCCCGTGCAGCCGCTTGAGCACCGCGACCGCAGACGAAGCAATGTCCAGCGCGTTGTTCTCAGCCCCGGCCTTCTCGATCCGCGTGCCGGCGACCGCCTCCATGAGGATGAAAGGGCGGCCGTCCACCACAGGGTCCGAGCTCATCGCCGGGATCGCCGGAGTGGGGAGGTCCGCCTCGTGCAGGGCGGACATGATCCGTCCCTGGCGCACGACGTCGGCCGGCCCCGCGATGCGCGCGCCGGGCGGGGGGAGGCGCAGGACGTAGCGCGACGGCCCATCGCCATCTTCGACGTTGACGAAGTAGGTGAAGCCGGAATGTCCCTCGGGAATCGATTCGACGGAGACGACACGCAGCTGCGGTCGCCCGAGCTTCTCGCGAACCTGCGCCTCGAGGTCCGACCGGATCTGGTCGTTCATTCGAGGTGCGCCACATCACCGAGGGCGCCCACCATGCGGCGATCGCCCAGCGCCCTGACGACGCTGATGCTGGTGAAGTACGGATACATGCGCAGGTGGCCGGGGTCGAGGTGCAGCACGTCGGAGAGGTACGACATGATCGCGGCGCCGTGGCTCACGGCCACGACGCGCTCGCCGGGATGCCGCCCGATCATCTCGTCGATCGCGGCCGTCATCCGGCCCACCACGTCCGCGGGCGGCTCCTGAAAGTCCAGGGCCCCGTCGTCATGCACCTCCAGCGCCATCTCGACGAGCCGGTCGTCAACCTGCACGTCGTAGCTGATCGACTTCGCGGTCTCCATCGCGCGCCGGTAGGGGCTGGAGTAAACGGCGGCATGCGGCGTGCCCTCCATGCGCTTGGCAAGGCGCGCCGCCTGGTCGCGGCCGAGCGAGCTCAAAGGCGGATCGTCGCGTTCCGTCATCTCGAAATAGCAGTCGGCGTGCCGCACGAGCCAGATCTCGGTCACGCCTTCGAGGCCGATCAGAAAAGCGGCTTCGAGAGATCGCATGGCCCGGGTGAGTTGTTCCGAGCCGTCCGTCACGGGTACCATTCGACCACATGCTCCGCGTCGCGGGCATCGTCGCCCTCATCGTCCTAGCCACCGCCTGCGGCTCGACCCCCGTCACGACGGTGGCCTCACCGTCGCCCGTCATCGCGCAGGGCACCTGGACCGAGGGCCTCACGTTCACGGGGGACATGCCGGGCCAGATGACGGGAATCGTCGCGGACACCAGCGGCCTGTTCAGCGCGTGCACGGGTCAGAAGAGCCGCACGGGAGACATCTGGGCGGACACCTTCTACGGGACGCTCGACTCGAGCGGGTCGATCTGGGGACTTGTCTTCACGGTCAAAAACTTCAGCGGCCCGGGCACGTACGTAAACAGTGCGATCACTGTGGAGATGCACAACATCAACGCAACACAGGTGTGGGAGTCGCTGGACGGAGACAAGCTCACGTTCACCATCGACCGCACCCAACAATCGGGCACGATCGACGCAACTCTGACAAACGCGACCACCGGCAAAGTCGCCGCCGAACACATAACGGGCCGCTGGAACTGCAGAGGCTGAGCTAACCAGTCCCCCCTTGGGGGAGGGGACTAGGGTGAGCGGAGCCACTCCCTCTCCCCCTTGGGGAGAGGGCTAGGGTGAGGGGCTTAAAGCAGCTATGTGTCCCGCCAGACCGGCTGGCGCTTCTCGACGAAAGCCGCGATGCCCTCCTGACCATCGGGAGCGACGGCGTTGCAAGAGATCGCCTCGGCCATGAGGCGATAAGCCTCGGCTTGCGTGGCCTCGACCTGCTGATAGAACCCTTCCTTACCGATACGCAGCGCATAGCGGCTGAGCTTCGCAAGCTCGCCAACGAGGGCCATCACCTCCGCATCAAGCGAGGCAAGCGGCACCGCGCGGTTGATCAACCCCCAACTCTTGGCAGTCGCGGCATCGATGAACCGCCCGGTGAGCAACATCTCCATCGCGTGCTTGCGACTCACGTTGCGAGCCACTGCGACGCCAGGCGTGGAGCAGAACAGGCCGTACTTGACCCCAGAAGTGGCGAACCGGCAATCGTCACTGGCGATGGCGAGGTCGCACGTGGCGACGAGCTGACATCCGGCCGCGGTGGCGATGCCATGCGGGGCCGCGATCACCGGCACGGGCACCGACTGGATCGTCGCCATAAGGCGGTTGCAGACGGCGAAGATGTCGCGCTCCTCGTCGAGCGAGCGGTCCTGCATCTCCTTGAGGTCATGGCCGGCCGAAAAAGCCCGCCCGGCGCCCTTGAGCACGATGGCGCGCACCTCAGGCCGCGCCGCCTGGCGCTCGAGCTCCGAGGTGAGCTCGGTCATGAGCCCGGTCGAGAGCGCGTTGAGCGTCTGGGGGCGGTTGAGGGTGATGACCGCTGCGGGCGGCGCGTCCTCAACCAAGAGGTATTCGAGCGTTTGGGCCATGCAAACCTCCTTGCGCGGTTCAGTCTAGAGTGCCCGAAGTGGAAGTCCGGTTCGACGGTCACTGTTTCGGCTGCGGGCCGCTCAACATGGATGGTTTGCGCCTGGTTTTCACGCCCGGCCCGGACGGCTCAGTCGCGGAGTACGACGTGCCGGACCGGTTCCAGAGCTGGGCGGGCATGGCGCATGGGGGAGTGGTGGCGCTGATGCTGGACGAGGCAGTGGGCTGGGCTGCGTGGCACGCGGGGCACCCGGGCGTGACGGGGCGGCTGCAGGTGAGCTACCGCCGGCCGCTAAAGCTGGGCGAACCCGTCCGGATAGTGGGGAAAGTGGAGAACGTCCGCCGCACCCTGGTGCACTGCTCCGCGGTGGTAGAGAACCGGGACGACGGCTCGCGGATCGCCGACGCAACGGCCACGGTGATGGCGGTCAAAACCGTGGTGGACCCAATCGGCGGGTAGAATCATCACCTTCGGTCAGGCGCGCCGCCGGGAGCGCGGCGCATTGATGTCGGGGGCTGGCGCAGTTTGGCAGCGCGCACGGTTCGGGACCGTGAGGCCCCGGGTTCAAATCCCGGGCCCCCGACCAATTTCTGAATACGATCCCGGCGTCACGGCTCATGCAGCGATGGCGATGGATCACAGCTGGATCACAATTTCCCCGGGAAGT